>Ga0182027_10000044_pt1 | contig 184774 bp, 219 predicted proteins | sample 712E1DmetaG_FD_121300 | JGI IMG/M metagenome (GOLD analysis project Ga0182027, IMG submission 121300) | Permafrost microbial communities from Stordalen Mire, Sweden - 712E1D metaG (Illumina Assembly) | ecosystem: Environmental > Terrestrial > Soil > Wetlands > Permafrost | place: Sweden...
GCTATTGAAAATGTTGTTCCAAAAACAAATATTTCTCCAACTATTGTGCCCTCTCCCACCAATATTCCTACCGCCGCTCCAATCTCTTTTTCTGGTTCTCAAAAAACTTTTATTTATCTTTATCCCTCAAAATTTATTCCTATGTCAATTAAATTAGATTCAACTATTGATCCTCAAAATAGTCTTCCTAGGTACCCTGGGAATGATTGGTATGTCATCGCCACCCCAAAAAGTTTGATTGAAAATCAATATAATTATTTATCTTTTGATACTGAAATTAATAATCTTTCTTTACCAAATTCTGGTTGGATAGTTTCTAACGCTGATATAAAAAACTGGTTTGATGATAATTTACCTAAATTTGGGTTAAATCAAAAAGAGGCTTCTCAATTTAAAGATTATTGTCTATCTCAATTAAAAGCTTCTAATTTTTATCAAATTAGTTATTTAACTCCCAAAGATAAACTATTAGTTAATCCCCCCGTTGCCAACACTTTACGTTATTCTTTTTACTTTACTAATTTAGATTCAGTGGCGGTCATTCCCACTCCCACAGTTGTCACCCCTTCTCGTGGTGAGACCTCTGTTGTCGAGCTCTCCGCCGCCTTTGAAAATTAATATGAAAATTACCCCAATAATTGGTCTCGAAGTCCACGTTGAATTAAAAACTAAAAGTAAAATGTTTTGCAGTTGTAGCGCTGATCATTTTCATGTTGAAGCCAACACTCACACCTGTCCGGTTTGTCTCGGTCTCCCCGGCGCTCTGCCGGTTCCCAACAAAACTGCTTGTGAATGGTGTCTTAAATTAGGCCTAGCTTTAGGCTGTTCTATTAATGAAGAATCTTTTTTTGAAAGAAAAAATTATTTTTATCCCGATCTCGCCAAAGGTTATCAAATCACTCAATTACAAAAACCGTTTTCCATTAATGGCCATTTAAATATCGATGGCCATAACATTCGCATCAATCGCGCCCATATGGAAGAAGACACTGGCAAATCAATCCACATTGATGGCTCGACTCTTTTAGATTTCAACCGTTCTGGTGTCCCCTTAGTGGAAATTGTTTCTGAACCTGATCTGGTTTCTGCCGAGGAAGCTAAAAAATATTTAAACAAACTTCAACAAATTATCCGATATATCGGCATTTCCGACGCTGATATTGAAAAAGGATCCATGCGCTGTGAACCCACTGTTAATGTCTGTGTTGACGATAAATTTTATACACCTTTAGCCGAAATCAAAAATGTGGCTTCTTTAACCGGCGTCATGAATGCCATCAATTTTGAAATTGACCGTCAAACTAAACAATTTGAAATTGATCACCAGGAAAAAAACTCGACCAACAAAACTACTCGTGGTTGGGATGCCGATAAAAACCAGACCTTTTTACAGCGGGAAAAAGAGGGTAGTGCCGATTATCGTTATTTCCCTGAGCCCGATATTCCCCCAATTACTTTTACTAAAGAGCAAATTGAAGAAATCAGAAAAACTCTTCCCGAACTTCCTGAACAAAAAATTGCCAAATATAAGGCATTATCTCTTTCCGATTACGATGCTAATCTTTTAGCTGAAGACTCAATCTTCTCTACCGCTTTTGAAAAAGCTTTAAATAATTCTAACGATCCGGAATTTGCCAAATTTATTGCCAATTTATTAAACGGTGCCATCCGCACTGCTCTCAATGAAACTCAAAGTGAAATTAATTTAGAAAAAATAAATCCCGATTTTTTCAAATCACTTTTTGATTCGGTTTCTAAATCAGAACTTTCTTCTTCAGTTTCTAAACAAGTAATTATTGAATCGTATGAGACTAGTAAAAATCCTGTCGAAATTGCTAAAGAAAAAGGTTTAATTCAAGTTTCCGATACTGGTGCTCTGGAAAAATTTGCCCAAGAGGTGATTGATGCTAACCTTAAAGCTGTCGAGGACTATCGTAAAAATCCGCTAGCTATCGGCTTTCTCGTCGGCCAATTAATGAAAATTTCTCACGGCTCCGCCAATCCTCAAACCGGTAAAGAAATTTTGGAGAAATTGCTAAAATAAATTTCTCCCCCTACCACTCCAGTAATAATTGTGACTATACTAATTATAGTTATTAATATTTTTTTAATATGAAAAACAAAAAAAGTTCTGTCAAAAGAGTTAAAAAAACTAGTAGTGTTACTATCCGAACCTGGGTTATGTTTGGAATTTTTTTATTCATCTCTTTTATCTGTCTAAAGGTCATTGCCAATGCTAATAAAATTACTAATTCTATTGTCATTCCCGCTCCCGTTGTTATTCCCACTGTTGTCCAAAAACCAACCACTATTCATAAGGTAATCAAAAAATAAGCCTGTTATTTTTCTTTTCTGTGTGATTTTATACTATAATATATCCTATATTATTGACAAACTGTCATTATATAAGATATAATGCCAACCTATGGCAAAAGCAAAAAATATTGAATTTATTTATTGTGATGATCGAGATACTAAAGGTGGTGATATACCCTGTCGCGGTGATTTGGTAATTATTGAAGCAGAAAAAGATACTGATTTTGATGCTGTAAAAGAACTTAAGAATGAACAACCACATAGTGGCATCCAATTTTCTGACGCCATAATGGTTAAAGTTAGAGAGAGAGGTAGCGGTGACAAATTTCGCACTGTCGGTGTTGTTGGTTTATCTATTGTCGACAGTGAAATTATTCCTTTCAACAATTATGAAGCTGCTGATAATATTGCTCAAATGATTCGTACTCGAAGTAAACAAATTAGTAATCGACCAAAAATTGATTCTCGTTAATAAAAATAAATATCTATTTTATAAAAATATATGACAGTAAAGGCCAGAGAAATATTTGCACCTCTTCCAGAAGGAGTTACTATTCAAGGCAGACATAATTTGTCAGGTTACTATATTATTGGAAATGAAAAGTCTGATGCCGATAAACTATTTGACTTAAATCAAGTTCCTAACTTTAGAAAATTTATTGCCAACTGCATTGGTAGTAAGGAAACTGATTACCAATTAATTTCTCTTGAAGTTACCGAGATTAAAAATATATCCAAACATCCAAAGACTTTTGATAATTATCATCAAATTATTGGTATACGACGAAGTGGGTATATTAGCTCATTTGGTGAAAAAAAGACAAATGAATTAATGGAAAATACCCAAAAAGTTGTTGACGCTATGAATCATTATTTTGGTGAAAAATTGCCTCATATTTTGCGCTAAAATAATTTATGTCTCCTAGTTCTCTCACCGATCTTGAAATAAAAGATATTGCCAATAAATTGGCAAAATTGTCACCGCATGGTTTTATTCCGTACGATCTTTTTGTCGAATTTACCCGTCTTAAGGTCACTATTACTATTGAAGTTGTACCCCTCTGTCTTGACCCCAACGGTGAAGTCAACGTAGTTTTATATAATCGTGGCCCCAACGATCTCTGGTGGCCCAATCTTTATCACACCCCCGGCACTTGCTTAATTGCCGACGATATTCCCGATTCCGACGAGTGGGGTCTGCCCACTCGGGCTTTTGAAAGATTAAAAAACACTGAATTAAAAGATTTGGTTTTAATTGGCGAACCCAAGTTTGTTGGTAATATCAGTCATCAGGTTCGTCGCGGTCCGGAATCAGATCACGTCTATATTCAAGAAGTTGAATATAATCAAAAATTAAACTGTTTTTATAAAACTAACTCTTTACCTCTAAATTTAATGGATCACCAAATCGGCCTGATAAAAAAATGTTCAGAACTTTTTTTGGCTCAAAAAAGCTCTATACTTAAGTAAATATGAAGTGGTTTTGGACTTTTATTATTGCAGTTTTAATCCTGTGTTTAGGTATTTCTTATAAATGTTATTCCGAATTACGCCAACAATTAGATCTCCATTTTACCGAAGATAAAAGCAATTCTCCACTTCTCAAAACCGCAGTTACTAAATATTTTATTAGCTCTAATCATCAAAAATTAGCTTATTGGTATTTTCCGGTTAAAAATGCCAAAGCTGTCGTTATCTTAGTTCACGGATTTTCCAATCCTGGCGGTAAGACTCAAATGATTCCTCACGTTGAGTATTTACAAAAAGCTGGCTACACCACCATCGTTCCCGATCTTCGCTCTTTTGGTGAATCTGAAGGTCAAAAAATTTCTTTAGGTTCTCAGGAATGGCACGACGTGGTTGATGTCTATAATTTAGTCAAATCTTTTCCCGAGAATAAGAATAAAAAAGTTGGTTATTTAGGAGTTTCTATGGGCGCTTCCACTGTTATTGTTGCTGCCGCCCAAAGTGGTCTTGGTGACTTTGTTATTGCCTCTGTTCCTTTTAAATCTTTTGATTCTTTAGCCAAATTTCGTTTAAAAGACAATAAATATCTGCCAATTATAATGCCTTTTATGAAATTAGCCTCATATTTTGAACTTGGTCTCAATTACCCCAAATATTTCCCCGAAACTAATATTGGTAAAATTCATGTTCCCATTTTAATTTTTCAAGCCCAAAAAGATGAATTTGTTAATAAAAATGATGCTCAAGATTTATATAATTTAGCCAATTCTCCCAAATATTTTTGGTCCGCCGCTTCTCCCCACGACATTCATTACAATCTACCCTCCGACTTCGAACTGCATGTTTTGTCTTTCTTAGCTAAAATACACTAGTGAGCAATTTTGATATTGAATATAAAAAGTTAAACCCTGAACAGAAAATTGCCGTCGATACTATTGAAGGCCCGGTGATGGTTATTGCCGGCGCTGGCACCGGCAAAACCCAAACTATTGCTCTAAGAATTGGTAAAATTTTAAATGAAACTCAAGTTAATCCCAGCAATATTTTATGTCTCACCTTCACTGAAAATGCCGCCCTCAATATGAGGGAACGTCTTTTAGATTTAATTGGTTCTTCGGGCTATAGTGTCCGCATTGCCACTTTTCATGGCTTTTGTAATTCCATTATTAAAGACCATCCGGAATATTTTCTTAAATCTACTGTTGAATCCGAGCCTATCGACGACATTACTCAAATTGAAGTTATCCGCTCTCTCATCGATAAACTGCCAGGGGAATCTCCCCTTAAAAATCTTAATTTCACTTATTTTTATCAAAAAGACATCATTTCCTCGCTTTCCACCCTTAAAAAAGAAAATATTTCCACTTCCCGTTTCGAAGAGCTGATTAAATTCGCCGCTGATTTTGTCTCTCTGGCCACTCCTGTTGCTGAAAAACTCCAAAATATTCGGGCTGCCGCCAAGGCCGCCGAGGAAATCACTGCTTTAATTTCTGATTTATCCACTGATTCTAAAATTAATTCTCTCTATCAAATTCGTCTCAAATATTTTTTAAATCTTTATCAATCAGAAGCCATTTCCCTATCCGAATTAAAAAAAGAGGTTAAAGATTTTGTCGAAAACCTAAACAATAATTTACCTAAAATTAGGGATTTATTAATTATCTACCAGTCTTATCAGCAGACCCTTTTAGAGCGTGGCCTTTACGATTACGAAGATATGATTTTGTGGGTTATCTCGGCCTTGCAAACCCATTCCGAACTCTTGTCCCAATACCAGGAAATTTACCAGTATCTTTTAGTTGATGAATTTCAGGACACCAATTCCGCCCAAATAGAAATCTTAAATTTATTAACCCAAAATCATCAGTCCCGCCCCAATATTTTTGTCGTCGGCGATGACGACCAGTCCATCTACCGTTTCCAGGGCGCTTCCGTGGAAAATGTTTATTCTTTTTATCAAAAATATCAGCAAGATATTAAATTAATTGTCTTAAAAAACAATTATCGTAGTCATCAGCTAATTTTATCGTCCTCAGAAAATGTTATCAGTCATAACCTTAGCCGCATTACCCAGTATATTGGTAATTTAGACAAATCCCTAAAATCAGTGGTCACTTACGATCCCGACCCGATCAATCTTTTTGCCGCCAATTCCGTCAACGAGGAAAATTATTGGATTTCCCAAAAAATTAAAAGTCTCGTCGATTCCGGCGCCAGCCCCAGTCAAATTGCCGTCCTCTACCGTAACAATGCTGATGTTAACGATTTATTGCCTTATTTATCGCAAAATAATCTTTACTATCTTCGTTCCGATTCTATCAATATTTTAGACACTTTAGAGATTCAGCAGCTATTAACTCTTTTAAAATATTTAGCTAACCCCAAAGACAACACTCTTCTTTTTCATGTCCTGTCTTTTAATTTTATAAATTTCCAAGCTCTTAATCTTTATAAATTATTTCATCTGGTCAGTAAAAATAATCTCTCGCTTTCTGAAGTTATTTTTGATCAAAAATTTTTAGCCAAAAATAATTTTTCGCCAATATTTATTAAAAAATTAAAAAATTTTACTCTCCGTGTCGCCAAAATTCAAAAGAAAAGTCTCAATCTTCCCGCTGACGAATTATTTAATTTAATTATCCGTAAATTTAATTTTTTGTCCTATGTTTTAAAAAGCGGCGACTTGTCTCTTTTAAAACAGTTGAATACTCTTTATTCCCATCTTAAGCAAAACCTAGCCGCCGACAAAATCGATTTGTTTACCTGGGTCAAAAAATTAGACCTTCTTTTTGAAAACAATTTGCCTCTTAATTCTTCACCACTGCTTGCCGATGTCGACAATTCCCTGCGTCTGATGACGGTTCACAAGGCCAAAGGTTTGGAATTTGAACACGTTTTCCTAATTAAAGTTTTGTCCGGAAAATGGGATTCTTCTTCATCACGTTCTTTAATCAAACTGCCCCTAGGTATCCTTCACTACGACATTGCTGCCCCGGAAACTTTAGAAGAAGATCGCCGTCTTTTTTATGTTGCCCTCACCCGTGCCAAAAAACAAATTTATATTTCTTATTCTCGTTTTAACGACAGCCGTCGCGAGCAACTGGCTTCTCAATTTGTCGCCGAAATTGACCCTAAATCTATTCAAAAAATCACTGCCGATTCCATAGTCGAAAAAGATTCTCTAACCACTTTATTTTCTCCCATTACTCCTAAATTACAGTCCACTAACTTATCTGCTTATCTCCAGAACTATTTATCTACTAGTTATCGTTTCAATATCACTCATCTCAACTCTTATCTTAAATGTCCTCTCTGTTTTTTCTTCAAAACTATTTTGCGTCTGCCCTATCCCAAAACTAAATCTTTATCTTTTGGCACCAGTGTTCACGGCGCTCTGGCTTATCTCACCGAAACTTTTAAAAAAGAAAATTCTTTAATTTCTTTAGAAAAATTTCTCTGGATTTTTGACCAAAATTTATCTCGAGAAAATCTTTCTAAAAATGATTCTCAAGATTTGTTAACTCATGGTCATCAAATTTTAACCGATTATTATCAACACTATCAAAATGAGTTTAATGGTCACTGTTTTACCGAGCATGATTTTAAATTTTATAACGTTAGAATGGCCGATATTCCTCTGACTGGTAAAATCGATAAAATTGAATTTTTATCCGGAAATCAGGTTAATGTAGTTGATTACAAAACCGGCAAACCCGACTCTAAATATCAGGAACTAAGTCCGGAAGGGGATTATTTTCGCCAGCTAGTTTTCTATAAATTATTGTGTGCCGAGGCCAAAGGTTTCCCTTATGAAGTGGTCTCTGGCACCATCGATTTTATTGAAAAAAATAATAAAAATTTATACGTCCGCAAAAATTATTCACTGACCAACGACGATGTGGCTAAATTAAAATCTCAAATTACCGAGGTCTTTAATAAAATTAAATCTCTCGATTTTACTCCCTCGCCCAAATGCGACGACCCCGACCATTTACATTATTTATTTGATAAATATTTCAAATGAAAATAACTCCTGCTATCAATCATTCCTTTGTTGAACTCTATGCTTCTGATTTAAAAATTGTTAAAGATTTTTATACCAAACTAGGTTTTAAAATTGTTTGGGAAATTGACACCTACGTCGTTTTAAAATTTGACAAAAGTATTATTGCGTTTTTTAAAGAAAATTTCCCTGAACCCAGAGGAGTTGGTATTGAAATTGTTATCCAAGTTGAATCTCAAGACATTAAAGATTGTTATCAAAAATTCCTAAATTTAGGCATAAAAATAAATGAGCCTTTAACCCTCCAAGATTATGATAAATGGGATTTTCGTCTTCACGATCCTTTAGGTTATTATCTCCGGTTCACCGAACCGGAAAATATATTATTTTGTTAAATTTATGCAAGTCAAAATAAAACGTTTTGATAAAAGTCTCCCTCTGCCCGCTTACAAAACCGCCGGCGCTGCCGCCTTCGATCTCTGCAGCCGCACCGATGTTACTATTCCCTTACATCAGGTCGTCTTGATACCTCTCAATGTGGCGGTTGAAGTTCCAGTGGGTTATCACTCTATTTTAATGTCTCGAAGTTCCACTCAAAAATTGGGCATTAGTCCCGCCAACGGTTTGGGTCTAATCGACCAGGATTATTGCGGCGATAATGATGAACTTCATTTCGCCGTCATCAATTACACTGACCACGAAATTTTTATTGAAAAAGGCACCCGCCTCGCTCAATTATTTATCGAAAAAACCGAAACTGTTGAATTACTCGAAGTCGACCACCTCTCGTCCTCCGACCGTGGGGGCTTTGGGACTACAGGGATAAAATAATTTTCAATCTCCCTATATTTAAGATAATTCTCTTAGGTAATCAATGTAAAGTAAAACACAGAAAGTGTTACAATTAGCCAAATGGATACAAATATAATTTCCGGAATAATTTCTGCTGGAGCAACTTTAATTACTGGTGCTTTTGTAATAGGAATCTATCTTTGGCAAAAAAGAGATAGTAAAATCCAAGCAGCAAGAGTTCTCTTAACGGAAATAAGAATAGCAGAAGAAAAAATCGATCAAACAAGAGATATATTAGAATCTAATCAAAACACAGACTTACCAATAATATTTCCAAGTAAAAATTGGAAAAATTATTCACACTTATTTATAAGTGATTTTGATCAGGATGAACTTAAATTAATTAATTCATTTTATGATTTTGGCGAAATAATTGAAGACTTTGCAATAAGGAATAATAATTTTTTTTGGATAACTACAGAAGAAAGGGCAAAGGTTACCGTCAATGAAGTAGCAAATCTGTCACACGATGTAGTAATAAGTAAGAGAAATGAAGAAGATATTAAATCAAGTATGTCTACCTTTGATAATGCTCTAGATAAGCATAATTTGCCATATGTACCATCTAAAACAAAAAATGAAATAAAAAAATATTTATCTAGAATTCCTAAGATAACAACTTCAAGCTGTGGTCAAAAACTTAAAAAAATTGCACGACTAACAAATCGAAAAAAAATTCTTGGCATATTTTAACTTCGTCTTATCTTCGGTATACTAATTTATGACTTTTGTTTATCTTCTCTTAATTCTAATTTTAATCGCCGTGGTTTATTTTATTTATCTCCAAAAAACTGCCAAGCCAAACGAAATCGATTTATCCAAAGCCATTGATACTTTAGTTAAGCAATCAAATGATAAATTAAACGACAAAAATCTTCAAATTCAAACCGATCTTTCCAACAAAAAAGATGCTATCGAAAAAATGATCAAGCAGGTTTCCGACCAGCTTAATTCTGTGGAAAAAGATCGCGTCGGCTCTTTTAACAGTCTCAAAGAATCAATTGAAAACAGCCGCAAAATCACTGAGCAGTTGTCAATTTCCACCGAAGGTCTGAAAAAAACTTTAAGCAACAATCAAATGCGCGGTGCTTTCGGGGAAAAAGTTGCCGAAGATTTATTAAAGCAAATTGGTTTTGTCATCGGTCAACAATATACCAAACAGGAAGGTGAAGGTTCTGGCCGTCCCGATTTCACTATTTATCTTCCCGATAAAACCAAAATTAATATCGATTCCAAATTTCCCTACACTAATATTACTAAAATGAGCGAAACCGAAGATCCCTCGCAAAAAACTCAATATCTAAAATTATTTGAACAGGATGTTAAGAAAAAAATCACCGACGTCAACAACCGCAACTATATTAACCCCGAGGAAAATACTGTCGATTTTGTGGTGGTTTTTATCCCTAACGAAATGATTTTTTCTTTTATCTATGAAAAATTTCCCGATCTTTTAGAAGAAGCCTTTGATAAAAAAATAGTTTTTGCTGGCCCTTTTTCCTTTACCGCTATTTTAAGAATGGTCCGCCAGGCTTATGAAAATTTCCGTTTTCAAAAAAATGTTCAGGGGATTATTTCCCAGATTAAAATCTTTGGTACCGAATTTGATAAATATAACGAAGAATTTGTCAAAATCGGGGACCGTATCGATTCTCTTCATAAACAGTACGACGAGGTTAACAACACTCGCGCCAAAAAACTTCAAAAAGTTATCGACAAAATCAATCTCGAAAATACTTCCGAACCTAAGGCAATAATTTAGTCAGCATTTGCCTCTTGACACTGCTTAGCAGTCAGACTATTATACTGCTAATATGGCTGACTTAACCCAACGACAAATCAAGATTCTCAAGTGTATTACCGAGGAATTTATCGATTCCGCCTCTCCGGTTGGTTCCGAGACTTTAGAGCGGAAATACAATCTTGGTATTTCCTCTGCCACCATTAGAAATGAAATGTCCTCTTTAACTCAATTAGGTTTTTTAAAAAAAGGCCATCTTTCCGCCGGTCGTTGTCCCACCTCGATGGGTCTTAAATACTATGTTCGTAATTTAATGACTCCCAAAAATATGTCCGTCAGCGACGAGATTGGCGTCAAAGAAAAAATTTGGGATTACCGTAATGAATTTGAAAAATTATTAAAAGAAAGCACTCGGGAATTGGCTCAAAAAACCCGTTCTCTCGCCATTTCTACTACCGATCAAGGTTCTGTTTATAGTTACGGTGCTTCTAATTTACTCGAAGAACCGGAGTTTTATAACATCGATGTTACTAAAACGGTTTTATCGCTTTTAGATAATCCGAACTTCTGGTTCGATATCATTAGTAAAGCCGGTATTAATACCGAAGAGCCCGCTTCGCAACTAATTCACCTTTTAGTCGGTGAAGACTTGGGTATGGAGCACCTCGAACCCTGTGGTTTTGTTTATCAAACCTATCAAGCTGGTCCTCACCGCGGTATTATGGGTGTTATTGGTCCGGCTCGGGTCCATTATCAAGCCATTATTCCTATCGTTGATTATTTTGCGGAATTAATTTCCACCATTACCCGTTAATTTTTTTATGATCGAAAAAAAATCTAAACCTAAAACCAATTTAGTGCCCGAAATCCTTAAATTAGAGGGCCAAATTAAAGAATTAGAAGATAAATTAACCCGTTCTTTAGCTGATTATGCCAATCTTCAAAAACGCCAGCAGGAACAGAGTCAATTTTTTGCCACTTTAGCCATTACCGGCTTTATCTCCCAAATGTTGGATGTTCTCGATAATTTATTATTGGCCTATCAACATTTACCTGATCCTGGGTTAAAAATGGCTATCGACCGTTTTGAAGTTGTTCTTAAAGAACAAGGTTTAGAAGAAGTTAAAGCTGCCAATCAAACTTTCGATCCTAAAATTATGGATTGTCTTCAGGTTGTTGACGGTGAAGCTAGTAAAGTTATTGAAGTCCGCAAACGGGGTTATTTGTTAAATGGGCAATGTCTTCGCCCCGCTCAAGTTACTGTCGGAAAAAAATCTTAAATTATTTATAAATTTATTAATTAATAAAAAACAAAAAATATATGCCAAATACATCTACAAAAATAATCGGTATTGATTTAGGCACCACCAACTCTTGTGTGGCTGTTATGGAAGCCGGTCAACCAAAAGTTATTTTAACCGCCGAAGGCCGTAATACTATCCCTTCTATTGTTGAACCAGTTAAAGGTCTAGTCGGCGATCTCGCTAAAAGACAGATGGTTCTCAATCCTAAAAATACTGTTTTTAGTATTAAAAGATTAATGGGTCGTCGTTTTGATGATCCTGAGGTCGAAAAAACCAAAAAAATTGTCTCTTACAAAATTGTTGCCGGTAAGGACAAAATGGCTGCCGTGGAAATTGAGGGTAAGATTTACTCACCTCAGGAAATTTCGGCCATGATTTTACAAAAAGCTAAAGCTGATGCTGAGAGATATTTAGGAGAAAAAATCACTGATGCTGTTATTACCGTTCCGGCCTACTTTGACGATTCTCAGCGCCAGGCTACTAAACAAGCTGGGGAAATTGCCGGTCTTAACGTTAAAAGAATCGTTAATGAACCAACTGCCTCTGCTCTGGCCTATGGTTTGGATAAAAAGAAAAAGGGGATTGTGGCCGTTTATGATTTAGGCGGTGGTACCTTTGATATTTCCATTCTGGAAATTGGTGATGGTGTTTTCGAAGTTAAGGCTACCAATGGTGATACTTTCCTTGGTGGTGATGATTTCGATCATCGGATTAGTAATTGGCTAATCGAAACTTTCCAAAAAGAACACGGTGTCGATTTAAGTCAGGATCCTCAAGCTTTGCAACGTATTCGTGAAGCTGCGGAAAAAGCTAAAATCGAGTTATCTTCTACCGGCGAAACTGAAATTAATTTGCCCTTCATTACCCAGAAAAACAATGAAGCTTTACATTTAACTGTCAAATTAACCCGTTCCGAATTAGAAAAAATGGTTGATGACCTTATTCAAAAAACTATCAGCCCAGTCGAAAAATGTCTTAAAGATGCCGGTGTCAGTAAAAGTGATATCACTGATGTCGTTATGGTTGGCGGTATGACTCGCATGCCCAAAGTTGTCGAAGTGGTTAAATCTTTCTTCGGCAAAGACCCAAACACTACTGTTAATCCTGACGAAGTCGTCGCTATCGGTGCTGCTGTTCAAGGGGCTGTTCTAACCGGCGAAGTTAAAGATATTGTTTTACTTGACGTTACTCCTCTAACTTTGGGTATTGAAACTGCCGGTGGGGTTCGTACTCCTCTTATCGATAGAAATACTACCGTACCTACCAAGAAATCTCAAATTTTCACTACCTATGCTGATTCTCAGCCTCAAGTCGAAATCAACGTTCTTCAAGGTGAAAGACCCATGTCTGCGGATAATAAAACTCTTGGCCGCTTTGTCCTCGATGGTATTGCTCCCGCTCCCCGTGGTGTTCCCCAGATTGAAGTTACTTTTGATATCGATAGTAATGGTATCCTAAGCGTTTCTGCTAAAGATAAAGGTACTCAAAAAGAGCAAAAGATCACGATCCAAAACGCCACTCATTTGACTGACGAAGAAGTCGAAAAAATGAAAAACGATGCCGAAATGCATGCTCGTGAAGATGAAGAAAAACACGGTCTTGTCGAGAGTAAAAACAGACTCGATGCCACTATCTTCACCGGTGAAAAAACTCTTAAAGATTTTGCCGATAAAATTAAACCCGATGATAAGGCTAAAATTGAGGAAAAACTCAAAGCCGGCCACGAGCTTATCGCCAAAACTGATGCTAAAAAAGATGAATATGACAAATTCACTGAAGAGTTAAATCAAATTCTTCAGGTTGTCGGTCAAGCTGTTTACGGTCAACCCGAAGCTGGTCAACCAGGTCAATCTGGCCCCGAGGCTGAAGCCCCCAAAGCTGATAAAGCCAAAGCTAACGATAAAAAAGAAGCCGAAGAAGGCGAGGTTGTTGCTTAAAAATTGTTGAAAATATTGTAGAGACGTGCCACTGGCGCGTCTCTACAGGTATAAATAATTGTATAATCAGCTGATAAAATGAAACGCGATTTTTATGAAGTTTTAGGTGTCGATAAAAAGGCCTCGAAAGAGGAAATTAAGTCGGCCTACCGCAAGCAGGCCATGACCTGGCATCCCGACCGCAATAAATCTCCCGAAGCCGAGGAAAAATTTAAAGAAATCAACGAGGCCTACGAAGTTCTCAGCAATGATCAGAAAAAAACTGCTTACGATCAATTTGGTAATGCGGCTTTTGACCCGAATTCAGGCAATTTTGGTGGTCACACTTATTCCCAGCAAAATGGCCCTTTTGATTTTACCTGGCAGCAAAGTTCTAATGGCGGTCAGGGGGCTGATTTTGATTTTGGCGGTTTCAGTAATCCTTTTGATATTTTTGAACAATTTTTCGGCGGCGGTGTTAATTTTGGCGGCCAGCAACGTCGCCAAATCCCTACCTATAAAATTCAACTAACTTTTATGGAAGCCGCTCTTGGCTGCCAAAAAGAAGTCGATATTGACGGTCATCACAAAGATATTAAAATTCCCGCCGGTGTTGATGATGGCCAACGCATTAAATTTGCTGATTTTTATTTATATATTGACGTTTTACCCGACAAAATTTTCAAACGCGACGGCTCTGATGTTTACTTAACTCAAAATATATCCTTATCACAGGCAATTTTAGGAGATATCATTGAAGTACCCACTTTAGATGGTAATCTTAAAGTCCGCGTTAAGTCGGGGACTCAACCTGGCACTCTAGTTCGCCTTCGCGGCCAGGGGATTAAAGATATTAATGGCTATGGTCGGGGTGATTTCTACATCCGTCTCAATATTCAGATTCCCTCCCGCCTCTCTGCTAAACAAAAAGAATTGATTAAAGAATTAGATCTCTGAACGTGTGGCTCTAATTTGAATACCAGCAACATTTATAGTCTCTCCCATTTTTGTTATTTCGTCCCCCTCTTTTGTAAAAGATATTCTTTTAAATCCGTTAACTTCCCCTTGATAAATTCGAATATCTTGAGGTGAATTTATAGCTAAAAATTGTTTAGCAATCCCAATTTCCTTGATATTATCATCAGACATAAATTCAGACAAGATTACCTTGCCATCTAAAACTATTGCCTCAAATTTCCCTATAAATCTAGATAAAAAAGGTACGTAAACTTTATCACCATCCATACTAACTAATACTGGATTTTCCCATTTATCAGGCCAAAACCAGCCAGTATTGTTTCTTTTGAGATGTACTATTACGGGTGATTCTTGAATATTTATTACTTCCGTTGATTTTTCAAACTTCGCTCCCATATGCGAAATATATCACAATAAAACACTTATACCAACATTTAGAAAATTTAGGCCTTTAAGTGTTATAATATCCCTAGTTAAATCTGTGGTATTTCGGAATGGGGGCCGGCGCGTCCCCATTTTTGTTTTACCAAAAGGAAAAATATGGATATTAAAAGACTACCAAAAACCGAATTTGCCGCTGCCGTAGCTCAAATCGCTGGCGAACGCAATATTAATCCTCAAGAAATTATTGATGCCATCGAAGAAGGTTTAATTTCTGCTTATAAACGGGATCAAAAAGAACATGGTATTTTAATTGACGAAGAAGAACAATTTGTTGTCGATTTGGCTCCGGAATCCGGTTCTTTTGCTATTTTTGAAGTTGATGGTGACAACAGAAAAAATGTTACCCCTCCTGGTTTTGGCCGTATTGCTGCCATGACCGCCAAACAAGTCATTGATCAAAAAATTCACGAAGTCGAGCGCGACACTATTGTTGCCGAATATCGCCAAAAAATCGGTACCCTGATTCCCGGCGTTATCCTCCGCATTGATCCTTATAAAATGACCGTCGGTATCGGTAAAACTGAAGGTGTTTTTCCCAAAGACGAACAAATCAAAAATGAAATGCTGGGTATTGGCGCTAAAAAATTGTTCTTAATCAAAAGTATTGATGAAGACGCCAACACTGGCCGCAAAGATATTGTTCTTTCTCGCCGCGATCCTGAGTTTTTGAAACAACTTTTCATGCGTGAAGTTCCCGAAGTCGGTAATCGCACTGTGGTTGTTGAAAGAATTGCCCGAGAAGCTGGACAAAGAAGCAAGGTCGCTGTGTCTTCTTCTCAAACCGGTATTGACCCTGTTGGTTCCTGTATCGGTCAAAAAGGCAGCCGCATTCAATCGGTTTTAAGTGAATTGCCTTCTGATGAGAAAGTCGATGTCGTCGCTTTTGCCAAAAACCAAAGCCAATTCATAATCAATGCTCTTTCTCCGGCCTCTGACGTTAAAATTATTTCTCTAAAAAATAATTTAGCCCAAGTTGAAGTTCCCGAAGACCAACTGGCTTTAGCTATTGGTGCTGGCGGCGAAAATGTCCGTTTGGCCGGTATTTTGACTGAAACTGATATCAAAGTCGGCGCGGCTAAAAAATAAGAAAAATTGATTAAAAATTTCAGCCATAGGCTGATCCGCCTTTGGCGGAAAAAATTTAAAATTAGTAAAATATGACCATAAATTCGGCAAATAAATTTCGTCCGCCCATCGTCGCCGTCATGGGTCATATCGACCACGGTAAAACTACTCTTTTGGATAAAATTCGTAATGCTCACGTGGCTTTGAAAGAATCCGGCGGTATCACTCAGCACATTACTTCATATCAAACTGAAGTTAAATTAAAAAACGGTAAATCCGGTCTAATTACCTTTATCGACACTCCCGGCCACGCTGCCTTTTGCGCCATGCGGGCTCGTGGTGCCCAAGCCACCGATTTGGTTGTTTTGGTAATTTCGGCCGCTGATGGCGTTATGGCCCAGACCAAAGAATCGATTAAAGAGATAAAAAAAGCCAATCTTCCGGTTATCGTCGCTTTAACTAAATTTGATCTGGAAACCCGCCAACCGGAAATGGTCAAAGGTCAGCTTGTCGAAATGGATTTAACTCCCGAAGAATATGGTGGTCAAATTGCCGTTATTCCCGTTTCCGCCAAAACCGGTTTAGGCATCGACGAACTTTTGGAAAATATTCTTCTTAACGCTGAAATTATGGAACTTAAAAATGAACCAGACGCTCCCCTTGAAGCGGTTGTTATTGAATCTAAATTAGATCGTGCCCGTGGTCCTGTCGCCTCGGTCATCATTAAAAAGGGCACTCTTAAGTTAGGCGACCAGTTTTTTGCCGAAGCCACTCCCGGTAAAGTTAAAGCCCTTTTAAATCCTGATGGTAAAAATATCACTTCCGCCGGTCCCAGTACTCCGGTTGAGATTTTAGGTTTTGAAAAAGTACCCTGTGTTGGGGCAATTATCTCTAATCATCCTCAAACTGTTGCTCCAGAAATTATTACTCCTGTTACTTTTGACCCTGAGGTTCCCCGCCTTAATGTGGTTATTAAAGCTGATGTTGAAGGTACCCTAGAAGCTCTAAAAAATAGCCTTAGTGACGACGTTAATTTGATCTATACTGGTGTTGGTCCTATCAACGATAATGATGTTATTGCCGCCAAAACTGCCCACGCTGAACTTTTTGCTTTTAACGTTCCGGTTAGTAAAACTATCAAAAACTTAGCTGATAATGAAAAAGTTTTTATTTTTGAATCTAAAATTATTTATGAAATTATTGAAGATATTCAGGGTCAAGTTCTAAAAATGCTTGATCCCACCATTGAAGACACAATTCTCGGCGAGGGGACTATTATTGCCGAATTCAAAATTGAAAAAATCCGTATTGCTGGGGTAAAAGTCACCAAAGGTGAAATAACCAAAGGCGACCCTATTCATCTTCTCCGCGATGCTAAAATTATTAAAAATACCAGTATTGAGGGTCTTCGTCAAGCCAAAGATATTGTGGAAAAAGTTAAAGCTGGCCACGACTGTGGGATGACCTTCCGCCCCTATATTGACTTTAAAATAAATGATGTTATAATAGCCTATAAGAATTCAAAATAACCATTTATTTGTAAGCAGGACAAATATGAAAAATTATAACGTTGCTGAAATTAAACCCCTTATCGAGAGTGCTAAAAATGCTTTAGTGGTTGTACCCACCATTTCTATTGATAGCATTGGTGCTGCTTTGGCTTTAGCCTTAACTTTGAAAAAAGTCGGTAAAGACGTTAAAGTTTTTTGTCCTCAAAAAACTGATCAAAATTATTCTAAATTAAGCGGTTTAGAGCTTTTAGTTGATACCTATACCAATTCTGATCTAATTGTCTCTTTAGACTATCCTATCGATCAAATTGAAGCTGTCTCCTACAACGATGATGGTGGTCACCTCAATTTGGTGGTCAAAACCAAGTCCGGAGCCGCTAAAGTTGAAACTAAACAAATTTTAATCAACAACAATGGTGGTTCGGCTGATCTTTGTTTCATGCTTGGTGATGAAGCTCCCTTAGGCGCCGCCGCTTCTATGGTTAACCAAGGTAATTGGGTGCTCATTACTCCTGCTCAGGTTGCCAAAACTTGGGCTAAAGCCACTATTTTTGATCCCGATGCTCCTTTTTCTGAAATTTTTACTTTCTTATTGCCTATGCTGGGGTTGAATTTAGATATTGATTCCGGCAAAGATCTTTTAATCGGTCTTCGGGTCGCCACTCAATCTTTCAGTGTTAATGTTTCTCCTGAAACTTTTGAAGCTGGCGCTGTCTGTTTACGGGCCACTCAACCAGACGAAACAGCTCCTCAAACTGAACCTACTCCTATTGAAAATGTTGAAAAAACCGGTGGTCTTATCCCTGGCACTAACAAACCCAATTCCACCCCCACTGCCTAATTTTTATAAAATTAAAATGAGAAATAATTTCGAAAAAGACCAATATTTCGCTAATGTATTTAGTAGAACAATTTCCAACTACACAGCTTTCAAACTTTTTTATATCTCTGGAAATTTAATTCCCTGTTTAGTTCCAGCATTAGTGACAATGGTTGATGTCGGATTAATGTTGAGAAAAGAAATTCCACAAATTAAAAAAGAACTTCTTAATTCCACCCCCACTGCCTAAACACTGTATGGAAATTATCTGTGCTAATTGTAAAAAATGGCAGGCTTTTCCACCCACTGGAAAAGAAAAAACATTATTGTCGGAACTTTCAAAGCAAACATCAAAAAATACCGTTTTGTCCGATTTATTTCTTCTTAAAGAAACTCGGGCCTTAGAAATACTGTCACCAGGTCAACGTTCCTGTTCTCTCGGTGACCTTTGTCCCGGTTTTAATGATTGTGCTATTACCTCGGAATTTTCACCTCGTTTTACCGATCAGGTGGTAAATGAAAAAAGTGCAGATTATTTTCTCCCTTTGGGCTATCTTATTCGTAAGCAAATTCAGAATAAATAAATTCTGTGATATAATCCTTCCTGACTATTAAATCGGTTTTTTGGGAGCTATTCCAAAATATTATATTTTTACCGACAAATAGCCAAATAATTATATGGCATTAACTACCGAAGAAAAAAGCGAAATTATCGCTAAATATTCCCAAGCTAAGGGTGATACTGGTTCTCCAGAAATCCAAATTGCGATTTTAAGTAAAGAAATCGAAAAACTCCAAGGACATCTAGGCGAAAATAAACACGATTCTCCCGCTAAAAGGGGACTTTTAAGTAAACTAGCCAAACGCCGCCGCTTGCTTCGCTACCTTTCAATTCATAATGAAGAACGTTACGCCAAAATCATCAAAGGTCTTAACCTTAAGAAATAAACGCTTCGTCTTTGTTTTATAATTATTTATATTTATTAAACCTTACATGTCTAAGAATTCTATCGATATTGTTATTGGCAATAAAAAAATTACGCTTACTACTGGTCAACTGGCTCCTCAAGCTAACGCTGCCGTTACCGCTCAAATGGGCAACACTGTCGTTTTAGCCACTGTGGTTTTAGGTGCTATTGATAAAACTAAAGATTATTTTCCTCTTTCTGTTGAATTTGCCGATAAACTTTATGCTGGTGGTTTAATTAAGGGTGGTAAATGGATTAAACGCGAAGGCGGTCCCTCTGACACCGCAGTTCTTTTTGGCCGTATAATTGATCGTTCTATTCGTCCCTTATTTTCCGCTGATTTTAAATATGAAGTTCAGGTTATTGCCACTGTTTTAAGTAACGATAAAGATAATGATGTCGTTATTCCGGCATTTACAGCAGTTTCTGCTGCTTTGATGCTTTCCGATATTCCCTTTAATGGTCCAGTTTCTATTGTTCGAGTTGGCTCTGAGGGTGATAATTTAACCCTTTTCCCCACTGTTACTGATCTCCAAAAATCCGCTTTTGACCTTCTTGTCTGTCGTGATGCCCAAGGTATCAATATGATTGAAGCTGACGCTAATATTGTCGATAACGACACTATTTTAAAAGCCATGCAATTGGGTTTTGATACTGGTGATGCTATTAATAAACAATTAATTGATTTTGCCAAAAAATACGGTAAAACTAAAATTGAGTATGAGTCTCTAGCTCCTTCTCAAGAGCTTATTTCCGAAGTTGAGAAATTGGTTAAAAAAGAACTAGATCAATATATGATCGATGGTATTGACGGCTCTCATATGACTGCTGAAGAAAAAATTAAAGAAAAAGTCAAAGACGCTTACGAAGCCAAAATTAAAGCTGAAGAAATTGACGCTAATATTTTAATGGAAGCTGTTGATACTTTAATTCGTCAATATTTGCGTGAGGCTACTCTCAAAGGTACTCGTTACGACAAAAGAGCCTTTGATGAAATTCGTCCTCTCTCTATTGAAACCGGAGTTCTCCCTATGACCCATGGTTCTGCCCTTTTTCAACGTGGTTTAACCCAAGCTTTAACTATCACTACTCTTGGTTCCCTGGCTGAGCAACAATATCTTCAGGATTCTAGTGGTGAAATTACTAAACATTACATTCATTATTATTCCGCGGCTCCTTTTTCCACTGGTCAAACCGGCCGTTTTGGTCGCCCTGGCCGTCGCGAAATTGGTCATGGTGCTCTGGCTGAAAAAGCCTTAATACCAGTTATTCCTTCTATTGAAGAATTTCCTTATACCATCACTTTAACCTCTGAGGTTATGTCTCAAAACGGTTCTTCTTCTATGGCTTCCACCTGTGGTTCCACTCTTTCTTTGATGGACGCCGGTGTCCCTATCAAAGACAAAGTGGCTGGTATTTCTGTGGGTATGGTTTCCGATGGGGCCGGTAAATATATTTTATTAACCGATATTGCCGGCATTGAGGATCATTGCGGCGATATGGATTTCAAAATTACCGGTACCCGCACTGGCATCACTGCCATTCAACTCGATATTAAAAGAATGGGTTTATCGATGGCCATGATTACCGATACTTTTGCTGCTTCCACCAAAGCCCGTCTCCAAATTTTAGACAAAATTGATTCTGTTTTACCTGAACCCAGAAAAGAACTTTCCATTTATGCTCCCAAAATTAAAATGGTCACTTTACCAGAAGATAAAATTGGTGAAGTTATCGGCTCTGGCGGCAAAACCGTTAAAGCCTTAATGGAAAAATATAGTGTCCAAATTGATATCGATGACGATGGTCGTGCTTCAATTTGTGCCGTAGACAAGGATAAAATTGATGCCTGTGCTTATGAAATTGAATCCATGATTAAAGAAGTTCAAATCGGTGAAGAATACGATGGTGTCGTTACTCGGGTTGAAGCCTATGGTGCCTTTGTCGAATTCCTTCCCGGTCGTGAGGCCCTACTCCACGTTTCCGAACTAAGCGGGGGATTCCTTTCCGATCCTGCTTCCATTATTAAAGTCGGCGATAAATTAAAAGTCAGAATTTCCGGATTCAACGATAATCATCAAATAAAATTAAACGCCCCAGAATTTAAAGCCGCTCACCCCGGTAATGCCGATTCTATGCCCCCTCGCGAGAATCGTCCCGCTTCCGGCCGTCCTCCTTTCCGTAATTTCGGTTCTCCTTCCGGCAACCGTGCCTCTTTCGGAGATAGAAATAGGGGAAGAAGATAATCTGATAAAATATGTTGGATTGATCAGGGGCAGCCCCCTGATAACTAGCCTAATCAAAAAAGTTATTTAATGTTGTCTATGGTAAAAAGTAGGAATTAAAAGGGCGGCCGCCTTTTCCTAGGAATAGAGGCAAAAAACCGTGGGTGCAACTCCCACTCCAATTCTTCAGACACATGTAGATATAACTGTGTTATATTTCTCTTATCCCCCGATATATAAATTAATATAAATAATTCTTATGAATATTAATGAACGAGTTAGTGCTGCTTTTTGTGGTGGTGCTTATGGTGACGAAGGTAAAGGTCGAATTGTTGATGAACAAGTAAATAAATACCTTAAGTTAGGAAAACACGTTATTGTTTATCGTGATAACGGCGGGGCTAATGCCGGTCATACTTTAGAATTACCAGACGGTCGCCGGGTTGCTTTACATCAATTACCTTCCGGAGTTTTATACCCAGAGGTTATGGTTATCCTAGGCAAATCAATGGTTATTCATCCTGGTGACCTGGCTGTAGAAATTAATGAAATTAAAGAAGTTGCTGGTAAAAATGGTATTGCCGATATAAAAATTGATGAAATGGCTTCACTAGCTCTGGATACTCATCGAGCCATGGAAAATGTTTTAAAAAAATGGCAAGAAGGTGGCAGAGGCGCAACTGGAAGGGGAATTTCTCCGGCTTATGCAGACATTTTATTGCGACAAACTTTAAGAGTTAGAGACATTGTTAATTTTGATGAAGCCAAAGTTAGAGAACATTATCGTCTTTATCAAGCTATGATTGCTGGTCTTGGTGCTAATCTCTCAGAAGCTGAGGTAGTTGCTTATAAATCAGATAATCCTGTTCTTGTTGGTACTGAAGACGAATTTATTGAACGTCTAAAAAAACAAGCTGAATTAATTTCTCCTTATGTTACTGATGTTCATAAAATTTTAGAACAAACTTGGCCTGATCCAAACAATGCCTTTGTTTTTGAAAAAGCCCAAGCGATTGGTCTAGATCCTCGTTTTGGAGTTTATTCAGACGTCACTGCTTCCGATACTACTTTTGGAGGTATTTTAGGATCAACTGAAGGTATTATTGACCCACTTGAAATTAAAATCAGAGCCTCGGTTCTCAAAGCCACTTACATGAGTTCTGTAGGAACAAGAGTTTTGCCGACCAAAATGGATGAAACTTTAGCCAATATAATTAGAGAAGATGCTAAGGAATATGGAGCTACTACTAAACGTCCTCGTGGTATCGCTTATCTTGATCTACCAACTTTAAGATTTTTTACCAAAGTTGGTCAAGTAAATAAATTAGTTTTGACACATATGGATATTGTTTATCCGGACCTTCCCATTAAAGTCTGTACTAGATACACTATTGATGATGAAGAATGTGGTTATCGTCCAGATCAAGAGTTTCTGTCTCGTGTCACTCCACATTACATTGAACTCCCAACTTGGGATCGTTCTGAAATTCAACGAGCTAAAAAACCTTCCAATTTACCCAAAAATGCCAGACATTTTTTAGATTTTATTTCTGATGAGTTAAATGCACCAGTAGCCATGATCACCACTGGTCCAAAACGCGATCAGAGCATTGTGCTTTCTGAAATCTAAAATTTGATTTTTCCTGTATACTTTTCATGTGGATTCGACATTAACTATTGCTGACGCGATTAAAAAATTAAAAGATAAGGCCGGGGGAGTTAGCCTCCCTACTGGTTTACAGGATAAATTAAATGAAATTTTTTCGGAACTTGAGGTGAATTCTCGTTCCGAAGACACTTTTTGGAATTTTTATCAAACTGCTTCCAAATATCTTGATTGGGTAATTTCTCTACCTTGGAATACTCGTTCTCAAGATATTTTAGATTTACGCTACGCTAAGGAAAAACTCGACGAAAACCACTACGGTTTAGGTGAAGTTAAGGAAAGACTTTTGGAATATATCTCAGTCTTATCTTTGCAAAAAACTCGTTCCCCGGACATTGTTCCTCGTGCCCCAATTTTGCTTTTTACTGGTTTGGTTGGTACCGGTAAAACCACTATGGCCAAATCTATTGCCGATGTTATGGGTAGAAAATTAATTCGGATTCCCTTTGGTGGTCTTGGCGATCCGCTTTATCTTCGTGGTCAGTCTCGTCTTCACCCCGAGGCCGAACCAGGGGCGATTATTCGTGGTTTGGCTCAATGTCAAACTAAAAATCCGGTGATTTTACTCGATGAAATCGATCGTGTCGCCGACGATGCTCTCAACACCATCATGGGTGTTCTAGTCGAGCTTCTCGACCCCGAACAAAATTCCCATTTTACCGATCATTATATTGATTATCCTTTTGATCTCTCCGAAGCTTTTTTTGTTGCCACCTGTAACAACACCAATCGCATTGCCACCGCTGTTATGGATCGTTTAGAAATAATTCAAATGCCCTCCTATACTGATGAAGAAAAAATTGCCATCGGTCGTGACTACATTTTGCCCAAAGCCCTCAAAGATTCCGGTTTAACTTCCTCGGAATTAAAAATCAGCGATTCGGTTTGGTTAAGTATTGTTCGTCCTCTTGGTTTTGATGCTGGCGTTAGAACTTTAAAAAGAAATATTGAAGCTCTCTGCCGTAAAACTGCCGCTTTAATTCTGACCGGCACTAAACAAATTGTGGTTGACGAAACTAACATTAAAAAATTTATCCCTCAATGGTAAAAATATGACCCACAAAAATAAAGCCTATTTTTTTCCTTTCTCTCTCTTAGTTATCTTTTTTGCCTCTTTTATCATCATTTTTTCTCCCGTTGGCAAAAAAAATATTATTAAAATAACTCCTACACCAACTCTCACCCCCACTCCAACAGTTACCCTTACTCCCACCAAATTTCTTAAGTCTAAAGATGTCTCTCACTAAAGATCAACAACTTCAATATATTGCCTATCTAGTGGCACAATGTCAAAAATGTCCGCTTTATAAAACTGCCACCAATCATGTTCCTGGAAGTGGTAATCCTAATGCTGAGATTGTTTTTATTGGCGAAGCACCCGGGGAACAAGAAGACCTTCAGGGTTTGCCTTTCGTTGGCAACTCTGGTAAACTATTAGACAAGCTTCTGAATACGATAAAAGTCCCGCGTCAAGACGTTTTCATTTGTAACATTTTAAAACATCGTCCGCCCGGAAACCGAGATCCGCTTCCACCAGAAATGAAAGTCTGTACTCCTTATTTGAAAGCTCAATTAAAAATTATTAAACCAAAAGTTATTATAACTCTGGGACGTTTCTCGATGAATTATTTTTTCCCAGGGGAGTCTATTAGCCGAATTCATGGTCAAATCAGATCTATTATCTGGCAGGATTTATCTTTAACAATTATTCCTGTTTACCACCCTTCGGCCGGACTTAGAAACGGTGCTATGCTTAAATCATTACAAGATGATTTCCTAAGTATCGGCAAATATTTACAAAAATTATGATTACCAATCAAAAAACAAACAAAAAACCAACTTTTAATCCGGTTGTTAAAAAGGATTTTACTCGACCTCAACAGGTTTTTACTCATCCCACTAATCAGGATGCGGTCCGCATTTCTGCTCTAGGGGCTTTTGGGGATGTCACTCAAAACATGTTCGTTTACGAATTCGCTCCCCGCGGTGATTTTTCCAAATCGGAAATAATTATCGTCGATTGTGGTGTCGGTTTTCCTGAAGAAGATGCCTTTGGTGTCGATCTTCAAATCCCTGACACTACTTATCTTCTAGATAAAAAAGACCGAATTATGGGCGTTTTTATTACTCATGGTCATGAAGATCATATCGGCGCTATTCGTTATGTCATGCCAATTATCGGCACTAATATTCCCATTTATGCGCCAAAATTAGCTGCGGCTTTTATTGAATCCCGTTTAGCCGAAGAGCAAATTCGGGTCAATATCACGGTTTATCAACCTGGCGATGTTTTTACTAAAGGTCACTTTACTGTCGAGCCCATTCGCGTCACTCACTCTATCCCCGACACTTATCATTTTGCTATTACCACCCCCTTAGGTGTTTTTTACCATGGCTCTGATTTTAAATTTGATGTCTTTCCTCTCGATGGCAAGCCTGCCGAACTTAGAAAAATCGCTGGCATTGGCAATCGTAAAGTTGTGGCCTTAATGTCCGACTGTTTGGGTGCTGACAGTGAAGGTTACTCACCTTCGGAACGCGACATTGCTGAAAATTTTAAACACGAAATTGTCTCCGCTAAAGGTCGGGTTTTTGTCACTTCTATTAGTAGTAATATCATCCGTTGGTCTCAAGCTATTGAGTATGGTAAATCTACCGGTCGCAAAATCTGTGTCGTCGGTTATTCTGTTGATAAAGCCGTTAATATTGCCAAAGAATTGGGATATTTAAAATTAGACGATATTGATTTGATTACTCCTGAACGAGCCAAAAATTTCCCTGACAACAAACTTTTATTTTTAGTCGCCGGTTTTGCCGGTCAACCCGATTCTGCCTTAAGTAAAATGGTTATGGGTAAACATCGGATTAAAATTAAACCCGGTGATAGGGTGATTTTCTCTTCACCTGATTACATTCCTGGTACTTCCAGTAATATTTACGCCATGATCGATAATCTGTCTAAAATGGGTGTCGAAGTTTCTTATGGCGATAAAGAGGAACTTCATGTTTCCGGTCATGGTTATCAAAAAGAACATGCCCTGTTGATCTCTTTAACCAATCCCCGATATCTTTTACCTATCGGTGGCAACTATCGCCATATTAAAAGTTATTTCACTATGGCCAAAACCATGGGTTATCAAGACGATCAATTTATTACCCCTGATTTTGATTCCTCAGTCACATTTTATGCCAATGGTAAGGTCGATACTAATACCCACATTCCTCTCCATAAAGTTTTAATTGATGGTTTGGGTATTGGTGACGTTGGTGCCACGGTTTTGCGTGATCGTAAAACTTTAGCCGAAGACGGTATGTTTAGTGTGGTGGTTATGGTTGATAAAGAATTAGGTACTCTCTTTAAAGAGCCAGTTATCTTGTCTCGAGGTTTTGTTTTTATGAAAGAAAACACTGACTTAATCGATTATTTAAAAGAAGAAATCGTTAAAAAATTCAGCGAACTAACTAGTAAACCGGCCAACTTCGATTACATTCGTACCGAATTACAGGCATATTTAGAAACCATTATCAAAGAAAAAACCGGCCGCGAACCGATGGTTCTACCTTTGGTGATTGAAGTCTAAAAATCTGTTAAAATCTAATTAAGCTCGTCTTTGTCTGCGATTTATCTCAGGCATGGCGAGCTTTTTGATTTTATGTTGTAAAATAGCTTATGAAAATACTATCTATCTGTGGTTCTCCCCGTAAGGGAAATTCCGAAACTATTTTATTAGAACTCCAAAAACTTTTTAAAGATAAGGGAGTTGAAAATGAAATTATTCTACTTCGTCAAAAAAGTCTTGAACGCTGCCACGGTTGCGTGGAAAATTGTAATCCCGCCGGAATCTGTTGCCTTCACGACGATATGAATGAAATTATCGATAAAATGGTTGCAGCCGATGCTTTAATTTTTATTTCTCCTAATTATTTTCAAATGCCCACCGGTTTGTTTAAAGATTTTATGGATCGTTCCTCTGTTGTTTTTTCCAGTAAAAAAGATCAATTTTTGAAAGACAAAAAAACTGCCGTCATCTGTGTTGGCACTGACGAACTCGAAGCGATTAATGTCTGTGTTGAAAACATTGTCAGGCTTTATTGCCGATATATAGGCAAAGTTGTTGCTAAACAAAGTTTCCGCACCCACAGTGAATTGAAAGGCAATTATAATGACATTTTTGAAAACAATTTAAATCCCGATGTTCGCGCTTCTCTCAACTCTATTGTCGAAGCTCTGATAAAATAACTCATGGCCAAATCACAATTAAAAGATTTTCATACCGATTTATCGGAATGGTTTACTGATGTTATTTTGAAATCGGAATTGGCCGACTACGCTCCTGTCAAAGGCTGTATGGTGATTCGTCCCTATGGCTATGCCCTCTGGGAGGGGATTCAACAATTTTTGGATAAACTAATCAAAGAAAAAGGTATTAAAAATGCTTATTTTCCCTTGTTTATTCCCATGCATTATTTGCAAAAGGAAAAAGAACATGTCGCCGGTTTTGCTCCAGAATTAGCTGTTGTTACTGTTGCTGGTGGTGAAAAACTAGCCGAAGAATTAGCTGTCCGTCCTACTTCCGAAACCATTATGTATGACATGTATAAAAAATGGACGACTTCTTGGCGTGAATTGCCAATATTAATTAATCAATGGTGTAATTGCGTTCGTTGGGAAAAAAGGACCTACTTATTTTTACGCACTTCGGAATTTCTCTGGCAGGAAGGTCATTGTGCTCATTTGACTCACGAAGAATCGATGGATATGGTCATGTGGGCGCTTGACGCCTATGAAAAAACTTATCACGAATTAATGGCTATGTACGGAATAAAAGGTAAAAAAAGCCAATCAGAAAAATTTCCCGGTGCTGGCGAAACTTTTACTTTTGAATGTATGATGCCGAACGGCAAAGCTCTCCAAGCTTGCACTTCCCATGATTTAGACCAGAATTTTTCCAAATCATTTGATTGGACAGTTCAAGATAAAAACGAAGAAAAAGCCTATCCTTGGCAAAATTCTTGGGGCTTATCCACTCGAGCCATCGGCGGTTTGATCATGGCTCACGGCGATGAAAATGGCTTAAAATTACCTCCTCAAATTGCTCCAATCCAAGTGGCTATTGTTCCTATTCCAGGTCACAAAACTGCCCTAAGTAAGGCAGAAGAAATTTTTTCAGAACTTAAAAAAACTTATCGAGTTGAATTAGATCTTGCTGAGGGTGAAACTGCCGGTTTTAAATTTAATAAATGGGAATTAAAAGGTGTTCCTCTTCGAATTGAAATTGGCGATCGGGATGTCACCGCCGACGCAGTTATTGCCACTCGTCGTGATAATGATGAAAAAATTACTATCCCTATTGATAATTTAAATTCTCAAGTTTCCGAAATTCTTAATAACATTCAAAGCAGTCTTTATAATGTCCATAAAAAATTCACTGAAGATCATACCTTTTTGGTTGATTCTTATGATGAATTTAAGAAGATTATGACCGGAGACCGCGGTTTTATAAAAGCTCACTGGTGTGAAAATGCTGACTGTGAAGCTGAAATTAAAAAAGACACCAAAGCTACCACTCGCTGTTTACCTCTCGATACTGTCGAAGAGGAAGGCAAATGTATCCGTTGTGGTAAAGCCTCTCACCATCGTTGGCTCTTTGCTTTGTCATATTAAAACTAATATACTGTTAATATGCCCCGCGGACGCAAGAAAAATCGAATTTTACCTACTCTTAAATTAAAACCGGATACTACTAAATCCATTTTTTTTATTTTCTTTTTAATTTTAGCCATGCTTTCGGTATTTTCCTTTCTTCAACGAGGGACGGTCGCTACTGAATTTAATCTAACTTTAACCAAATATTTTGGTTTTGGTTCTGTTATGGTGCCCTTTTTATTGCTGTTAATTTCTTTTCTTTTTGCCAAAATTAAATCACCTTTGCGCGAAGCCAATGTTTTTTTTGGTTTTTTTATTATGTTTTTTTCTCTTCTCAGTCTTTTAAAGCAGGGGATTGTTGGGCAATTTATTTGGGAACAATTTTTAGCCTTATTTTCTGAAGCTCCCACTTTTTTTATTCTATTTTTCACCCTTATCGTTGGTTTTGTGGTTCTTTTTGATACGAATGTTGCTCAAATCATCAAATTTATAGGTCATATTTTTCATATTTTAAGAAAATATTCTATCGGCCAAGCTAATAAAATTAAAAGTAAAAACGCCGAAGCTAAGGCTAAAAATCCACTTTATCAATCAGAAATGCATTCTCCTAACTCCGATATTTTACCTGAGAAAGAAAAAGATGCCGCCAAATCAACTTCCAAAGAAAATTTTGGAGTGGTCGACATCCCTCCCGTTTTCAAAAACAACGCCCCCTTAACCTCTTCCGGCAACCAAACATGGGTTTATCCCTCTATGTCCATTTTCGACGATACCCCCGGTGCCAAAGCCGATCGGGGTGATGTTCGTAAAAATGCCCAAATTATCGAACAAACTCTCGATTCTTTCGGCATCACCGCCCGAGTGGCTGAAGTCAATAATAGTCCTTCTGTCACTCAGTACGCCCTTGAAGTGGCTCTGGGTACTAAATTAGCTAAAATTTTATCTCTGAGTAACGATTTAGCTATGGCCTTGGCCGCTCCCGGTGGCCAAATTCGGGTTGAAGCCCCCATTCCGGGTCGCTCTTTAGTCGGTATCGAAGTGCCCAACCGTTCTCTCGAAGTGGTGCCAATCCGCACTATTTTGGAATCCGAGGTCATGAAAAATGCCAAGAGTAAAATTACTGTTCCCTTAGGTTTGGATGTCGCTGGTTTGCCTAAAATTGCCGATATTTCCAAAATGCCCCACGTTTTAATTGCTGGTCAAACCGGTTCCGGAAAGTCAATTTGTATCAATTCCTGGATTTCTACCCTTCTTTTCCGTGCCTCTCCTGACGAAGTTCGTTTAATTATGGTTGACCCAAAACGTGTCGAATTATCCCAATATAATGGCATTCCCCATCTTTTAACCCCGGTTATTGTTGAACCGGAAAAAGTTGTTTCTGCCTTAAAATGGGCAGTTAATGAAATGGAACATCGATATAAACTTTTCACCGAAGTTGGGGCTAAAAACATTGAATCTTACAATAATATGTCCGGTTTCCAGGCCATTCCTTATATTCTAATCATTATTGACGAATTAGCTGAAATTATGCTTTTCTCACCGGCCGAGGTTGAAGACAATATCTGCCGGATTGCTCAAATGGCCCGGGCTGTGGGTATTCATCTAGTTTTGGCTACTCAACGTCCTTCTGTCAACATTATTACTGGTCTTATCAAAGCTAATATTCCTACCAGAATCGCTTTTGCGGTTGCTTCCATGACTGATTCCCGGGTTATTCTCGACAGTCCCGGAGCTGAAAAGTTATTAGGTCGGGGCGATATGCTCTACATTCCCCCTGAACTAGCTAAACCGGTTCGGGTTCAGGGTTGTTTCATTTCTGATAAAGAAGTCGGCCGTCTTATTGATTTCCTTAAAACCCAACGTTCCGGTGATTATAACGACGAAATTACCCGTCAACCTGTCAATAGTCCCAATTCTACCAGTAAAAATATCATGGTTTCTGATGGTGAAGAACGCGATGCTATGTTTAATGATGCCGTTAAATTAATCCAGGAAAGTGGTAAAGCTTCCGCTTCTTTGTTACAGCGTCGGCTTAAACTTGGATATGCTCGGGCCGCCCGGGTTTTAGATGAGCTACAACAAGCCGGAATTGTCGGTCCTGTTAATGGGGCCAAGCCCCGAGAAATTCTTATTGCCCACAACACTCCTGATAGCAGTTCCGAATAACATTCATGAAACGTGCCTCATCAATTTTAGAATCTACCCGTCTCGACCGGGAATTAGATTTTACTGAAATTAGTAAAAAAACTAAAATTCCTCTCAAATATTTAATTGCTTTTGAAAATGAAACCACTGCTAATTTTCCCGAAGAACCCTATTGTTCTTTAATGCTCAAAGATTATGCCGATTTTTTGGGTTTAAACGGTGAAGAGATTCTTTCTTTATTTCGTCGTGATTATGATCGTAAAAGTTCTGTCACCGCCCCCCGTCATTTTTTATTTTCTCTCACCCCTCAATACGCTTTTACTCTTTTTATCACTATTCTAACCATAATTTTTGCCTCTTATCTCATTTCTGAATATCTTAAATTTAATCGTCCACCCCGTCTTAAGGTCAATTGGCCTCAGAGTCTCTCCGGAGAAAATATTGAAATTTCGGGTATTACTGATCCTGAAGCCACGGTTAAGGTTAACAATTCCTTGGTAATAGTTGATCAAAATGGTAATTTTCAAAAAGATATCGAGCTTTCTACTTCAGAAGCTAAAATCGTTATCGAAGCTAAATCTCCGGCCGGTGTAGTTACCCGTGATGAAAAAGTTCTAAAATAGTTTATACTGTTTTAATGGATATCACTCAAATTGTCATTATTATTTCCTTACTTTCAATTTCCACTGTTATCGTTTTTGTCGGTGTTTATTTTATAAAACTAATTAAAGACCTTCGCGTCACCGTCGGCGAGACTAACCAAATTATTACTTCAGTTTCTAAACCGCTGTCTTCTTTTTCCGAATTTCTGATGGGTTTTAAAAATGGTTTTACTCTCTTTAACTCTTTTTTTAAAAAAGACAAAAAAGAAAAGAAAGAGGAATAATTTTTTTAAAAAATATGTCATGTAGTTGTTCTAAAGATTGTGATTGTCATCAAAACAGCAGCTTTATTTTTGGCCTGGTTTTCGGCCTAATCATTGGCGCTCTTATCGCCGTTTTTATTTACCGAAATAATAAAGAAAAAGTTTTTAAAGATTTAAAAAAGAAATTAGCAGAATTTTTTGAATCTTTAAAACCAAAAGCGGAAGATATCATCGAATCTTTTCCTTTTATCAATAATTCTGATTTATCTAAAAAAATTAACATTAACAATTCCGCCACTATTTCCAAAAAATCCCATTTAAAAACTCATTCTAAAATCAAATCTAAAAAAGTTATAGCCCCATCTCCAAAAAAATCTGCACCACTGAAAAAAGAAGTTATTTTGCCACCTAAATTAATTGCCCAAAATTCCGAAACTAAAATTTCCGTTTCCAAATCCAAACCACGAATTTTTAAGAAATAAAATACGCTACAATACCCCTATTAAGCTATGAAAGTACTGTTTATTTACAAATATGAATTTGTCGAGCCCATCGGAATTTTAAGTCTTTCAAGTTATTTGAAAAAAGAAGGTCATGATGTTCAATTTATAGATTTATACTTTTGTAAAAATTATCTTAAAGAAATAAAACTGATAAAACCCGATGTTATTGCTTATTCTGTTACCACCGGCAGACATAAATTTTATTTGAAATTAAACAATAACCTCAAAAAACAATTTAATTTTTTTGCCTTATTTGGAGGTCCGCATTGTACCTTTTTTCCCGAGTTCATTAAAGAAAAAGGTGTTGATGGTATTTGTCGTGGTGAAGGTGAATTAGCTGCCGCCGAATTTTTGGATAAATTAGAAAATAACCAAGACATCCGACATATTCAAAATATAGATGTCAAAATTAATAATAAAATTTTCCAAAATTCTCTTAGAAATAAGATTTCTAATTTAGACAGTTTACCCTTTGTCGACCGTGAATTAACTAGTAAATATGCTAGTTACCGAAAAGCCCATATCAGATATGTTCTTGCCGGTCGGGGCTGTCCTTACAATTGTACCTACTGTTTTAACCATTCCTACAATAAACTATATGCCGGTAAAGGCGAGGTAGTTCGAAAAAGAAGTGTCAATCATGTTATCGAAGAACTAAAAATTGTCAAAAAACGATGGATTCCCAAAAGGTTTCAGTTTATTGACGACACTTTTATTCTGGACAAAAAATGGGTCCTAAATTTTTGTAAACAGTATCAAAAAGAAATTAAACTACCATTTATTTGTTATGCCAGAATTAATTTAATTGACGACGACATTATCAAAGCTCTCAGGAATGCCGGTTGTATTACCTTACTTTTTGCTATCGAAAGTGGTAATGAATTTATTAGAAATACCATTTTAAAAAGAAATATTTCCGAAGCCCAAACATTAAAAGCTGCAAAACTTTGCCATAAATACGGCATTAATATTTTTACTCAAAATATTGTTGGTCTTCCTGATGAAAATATAGAAAACGTTTGGGAGACTATTAAGTTAAATATTAAATGTCGTCCGAGCTATGCTTGGGCTTCCATTTTTCAGCCTTATCCCAGAACTGAACTTTGTGATTATTCAATTCAAAAAGGCTACTACCTAGGTGAGGTAAGGCAAATTAGGGAAGATTATTTCACCAGCTCTATTATGAAACTTAAGGATATTAGAGAAATTGAACGTTTACACCACCTTTTCCCTGTGGCTGTAAGTTATCCTTTTCTTATTCCTTTTATTAAAATATTAATTAAATTACCCTTTAATAAATTTTATTATTTAATTTGGAATAGCCATCGTGCTTATTGTTATCTTTTCAAATTAAAAATGATTGATTTTTCTGAACTTTTTACCAAAAAATGATGCTATCAATCATCTTCTTGCTATAATTCCTCTATGAACGCGAGAGATTTAAAAAATAAATTTGTCGATTTTTTTAGGAATCAAAATCATGTCGAAATTCCTCCTGCTATGCTTGTTCCGGAAAACGATCCAACTACTCTATTTACCTCTGCTGGAATTCAACCTTTAGTTCCATTTTTTCTTGGAAAAAAACATCCCAGTGGTAATCGTTTAGTAAATGTTCAAAAATGTATCCGCACGGGTGATATCGAAGAGGTTGGTGATGCTGTTCATCACACTTTCTTTGAAATGCTTGGTAATTGGTCTCTTGGAGATTATTTTAAAAAAGAAATGATTCCTTGGAGTTTTGAATTTTTAACAAAAACTTTAAACATTCCTATTAATATGTTGGCTGTTTCCGTCTTTGCCGGAGATCAGGACGCAGCCAAGGATGAAGAAACTTCAAATTTATGGCAAAAACAAGGAATACTATTATCAAGAATTGCCTATCTTCCCAAAGAAAATAATTGGTGGGGCCCACCGGGAATTACTGGTCCCTGTGGTACCGACACAGAGATGTTTTACTGGACAGGAGAAGGAGTAGCTCCAGAAATTTTTAATCCTTCAGATAAACGTTGGGTCGAAATTTGGAATGATGTATTAATTCAATATTTCAAAAACGACCAAGGAAAATATGAAAAGTTAATTCAGAATAATATCGATACCGGTATGGGTGTCGAACGGACGACAGCGGTGTTAAATGGATTTCCCGATAATTATTTAACAGAAATCTGGCAACCAATTATTAAAAAAATTGAAGTAACCTCTTTAAAAAAATATTCAGATAATTTCTCATCATTTAGAATCATCGCTGATCATCTTCGGGCAGCTGTTTTTATGATTGCTGATGGGATTGAGCCCTCAAATAAGGAAAGGGGATACGTTCTGCGCCGTTTAATTCGTCGGGCCATTCGTCAAGGAAAATTAATCGGTATTGAAAACAATTTTTGTTCAACTATTGCGGAGGCTGTTTTAGATAATCAAAATAATTATGCCGGCACTTACCCGGAATTAGATTTAAATAAAAACAAAATTCTCGAAACTTTAAACTCCGAAGAAACCAAATTTCGCCGCACTCTTAATAAAGGTCTTAATGAAATTACTAAATTAATTGACCGCCAGCATAATGTTTCCGGCAAAGAAGCCTTTGATCTTTATCAGTCTTTTGGTTTCCCGGTAGAAATGATTCAGGAAGAATTACAAAAGAATAATTTAACCCTAGATTTAGCAGAATTTAATCGTCTTAAAGACGAACACATCAAGCAATCCCAAACTCTCTCCGCCGGGAAATTTAAATCCGGTCTGGCCGATCACTCGGAAATTATTACTAAATATCACACCGCCACCCATTTATTACACGCGGCTTTAAGAAAAGTTTTAGGTGATCACGTTCAACAGGGCGGCTCCAATATCACTACCGAAAGACTTCGTTTCGATTTTTCCCACCCAGAAAAAGTTACTGAAGAACAATTAACAGAAGTCGCCAAAATTGTTAATGACCAAATTAAATTAGCCCTGCCGGTCACTGTCGAATCCATGAAATTTGTCGATGCCCAAAAAAGTGGCGCCCTAGCTTTTTTTGGCGCTAAATATCCGGAAATTGTCACTGTTTATACTATTGGGGACCCCAAACACTATTTTTCCAAAGAAGTTTGCACCGGTCCTCACGTCGAAAACACTCAGGTTCTGGGTGAATTTCAAATCCTCAAAGAAGAGTCCGCTGGCTCCGGTAAACGCCGAATTTATGCTATTCTTAAGTAATGGAGGCATCCTATTATTGGCTCATTTCTATCACTACTGAAAATATTTCGGTAGCGCTAATTAAACGTGATCACCCCGATGCTCTGGTGGCCTTGGGTCCGGAAACTGCCTGGGAATTAAATAATACCGATTCTTTCCTGCATTCTGTTGACATTTCTCTTTCGGAAGCTGCGCAAAAAGCCAATTTGGAACCGAATCAGGAGCCGGAAACTAGTGCCTTTATTTTGCCTCCCAAATGGATTGGCAATGACGGTAAAATTTTCCCCGAGCATTTGAAACTACTCGAAAATCTTTGTCATTCCTTAAAATTAAAACCCCTAGGTTTTATCAGTAACGATGAAGCCTTTATCGAGTCAGTTACCAAAGAAGATTCCTTTCCGCCCTCTTTCATTTTGGTTTATCTTGGTCAAAAAGAATTTTCCGTCTCTTTGGTCTATCTTGGCGAGGTGAAAAAACGCTTTCATCAAAATCTGGAAACTGAATTTACCCCCCAGGATTTAGAATCTGCTTTGGTGACCATTCGTCTCGATTCTGCCCTACCTCCCAGAATTTTGATTTTTGGTCATTTCAATCCCACTATTATTGACGATTTAAAAAATTACTCCTGGGTTGGAAAAAGCAATGTTGAAACTTTTCTCCACCTACCTGACGTTGAGGCTTACCAACCCAATGATCTTTTCAATCTTTATTGTAAAACTGTTTCCTCTCAATTAAACAATAATTCAGTTCCTCCAAAAGCACCTCTTACCGAAAAAGAAGAAGAATCTGTTGAGATTCCTCCCGAAGTTTCCCCGGAAACAGTTCCCGAAGTTTTGGTTCAGGAACCGGAAATAAATCCTAAACCCGAAGAAATTCCTTCGGAAAATCTTGGTTTTTCTGAAATTACTAGTTCCGACTCTCTGGTTTTACCGCCGCCGGATTCATCTATAGAAGACGAAATCCCCGAAATTATTTCCCCTTCCAAAAGTAAACCAATTTTTTTACCAAAATTTAAATTACCTAAATTTTCCTTACCTCATTTTCACATCAATCCGCTTTTACTTATTTTTTTAGCTTTTTCACCTTTTTTACTTCTTATACCCTATTTTTTAATGAGGGCCGATGTCACTTTAAATTTAAATCCCCTGGAGATCAGTCACGATTTTAATGTTACCTTAGATTCCGCCGCCACTGCCGTCTCTGCTACCACTATCCCGGTCATTAAAAAAACTTTTGATCTTAACTTTACTGAATCTTTGAATACTACCGGTCAAAAAGAAACCGGCGATAAGTCCAAAGGAGAAATTACCATTTTTAACAAACTGAATCAAGTTCAAAATATTCCCAAATCAACCATCCTCTCCGATGCCACCGGTAAAAAATATGAACTCCTAACTTCGGTTCAGGTTCCGGCCAGTACTTATGATCTTAATTCCGGCACTATTTCCATGGGACAAGTAAAAGCCAATTTAGTTGCTTCCGACATTGGTCCGGAATTCAATCAAAATAAAGATACTGTTCTCACTTTCAGTGATAACGATAATTTAATGGCCAAAGTTGATGATGCTATTACCGGCGGAACCCGTCAGCAGGTTAATGTTGTTTCTACCGATGATAAAAATAAACTAACTGCCCAGGTTACCAATTCTCTGAATGACAAAATCGATGAAAAAATTAAAAGTGAATCTTCACTGGCCGGTCTTTTGACCGGTACCGCTAATGTTGATAAAAAAGTCCTTGATTTTAATCGGGAAATAGGGGAAGAAGCTGATACCCTTTCTGTTAACGTTTCTACCACTTTATCTCTTTTTCAAATTGAGGATGAAAATAAAGAGGCCATTGTGAATACCCTTTTAGCTGGTGATCAAAACTTTCTCCAGTCAATTGCTTCACCCTCGGATTTCTCTTTTTCTTTTGCTGCCACCAAAACCGACACTCAAAAATCAGTTGGTAAGCTAACTATTACCGGTAAAGTTTTACCTAAAATTAACATCGATTCTCTCCGCCAACTTTTAGTTGGCAAAAGCTTTGTTAATGCCTATCTCATCATCAATTCTCAACCCAAGGTCTATAACCGTCAGATAAAAATTATTCCCAGCCTTTTCACTTTTTTAAATCGCTTGCCGCCTCAAGCTGATCGGATTACAATTATTGAAAAATTTTAATGTCCTATCTTTACGTTAAAAATACACCAAAACTTCGGCGGGTCAAGAAACTTCTTTCTCCTCAACGCAAAAAATTATTTGCCTCCATTTTAATGATTACAGGTATTTCACTTTTTCTTTTTGTCCTTTTTCCGATTGTTCAATTTCAAATTGAGTACTCCTCTAAGTTTAATCAGATTATTAATCCGCTCGCCTCCGAGTTTTATAATCGTTCTGGATCGATTTTAGGCGAGTCTAATACTGACTATACCCAGCTTTCTAACTGGTTTATTGATGATCCTGGAATTACCTTACCTACCAATATTTCTTCATATACCACTTACACTTTGTCCATTCCTAAATTAAAAATTGATCAAGCCAATGTCATTGTTGGTAGCTCCGACCTAAAAAAATCTCTGATCCAGTATCCTCAGACCGCTCTTCCCGGCCAATATGGTAGTCCGGTGATTTTTGGTCATTCCGTTTTGCCTCAGTTCTATAATCCCAAATCATATTTGACCATTTTTACTACATTGTACAAACTTCAAATCGGTGACGAAATTTATGTTGATTATGATCATGTTCACTATAAATATATTGTCGAAGAGATGTTTGAGGTGGAGCCCACTGATCTTTCGGTTTTAGAACAACGTTTTGACGGACGTTACCTTACTTTAATTACCTGTTCCCCTCCGGGTACCGTCTTGCGCCGCTTAGTGATTAAAGCCCAAATTGCCGACAATACATGAACTATCTTGCTATTGATTATGGTACTAAAAGAATCGGTTTAGCTTATTCCCTGAATGATATTATTTTTACCTTACCTATGGTAAAAAATGATGATAACTTTTTTAAAAATCTTTCCCAAATTATCACCGATTATCATCTCGAAAAAATTTATGTCGGTCTCTCCGAAGGTAAAATCGCTGACCTGACTAAAAGCTTTGTTTTAAAGCTTCGTTCCATGTTAAACTTACCTATCGAGACCGTTGAGGAAGCTGTCAGTACCATTGAGGCTGAAGCTATTTTTAAGACTAATAAAAAAGCTTCCAAAGGCTATTCCCAACAAATCGATTCTATCGCCGCCGCCGTTATTCTCCGTCGGGTTATTGGTTCATAGTCAGCCTTTAGCTGAAAAATAAAAATGTTTAAAAAATTAATTTACCCCATGCAGGCCTGGTTGCTTTCTCAAAAACGTTGCGTTGGCTGTGGTGAAGAATTATCCAGAGGTCAAAGTAAAATGGTCCGCGGTCAAGAAACTGTCACTTGCCGCTGTGGCCGCATTTTTATTCATGATTCCAAAAAAAATACTTACCGTCGGGCTCTTTTAACCGAAATCTAATGAAAAAATTTTTTCTACTCATTCCATTTATCTTGGTTGTGGTTCTAGCTAGTTTTTTTTACTTTTCTTTATCTGCCCCAAACAATGACACTACCAAAAAGGCTTTTGTTATTAACCAGGGTGAAAGTCTTACCAGTATTGCCACTCGTTTAGAAAAATATCATTATATTAATAATCGTTATGTTTTTATAATTTATAGCCGAATTACCGCTTTAAATCAAAAAATTAAAGCCGGTACTTTTTATTTAACCACCGCCTATAAATTACCTGATTTAACTTTAATGTTAACTAAAGGCGGCATTACTGATTATTGGTTAAAAATTACTGAGGGTCAACGTTTAGCCGAACTATCGGTTACTTTTGACAGTTCTCTTGAAGGCTATATTTTCCCCGATACTTATCTTATTCCCAAAGATTATCAACCTAACCAAATTTATACCGATATTATCAAGAAAAACTTTGACAAAAAATTTGCTGCTGCCAAAGTTGACGTCACCAATACCCAATTAACTGATGCAGAAGTTGTCACTCTGGCTTCGCTTTTAGAGCGTGAAGCCCGCACTTTACCTTCCAAACAAATGGTGGCTGGAATTCTTTTAAACCGTTTAAAAATTGGTATCGCTCTTCAATTGGATACCACTGCCGAATACGCCCGTGATTCGAAATTTCCTCCTCAAGTTTATTGGCAGGAAGCCTCTTCTGTTGATGTCAAAATTAATTCTCTTTATAACACTTATTTACACCCCGGCTTGCCTCCCGGTCCGATTTGTAACCCTGGTTATGACGCTCTTTACGCGGCTTTTCACCCGACTGTCTCTAATTATCTTTACTATCTCACCGGCAACGATAATTTAATGCACTACGCTATTACTCTAAAAGACCACAACACTAACATCGCCAAGTATCTAAAATAGGTATTTTGTGATATAATATAGGACATTATGGCCAAAGGAAAAATAGAAAAAATTTCTGAAACACTCACTTTAACAGGGGAAACTTGTGATCGTGGTTGTTGTGCTGTCATTGAGTGTCGACCTTTAGGAGAAAATAGTTTACCGACAGTTTTTGAAATTCCATATGAAGGTTTAGATAAAAAAATTGAAGAAAATACCGTTGGAACTGCTTGTTCCGAAATTCTAGTTGTCAAAGCTTCAATGCCAATATGTAGAATCACAGGTAAAGTGTGTCCTAATCTTAAATCTTTCTAAAAAATAATTTTTTAATTATTTTTTATTTATTAACTCGTTCAAAATATTCCAACGTCTTTTTTTCTCACTCATCGGAATTTCATCTTTATAAAGTTTGGCCGACACGGTGCCCCGGCGCGGGGAATATTTATTTAAATAAGCAATTTCAAATTCCACCTGTTTACAAACATCCACTGTGTTTTGAAACGCGGCTTCATCCTCGCCTGGGAAACCGATAATTATATCCGTCGAAAACTTGACTCCGGGAATATTTTTTTTAATTTTGGCCACTAAATCGAGATATTCTTGTTTCGAGTAGCCCCGATTCATATTTTTTAGCACTTTATCATCACCAGCCTGAAAGGGGAGATGTAGTAATCGATCAATATTGGGATATTTAGATATTGTTTCAATTAATTCGTCCGAAAAATCCCACGGATTGCTGCTGATAAAAGAAATTTTTTTTAAATTTTTCTTAGCCACCTCTTCTAATAATTTTGGAAAAACGCTTTTAATTCTTTTTTTACCCATCGACACTGTACTTTCTTCATTAAAATCCGCCCCATAGCTATTTACATTTTGTCCAATCAACACCACTTCTTCAAAACCTCTCTCAATTGCCCCGTCGACCTCTTTTAAAATTTCATCCATTTTACGGGATATTTCTTTACCACGGGCGTAAGGGACGATACAGTAGGAACAGTAATTATTGCAGCCGGAGCTGATGGTAATTAAAGCCGCTCTTTTTTTATCTCTAATTGGCTCTAAATCAAAACTAATGTCTTTAATTGGCAGCATTTGATCCACCCCTTTTATTTTTCCCTTAGTTATCGGCACCAAACACCCAGTTAAAATTATTCTTCGTCTCGCTGAAGCTTTTGCGGAAGCGGATTCCCATTTTCTTATTTTATCAATCAAACCATAAACCCGGTTTTCCGCCGATTCCCGAATTACACAACTATTGATAATTACTTTATCCGCTTCTTTCCAGTCATCGACAAAAATATCACCTTTTTCCGCAAAAAAAGTTTTGACTCTTTCCGAGTCAGATTCATTTTGGGCACAACCAAAGGTTTTTAAATATATTTTTTTCATGACGATGTATTTATATCATAGTTGCACCATCTTCCGAAAAATGAGAATATTATTTCATGTCAGATAATCAACCAGAACCAAACTACCAGGATATTTTAGATAAATACGCCGCTTCTTTAAAATCCACCGAAGTTCCCCCGATTCCCGAACCAGAATTAAAGCCGGAAAATATTGAAACTTCAGAACCTCCTAAAACTCCTAAAATTGAGGAAAACCCTATTATTTCACCAGAATTAACCGTGCCATCCCGAACAGAATTTTCTTTAGAGATTAAACCAGAATCTGAATTACTAGCTCCACCAGAGCCTCAACCTCAATTAGAGTCTGTTCCTCCGGAAATTGTCCCTGTTCCTACGCCTGAATCAATTATTCCGCCAACTCCTCCTGTTGAATTACCACCTGAATCTCCCCTCGTCTCGCCGGAGCCTACTGGCGAAGGCGGATTAACTCCCAGAGAAAATAATTTTTTCAAATATTTATTCTTTTTTTCTTTATTCATTTTTCTTATTGTCCTGGTTTCCGTGGTTATTTCTTTTATTAATTCTCAAAAATCTCTTTCCAACACTCAAAACACCCCCACCATTGCCTCTTCTCCTACCGTCGTTCCCAGTACTGTCTGTCAAATTAATGACCAAACTTATCAAATCGGTCAAACTTTTGCCGCCACCGACGGCTGTAATACCTGCACCTGTAACTCTGATTTAACTGTTTCTTGTACCAGTAATACCTGTACCGCCACTCCGTCTGTAAAGCTTACTCCCACCAAATCCGCCACTACTTCGGCTATTCCCGCCACTTGGAGAACTTACACCAATAAAACCTATGGTTATTCTTTTCAATATCCGTCAATTAGTAAAATAAAAGTCACTAATTACACTGGTTATTTATCTTCAATTGAAATATCCAATCTTGTTCCGAATACTAATTATGAATTAATTGATCTTTATATTGGTGGAGATGTCTGTTTTGGTGCCGGAAAAAATCCTTTTGTGTTGGATATTAATGGACTAAAAGTAACCAGATCTATTTATCCAATGGGTCAAAATCCAGCTACTGAATTTGCTTGTTTTCAACATCAAAATAATAACTACTCTTTTAATCTCACTTGGGGAGAAGGTACAGACAAAAATTTGCTCAATATTTATAATCAAATTCTCTCCACCTTCAAATTTTTAAACTAGAATGGAAAATACTGAACCTAAACCAGTCCCAATTATTTCAGAAACGCCTATAATTTCAGAGACACCTCTTAAACCAATTGAATCTTTACCTAAACCAAAAAACAATCGGATTTTTATAATCATCATTGCCATACTTTTTGTCGCTGTTCTTTATCTTCTCTATCTCAACTTTAATAAATCACCAGCCATTATCTCAACTTCTACCCCAACCACAGTCATAATCACCACTGAAACAGTTTCTCCTACCGCCATTCCAATAACTAATCCCATTACTGGTTGGAAAACGTATACTAACTCTGAATTTGGAATTAGTTTTAAACTACCTCAAACTTGGTCACAATTCACTACATCTGGTGGTGAATATTTCTCAAAAGATTCTGATACAAAAATAAATATTAGATTAAGTAAAGGAATTCTCACCAGTAGTGACGTCTATTCTTTAGCTTTTTCTAAAACAGTTGGACAGTCAGTGGTTAGTACACAAAACACAAAATTAGCGGATAAAACTATTGATGGATACCCTGCAGTTTTAATGTCTATGGATTATTTACAGGACACTCAAGATGTTCCAAGTTTTTCATATGTATATGTGATTAAAGATGGAACCTCACTTTATACATTAGACTTTTGGCAAGACCAAACACAAGGTCAAAATATTAAAACGAATATATTAAATAACGAATCTATTTTTAATCAAATTCTCTCCACCTTTAAATTTACTGATCAACAAATTACCACCAGTACCAAACACTATATCCTCAAAGATGGTAAATCCACTGTCGATTATCCATCAGACTGGCAATTGACTGATAAAACAATTCAACAGAATGCAGAACTCGATCAAAACGGAAATCCAGAATGGTCTCAAGAGGTTTCTATTACTAAAGATGATTACACCATCTATAGTCGTAATCCTTTGGCTTGGGGTCCAGATGTCTGTTTTTTTGCAGATTTTCCTAAAAATGATTCTTTTGTGGGTACAGAATATAATTCCTATACCGAATTTACAAAGAATGGTACTATCTATCGTCGAGTTAAGACTAGTACTGCCCAAACCCAGGGCTGGACAGTTTGTTCAAAACAAAGTGGCCAAAATGGTTTCGGAACTGTTTCTGGTTTCGGTAACACAACCTATTCCACACCACTGCAATACGATGAAAAAACTCTTTCCACTATGGACTCAATTTTGATGAGTATGCAAATTACAAATTAACAAATAAATTAAAATGGAAAATACTGAATTTCAACCAACCCCAATTATTCCCGAAACCCCTAAAATTTCAGAACCATCTCTTAAGACAGTTGAGTCTTTACCCAAACCAAAAAATAACTGGATTTTAATAGCTATTATTGCTGTTCTGTTTGTCGCTGTTCTTTATCTTCTCTATTTCAACTTTAATAAATCGCCAGTCACTACCTCAACTTCTACCCCAATCACAGGCATTATTCCTACTGAAACTGTTATTCCCACCGCCATTCCAACAACTAATCCCACTGTTGGCTGGAAAACATATACAAACAGTCAATACAATTTATCTTTCGAATATCAACCAGATCAAACAGTTAATGAAAATGAATTAAATAGTACTTATGGTGGCAAAGAAACTGTATTATCCACAAAATATAACGGATATTATTTCGATTTATTTATTGAAGAAAACAAAAACAAAGTATCTTTTAATACTTTTTTGAAGGACGAAACCAATCAAATAGGATTCACATCATATACAAACAAAACAATTGGCAAATTAAACGGGGATTTAGCAGAAATAGTAGGAAATAAGGGAACACTCGATATACTTTACGCTAGTTTAGATTTCTATATGATCGATAGTAATAACCATCTTTATCGTTTTAGACTAGACACAAACGACGAGATGAATGTTACCAACTCAGATAGACAACTCTTTAATCAAATTCTCTCCACTTTTAAATTTCAATAACTGTGAAAAAAAATTTTTTCTCATTATTTTAACCGCCGTCTTTACTGTTCTTGTTTTATATCAAAAAAAACTTAATCGCCAAAACCCTCCAATTTCCACCCCAACTCCGCAAATAGCCGCCGAAAAATACTTAAATGCCTATATTACTCAAGATTGGCCAACGGTTAAAAAACTTTGTAGTGACCCAAATTTTAATCAAGATATTGCTCAAAATTATAATTTTGTCGGTTATGGAATTGCTGGTTGGCGAGTCGATTCTGATCCCAATCGTTATCATTTTTACATCGGCTTTACTGATAAAAATGGCAAAAGATTAAATCATAAAGCCAATTCTGAAGATACTTTAGAAATAGATTTAGTCAAAAATAAACAAGGAAATTGGCTGGTTTCGACCTGGCAATTTTAATCATAAATCTCCCCCTTGTTATACGTATAGATTGAGTATATAATTCCCCCATTCGGCGAGCGGTTGGAACATAACTCGTCATTTATCTTTATAAGTTAAATTTGTCGATGCCATCCGCAAAAAGAACTAGTTGGGGTAAAAAATACCCTCAGATTCCTGCTTTAGATTTATTAGCTGTTCAAAAAGAATCCTGGGAAAAATTCCTAAAATCCGACCTTGAAGAAACCGTCCGCGCCATCTCTCCCATTTCCGACTATACCGGTAATAACTGGCTCTTAGAATTGGGTGAATTATATTTCGATAAAATTACCGTTACTCCAGAAACCGCCCGTCTTAAGGGTTTAAATTACACTGTTCCTGTTTATTCCAAAGTTAAATTAACTAACAAAAGAAGTGGTTTAGTTCGCGAGGAAGATGTTTTCTTGCTCAACCTTCCCACCATGACTCCCGAAGCTACCTTTATTATCAATGGTATCGAGAGGGGAGTTATCAATCAATTAGTCCGTTCTCCTGGTGTTTATTTTACTGGCGAAGTCGATCCGGCCACCGGCAAAACTCTTTGTAATGCGGAGATTCGTCCGGTTCGTGGTTCCTGGTTGGAATTTTTTATCGGTAAAAAAGATGTTATTTTTGCCCGAATCGATCGTAAAAAGAAAGTACCAGCCACTGTCATTCTTCGCGCTGCCTGTAATTATTCTGATAAACAATTTGTTGCTGAGTTCGGAGATTATATTAATTCCACCATTTCGGCTGATCCGACCAAATCTCAGGAGGAAGCCTATTTGGAATTTTATCGAAAACTTCGCCCCGGTGAGCCAGTAGTTTTAGAAAATGCTGAAAAATTCTTTAATGATCGTTTTTTTGATCTTCACACCTATGAACTTGGTCAGGTTGGTCGCTACAAAATCAACAAAAAGTTTGGTTTCAACTTCTCCGATGAAGATAAAGAAAATTGGGTAATTAAAAAAGAAGATTTAATCGCTACTATCCGTCAATTAATCAAACTACAAAAAGGTGAATCTAAACATTTTGATGATATTGATTCTCTCGCAAACCGCCGCCTCCGCCGTGCCGGTGAAATTGTGGCTCAAGTCGCTCTTCGTCCCGCTATGGCCAGATTCGAAAGAATGGTCAAAGAAAGAATGTCTTTGATTTCTACTAAAGAGAAACCCACTCCTTCTCAAATGATTAACCCTCAGCCTTTAATTTCTTCCCTTAATACTTTCTTTAGAAGTAACCAGCTTTCCGCAATTTTAGATCAAACCAATCCTTTGGCTGAAATCGATTTGCTTCGTCGTGTTACCGTCGTCGGTGTCGGTGGTTTAACTCGGGAAAGAGCTGCTTTCTCAATTCGTGATGTCCATTCTTCTCAGTATGGTCGGATTTGTACCGTCCGTTCTCCTGAAGGTCCAAACATCGGTTTGGTTACCTATTTGGCCCTTTATGCCAAAGTTGACAAATATGGTTTTATTGAAGCTCCTTTTAGAAAAGTCCTTAAAAGCGGCAAAAACTACATTTTCTCTGATGATGTTGTCTATATGGACGCTGATGACGAATACGATCATCATATTACCCATTTGGGTATCAAAATTGAAGGTAATGTTATCATCCAAAAATGGGTGCCTATCCGTTACTTAGGTGAATTTATCGAGGGTCCTCTTGATCAGGTTGAATTCATAGACATGGTTCCTAACGAAATCGTCGGTGCTTCCGCTTCCCTAATTCCTTTTGTTGATCATGATGATGCCACCCGCGCCTTAATGGGTTCCCATATGCAGACCCAGGCTGTTCCTTTGATCAGCCCTGAAGTACCAATTGTTGGTACCGGTATGGAAACAGTGGTTGCCTCTGCCATGAATCGTTGTGTTTTAGCCAAAGCTGCTGGAACTGTCACTTATGCCGATGCCAGTCAGGTTATTGTTGATGATACTACCTATTCTACGACCAAATTCGAAAGAACCTCCCCCTATGGTACCTGTTATAACCAACGGGTAGTTGTTAATGTTGGCGATAAGGTTAAAAAGGGTGATGTCATTATTGACGGTCCCTCTACTGCTGAAGGTGAACTTTCCATTGGCCGTAATTTATTGGTCGCTTACGCTTCTGTCGATGGTCTGGGTTACGAAGATTCCTTCTTAATTTCTGATCGCTTGGTTAAACAGGATGTTTTAACTAATATTCAGATTTTTGAATACAAAGCTGATGTTGTCGAAACTAAACTTGGTACTGAGGAATTAACTAAAGATATCCCGAACGTTTCTGAAGCTGAATTAGCCAAACTAACTGATGATGGTATTGTCATGATTGGGGCCACTGTCGGTCCAAACGACATTCTGGTCGGTAAAGTTGAACCTCGTGGCGAGAAAGAGTTAACCGCTGAGGAAAGGCTTTTACGCGCTATTTTTGGTGAAAAAGCCCGCGAAGTTAAAGACACTTCTCTTCGAGTTCCCAATGGCGAGGGTGGTGTGGTTATCAAAGTTGAAGTTCTCGGTAAAGACGAAGGTGACGAGCTTGACCCCGGTGTCAATCGGGTAGTTAAAGTCTACGTCGCTCAAATCCGCCGCATTCAGGAAGGCGATAAAATTGCCGGCCGTCATGGAAATAAAGGTGTTATTTGCCGAATTATGCCTGAATACGATATGCCCCATTTAGCCGACGGTACTCCTGTCGACCTAGTCATGTCTCCGCTTTCTGTTATCGCCCGTATGAATTTAGGTCAGATTTTGGAAGTAACTCTTGCCTCAGCTGGTTACCATCTTGGCAAAAAATATGCCGTGCCTGTTTTTGAAAAATACAGCGAAGATCAGATTGGTAAAGAATTAATTGAAGCTGGATTGAAACCTACCGGTAAAACCAAGCTCTATGATGGTCGTACCGGCGATGCCTACGATCAAGAAGTGGTTGTCGGTGTTGGATATATTCTCAAACTGGTTCATATGGTTGATGATAAAGTTCATGCCCGTTCTACTGGTCCTTACTCCTTAGTCACTCAACAACCTTTAGGCGGTAAAGCCCGTATGGGTGGTCAGCGGCTTGGGGAAATGGAAGTCTGGGCTCTCGAAGCTCATCAGGCTGCTCACACCTTACAAGAGATGCTAACTATCAAGTCTGATGATATTGAAGGCCGTACCCGTGCCTTTCAGGCCATTATTAAGGGTCAACCTATTCCTGAACCCGCTATTCCTGAATCATTTAAAGTTTTGACTAAAGAATTAGCCGGTTTAGCTATTGATATCTCTCCCTTCGGTCAAAAACCGGTGGAGGAAGAAAGTTTAGAAGCCCCAGTTGTTGATTTAAAGGAGGAAAATTAATGAATACTAATAATAAATTCCAAAATATGCTCGATTTTACCGGAATCCAGATTAAACTGGCTTCTCCGGAAGAAATTCTTTCCTGGTCTCACGGTGAGGTTTTAAAACCAGAAACTATTAATTATCGTTCTTGGCGCCCGGAAAAAGACGGTCTTTTTTGTGAAAAGATCTTCGGACCTTCCCGGGATTACGAATGTTACTGTGGAAAATACAAAAAAATCCGATTCAAAGGGGTTATTTGTGATAAATGTGGCGTCGAAGTTACCACTTCTAAGGTCCGTCGTGAACGTATGGGCCACATTACTCTGGCGGCTCCTATCGCTCATTTGTGGTACCTCAGAAACACCCCCTCTCCTTTGAGTGTTATTCTTGATGTTCCTCAAAAAGATTTGGAAGCTGTGGTATATTTTACAAAATACTTAGTTACTGCCATTGACAACGACCAGAGAAAAGAGGCTCTTAATAATCTAGCCGTTAATTCTGAAAATCGTCAAAAACAAATTGATGTTGATTCCAAGGCGACAATTGAAAAATATAAAGAGCAAACCGCCAAAGAAAAAACCCAACTTAAGGATAAAATCAAAAATAAAGACCAGCTTTTAATTGCTCAGGAGGAACGCGATGTCCGTCTTAAGCAGGATATTCAAAAAGTCGAAAATAAAGCTGCTTCTGAAAAAAATCGGATCGAATCTTTAATCAAATTCTTGGAAGATAAAATTAAAAGTATGGAAATTCTCTCTGTCCTTACCGACGAAGAAGAATTTTATTTGGCCCAATTTAAGGCTGATATTTTCTACAAAGCCCAAATGGGAGCGGAAGCTTTACTCGGCGTTTTGAAAAATCTTGATCTTCCTGAAACGGTTAAAAATCTTAAAAAAGAATTAGCTAAAACTTCTTCTAAACTCAAGAAAAAGAAAATCATGTACAAAGTCCGGATTTTGAACGGCATGATTGAAAATGAAATTAATCCTTCATGGATGATTCTTCAGCATGTTCCGGTTATTCCACCGGATCTTCGTCCTATGGTTCAGCTCACCGGTGGCCGTTTTGCCACTTCCGATTTAAATGATCTTTACCGTCGTTTAATTAATCGTAATAATCGTCTTAAAAAATTAATCAAATTGGGCGCTCCAGAGATTATTTTACGAAATGAAAAACGCATGCTTCAAGAATCCGTCGATATCCTCATCGATGCTCAAAAAAGTTCCAAGAACAAACGTAAAAGCAGTAAACGTCTTCCCCGTTCTTTGTCTGATTCACTTCGGGGTAAAAAAGGTCGTTTCCGACGTAATCTTCTTGGTAAACGTGTCGACTATTCCGGTCGTTCCGTTATCGTTGTCGGTCCTGAATTGAAATTAAACCAAGTTGGTTTACCCAAAGAAATTGCTCTAGAGATGTATCGTCCTTTTGTTTTAAAGGAACTTATGAATTCCGGTCTAGCAGCTAATATCAAAAGTGCCAAAAATCTAATCGATCATCGGATCAATGAGGTTTACGATATTTTGGAAAAGGTTACTAAAAACACCTATGTGTTATTAAACCGGGCTCCCACCCTACACAAACTCTCCATTCAGGCCTTTAAACCGGTTTTAACCGATGGTTTGGCCATTAGATTACATCCTTGTGTCTGTAAAGGTTTTAATGCTGACTTTGACGGTGATCAGATGGGTGTCCATTTACCCCTTTCTGCTGAGTCTCAAAGTGAAGCCAAACACTTAATGTTACCTTCTCACAACCTTTTGAAACCTTCCGATGGCGCTCCAGTTTCCATTCCTTCTCAGGAAATGGCTGTTGGTTGTTATTACATCACTTCAGTCCAATCCTCAGATATTGATCGGGAAACTAACGACGATCTGAAAAACCTGTCAATTATGGCCGATAAAGATGAATTAATTTTGGCCTATGAAGCGGGTAAAATTAAACTAAGAGAATTAGTTCTAGTCCGAATGAACGGTAAATTGGTCAAAACTACCTATGGCCGCATTTGGTTCAATTCCATTCTTCCTAAAGAATTCGAGTTTATCAATGCTCCTATGGCTGGCTCCAAGGCTCTTAATGACCTTATTGTTAAATCATTGGAAATTTCCGGCCGGATGAAGACTGTCAGACTTATCGACTCTCTCAAAGACATCGGTTTTGCCGGCTTTACTCTCTCTGGTCTTTCTTTGGCTATGCCTGATATGGGCTATTTGGCCGAAAAAGAAGGTATTATTGCTGCTGCTGATAAGCGGGTTACCGAGATTGAAGACAATTACAAAATGGGTCTTATCAGTAACGATGAGAAAAAACGTCTCAGCCAGAGTATTTGGATGGAAATCACCGAAACTATCGCTGAAAAAACTTGGGACACCCTCGATATTGATTCTCCTATCCGCATCGTTTCTGCCGCCGGTATCAAACGGGCCTCCAAGGATCAAATTAAACAACTTTCCGGTATGCGGGGACTTATGGTCGATCCTACTGGAAAAATTGTCCAACTTCCCACCAAAAGCAACTTCCGTGAAGGTTTGTCCGTTTTTGAATATATTACTGGTGCTCGTGGTACTCGTAAAGGTCTCGCTGATACCGCTTTGCGTACCGCTGATGCCGGTTACTTAACCCGACGTTTGGTAGATACTGCTCATGTCGCCATTACCCGTGAAGATGATTGCGGCACTACCCGTTTTTGGACTATTGATCGTAATGAAAAAGGCCGCGAAAAATTCTTTGGCCGTCGTCTTTTGGGCCGGGTTTTAGGAACTGACGTTCTTGATCCTAAAACTAAGAAAATTATCGCTAAAAAAGGTGATTTAGTTGATAATCACATTCAGGCGGCTATTGAAGCCTCAGAAATCAAAACTGTTGAAGTTCGTTCACCTCTAACTTGTAAATCCAAAATCGGTCTCTGTCGACACTGTTACGGTTGGGATCTTTCTACCCGTAAATTAGTCGGTTTTGGTGTCCCGGTTGGTGTTATTGCCGCTCAGTCCGTTGGTGAGCCTGGTACTCAGCTTACTCTTCGTACCAAGCACACTGGTGGTGTTCTTGGTGTTGATGTTACCCAGGGTTTACCCCGTATTCAGGAACTTTTTGAAGTCAGAATGCCAAAATTACCCTCACCTTTGGCCGAAATTAACGGTAAAGTTAAAGTTAAAGAAAATATTGACGGTTATGAAATTAAATTAACCGGTAAAGATATCAACAATGTTCCTAAAACTATTAACTATTTACTTCCCAGTAATGTTACTTTGCTCGTTGCCGATGGTGACTTAGTTGGACAAGGAACTCAACTTTGTTCCGGTCCTGTCGATGTTCGGGAAATTCTCGAAGTTTCCGGTTTGGAAGCTGCCCAGCGCTATCTCATCAACTCCATCCAAGGTGTTTATGAGTCTCAGGGTATTGGTATTCACGATAAACATATTGAAGTTATCGTTCGGGAAATGAGTGATAAGCTCAAAATAGAAGACCCAGGTGATACCAATTTCCTTTATGGTCAGGTGGTTACCAGACCAGTCTATGACGAAGAAAATACCAAAGCTAAGGAAAATACTAAAGATGGTAAAGCCTCTAAAGGCCGCAAAGTTCTCTTGGGTTTGATTCAATCCTCTTTGACCACCGGTTCCTGGCTTTCTGCTGCTTCCTTCCAACAAACTACCGGAGTTTTGACCGAAGCTTCCTTACTTGCTGAAGTCGATCACTTGATAGGTCTCAAGGAAAATGTTATTATCGGACGTCTGATTCCTGTTGGAAAGGGTCAGGAAATATAATTATGCCAACTTACAATCAACTCATCCGTAAATGTCGAAAAGTTCGCCGCCTTAAGTTAAGGACAGGTGCTCTTCGGAATAATTTTAACAGTATTAAAAATAGCTCAATTGATAGTTTTAACCCTCAAAAAAAAGGCGTTGTCACTGTGGTTAAGACTATGACTCCTAAAAAACCTCATTCTGCTTTGCGTAAAGTCGCTAAAGTCAGGTTGAGCAATCGGGCTACTGTTACTGCCTATATTCCCGGAGTTGGACACAATTTAGCTGAACACGGTATTGTCTCTATTCGTGGCGGTCGTGTTCGGGATCTTCCCGGTGTTCGTTATCATGTTATTCGCGGTAAATATGACGCTGGTGCTGTTGCCGGTCGTCAACAATCCCGCAGCAAGTACGGTGCTAAAAGAACCGCCTCAGCCAAAGGCTGATCCGCCTCTGGCGGAAAAACTTTTAATTAATTTATAATAATATATGTCAAGAAAAGGTCAAACTAAAATCAGAGAAGTTCTTCCCGACACTGAATATAAAAGTGTGGTGGTGACTAAACTTATCAATCGCACTATGTATGCCGGCAACAAAAACGCTGCTCAAAAACAGGTTTACGATGCTCTTAAAATTTTCCAAAAAGAAAGTAAAAGCGAAGATCTCTTAACCACTCTCGAACAAGCTTTGGACAATCTTAAACCTAAGGTTGAAGTTCGTCCCCGTCGTATTGGTGGTGCCGTTTATCAGGTTCCTACTCCGGTTCGTGGTAGCCGTCAATATTCTTTAGCTATCCGTTGGTTAATTACTGCTGCCCGTAACCGCCCTAACAAGCAATATCACACTTTTGCTGGAAAATTAGCTGCTGAATTATTAGCTACCCTCAATAACGAAGGTTCCGCTATTACTAAGCGTCAAGAAGTTGAAAGAATGGCTGAAGCCAACAAGGCTTTTGCTCATTTGCGTTGGTAAATTTTATTTAAACTTAAAAAAAGCCCCTATCCAGGGGCTTTTTTGATAATAAACAATATTTATGATATTATAAGACAATATGACAGAACAAACAACTCCTGAACAAATTGCCATAAGAGTATATAACGACTCTATTCTTGCTAACTGTCTTAATTGTGGTGAACCAAACTGTCTTAAAGGATTAAAATTCATCGATTCTCAGCCAATTTTACCTCACTGTTACCAAGGGGGAAGTGGAAGAGAACGGTTTTGCGATTTAACTCATATAGTTGCCATAGAAAATAGCGAATCTCGCGCTGCTTATAGACGTGGAGAAAATGATCCAATTCGTATTGCCATAAACAATCTTGATCTTTTACTTATCGAAGCCCGTAAAAAATAATAGAAAACAGACTTTGTTTTTTGTGCTAACATATTTTAATGTCATTATTTTCAAAACCTAAAATTGTTCTTTGGCCCAAAGAAGAAGGCTTGGAAATTTATCTTGATTCTGCCGACAATAATATTTTCTCTTTCGAAACCAATCTCTGGAAAGAACAAAGTGAGGAAAATCTCCGTAATTTAGCCACTTTTTTTCATCAAAATAAAATTTCTGAAGTCAATGTCCTTCTAGAAGATACCTATGTGGTTACCAAAACCTTTATCTACGATTCTGTAGTTACCAAACTTGATCCCCACGAAGTTATCACTTTAGCCAAAGATTCCCTTGATTTTCCCATTTCTCCCGAAGCGGTTACCTTCGATTTAGAGGCCAATGATAACCGGACCCTGGTTCGGACCAGAATATTTAACCAGGAAAAATTCAATCAGTTAACCACCAATTTACAGAAGTTATCTTTAAAAGTTTTAGACTATGAAACTGTTTCCTCAGCAATTGCCAAAATTTACGCTAATTTTGATAAGGGTCAATATTTTTTCTTCTATCCGCTCAATCAACATGATTATGTGGCCCTCCTTTGTCAAAATGGCCATGTTTATCTCACCTCTCTCATCAAAAAAACCTTACCCGAACTAAAAAAACTTCTCAACTACGCTCAGGCCTATTTTGGGAACAAAGAACCTAAACAATACCTACCGGGTGAAAATTACAATGAATCCGAAATATGCCAATCCTTCCATAAAATTACCAATATTCCTTTGCCAGTTCTCGCCTTCTTTGTTGGTTCTCAGCTTCCAACTGCTATAATCAAAACATCCCCAGTCGTTATTGATTCAACTTTAACTTCAAAACCTATGGAAAATAATAAAAAAAGTCTTCTTCCCATTATTGTTGTTTTTATTGTTACTGCCGTCTTGGCTTCATTTATTGTTTGGTTGATTCTTAATCGAAGCAATAAAACCACTGAAATTAATAATCCCGGTACCAATAATACTGAATCTGCAATTCCTACCGACATTCCCGAGGCTACCGCTACCCCCGCTCCCACCGCGGCTCCGGTTAGTAAAACTATCAAAATTCAAGTTCTAAATGCCACCAGTATCAATGGTCAGGCGGCTACTATTAAAGCTGAGTTAACCAAACTGGGCTTTAAAAATGTGGCTACTGGTAATAGCAAAGATACAGCTACTAGCAACAGTCTCCAAGTTAAAAAGGCTATTTCTTCAGCTTATTTCACTCAAAATGTTTCTGAATTTGCCGATACTGTTCCTACTGAATTAGCGGCCACTTCCAATTACGATGTCGTTTTCACTATCGGCGTTGATCTTAGTACCGGTTCAGTCCCAGCCCTTACGGCGACTGCTACCCCCAAAGTGACTGTCGCTCCAAAGGCTACCCCCACAGTTAGTAATTAAAGCTGTTTACCTATGAAAATTCTTGTCACCGGCGGCTGCGGTTTTATTGGCAGCAACTTCATCCATTATTGGCTGTCTCGTCATTCCGACGATACAGTTGTCAATTTTGATAAATTAACTTATGCTGCTAATCCGGAATCTCTTTCTGATTTAAATTCCAATTCTCACTATCAATTTGTTCAGGGTGATATTTGTGATGAAATTGCCGTAGATAAGGTATTATCAGATGGTATTGAATTAATTATTCACTTTGCTGCTGAATCTCATGTTGATCGTTCCATTGATGATCCGCTCCTTTTTGTTAAGACTAACGTTTTGGGTACCTATACTCTCCTAAATTCAGCCAAGAAACACGGCAATATTCGTTTTCACCACATTTCCACTGACGAGGTTTTTGGAGCTCTACCTTTAGATACCGATGAAAAATTTACTGAGGCTACCCATTACGATCCTCGCAGCCCTTATTCCGCTTCCAAAGCTTCTTCTGATCATTTTGTTCGTTCTTTCTACCACACTTTCAATTTACCCATAACTATCACTAATTGCTCCAATAATTATGGCGCCTTTCAATCACCGGAAAAATTTATTCCTCGAATGATTACTAATGTTATAGATGGTCAAAAAATTCCCGTCTATGGCGACGGTCTCTATGTCCGCGACTGGCTCTATGTTGATGATCATTGTTCAGCCATCGAATCAGTCATTTTAAACGGTAAAATAGGTGAATCTTACAACATTGGCGGTCTAGTCAAGGATTACTCTAACCTTGAAGTTGCCAAAACAATTCTCAAAATTATGGGTAAAACTGAATCAGAATTGGAATTTGTTACCGATCGTCCTGGTCATGACCGCCGTTACGCTGTTTCTTGGGACAAAATTCATCAGGAGCTAAATTGGTCACCTACTTTAACTTTCGAAGAAGGTATTACTAAAACTGTTAAATGGTATCAAGATAACGAGGCCTGGTGGCGTGCCGCCAAAGTCGAAGCCGAGGCTTTCTATCAACGTCTCAATTCTCAGAGACAAAAATAAGAAAATCTGCTATATTTAGTCATATGATGAAATTCACCCCACTTTCCATTCCTGGTCTCATGTTAGTTGAACCTCAGGTTTTTGGTGACGAAAGAGGCTTTTTTATGGAAACCTACAGTAAAAAAGAATTTAAAGCTGCCGGTATTGATGTTGATTTTGTTCAAGACAATCATTCCCGCTCCACTCAAGGTGTTTTACGCGGTCTTCATTTTCAAAAGCCTCCTTTTGCCCAAGCTAAATTAGTTCGGGTTTCTCAAGGTGAAGTTATGGACGTCGCTGTCGATATTCGTCCCGATTCTCCTACTTTTGGTAAATGGGATTCTGCCCATCTTACGGCTCAAAATAAAAATATGTTCTTTATACCTGCCGGCTTTGCCCACGGTTTTTATGTTTTAACCGAAACCGCTGATTTCCAATATAAATGCAGTAACTTCTATAACAAAGAGTCCGAAGGCGGTCTTTTATGGAACGATCCCGATATCAACGTTGCCTGGTTAGCTGCTAATCCTCAACTTTCGGAAAAAGATAAACTTTGGCCAAAACTTAAGGATATTGAATCTGAACTCAAAGCTCTTAAATGGTAATTTTTTTATAAATTTATCTAAAAAATTATGAAAGTTATTGGCACTGGTTTAACTGGTTTAGTTGGTTCTAGAATTGTTGAATTAAACCCTGATATTGAATTTATTAATGTCTCTATTGAAACTGGTATTAGTATCCTCGATCCGCTCCAACTTGAAAAAGTTTTTATTGATAATCCTGATGCTGAGGCTGTTTTACATTTAGCTGCTTTTACCGACACTAATGCTGCCTGGGATCAAAAAGGGGATGAAAGTGGTCTTTGCTACCAACTCAACGTGGTTGGCACTCAAAATATAGTCAATTTATGCCAAAAATACGGCAAATATTTAGTTCATATTTCCACTGATTATGTTTTTGATGGCCAAAAAACCACTCCATATACTGAAGAAGACCCCACTTCCGCCATTGAATGGTATGGCGAGACCAAAGCTATGGCCGAAAAAGTCGTTACTGACTCTGGCATTAATACCTCCATTGTCCGCTTGGCTTTTCCTTATCGGGCCAAATATGATCCAAAAGTTGATATAGTTAGAAAAATTAAGGTCAAAATTGAGAATGGCGATACTTTAAATCTTTTTGACGATCAAATAACTACTCCCACTTTTATTGATGATATTGCTGCTGGTCTAAAAGTCTTTTTTGACCAAAAACCCACCGGTATTTACCATTTAGTTGGTTCTTCTTCTCAATCACCGTATGACTTGGGTATTATGATTGCTGACGTTTTTAATTTAGATAAATCCAAAATTAATGCTTCCAAACTTAGTGATTATCTTAAAACCGAAAATGCCCGTCCTTTTGCCCCCAATGCCGCCCTCAGCAACGACAAAGTCAAAGCTCTCGGTATTACCATGAAAACTCTGCGTGAAGGTCTAGAAGAGATGAAAAAACAAATTGAGCATGAATAATGGAAATATTGATAAAGAGATAAAACCAAATATTAGGCCATCTCCATCTGAATTATTGGCTCGAGTTATTGACCCAACTAAAGACATAAAACCAATTTTCGAACAACATTATCGAGAATCTGCATTAAGAACCAACGAAAATAAAATCACCTCATATACACCAGAACAAATCAATAATTTAACAAAAGAAATGTCCGAATATCTTTTTGGAGAAATAATCGACAGTTCTAAGTTTTTATCAGATTTAAGAGTAGAGGCTACAATAATTTTAGAAAAAGATAAAATCCTTGTTAATTCATTTTATGAAAAAACCGCAGAAAAAATGCTTCGAAAAGTTATTGATTATAGTCGTGATTGGTTGAAAAAAAATGACGGCCAATATCTTCGTATTCCATTTGATTTTTCACCGGATAAAGTAATTCAAGATGTTAAATTGTTGATCGATGACCAATCAAAGTTTATTGGTACTTTACGAGGTGAAGATAATACTACAAGTACGATAAGAATAATTGTTCCAACTCATTATTCCGATCCAAATATCACGAACGACAGTTCGAAATTCATCGATAGAATTGATAATGGTGAGGCTACCGTTGAAGTAACTGATAAAGGTAAGATTGTTAGAGTAGGAATCACGGAAATGGTTTCTTATACGAGTTTTTCAAATGAGGCTAACGAAATACCAATTATGAATCTTGCGTTTAATATCCCTGATGAATTTGTTTCAAAATTCAATTTCTTTGGTGATGCTTATTCTACTGGAGACTTAAAAGATACAAAAATAAAAATTACTGGAAGAATGCACGATTTTGCAGAAGACCAATTTTGGATACATTGCACTCCAAAAAAGGAAACTACAAACCAAGATTGTCTAAATTTAATTAAGCTCTGGCTTGAAAAAATAAAAGAATTTCCCCGTATTCCAAAATCCAAAGAAATAGTTTAAATTCTTTTTCCCACTCTCTCTCCCTCTCTGACCGCATAATTAATTCCCCTATCTTCCGGGTAAATTTGTGCAAAATTCAGGTGAATAATTTTTTCTTTTTGGCTTTGAAAATTGATAATTGAAGATTGATAATTTTTTTTGACTAAGTGTTGCGCATACTTGAATTTAAAAATGTGTTTTTCAATAATTTCTTTTTTATCAAATTTTGGAAAAATCTTTTTTAAATAATCAAAAAAATCCTTTTCAATTAAGCTATCTTTGCACGTAAAATATTTGTGATTTTGGGGTAAGTAAGTTCCGAGATAATAAACATTTTTTCCGCCGTAACTTTCTGTTCCCATTAAATTAGTATGTTGAATAAACGCCAAAAAAGGGGATTTAAGATCATTAATATTATGCCAATAATATGGGCTTAAACTCTGTTTTGAGCTAAAAACCATGGTCACTGCTCCCAAATATTCCACTGTTTCTAATGGCGCTGAAGAAATTATTTTGTCAAAATCCCTCTTGTCAAAGAGGGATTTAGGGAGACTGAATTCAGTATTTAAATTAATTTTTCCGCCTAATTTTTCAATTCTTTTTTCCAAATCATCAATAACTTGTTGCCAACCACCCTCCATATATCCTAAATATTCCTTACCCTTTTCACTCGAATTAGCCCGGGTATGAATTCTCGCCCACATCCAGGCCATGGAAATTTCTTTATATTTGTCACTAAATTTTCCTTTTAGTAACGGTTCCCAAACTACTTTATAAGCTCTCTCTCCACACCACTTTTTCATCCATTCATAGGCCAAAACATTTTCGAATTTCTGCCAATTATTTTCTTTTTCCAAATATATTTTGACTAACCCGAGTCTTAATTTATCAATTAAATTTAATGGTTTAAATTTCAATAAATCTATCGCTCCGGCAAAAGGATAAATTGTGCCGTTGTAATAAAGTGCCGTTTTGCTCTCGTGCCATTTTAATTTTTCTTCTAGACCCAATTCTTTAATTAAGGCAATTATTTCTGTGTCAGTTTTAAAAATATGGTGGTAAGCTTTTTCCAAATTAGTGCCTTCGATTTTAAATCCCACCAATAATCCGCCCAAACTTTCACTTCTTTCAAAAATTTCCACTGAATGTCCTTTTTGTAGCAATCGATACGCCGCCACCAGCCCGCCGATTCCACCTCCCACCACCGCAATTTTTTTATTAGTTTTATTTTTTTTATTCACTATTCTTCTATTATAACCAATGAAATTTATTTAGCTTCGTGTTATCATAATCAAGTCTAAAAGCGGGTAAACTTTGCCCGTTTTTATTTTTAATATTTTTAAAAAGTTGTAAAAATTGTATGCCCGACGCTATTCAGGTCACAAAAAATCGTATTGTTCCAATGGATAAAGTCCGTAATATTGGTATTATTGCTCATATTGACGGTGGTAAAACTACCACTACTGAACGTCTTCTTTTTTACACCGGCAATATTCACAAAATTGGTTCTGTCGATGAAGGTACTACTACGACTGATTCCATGATTCAGGAGCGGGAAAGGGGAATCACTATCCAATCTGCCTGTGTGACTACTTTTTGGAAAGACTATCGTATCAACATTATTGATACTCCGGGGCACGTTGACTTCACCGCTGAAGTGGAACGTTCCCTGCGTGTTCTTGACGGTGCTATTATGATTTTTGACGGTAATGCCGGTGTTCAGGCTCAATCTGAAACTGTCTGGCGTCAGGCTGATAAATATCAGGTTCCCCGAATTGCTTTTGTTAACAAAATGGATAAAGTTGGGGCCTCTTTTCAAGGCACTCTTGATTCCATTAACCAAAAACTTCGTTGTCCTATTGTTCCGGTCGTTTTACCAATTGGTGAAGAACATGATTTCATGGGTGTTATCGACCTGATGACCATGAAAATGGTTATTTACGACAAAGATGAAGAAGGTATGGAATTTACTGTCAAAGATGTTACTCCTGAATACTTAGATGCTGCCACTAAAGCCCGTGCCGCTATGGTCGAAAAAATTGCCGGTGAAGACGAAAAATTAATGGAAAAATTCCTTAACGATGAGGAAATTTCCGTTTCTGAATTAAAAGCTGCCCTCAGAGCTGCCACTATTTCCCGTAAATTATTCCCAGTTTATTGTGGTGCTGCCTGGAGAAACAAAGGTATTCACCCGATTCTCGACGCTATTATCGACTATTTACCCTCTCCCATTGACCTTCCTCCGACCCAAGGTTTTGATGTGGTTACCAATGAAAAAATTTATCGTAAACCCGAAAACAAAGAACCTTTTTCCGGTCTTTTATTCAAAGTTCAATCTGATCCTCACGTTGGTACCTTATCCTATGTTCGTATCTATTCCGGCACCGTTAAAACTGGTCAGGAAGTTTATAATTCCACTAAACAAAAAACCGAAAGAATCGGTCGTTTATTACTGATGCACGCCGATAAACGTGAAGGTTTGGAAGAAGGTTATGCCGGAGAAATTATTGCCTGCATTGGTTTAAAAGAATCCATGACCGGTGATACTCTCTGCGACAAAAATCATCCCATTTCCTTAATGCCGATTCAGTTTTCTGAACCGGTCATTTCTTTAAGCATTGAACCGGAAACTGCCGATGATCAGGAAAAAATGGGTGCTGCTTTAAATCGTCTTGCTGCCGAAGATCCCACTTTTAGAGTCTCTAATAATCATGAAACCGGTCAAACCATTATTGCCGGTATGGGTGAACTTTACTTGGAAATTATTGTTGATCGTCTCAAACGTGAGTTTGGTGTCAATGTTAAAACCGGTGCTCCCCAGGTGGCCTATCGGGAAACTATTTCTGCCAATGCCGAAGGTGAAGGAAAATATATTCACCAGTCTGGTGGTCATGGTCAATACGGTCATTGTAAAGTTCGGGTTGAACCTAAAAATAGGGGAGAAGGTGTTGAATTTGTCAATGCCATTAAAGGTGGCGTCATTCCCGCCAATTTCATCCCCGCTATCGAAAAAGGTGTTAAGGAAACCTTAACAAAAGGTATTATTGCCGGCTATCCCTGTACTGATATTAAAGTTTCGGTTTACGATGGTTCTTATCATGAAGTTGATTCTTCTGAGGCTGCCTTTAAATTGGCTGGTTCTTACGCTGTTAAAGAGGCCTTTGGGTTAGCCAAACCTTTAATCTTGGAACCAATCATGAAGTTTGAAGTTGCCTGTCCTTCGGAGTTTTTAGGCACTGTTATTGGTGATCTTTCCTCCCGCCGTGGTCAAATTGGCGGCACTACTGAAGCCTTCGGTTTTACCACCATTAATGCCACTATCCCCTTGGAAGCAGTCCGTGGCTACGCCACTGTCATCCGTTCTTTAACCCAAGGCCGCGGTTCTTTCTATATGGAACCCAGCCACTATGATCCCGTTCCTCGTGATATTCAGGAAAAATTGACTATCAAAACTACCGATAAAAAGGAATAATCTTTCTTTTATGTAAAAATTTAAAACCCCGCTTTTTAGCGGGGTTTTCATTGACAACCTATAAAATAAGTATTAAATTGAACTAATTAATATTTAATTCAAAAAACAAAAACTATGCCAGGATTTTTAGATAGATTAATACCCCAACCAAAAGTTAACAAAGCCCCAACTGCTGAACCGGTCGCTCCCATTATCGAAGCCCCAAAACCAGTTGAAGTTGTTGTTCCCATTCCCGAATTTTCTAATTCTCAATCCGGAACTCCCTTCGAAACACCAGTTGCCTTCGCTAAAAAATATTATGAAGCCGCTGTAAATTCCGGTGAACTTACTCCTGAATTACAGGCCAAAATGGCTGCCTACGTCGAAATTACCAATATTTTAGCCCCTGGTTGGCAAGCTGAACAAGAAGCCAATGCTGCCGCCGAAAAAGCCAAAGACCCAGTTCAAATGCTTGAGGAAAGTCTCGTTAAAGGAATTTCTAGAAAGGGTGGCATATTAAACCCAGATCGCAGTCAAGATCAAATACACCGACAGTTAGAATACAGATTTCGCGACTTAAAAACTGTTTTTGACCAAACAAAACTTATCAGTGACAAATCAGATATGGAGATAATCCAAGATATAATCTCAACCGGTAAATTTAAAAATACCTTTGATATAAGTGAATTAACTGGAGGTTATGGTGGTTATAATACAGGTTTTCCGCCCACAGAAGTTCCTTTTATGATGAAAGCCCTAAATGTACTTCCGGAAAATGCACCTGAAGGAAATAACTTTCCTCGTGGTCAAGAAGATAACTATTTGGCCAAATTACTTCAAAAAAGCGGTGCTTCTTCAAAAGAGGTAAAGATGACTCTAAATCAAATGACTACAGACGTTACTGAATTCACTAAACCTACTTCCGTCGAGGGGGTAAATTTAACTGTTGGTTTGCGGTCTAGTAATTTGGGTGAGAATGCTCGTCAAGAAAGTAATCAATCGGGTTTTGCCTTTACAACTGGAATAAAACTTGAATTAACCCCCCAATTCTTAGCTAAATCTCTGGGAGTTGCCGCTGAAGCACCAAAAGCTTAAAAATAGTTCTGGTAATTAATAGAATCTTTAAACCCCGCTTTACGGCGGGGTTTTAATTGAACTTATTTTGTGCTATTATTGCCTAACTCATCGAATAAAGTTTTAGTGATTTTTAAAGCTTCATTTCCATCTTGCGAAGCTGGTATCTTACTGATACAATTCTAAAGCGTTTTTCGATACAATTAATTGTTATTAATTTTCCGCGGAAAGCGGATTTTTTAAAAAAACAAAAAAATATGGCTGACGTCTATAAAAGAAATAAACCCCATGTTAATGTCGGTACCATTGGTCACGTTGATCATGGTAAAACCACTTTAACCGCTGCTATTTGTAAAGTTCAAGGTAATCCTAAATCCTATTCTGATATCGCTAAAGGCGGTACTGTTCGTGATGCGAACAAAATTGTTACTATTGCTATCTCTCACGTTGAATACGAAACTGACAAAAGACACTACGCTCACATCGACTGTCCAGGGCATGCTGATTACGTCAAAAACATGATCACTGGTGCGGCTCAGATGGATGGTGCTATTCTCGTTGTTTCCGCTCCTGATGGTCCCATGCCACAGACTCGTGAACACGTTTTGTTAGCTAAACAGGTTAATGTGCCTTCTTTGGTCGTTTTCCTTAACAAATGTGATCTCGTCACTGATCCTGAATTCCTAGATTTGGTCGAAATGGAAATCCGTGATTTGTTAACCAAATACGGTTATCCAGGCGATACCACTCCCATTATTCGTGGTTCTGCTCTCAAAGCCCTCAACGGTGATACCAGTGAATATGGCATTCCTTCCATTAAGAAATTGATGGATGCTCTTGACACTTACATTCCTGAACCTGTCCGTGAATTAGACAAGCCTTTCTTAATGCCGGTTGAAGATGTCTTCTCGATTAAAGGTCGAGGCACCGTCGCTACCGGTAGAATTGAACGCGGTATTGTCAAAATCAACGATGAGGTCGAATTGGTTGGTCTTCGTCCTACCCGTAAAGCCGTCGTTACCGGTGTGGAAATGTTCCACAAATCTCTTGATCAAGGTCAAGCCGGTGATAATGTCGGTGTCTTACTTCGTGGTATTGAAAAAGACGATATCGAGCGCGGTCAAGTTTTGGCCAAACCCGGTACTATTACCCCTCACACTGAATTCAAAGCTCAGGTATTATTGCTTAAAAAAGAAGAAGGTGGCCGTCATACCCCAATCTTCGCTGGATACCGACCCCAGGTTTTCATCAGAACTACTGATGTTACCGGTGAAGTCATCCTTCCCGAAGGTGTGGAAATGGTCATGCCAGGTGATAATGCCGATGTTACTGTTAAATTAATTAAACCAGTCGCTATGGAAAATGGCTTCCGCTTCGCTATCCGCGAAGGTGGTCTGACCGTTGGTGCTGGTGCTATCACTGAAATCATCAAATAAAATGAAAGGTAATCGGATTCGTATTAGACTTAAATCTTTTGACCACCGCCTCATCGACGAGGCGGCGGTTAAGATTGTGGAAGCCGCGGTCACTGCCGGTGCCACAGTCCAGGGTCCGATTCCCTTACCTACTTCGCGCAAACTCATTACTGTTTTAACTAGTCCTCATACCGACAAAAACGCTCGTGATCATTACGAAGTCTTGACCCACAAGCGTTTAATCGATATCTTCAGCACTAATCTTCGTACCGTCGATAGCCTCCAGCACCTCGATTTGCCCTCCGGAGTTGAAGTTGAAGTCAAGATGTAACCACTATGATCTCCGGATTTATCGCTCAAAAAAAATCAATGACCAGTCTCTATTCTGAAGACGGCCAAAGAGTTGGCGTCACTGTTTTAGAGGCTAAACCACTCACTGTTTCCTGTCTTCGAACTCAAACCAAAGATGGCTACGATGCTGTTCAAACTAAAACTGATAAAGACAAACTTCACGAATTTAAAGCTGTTACCGAAACTATTCCCGAATTAAAGTCACAAATCACTGTTGATTCTGTTTTTACTGTCGGTGATTCGGTTTCCGCTACTGCTAAAAGCAAAGGTCGTGGTTTTGCCGGTGTTCTTAAACGTTGGAATTTTGCTCGTCAGCCAGTTACCGGTGGTCAATCTGATCGGGTTCGTCATCCTGGTTCTATCGGAGCTCAAACCCCGGGAAAAGTTGTCCGTGGTAAAAAAATGCCTGGACATTATGGCAATAAAAACGCCACTATTTTAAATCTCAAAGTTTTTAAAATCGATACTGAGAAAAATTTACTCTATATTGCCGGCCCAGTTCCTGGACATATTAATTCCTGGGTGATTATTTCTAAATTATAAATATGACCAAAGCTACTCTTTTTAATCTCCAAGCTGAAAAAATCAAAGAAATTACCTTAGATAAGGCCGTTTTTGAAGCTAAAATTAACGAAAAATTAATCGCTCAAGCGGTCAGAGTTTATCTCAACAATCAACGTTCTGCTCATGCTGTGGCCAAACATCGTGGTGAAGTTGCCGGCACTACCAAGAAAATGTATGCCCAAAAGGGGACAGGTAATGCCCGTCATTCCACCGCTAAAGCTCCTCAATTCGTCGGTGGTGGTTCGGCTCATGGTCCTCGTGGTAATCAAAAATCAGCCATGCATTTTTCTCAAAAACTTCGTCAGGCGGCCTTAAAATCTGTCTTATCCAAATTTGCTGCCGACAAATCAATCTTATTAATCGACAAATTATCTCCTATCGAATCCAAAACTAAAACGGCTATTATTTTTGTTAGCAAGTTACAAAAAGAAAACGAATCATTGGCAAAAAGTCGAAATATTGGTATCATAACCAGTCGTCCCCACGACACTATCAAAAGAGCCTTTAGGAATATTCCTGGAATCAATCTTTTGTCGGTTAAATCCCTTAATACTTACGATTTATCCAAACAAAATTATTTAATGATTACCCTCGCGGCCCTTCATAAATTATCTAAATAACATGATTATTAAAAGACCTTTAGTCACCGAAAAAGCAATCTCTGCCCAATCAAAGGGTAAATATTCCTTTGTCGTTGATTTAAGAGCCAATAAGGATCAAGTTGCTTCCGAATTCCAATCTCTATTTGGTGTTAAACCCTTAAACGTTAATTTAACCATTATCAAAGGTAAAGTAAAAACTAATTGGAAGACTCGTTCTCCGGTCGTCCATCCTAATTTTAAAAAAGCCTTTATTACCGTTAAAAAAGATCAAAAAATTGATCTTTTAACCCTTAAAAATGAAAAGTAAATTATTAACTATCAAGAAAAAACGCAGCGGACGTGATTCCCAAGGTCACGTTTCCGTCCGTCACCGTGGTGGTGAGGAAAAACGTTTTCTCCGTCTTATCGATTGGAAACGGAGTCAAAAAGATATCAAAGCTAAAGTTACTGCCATTGAATATGATCCTAATCGAACCGCTCAAATTGCCCTTTTAACCTATGAAAACGGATCTAAATCCTATATTTTGGCTACTGCCAACCTCAAAATCGGCGATACTGTTGTTTATTCTGACAATGCTCCCATCAAAGATGGCAATAAACTGCCTCTAAAAAATATTCCCGTCGGTACCCCAATTCATTGCTTGGAATTCCAAGCCGGTTATGGGGCTCAAATTATAAAATCTGCCGGTTCTGCCGCTTATATTCAGTCAATCGACGGTGAGAAAGTTACTATTAAACTCCCTTCCGGAGAGCTCAGACTTTTCCCTGGCACTGCTTGTGCTACTTTAGGACAAGTCGGTAATGTCGATCATTCCAATCAAAAACTAACTAAAGCCGGTGATTCCCGACATCGGGGTATTCGCCCCAATGTTCGTGGTGTTGCCCAAAATCCTCACTCCCACCCACACGGAGGTGGAGAAGGTCGTTCCAGTATTGGTATGAATCCCAAGACTCCTTGGGGCAAGCCAGCTATGGGTAAAAAAACCCGAAAACTTAAAAAAGCCTCTAATAAGTTAATTATTAAACATCGTAGCAAATAATATGTCTAGATCCTCTCGAAAAGGTCCTTATATTGACGCTAAATTAGCCAAAAAGACTTTAGCTGCCAAAGCTGACGAGGCTATCAAAACCTACGCTCGCAGTAGCCAAATTGCTCCTGAGTTTGTCGGTCACCACTATCAGGTTCACAACGGACACAAATTTATTGAAGTTTATATTACTGAAGATATGGTCGGACATCGTCTCGGTGAGTTTTCCCTGACCAGAACCTTCAAAGGCCATGGTCGTGTTGTTAAAAGAGTTATTGAAAAAACTTAATCTATGGCTAAAGAAATTATAAAAAAATCAGTTGTCAAAAAGACTGCCATCAAAGAAACAGTCAGTCCTAAATCTGACATCGCTAAAAGCCCGGCAATCATTGTGCCAGAAATTAAATATTGCCGATATATAGACAAAAACATTAAAATTTCTCCCCGTAAAATTCGTCTTTTAGCTAATTCTGTTAAAAAATTAAGTCCTCAAGTCGCCATTACTAAATTAACCCTTACCAACACCTTATCAGCCAGAATATTGGTTAAAGCTATTAAAACTGTTGTATCTGTAGCCAAAAACAATTATAATCTCTCTTCGGAAAGCCTAAAATTCGATACCTTTCGTATCGATGAAGGTTCCAAAATTAAACGTATGGACAAATCTCACGGCTCTCACTTCGCCCGTGGCATTATTATCAAGCGCCATAGTCGTTTAACTATCATTGTTAAAGGAGTGACTAAATAAAATGGGACAAAAAATTAATCCAATTGCTTTCAGACTGAAAACCACTGCCGATTCTCCGGAATGGATGTCCTCCTGGTATGCCAGTAAAGGTAAATATAAAGAACTCCTTTTAGAAGATTATAAAATTCGTCAAACTTTACAGAAAAAATTAGCTTCCGCCGGAATCGTCACTATTCGTATCGAACGGTCTGCTAAAAAAATAAAATTAACTTTAATCGTTTCCCGTCCCGGTCTGGTCATTGGTCGTGGTGGTAAAGAATTGGAAGCCACCAAAAACGAAGTCCAAAAGATTTTAAGTAAACAAAACGCCAAAACTAATATCGATATTCAGGTTGAAGAATTCAAAAATACCGATTTATCGGCTAAATTAATCGCTGAGAAAATTTCTTTTCAATTAGCTAAACGTATGCCTTATCGTCGGGTAGTTCTTTCTTCCATTGAAAAAGCTATGGCCGCTGGTGTCAAAGGTATTAAAGTGATTCTCTCCGGTCGTATCAATGGGGCTGAAATCAGTCGTCAGGAAAAATTTCATCAAGGCCAGGTTCCCTTAAGTACTATCAAGGCCCATATTGACTATGCCGAAGTGCCTTGTTTAACCCGTTCCGGCTACATTGGTGTTAAAGTTTATCTTTGTTTAGCCGTCTAAAACTATGCTACAACCATCACGAACCAAATATCGTAAACAGTTCCGTGGCAAAATGCGCGGGAATTCTCAAGGTAACCTAGTTGCCTTTGGTGAATATGGTCTCAAATCCATGGTTTGCGGCTGGATTACCAGTAATCAAATTGAAGCTGCCCGTCGCGCTATCGCTCATGCTACCAAAAGAAATGGTCACACTTGGATTCGTATTTTTCCCGATAAACCCTTTACTCAAAAAGGTGCCGGTGCACCCTTAGGTGCTGGTAAAGGCGATGTTAAAGGTTATGTGGCTGTTATCCGTCCTGGTCGAATTTTATTTGAAATCTCCGGTGTTTCCGAAGTCGAAGCTCACGAAGCTCTGCGTTTAGCCGCCGCTAAACTACCTACTATTACTAAAGTTGTTAAAAGAAAATAATTTACTCTAGAATTTATGAAAAAAACTGATAAAATTGCCTACAAGCAAAAAAGCCGAGAAGAACTCGTCAAACTTTTAACCGATCTCAAAAAGAAATTGATCGAGTTTAAAAGTAAACAATATTTAGGCAATCAAAAAGACACCTCGGTCTTTAAAAAGATTCATTCTGAAATTGCCTTAGTTTCAACTTTAATTAATCAAAATGACCGATAAAAACATTAAAAACGGTAAACTTTTCACCGGCGTCGTTGTCTCTGACAAAATGGCCAACACTATTGTGGTCTCCCTGTCTTATACCACCCGTCATCCTCTTTATCAAAAAATCGTCAAAAAGAATAAGAAAATTTATGCTGACAACAATTTAAAAGCTAAAATAGGGGATACTGTTAAAGTCCGTGAAACCAAACCCTTGAGCAAACTAAAAAGATTTACCACATTAGAGATTATTAAAAGCGCTTCTACCATCTAACTATGTTACAACTTAGAACCCGATTAAAACCTGCTGATAACTGTGGCGCTAAATCCCTCGAGATTATGCACATTTATGTTGGTTCAAAACATAAACAAGCCGGAATTGGTGATATTGTTTTGGCCGTCGTCAAAGAAGCTTTACCGAACGGTTTAGTCAAGAAAAAAGAAAAAGTTAAAGCGGTTATTGTTCGCACTAAAAAAGAATTAGGCCGAACTGATGGCTCTTATATTCGTTTTTCCGACAACGCCTGTGTTATCATTGATTCGCAAAAAAATCCTCGGGGCACCCGTATTTTTGGACCCATTGCCCGCGAAATTAAAGACGCCGGATTTAGCAAAATTGCTTCTATGGCCAAGGAGGTCTATTAATATGAAAATTTTAAAAGGCGATAAAGTCGAAATCATTATTGGTAAAGATAAGGGTCGCAGTGGTGAAGTGGTCAAAGCTTTTCCAAGAAACGAAACTATTGTTATCAAAGGTCTCAATCTTTTCAAAAAACATCTCAAACCCACTCAGGGTCAAAAAGGTGGCATTATTGAAAAAGAACGTGCCATTAAAACTTCTAAAACTATGTTAATTTGCCCAAATTGCGGCAAAAAAATTCGTGTCTCTTATCAAATTGACAAAAATGGCGACAAATCCCGTTTTTGCCGTAAATGCAAAACTGTTATTGCTGTTGTCTCCGCTAAAAGCGGATCCGCCTCTGGTGGAAAAAAATAAACCATATGATGTCCGCATATATTAAAGAAATCAATCAGGAACTTCAAAAAAAATTAGGTAAAAAAAATCCTAATGCTTTACCTAAGCTTAATAAAGTTGTTTTAAATTATCGGGTTACCGAAGGCCGTGACAGTCAGGAGCTTTTAGCTGCCGCTGAAAAAGAATTAATGGCTATTTCCGGTCAAAAACCTCGTTTAACCAAAGCTAAAAAGTCTATTGCTAATTTTAAATTGCGTGAGGGTGAATCCATGGCTTATAAAGTTACTCTTCGGGGTTCCCGGATGTACGATTTCGTTAATAAACTTTTTAATCTTGTTTTACCTCAACTTCGTGATTTCAAAGGCATGCCTCTAACCTCTTTTGATCAGGAGGGTAATTATAGCCTGACCATTCATGATCAAACCTATTTTCCTGAAGTTAATTTAGATTTAGTTAATAAAATCCGCTCCGTCCAAGTGACGATGAGTATTTCTGCCTCTTCAATCGAAGAGTCAAAAATGTTATTATCCACCCTAGGTTTTCCATTTGAGAAAAATTAATTATGGCTACTACCGCAAAAATAGTTCGAGAAGATAAAAAATTAAAATATTCAAATCGACATCATAATCGTTGTCAGCTTTGTGGCCGACCTCGCGCTTATATTCGTATGTTTGGACTTTGTCGTTTATGTTTTAGAAAATTGGCCAACACGGGTGCTTTACCCGGTGTTAAAAGGGCTAGCTGGTAAAATATATGATCAACTCTTTATCCTGCGATTTATTAATCAGAATCAAAAACGGCAGTCGTGCCAGTCGTAAAACTATTTCGGCTCCTCTATCTAAGTATTCGGTCAGCATTCTGGAGATACTTAAAAAATATGGTTTTATTGCCGATTTTACCGTTAATTCAGAAGAAAGGACCATTTCCATTAGTCAACCCCACGTTTTCGACATTGAACTTTTTTCCCGTCCTGGTCGTCGTCTTTATTGTACTGCTTCGTCCTTACCTTGGGGTAAAACTCCAAAGTCATTAATCATTATTTCCACTTCTACTGGTCTTCTTTCTCAAAAAGAAGCGGCTGTTAAAAAGCTGGGTGGAGAATTAATCGCTGAGATTTGGTAAAAAAATATGTCACGTATAGGCCGACAAATTATCATTATTCCCGAAAACGTCACTGTCAAAAGTGAAGCCAACCTAGTCACGGTTACCGGTCCCAAAGGCACCTTAACTTATTCTCTTCCCGCCAAAATCGAAGTTGCTGTCGAAAATAATCAAATCAAAGTCACCCGTCTGGCCGAGGATAAACAAACTCGTTCCAATCATGGTTCAGTTCGGGCTCATCTTAATAATATGGTTAAAGGTGTTGTCAATTTCTGGATCAAAGAATTGGAAATTCGTGGTACCGGTTACAAAGCTTCCGTTTCTGGCGATAAACTTACTGTTCTTGCCGGTTATATCCACCCTGTTTATATCGTTGCTCCCGAAGGCGTCACCATTAGCGTCGCTGATGAAAGTAAAATCACTGTTTCCGGTTGCAATCGGGAAGTGGTTGGTCAGGTTGCCAGTAATATCCGTAAAATTAAACCCCCAGAACCTTACAAAGGTAAAGGTATCCGTTATTTAAATGAATTTATTAAATTAAAAGCCGGTAAAACCGCCAAAGCTTAAATATGACCATTGTAAATAATACTAAAATTAGACGTCTCCGTCGCGTTCGTGGCAAATTGTCACAGAATCAAACTATTCCCCGACTTTCAGTTTTTCGCAGTAATTGTCATATTTGGGCTCAAATTATCGACGATCAACACGGCAAAACCTTAGTTTCCGCTTCTACTAAAACTACCAAAACCAAAGGTACCAAATCGCAACAAGCTTATGCCGTTGGTACTGCCTTGGCTAAATTAGCCCAGGAAAAGAAAATAATTTTAGTTAGATTTGATCGTGGTCTTTACCGTTACCATGGCCGGGTTAAAGCTTTAGCTGACGGCGCTCGTTTAGGAGGTCTAAAATTTTAATAAACTATGTATCAAGATAGAGAAAATAAAATCATCAGTGAATTCACCGACAAAGTTGTCGAAATCAAACGTGTTTCTAAAAAAACCAAAGGCGGTAACCAAATTTCTTTCACTGCCCTGGTAGTTACCGGCGACCTAAAATCCCACGTTGGTGTTGGTCATGGTCGGGCTAAAAGTGTCGCTGATGCTATTCAAAAAGCTATCAATCGGGCCCGCAAATCTTTAATTGATGTCCCGATTGTTAATGGCACTATTCCTGCTTCTATCAAACTTAAATTTAAAGGAGCCGTCGTTTTACTTCGTCCTGGTAAAGCCGGAAGTGGTTTAATTGCTGGCGGTCCGGTCCGTTCCGTCGTGGAATTAGCCGGTATCAAAGATATTGTCAGTAAAATTATCGGTTCTAAAAATAAATCTATCAACGTCTGGGCTACCCTTAAGGCATTAGAGATTCTTAAAAAATAATTCTATGGAAATATTGTCTAAACTTAATAAAATCACTTCCAAACAACAGAAACGGGTTGGTCGGGGCATCGGTTCCGGTGTCGGTGGTCATACTACTGGCCGTGGTGCCAAAGGTGACAATGTTCGTGGTCACGGTAAATTAACTTTCGATGGTACCAAAATTAAAAAAGGCTGGTTAAAAAGATTGCCTTTTCTTAGAGGAAAACATCGTTTACTTCCCAAAGAGGATACTATTATTATTAACTTTACCCAAATTTCCAAATGGTTTAAAAATGGTGATACTGTTGATAATAAAAGCGTTTTTCAGAAAGTTGCCCGGGCCACTAAAAAAGATTTAACTAAAAAAATCAAGGTTCTTTCTACCGGTGAAATTGATAAAAAATTAATCTTCAGAGGCGTGGAGCTTTCTAAAAAAGCCACTGCTAAAGTCCTCGCTGCCGGTGGTAAGATAGAATCATGAATTATCTGTCGCGTGCTCTTGGACTTTACGTTGAAGGCTTAAAAACACCCCTCCTTCGCAAGAAGATTTTTTTTACTCTCTCTATTCTCGTTCTTTTTCGTCTTATTGCCCATATTCCGGTTCCGGGCGTTAATTTAACTCTTCTGAAATCTTTTTTTGCTCAAAACCAATTCCTCTCTCTTTTAGATATTTTTTCCGGTGGTACCCTAGCTAATTTTTCTATTGCCGCTCTTGGTTTAAATCCTTATATTAATGCTTCAATCATGCTTCAACTTTTAGGTTTTGTTATTCCTGAACTCAAGGAATTACAAAAAGAAGGGGAATACGGTCGGGCTAAAATCAGCCAATACACTCGGATGATTACCATTCCCTTATCTATATTCCAATCTCTGGCCATGTACGGTATTCTTCACTCTCAAAAAATTATCAACGAACAATCGATTTTAGTCATTGTTGCCATGGTTACCTCCATGGTCACTGGTACCATGATCCTGATTTTTATGGGTGAATTAATTAATGAATTTGGTGTTGGTAATGGTATTTCTGTCATGATTTTTGCCGGTATTATTTCTCGTTTACCTATTTCCGCTATTCAGTCATTAAGTATTGCTGACTTTTCTAATCCTCAAACCCTTTTTAATTTGATTCTCTTTATTGCCCTAGCCATCGGCATTATTTTAGCTGTAGTTATGATCGAAGAAGCTATTTTTAGAATTCCCATTAATTATGCCAAAAGAGCCCAAACAACTTATCTGCCTATTAAAGTGAATGTTGCCGGTGTCATGCCGATCATTTTTGCTGTTTCCTTAGTCTCCTTACCCGCACTTTTGGGCCAATCTTTAAGTAAAGTCAGTAACCCCGCTTTGGCCAACTTTGCCCGTCATTTATCACTGGCCTTCAGTAATACCAGTTTTACTTATCTTATCAGTTATTTTGTGTTAGTAATTGCCTTCACTTTTGTATATTCTACTGTCGTTTTTAAACCAAAAGATGTCGCCGAAGAACTCCGTAAATCCGGTGGTTTTATTCCCGGTATCCGTCCCGGCATTGCCACTGAAAAAAGACTGTCATATTTTCTTTATCGAGTCGTTTTTATCGGCGCTGTCTTTTTGGCTTTTATTGCCATCACTCCATCTTTGATTCAAAAAATCACCGGCGTGGCTTCTCTAACCATTGGCGGTACTTCAGTTTTAATCGTCGTTTCAGTTATTTTGGAACTAAATCGTAAAATTGAAAACGTCGTCCAAATGTACCATTACGAAAAGCTTACTTATTAATTTATAAAAAAATTTTTTAAAACTTAAATTTAAAAATTAATTAAAAATTTTAAATTAAAAATTAAAGAAATATGTCATTTAATCTTTTCATTATCGGCCCCAGCGGCTGTGGTAAATCTACTCAAGCTAAATTAATAGCAGAAAAATATAATTTAACCCATTTTTCCATGGGGCAAATTTTTCGTGATGAAATTGCTGCTGGTTCCGGTTTTGGTTTAGAAGCTAAATCCTACATGGATCAAGGCGTCTGGGTCCCTGATGATTTAGTTTTTGATGTTTTAATTGCTAAATTAAAAACCATTGATTATCAAAACTTCATTATTGACGGTTTACCCCGAGTTTTAAGTCAGGGTAAATTTATTGAGTTTTTTCTCAAAAAACAAAGTCAACCTTTTTCTCTTTTAATTCATCTCGATGTTACTTTCGAGGAAATTATGAAACGTCGTCAACTTAAAGGTGACGCTTTTCAAGATGCCGATCGTAATGACAATACTTCTGAAGCTGTGGCTGCCCGTCAAAAATCTTACGATGATACTATTGCTTCTATAAAAGAATATTTTGCTGAGAAAAAATTACTTTTTGAAGTTGACGGCAACCGCCCCGTCGAAGCTATTTTTGAAGATATTTGTAAAGCAATAGATAAAATTAAACAATGATTCAGATTACCGAAAATATTAAATCTTTAATCGAAAATTCTAATATTGCTTTAGCGACCTGTAGTCAAAATAATATTCCCAATTGTAATATTATTGCCTATTTAAAGGTAATAAGTGATAATCAAATTCTTTTTACCGATAATTATTTCAATAAAACTAGAAGTAATTTAGATAAAAATAAAAATGTTTCACTTACTTTTAGCTCCATTGACGGTAATCAAGCCTATCAGTTAAAAGGCACTGCTCAAATATTCACTGAAGGTAAATACAAAGAAATGGTTGATAATATGGAATGTAATCAAGGTTTAGCCCATAAAGCGGCTATAATAGTTACAGTTACTGAAATTTGGGATTTAGCTGACCCAAAATTAATTTGTTCTGATAAATTATAAATTTAAATTAAATGAAAGATCCACAAGTCAAAGCTCTTGTTACTGAAGTTTTACCCGATCAATTATTTCGGGTCAAACTTGAAGATGGACGTGTCATCGTCTGTTATTTAGCTGGAAAACTCAAAATGCACCATATCCGCTGTCAGGCTGGAGATGTCGTTTCTCTGGTTTTATCACCCGATGGTAATAAAGGTCGCATTGTTTATCGTGGTTAGCCACTTGTTTTATTAATTTACTCTTTGATATTATCGTTAGTTTAGGTTACAATACCAAAGTCTAAAGTTTATGAAAGTAAAATCTAGTATTAAACGCCGTTGCAAAAATTGTAAGATCGTGATTCGACGGGGTGTTCGGCGAGTTATTTGTTCTACTAAAAGACATACCCAAAAACAGGGTTAATTTTATTTATGAGAATTTCCGGAATTGAAATCCCAGATAATGAAAGAGCGCAAGTGGCTCTAACTCGTTTTTACGGTATTGGCCCCAAAAATGTTATTGATCTGGCGAAAAAAGCCGGTATCGATTTAAATACTAGAATTAAAGCTCTTTCCCGTGATGACATCAGTAACTTAATGAAAGCTCTCGAAACTTTTCAGGTTGAAGGTGATTTAAAACGGGAAATTCGGGAAAATATTGATCGTTTAAAAGCAATTAAATGTTATCGAGGTGTTCGCCACATTGTTTCTTTGCCAGTTCGTGGTCAAAGAACCAAATCAAATGCCCGCACCCGTAAAGGTAAAAAGAAAACTGTTGGTTCTCTTACCAAGGAAGCTTGGGCAAAAATTGAAACTCAACAAAAAGCCGCTACTGTGGCTAAAAAATAAAATAAATCTATGGCTACTACTCCCACCACTAAAATCACCAAAAAAGAAGTTACCTCCGTCAAAGTTCCTTCAACTTCTGCTCGAAAGAAAAGCTTCCAGAGTATTGCTGAAGGCCGACTTCATATTCAATCTTCTTTTAACAACACTATTGTGACCATTACCGATCTCAAAGGAAACACTCTTTCCTGGTCCAGCTCTGGTCGTTGTGGTTTCAAAGGTTCTCGTAAATCAACTCCTTTTGCTGCCACCACTGCTATTGAAAAAGCCTTAGATGAGGCCAAACCATATGGTATTAAAACATTAAATGTTTATCTTAAAGGTCCAGGTACTGGTCGTGATGCCGCTCTTCGTTACCTCCGCACTAAACGTGATTTCGAGGTCAACCTTATTGCCGACGTTACTCCGGTTCCCCACAACGGTCCCCGTCCTCCAAAGGCCCGTCGGGTTTAATCTAACTTATTATGAGAAATACATTAGATACAAAATGTCGTCTTTGTCGAGCTGAGGGCGTTAAGCTTTATCTTAAAGGTGCCCGCTGTTTTTCTCCTAAATGTCCATTAGAAAAGAAAGGTGCCATTAAACCGGGTATGCACGGAACTAAAAGATCCAAAAAACCTACTGATTACGGTATCCAGCTTCGGGCTAAACAAAAAGCTAAACGTCTTTATGGAATCATGGAAACTCAATTTAAAAACTATTACACTCAAGCCAAAAAACTTCAGGGCTTGGTTGGTGTCAATTTGATGACTCTTTTAGAAAGAAGATTAGATAATGTTGTTTATGCCTCTGGTCTTTGTTTATCCCGAAATCATGCCAAAGAATTAATCAGTCACAAACAAGTCTTGGTTAATGGTGCTGTCCTCAATATTTCTTCATATTTAGTCAAAGTCGGTGACCTTATTTCGTTAAAATCAAAAATTGTCGACAAATCAGGCGATACTTTCAAATACTCTGACAAAGATTTTCACGGCCCGGAATGGATTGACCTTGACAAATCCAAAGCTTCCGCCAAAATACTTGCCCTTCCCATTATCGATTCAAACCATAATGGAATCGATGTCAATTTAATCATTGAATATTATTCAAGGTAAAAAAAGGAGAAAACATGATCGACACCAGCCGATTTCATATCAAAACTATTAAACAAACTGCCACCTATGGCAAGTTTGAACTAAGCCCCCTTGTTGGTGGTTTAGGTCATACTTTAGGTAACAGCCTTCGTCGGATTTTATTGATCACCATTCCCGGTGCGGCGATAACCCGAATCAGAATTGATGGTGCTACTCATCTTTTTACCACCCTTCCCGGTGTTAAGGAAGATTTGGTCGAAATTTCTCTAAATCTTAAAAAAGTTAAATTTACCTATACTAAGGAAGAAGCTGTTACTCTGGTTCTTGATAAAAAAGGTAAAGGCGTCATCACTGCTGCTGATATTGCCGACAGTTCTGTTTGTAAAGTGGCCAATCCTGATCAGGTCATTGCTACCTTGACTACCGACAAAGCCCATCTTCATATTGAAATGGTTATTGAACGCGGTGTTGGTTATACTCTGGCTCGTGAGCAAAAAACCGATATTGTTGGGGAAATCATTCTGGATTCTACTTTTACCCCTGTTCTCAAAGCTAATTATACTGTTGAACCCACCCGTTTGGGTAAAAAAAGTAACTATGACAAATTAACCATGGAAATTTGGACTGACGCCTCTATTGAACCATTGGCCGCTCTTCACGCTGCTGCCAAAGATTTAATCAATGCTCTCAATCAAATTGTGGATACCCGCGATTTTGATGACGAAGTTATCACTCTTGATTCTATGCCAATTAATCAAATGGCGGAAATTTCCGTCGAAGAGATTGAACTACCTCTCCGGGTTACCAATGCTTTGAAAAAAGCTGGTTACTCTACTATTGACGCTCTGGTCAAAGCCGGTCGTCCCGAAGTTAGTAAAGCTAAAAATGTCGGTGAAAAATCGTTAAAGATTATCGATCTCTGGCTTAAAGAAAAAGGCTTTTCCTGGAGTAAATAAAATATGAGACATCGAATTGTTGGTCGACAATTAGGCCGTAATATCAACGAGCGTCATGCCCTGTATCGCTCTCAATTGCGTAGCTTATTTACCTATGGTTTTATAAATACTACCGCTGCTAAGGCTAAATCTATTGTTCCCTTAGCTGAAAAAATTGCTGTCGCTGCTGTTAAAGCTGACCTCAATTCCAGACGCTACATTTTTACCTTTTTTCAAGATAGAAATGTGGTTAACAATATTGTCACTGCCTTTACAGCTACTTTCCCAGGAAAAACTCAAAATTTTACTCAAATGCAAAACGTTAAATTCCGTCAAGGCGATAATGCTCTGGTCGTTAAATTAAGTTTTGTTAAAGAAGTTAAAAGTATTCCTTTAGAAGTTTCTAAAGCGGATCGAAAAATAGCTTCTGATAAAATTAAAGTCTCTTTTGGTGGTAAAGTAAAAACTGCTCCCAAAAAAGAAGTTGTTAAAAAAACTGTTGTTAAGAAAAAAGTTACTGTAAAAAAGGAGTCTAAATAATGAAAACTAAAACCACTGTTTTAAAAGGTAGTAATCCCAAACGAGAATGGGTTTTAATCGATTTATCGGGTAAAACTTTAGGTCGGGCTGCTACTGAGATTGCGGCTATTTTAATTGGTAAAAACAAAACCACTTTTTCTTATCATCGTGATGATGGTGACTATGTGGTCGCTATCAATGCTAAAGATATTGTCGTTACTGGCAAAAAATTAAAACAAAAAATTTATTATCATCACACGGCTTTTGCTGGACACTTAAACGAAATCAGTCTTAAAGAACTTATGGCTAAAGATCCACGTCAAGTTATTGAGTTTGCTGTTCATGGTATGCTTCCTAAAAATCATCTTCGTCCTTTAAGAATGCGTCGTTTAAAAATTTATGCAGATGCACAGCATAAATATGCTGATAAATTAGGTAAAAAATAAAATGGCTATCACTTCCAAAACTCCAAAAAAATCCGCCAATACTTACACTTATAGTCTGGGTCGACGTAAATCGGCCGTGGCTACTGTTAAGTTATTTTCTGGAAAAGGGGATTCTACTATCAATGATCGTCCTCTAAACAAATATTTCCCTTTAACTTTTTCCCGTTTAGATTTGCCTTTTATTACTACTAAAACTGAAAATAAATATCATTTCACCGCTAAAATTGTCGGTGGTGGTAAAACTGGTCAGCTTTCTGCCTTAATATTGGCCATTTCTCGGGCTCTTAAAAAACTTGATGCTGGTTTGACTACTGTCCTTGCTCAAGCCAATTTATTAACCGTCGATGCCCGTGTTCGTGAACGTCGTATGGTTGGTACTGGTGGTAAAGCCCGCCGTCAAAAGCAATCTCCAAAGCGTTAAGCTTTGCTTTCTTTTAAAACTAAACCCGTCGTCAGGCGGGTTTTTATTTAATAATATTAAATATAACTATACTTTTAGCTAAGAAATATATATTACAAATATATTTAAATATCCCCTAATAAATGTTACAATCCCTTATGTTTAGTAATACGCTTGAAAACCTATTTTCAGGTTTTGAACCCAAAAATATTCAACCCAGTTTAAAAGCTAAAGAAAACGATAAAAATAATTATGACTGGAGAACTAACTTACCAGTTTGTCCTTTTTACCAATTAGTTGAAATTTGTTCCCAATTTGCTGGTATTCCTCCTGAAAAATTAGCCACTGAACCTAGATTTTGTGGTTGTAAAACAAAACATATTGACGACATGGAAATTCCTCTTTGTGGCCGTTGTGGTACTGAATATACGCCTTTAACTTCATGTATTAATATCAGAGATACGCTAATTGAACAATTAGCTTTGGTAAAAACAGAAATTACCTTACCTTCGGAAAAAAATAACAAAATACAAAAAGATCCCATCTTGTTAGAAAAAAAGCTGATTGAAGAAGCACAATTAGTTCAATCATTTAATCAAAAACAGAAGATTCTTAAAATTTGGCGCGACTCAGTTTATGAAATTTGTTGTATACCTTCTGAACAACCAAACCAAGAACATTTCTTAGCGAGGTCAAAAGATCAGTTGACAGACGAATTTGTTATTAATCGAGTTAATACTTTTTTAACAGCACTAGAAAACAATGTCACTGGTCGTGGTATTCACCCTGAGGATAAGTCGTTTAACTTCGGTCAAATTGAAAATCGATTTTGTAAACAAGCTCCTGGGTCAAATTTTATTGGTGCAATCTCGTAGTAAAACTCTAAAAAAAATTTATCTTTTATAGTTATAGTCTTGTCTTTTATCTACTACAGTTGTAGTATAGATATAGTCAATATTTATTTTGAAATTAGACTATCATCAATCTATGAAATATAACGAATTAGCTTCTCAAACTTCACTTCAAAAAACTGTTACTGAACTCCAAAATAAAGGTTATCAAACTTTTGTAGTCAAAAATAAAGCCGAAGCTTTAGCCAAAATTAAAGAAATTATCCCAGAGGGTGCCTCGGTTATGAACGGCGCTTCAATCACTTTGGAACAAATCGGCTTTGTGGATTACTTAAAGTCTAATGAACATGGCTGGAACAATTTACATGCTGGAATCGTGGCCGAAACTGACCCTCAAAAACAGGCGGCCCTTCGTCAAGCAGCTATTCATGCCGATTATTATTTAGGCAGTGTTCACGCTTTAATTGAAAACGGTGAATTTCTTATTGCCAGTAACTCGGGCAGTCAATTACCCCATATTGTTTTTACTTCTCCCAATTTAATTTTTGTGGTCAGTATCAAAAAGATAGTTCCTGATTTCAACGAAGCTATGGCCCGGCTTACCGATTATGTCGTCCCCTTAGAAGATGTCCATATGCAGGAAAAATATCACGTTAATACCCAGCTAAATAAAATCGTTATTTTTAAAAATGAAAACCCAATGATGGGCCGAAAAGTTACTCTGCTTTTGGTCGAAGAAGATCTCGGCTTATAGTTTGTTAAATTATATGGAAGATAAGGATTTAATTCCACTTTCTGAAACAGAGGTTATTTCCCGCCTTAAATTAATTTTGGGTTGGAGATATGAATCTCATAAAATTATAAAAACTTTTGAATTTGCTTCTTTTACCGATGCTATTCAATTTATTAACGGTTTAGTTGGTTTTTGTAATTTTTTGGATCATCACCCAGATATCAATATTAGCTATAAGAAAGTTACCTTTGAATTAACCCGTTTCAGTGTTGGTGGCAAAGTTACTGCTCGGGATTTTACTGTCGCTGAAAAAATCGAAGCTGATTTTCAAAAATACATCAATCGAAAAGTTAACTAGGAATAAACAGTTCTAAAAAAACTTTTCCCGCGTTACAATAGTTAATGTCTATTTTTCAAGCCACCATTCTTTCTATCGTTCAGGGAATTACCGAGTTTTTACCTATTTCGTCAAAAGGTCACCTCAATCTCGCTTCCTCTCTCATGGGTATTCAGCCCTCACTCGCTCTCGACATTTTTCTCAATACTGCTACTTTAATTTCCGTCATTTTCTATTTTCGCAAACAAATTCCTTACTTTATTAAAAATTTAAAATATATTGTCGTTGGTTCGATTCCGGCCGTCATCGGCGGCCTACTTTTTAAACACCAAGTTGAAGCCATTGTTAGTAATATCGGCATTTATCCCTATTTCTTTTTAATCACTACTACTTATCTTTTAATTTCTAAATTTCTCAAATCTCAAGAAAAAACTTTAAATTATTCCAAAGCTTTAGTTATTGGTTCTTTTCAGGCTTTAGCCCTGCTTCCGGGAATTTCTCGTTCTGGTTCCACTATTTTTGCTGGCCTCTTGATGGGGCTTTCTGCTACCGAGGCTTTTAATTTTTCTTTTTCACTTTTTATTCCGGCTTCTATTGGCGCTTTACTTCTTGATCTCAAAGACGCTTCTTTTTCCACTTTTATGAATCCGACTTACCTCTATTCTTTTATCTTAACCTTTTTTGTCGGTCTCATTGCCCTTAGTCTCTTGAAAAAAATTCTTACTTCCCATAAACTTTGGTACTTTGGTATCTATACTCTAATTTTGTCTTTAGTTCTTTTTATATTTCACTAAGCTTCAGCACCGGGACCGTTTATTTTTGCTTCTGTAAACTTCCGTAAATTTTTCATAGTCTTTTTTAAAGCTTTATATCTTTGTTCCCAATTTTCCGCTTCTTCAAAAAACTCTGACACTACCAAATTTTTTTGATTTTTATTTTTTTTAGTCATGATTTTATCTTAATTGTTTTCCAAAGCTAACACAAAGTTGATCTAAGTCCAACAAATCGAAACCGACGTGTTTAATGGCTTTTTCCATGGCTTCATTAACTTTTAATGGCTCGTCGCAGCTGACATGTTGGGCTAAAGCCTCGGGATTGACCGCCTTAATCAGTTCTAACGGTACTACCGGCACGCTTTCTACTCCTTTTGGAGTCGATTTAGTTTTTGCCCCTTTTGGGGTGGTTGGACTGCTTTGCCCTGTAGTTAGGGAATAAAGTTGATTATTGGCCACAATTACCGTAATATCGATATTCAACCTGGCCGCCGCAATCAAATGGCTTAAACCTTCTCCGTAAATTCCTCCGTCACCGCCGACAGCAATCACTGTCAATTCCGGATTGGCCATTTTTATACCTACTGCCACCGGTATTGCCCTTCCATGTAGTGAATGAATTCCCCAAGCTTTAACAAAATCAGCCATGTTGCCGATACAGCCAATATCGTAAACGATCACCGTTTTATCCCGATTTAAGTCTAATTTTACTAAAGTGTTTTGTAATCCGGCATAAATTACAAAATCCTGGCATCCCGGACACCAAGTGGGAATAATTGTTGATCGCCAATTAGTCATTTAAAGCCTCCTTTATTTCTTCCGGAAAAAAAGGCCGGCCGTCGTATTTTAAAATTCTTTTAGTAAAATCAACTGTCGTTTGCGATTTTAATAAAGTTTCTAATTGTCCCATAGCGTTGTTTTCTATTAAGATTTTTTCAGGGAAAGCATTAATAATTTTTCCTATTCTTGGGTCAATTGGCCACATCCCTCTAATCTGTAAAAAGGCGAAATCTTCTTTATTAGACATTTCTTTTAAGGCTTCTAAAATTGCCCCTTTAGTCGATCCCCAAGAGACAATTATTTTTTTTGCCTTATCACTACCAAATAAATTTACTTTAGGCATTTCTTTTAAGATGGCTTTAATCTTTTTTAATCTTGTTTCTATTGATTTTTTGGCTTCGTTGGCGTTTTCCACTGAAAAACCCTCTTCGTTGTGCTCGTAACTATTATAAAGTTTAATTTTCTGCCCTTTTCCGGGAATTTCTTTCTCACTTTTAATTATTTCTTCTTTTTCTTTTTCAAAATCAATAGTATTGGCGCTAGATTCCGATAAATTTTTATCCGAAAGCATTATTACCGGGATATCAAATTTATTAGCCAAATTTAAGGATAATTTACCTAATTCAAAAGCCTCTTCCTGATCTCCGGGGGCCAAAACTGCCTTAAGGAATTCTCCATGGCCGCTATGTACCGCAAATAATAAATCGCCCTGGCTAGTCCAGGTTGGCATCCCGGTGGCCGGACCGGGTCGCTGGGATAGAAAATAGACCACTCCTAAGCCTGCCATCGCATCAAAACTGATTGTTTCGGTCATGAGCGCAAAACCGCCGCCTGATGTGCCTACGGCCGTTCTGGCGCCGGCCATCGAGGCCCCTGAAGCAATTGAAGCCACGGCAATCTCGTCTTCAGGGTGAACCACTTTCATTTTAAACTCATCCTGGTTTTTGGCTAAAAAATGCAGTAAACCTGTCGCTGGGGTCATTGGGTAAGCTACAAACATGTCTAAACCCGCTTTATATAAACCCCAACCGGCCGCTTCATTGCCATCAACAATGATTTTCTTATCTTTGCTTTTACCCTTATCTACGGTTAATTTTTGACAATTATTTTCTCCCCACTGCCATCCGGCTTCAAAAGCCTCTAAATTAGGAGAATCTTCTCCAAAATGTCTGCTGACTATCTTTTTAGCTTTATCTTTATCAATGTCTATCAAATAACAGATCAAACCTAAAGAAATCGTATTGCCATAAATAGTGCTTCCTAATTGACCACACATTTCCCCTAAAGGCAAGTTAATTTTACCGTCATTATCAGAAAAAACTAAAGTTTCTTTAGTAAATTCTTTTTCATGTTCTTGCCAGTGTCCGGGTACTAAACTCACAAAAATATCAATCATTTTGTGAACACTGTAAACTTCACCGGCTGAAAAAGTGACTTGATAGGTATTATGGCCGCCTCGAACCAAAGACGGGTATTCCGAATAATCTTTCAAAAAATAACCGCTTTCGTTTAAAATTTGGGCTAATAATAGGCCAACTGACTTAATTCCTGTTCCTGCCGGCCCGGCGATCTTAATTGTCCACGTTTTGTCCATGATGTTCTATTTTACCCTAACTGTATATCTCAATCTAGACGTTGGGGTGTTCCGGGCGTCCAATCGGTTTTTGACCAGACAACAACCTTTCTCGATCTCCAGTTGGCCACGCATCAAGTGGCACACCACTATGTTTTTTGTTTGATCTTCTTTCTAGATCAATATTCGCAACTTCAGAAAGACCGAATCTTTCTTCTAATTTATCTCCAAATGTTTTTAGAATTTTTTGTCTTTTTCCCATCTTCGCCTCTATTCCTTTTTCTTGATTATTATTATTGTTATTAACCAGTTCTTGTTTAGCTCTCGTCTCTACTAAACCAACCCATGGATCTGGATCTACTGATAAATTACCACCACTTTTTATTACTTTCTCTAAAACTTCAATTGGATATAAAATATCTATTCCTGGACCCAACATAAAGCTATTTTATCACTTTTTTACCCTTAAATTTAGTTTCTTCTTTTTCCAATCTTCGCCTTTGTTCCGGCCAATTACCCAAAGAAAAATTTTGGGCCAACTCGCCGTTACTTTTAATTACCCGGTGGCAGGGGATGGTCATATCTTCATTTCCCCTTAACGCCCATCCCACCACTCTCGCATTTGTTCCTACTTTTAGGCCAATTTCACCATAACTTCTTGTTTCTCCAAATGGAATCTTCTTTACCTCCTCCCTAATTTTCACAAATATGCCTTTATTTTGTTTTATATCTAATTTTAAACTAATAATTTGGTAATATTTGATATATATTGATATAATATAAGTCATGAACGCCGGTATTGTTAGAGCGGAAACAATTGCTCCAGTTATTAATGGAGTGTTAAAAGTAACTAGACTTCTTCCAGATGGTTTTCCCTTTAGTGTAGCTTTGATTGAGCTAAATGGAAGCAATGACACTGTTAAAAATAAAATTTGTTTTGCTGCTTATTATATTTTGACCGGAAATGGTAGATTTACCATTGACGGTAATGAATCAGAAGTTTCTCAGGGTAATCTTGTTTTTATTCCTCGAGGTCATATTTATCATGACGAAAGTGAGAGTCCCATGACTATGCTTAACATCTGTTTTCCTAAGTTTGACCCAAAACAAGTTGAAAAACAGAATAAGTAACGATAATTTTGTCCTATAATTTGACAATATTTTTATCTGTGTTACACTTCTCTCTGATTTGCGAACGCCCCCCTGTCACACGTTTTAGTTGTGCTTGAATAATTGTGGGCCCAATGCTCATCAATTATTATGTATCAACAAAATACTAACTCTGGTTCTGCGCGTACTTTTGCCCATTTTGGTCAACGCCCCAAATTTTCTCCATCTCGAGGTCCCGCCCGATCTTATTCTTCCCGCGGTCCCTCATCTGGTCCTTCTCACAGTTATTCCTCACCGACTCGTAGCGGTTATTCCTCTCAAGGTCCCGCACGTAGTTTTTCTTCAAACGGTCCCTCTCGTGGTGCTCCTCGTCGCCGTTTTGGTTCTTTTATTAATCCTTCGCTATTTATTAAAAAAGCCGAGGAATTCACTAAAATTGAAGAATCTAATCCCGTCCATTCTTTCGAAGATTTTAGTTTCGATAAACAGCTTTTAGCCAATATTATAGCCAAAGGTTATATAAAACCCACTCCCATTCAGGATCAGGTCATTGAACCGATTATTAATGGTCAAGACGTTTTAGGTATTGCCAATACTGGCACTGGTAAAACCGCCGCTTTTGCTCTGCCTTTAATTAACGCCATTATCAAAAATCCTAACAAAAGAATCTTGATTTTGGCCCCCACTCGGGAATTAGCTCAACAAATTAAAAGCGATTTTCGTGATTTTACTCCCGGTCTTAGAATCTTTTTTGCCCTGGCTATTGGTGGTTCTTTCATGCGCGAACAAATTATGGATATCCGTCGCGGTCCTAATGTCATCATTGGCACCCCTGGTCGCATTATGGACTTAAATCGCCGCCGCGTTATCAACTTTGCTCAATTTGATACTCTTGTTTTAGACGAAGTTGACCGCATGTTGGATATGGGTTTTGTCGCTGACATTAAATCTATTGTGGCCCAGATCACCCAAGTTCATCAAACTCTCTTTTTCTCCGCAACAGTCGATAAAAAGATTGAAACCTTAATTGATACTTTTCTTAAAAATCCGGTCAAAATTTCTTTAAAAACTACCGCTGCTTCTTCTCATGTTGAGCAAGATGTTATCCGTGTCAAACGTTTTGACAAAGAAAATATGCTCTGTAGCTTACTTAAACAGGAAGAATTTAAAAAAGTTTTGATTTTTACCTCCACTAAACTTTATGCCGAAAAATTGGCAGTAATGTTAAAAGAAAAAGGTTTTGCCGCCGATTCTCTTCATGGTGATAAACGCCAAAGTCAACGGGTTACCGTCATTCGCGGTTTTAAAGATGATCATTTAAAAATAGTCGTTGCTACTGATGTTGCCGCCAGGGGATTAGATATTCATGATATTACTCATGTCATTAATTATGATCAACCCGCCACCTACGACGACTATATTCACCGCATCGGTCGTACCGGCCGTGCCGATCAAAAAGGCTTCGCCCTGACCTTCATCGACCCATAATCTAAAATAGTTCCTATATATAGTTTGAATTTTCATCGTATAATTGGTTATGTCGACAATTGATAGTAAAGGTGGAGTTTCACAACAAATAGATACCGCTTTAAAAAAGTTTAAAACTGAAGTGTTTGAAAAACCTGGTAGAACAGTTGTTTCAATGAATCAGGGAAAGTTAGTTAAATCTTCAGAAAACAATACTGAAATTTTTACTACTGGAGTAAATGGTTGTAATGTTGTGGCTATTGAAGGCATAAGCGATAGAATAAATTTTGGAGCCATCACACATTACGATCCAGATCATATTTCTGAAAATCTTGACCAATTAGAGATATTCGGTGAACAAATACCAATTATAAACAATGGGGAAAAACTACTGTCAAAATTTTTGTTCCCGGAGAATATGTAAAAAAAGATGAGAAATATATTCAAATACCTAAACATCAAAACCAAATTGATGCTATCGTTCTTACTTTAAAACTTAATTTTGGCGTTGATATTAAAATAACAACAATGCCATATTCAATGAATCTTGTATTTGGTGAACAACGTGATGTTTCAGTTAATATTTCCCCTGAATTTTCCAGAAAAGATAGAATTTCTGGATTTATAAAATGGTAGACAATTACTAAAGTCTAAAGAAAATATAAAACTATCCCAAAATAAGAATTATTTAGATGATTTTAAAAAATAAAATTTTATATACTCTGACTTTCATCAACCCATAAATTTTCAAACTACAAAATACCCGCCTTTTGGCGGGTATTTATTTAAATAAATTTTAATTTATTTTTGGGGAGTTCCGGAAGGTGCTCCGATTCGCATTATTGGATTTATCTGAATATTTTGAGCGGTGACACTGCCATCGGTATTGGTGGCTCCAAAAGCCGAAACCGTATCTCCAACTTTAAGATCAGCTGCTGTTGCTGCTGTCGCCTGGTTTATCGAAGTTGTCCCTAAAATTAGGACAATTTTCGAGCTACCATCAGCTAATTTAACTGTAATTGAGTTAGCTTCCTGGCTCAGGATTGTTCCCATCACCTGTCCGCCTCTGGCTCCGATCGCCCCGGTTCTAGCTGATCCACCTGCTCTGTTGCCGAATTGTCCGGCCATTTGAGTTCTTTGAGCTAAAGTTTGTCCTTGTTGGTATTTCATACCTCCAAAAAAAGCTCCGCCTCCAATCACTAACAATAAAACAATTACGACCACTATATTTACATTTTTCATATTTTATATAAAACTAATTTCTAACATTGATAGTTTATGGTTGTTATCTGAAAATTACCTGAAATTTTCTTACGTTATAATATCTCAATGTCAAAAAACAAAAAAATTTTCCAAATTGCCTGGGATTGTGATGGAGTTTTAGCCGAGTCTCACGGACCGGTTTTAAAAGAAGCTAATAAAAAGTTAAGTCAGTTTTTAAATAAAGAAATTAATCTTATTAAATCTGACCTGAAAGGCAACGATGCCCTTTCAGAAAAAGCACTAATTTTAACTGGTGATGAAAAATTTGCTGGCGAAATTAAACAACTTTGGCATACACCCGAAATTCTTCGAGTTTCTCCGCCTAATCCTACTGCTGTTGAAGTTTTTAAACGTTGTCAAAAATTATCTAACACTACTCAATGTGTAATTACTACTCGTCGTTTTCCAAACGGCCAAATCACCAAAGAATGGTTAGAACAATATTTACCAGACGTTGATTGGCAAAAAAATCTTTATATTAGACAAGAATCAGATTCCATTAATGGTGAAGAATTTAAAATTTTTCATTTAGAACGAATTAATTGCATGATTGAAGATAATCCTATTACTGTTACCAATATCCACCATCAACGTCCTTCGTGCCAGGTTATTTATCTCAATCAACCCTGGAATGCTGAAGATCAGGATTCTTATCGTTCTCAATTTCGTCTCGATGCCAACGACACTGAAGCCATTTTTAAACGAATTTTAGAAATCAGGGACAAGTTTTTCTCAAATAATCCATAAAAACAGGTAAAAAACACTTTGTGTTAAAATACCTCATAATTTCAAAAAATGAGAAAATTTTTAAAATCGCTCACGATGGGGATGGAGTATTGTTCCCATCACATATTCCGGTACTCAATGAAGCCAATAAAAGGTTAAGTGATTATCTTAATCTGGAAATAAATTTTTCTCCCAAAGATTTGAATCGTTATGATGCTCTTTATTACCTAACTTTAGGCTTAACAAACAATCATGAACTTGCTGAAGAAATAAATTCTTTATGGTTTACTCCTAACGTTTTGGCCCGCTCTCCTTTTAATGAAGCCATGGTTGAAGTTTTTAAACGTTGTCAAAAATTATCCCATACCTCACAATGCATTATTACCACTCGCCCGCCAGAATGTCGTCGTTCTACCCAAGACCAGCTTGAACAACAATTTCCTGACGTAAATTGGCAGCGCAATCTGCACATTAGATCTGAAAAAAATAAACAAATTCATGGGGAAGATTATAAAATTGGTCAACTAAAATTACGAAGAATAAATATCATAAATGAAGACCACTCTTTAACTGTTTCTAGAATTTTAAAAGAAGTTCCATTATGTCGAATAAATTATTTTAATCAACCTAGTAATGCTGATGATTTAGACCTCAAACACGCCCAACTTCGCGTTGATCCAAGCGATACTGAAACTATTTATAATCGTACTCTAGAAGCTAGGGAAAATTTCTTGTCAAAATAAATTATTCGTACCTCAAAGCTTCGATAGGTTGTAAATTTGAAGCTCGTCTGGCCGGATACCACCCAAAAATTATTCCGATTGCCGCCGACACCACGAAAGCTAATAACACCGACGCCGGCGATATTACAAATGCCGATGAACTCAATTTAGCAATTATATACGACGCGACTACTCCCAATATCACTCCAATTACTCCACCGCTAAAAGTTAAAATTATGGACTCTGATAAAAATTGAGTAATTATGGTTTTCTTTTTAGCTCCCAAAGCTTTTCTTAATCCAATTTCCCGGGTTCTTTCCGTCACTGTCACCAACATTATATTCATAATTCCAATTCCGCCAACCAGTAAAGAAATTGCCGCAATTCCGGATAATAATGAAGTAAATGTTCCGGTGGTGGCCGTGGCCGTGTTTAAAATATCCTGTTGGGACATAATTGAGAAATCAGCTTTAGTGGGGTCGCTTAATCCATGTCGGGCTAGCAGAAAATAACCTACCTGATCTTGAGCCTGAGTCATTAGTTCCGCGCTTTTTGCTTCCAAGGCTATTGAACTCAAATAATTAGATCCAAAAACCTGTTTTTGCGCCGTAGTTAGAGGAATGTAAACTACATCGTCCTGATTCATGAATCCTGATCCACCCTTCGAAACCGTCACTCCGATAATTATAAAGGTTTGACTTTTAATCCTAATTGTTTGACCTATCGGATTGGCTCCGTCTCCGAACAAATCACTAACCACTTGTGGCCCTAATACTGCCACTTTACTCATACTGTCCACGTCCATTTGGGTAATAAAATTCCCCGAAGCTATATCCACTTTATGAATTGTGGTATATGTCGGTGTTGATCCAATTACTTGAGTGTTGGTGTTGTTGCCCGGAGTAGTTATCTGAGTTCTGCCGGAATATTCTGGTGACACACTATCGATATAATTTGCTAAATCTGTCGAATTGGCGATTGCTTTGGCATCATCAGAAGTTAATGTTGTTCGGCTTCCGGCTGCTCCCCTGACTCCGCCACTGGCCTGGGCTGACCCCGGAGAAATTGTTAATAAATTTGCGCCTAAAGATTGAATCTGATTCTGCACACTCTGTTGAGTTGCCTGTCCTAAAGACACCAAGGCAATCACACTACCGATCCCGATTACAATTCCCAATATTGCCAATCCGGTCCTGGTTTTATTCAGGGTCAGCGTTCCCAAACTTTCAACTAATTGATCCCATATTTCCATCATAATTTTTTTTGTTTTGTATTAATTTTATCCTCAGCAATTTTTCCATCTTTGATATGAATTATTCTTTTAGAGTGTTCGGCAATATCCGGCTCATGGGTAATCATGACAATCGTGTGTCCTTCATCATTTAAATGTCTAAAAATGGCCATCACTTCTTCCGCCTGATCGGAAGCAATATTTCCAGTTGGTTCATCAGCTAATAATATGGCTGGATTCATCACCAAAGATCTGGCAATTGCTACCCGCTGTTGTTGACCTCCAGATAATTGATTCGAAGTATGTTTTAGTCTGTCTCCCAAACCCACCATTTTTAATAATTTTTCCGCCCTAGCCTCTCTCTCCTCTTTTGGTACTCCGCCGTAAGCCATTGGCAACATCACATTTTTTAAAGCCGTTGTTCTTGGTAAAAGATTGTAAGCCTGAAATATAAAACCAATTTTTCGGTTTCTGATATCCGCCAATTCATCATCCTTTAAATTTTCCACGCTTTCCCCGTCTAATAAATATTCCCCAATTGTCGGCTTATCTAAAGCTCCTAAAATATGCATCAAGGTAGATTTTCCCGATCCTGAAGGTCCCATAATGGCCACAAATTCGCCCCTTTTTATTTGAAAAGAAACATCCGATAAAGCCACTGTTTCCACTACATCAGTTTTATATATTTTACTCAGATGACTAATTTTAATTATGACGTCATTTTTCATTATTTTAAAAAACTGATTAACGTCCCAAAGCTGCTCCAAATCCTCCTCTGGAACTTCCGAAAACCGAAGTTGAAGAAGATGAAGTCTTGGTAGTTGTAGTGGTTGAATTAACCACACTAGTTACTACCGTATCACCTTCGTTTACACCTGAAGTAATTATTGTCTGAGTTGCATTTGAGTTGCCTACTTCCACTGGCACTGATATTAATTGACCGTTTTTTAGCTCTCTCACTGTTGTCGTGCCGTCAGTGGCAGTTTGTACCGCGGCTATTGGTACTGTAATCACCCCATCTTCAACATCGGTAATAATATTAGCTGTTGCTGACATATTAGACAAAATTTCTGAAGCGCCGGTATCTAATTGTATTGTTGTTGTATAGCTCACCACTCCTGAACTTACCGTCCCACTGGTATCAACTGCAATCACTTTTCCGGTATAAGTTTTATTTGGCAAAGCGTCAAGAGTAATTGTGGCCTCATCGCCAACTTTAACTTTTGGCACATCAATTTCAGTCAAAGATACTGAAATTGCCGGAGTGGCATTGGTATTAACGATAGCAATTTTATTGGACACATTGGAACTATTGCTCGAATTACTGGTTGGATTAAGTATCATTCCCGGTGCTAAGGAAATTGCCGAAACTGTTCCCGAAATTGGAGCATATACTGTCGGTCCGGCATCCCGATACGACATTTGAGCCGATATCAAAGAGGATTGAGCTTGAGCTATTTGTGATTGTAAAGCGTCATAATTTGATTGAGCGGTCATTAAATTATCATGAGCCTGAATATATCCCGGATCATCTGGTGAAATACTTGACCACTGATTATTGAATATGTTTTTGGAATTAGTCAGAGAACTATCCAAAGAATATATTTTGTTTTGAGTTGAAGCTAAGTTATTTTGAGCCGATTGCAATTGGGCATAAGCCGATTGCAATTGTTGCTGGCCATCCATATCCAGTGTAATTGACATTATTGGTGTTCCGGTTGATACTTTTTGTCCCTCTTTAACATAAACTTTTGAAACAACTCCGGATGCTGTCGTGGTCACTGTCCGACTGTTAGTAGCGGCCACCGAACCCGATTCAGTCAATGACATAATAAATGTTCCCTTTGTTGCCGCGGCTGTTTGATATGATACCTTCGCTTTTCCGCTAGCCTTTATTCTTATATATCCAAAAATTCCGCCGCCGATCACTACTATTAATATTAATAATTTAACCACTAGTGAGGCATTTTTAAACCAATTTATTATTTTCATTTTGGAATTATATTTTTATAGTCTGAAATTTAACTGAATATTGGCAGGATGATTTTAAATTCACTACCCTTATTAACCACACTGGCTACAAAAATTTTACCATTATTCTCTTCTACGATCTTTTGAGCAATAGCCAGACCTAAACCATAACCCCCTTCATCTTGATGGCCCCTGGCCACATCAGTCCGGTAAAATCTTTCGAATATATGTGGTAAATCCTTTTCTTCAATGCCCTGTCCCTGATCGATCACTTTAATTATTGCCTGGTGTTGATTTTCTTTGGCAATGATTTTAACCCGGGTGTTTTTAGAGCTGTATTTAATCGCGTTATCCAATAGTATTACCAGTAACTCAATCAATTTATCTCTATTTCCCTTGACTGTAGTTCCATTAGTATTCACTAAAATTTCTATTTTCTTTTTTGCCGCTCTGGCATCAACATTTTTAATTGCTTCTGCCACTAGATCTCTAACTTTCAGTTTTTCCAAAAGTATTTTTCTTCCATTAACGTTTTCCCGAGCTAGTTCTAACAATGAATCCGATAAATTTTTTAATTTATTGGTTTCTTCAATACTTTCAGAAATTAATTCTTTAGCTTCTTTCAAATCCATTTTTTTATCCCTTAAACCCACTTCCAGCATCGCTTTTAAAGCGGTCAGGGGAGTTCTTAATTCATGTGAAGCATCACCGACAAAACGCTTTTGTTCCTCTAACATTTTTTGAATCGGGGATAAAGTTTTTCCCGCCAAAACATAACCCAAGCTTCCGGAAATTAACAAAATAACCCCGTTAATTTCCAATAACGACATAATTAAACGTCCCCGGCTGGCATCCAATAAATCCTCCGGGTCATTCAACTGAACTTGATCCACCATAAAACGGGGTGAATGGGCAAATCTTTCCAATTCATTGTTAACCATTCCGTAAATAATTCCACTAAAAGAAATGCTGATCACCATAATAATCAGCAAATACCACCCGGTCAACTTCAATCTGGCTTCTTTAAACATTTTTACCTATTTTATAGCCAAAACCGCGTACTGTTTGTATCAATGGATAAGCGAATCCTTTATCTATTTTATTCCTTAAATTGCGAATATACACTTCCACTGTGTTTGGCAAAATATCTGTTTCGTAACTCCAGACATGATTCATAATTTGTTCCTTCCCCAGAATTTGTCCGGGGTGTCTCATTAAAAATTCCAATAAAGTAAATTCTTTACTTGATAATTTAATTGCCTTTTTGTTCCTTATTACGTCAAAACTGCTCACATTCAAACTTAAATCATCCACCTTTAGTAATTCTTCTTTAATATTTTTTGGTCGCCTGACTAAAGCCCTGATTCTGGCAATTAATTCCTCAAAAGCAAAAGGCTTGGTTAAATAATCATCAGCCCCTTTATTTAAACCTTCTACTTTATCTTCCACCTGGCCCCTGGCGGTTAATATTAAAATTGGAGTTTCTTTTTTATTTTGTCTTAGTTTGTCACAAATCTCCAAACCATTCATTCCCGGTAACATTAAATCTAAAACAATCACGTCATAATCTTCGTCAATAGCCAAATCGTAACCCTCGACACCATCATAGGCTACATCCACGGCCATTCTCTCTTGTTCCAAACCTTTTTTTATTGATTGAGCGATTCGATGTTCATCTTCCACTAAAAGTATTTTCATAACTCTATTATAAGCGTTTAGCTGAATTTTAACTGAATACTTCTCTTTCCTAAAATTGTGATGTTATACTGTCTCAATGAAAAAAATAACAAAAAATACAACCAAAAGAGTTGTTAATCAAACTGCCGAGGCTGCAGTCATCAATGAGCCTATTCTAGCCAAGACTCCAAAAAAAGTTAATTTTGCTTTAATTATCGGTTTAATTATTGTAGCCCTTGCTGTTTATGCTTACTACCGTTTTGGGGTCGTGGCTACTGTTAATGGCAAACCAATTTCCCGTATTGCCTATCTTCAAACTCTGGAGAAACAAGATAAAAAACAAACTATTACTCAGATGGTTAATGAAGCTCTAGTCTATCAAGAGGCCGCTAAAAAGAAAGTTACTATTGATCAAAGTGTTATCGATACTGAAATGAAAAAAGTTGAAGATCAAGTTACTGCCCAAGGCCAAACTCTTGATGAAGCTCTAACCTCCGAAGGTATGACCAAGGCTGATTTAGAAGCTGAAATTCGTCTTCAAAAAACTGCCGAAAAATTGGCTAATCCCCAAGTAACTATTACTCAGGCCCAAATTGATAAATATCTGTCCGATAACAAAACAGCTTTACCCACTGGTTCTACTAAAGAACAACTTCAAAGTTTAGCTACTAGTCAATTGACTTCCCAAGCTCAAAGCGACGCGGTTAACACTTGGTTTAGTACTCTTAAACAAGCTGCCCAAATCGTTATCCGTTAATTAATTCAATTTTTTCCTGTCGACTTAGCTTTTTTATTCTGGCCTCTTCAACTAAGGCTGCCGATCTGTCGCCAAATTCTTTAAAGTAAATTAATTTCACTGGTCGTCTGGTCTTAGTGTATTTTGCCCCTATTTTAGACAAATTATGTTCTTTAACCCTTCTTTCCAAATCAGTGGTAATTCCTGTATATAAGGTGTTATCAGCGCATTGAAGAATATAAACAAAATACATTTTAAAAAGTATAAATTATTTTTTCAAAATCTATTACTCGATTATTTTTATCCAATTTTATTCCCTCAGCTTTGTAAAGTTTTTTTCTAACCTTGTCATATTTGGGGTGAGTCCAAATTTTACCGCTGCTGTAAATAATTCTATGAAAGGGGATTTTATCCACCTGTTTTGATTTTCCTAAAATGCTGGTGATCATTTGTGCCAGTATCGGGTGTCCGCCCGCCGCCACCGCCAATAATCCATAAGTGGTCACTCTTCCTGGTGGAATTGACAGTGCCAATTCAATTACTCTTTTACTAAACACCCCCGGCGCTTGTTTCATTTATTTAATAAATTATTTTCTGCCCAAATTTTAAAATTTTCAAAGTTATTATAAGCATAACTTTGTCCGCCTTTTAATTCAAAAAAAATTCTCGCTCTGGGCGAGTCATCAATTAATATTACGTCAGCATAATTTAAATTTCCCATCTCTTTTAGAGCTAAATCAAATAAACCTTCGTCTTTTAACATTTTATAATCAAAAGAATTAAAAACCTTATTTTCAAATAACTCGTCAAATTTTAGTCGCGGTCTAGTAATACTAGTGAATATTTCCATGTTGTTAGTAACTAAAGCAACTTTTACATTTTGTTTTTTTAATTTGTTTATTATGGCCACATGTCCCATTTCAATTTTCATTTTATTAACATCATTTAAAAATTTTTCAGTTAATAACTCGAAATCTATTCCGGTATTTTCTGAAATTAATTTATTTATTTCGTTCATATTTAATTCTGCCCTCATCCATCTCTCTACTCTATTTTCTCCACTTTCTCCCCAAATATAATTTTGAATAAAATCCCTAATTTTAGGATAATCTCTTTCTACCGTTTTATAAAATTTATCCTTCGACCAAACACCGTCAAAATCCCATATCACCGCTTTATATTTCATTTTGCTGGTGCCAATACAAAACAATGAACAAAAACTTTTTCATTTTTATATTTTATTAATTCCTTGCCTACCGTTATTTCCAAAGCTTTTTCGCTGTCAATTATTTTATATTCATAACTCCAATCACCATCGTTTTCTGAAATACAATCAGAAAATAATCTCGTTTTATTGCCCAATTCTTTTATTTTGGAAATTAAATTGCTTATTACTTCTTCTTTTTTAATCCCTAAATTATTTAAAATTTCTTCACTGACTGTGCCTCCGGCGTAAACCCGAGTGAATTTTTCTCCGTCAATTTCAACAATTTCCTGTCCGCCGCCCTCAATCCATTCATCATGATAAACAATTCCGTCTTTTTCATAATGGCTCGACATAGTCTCAAAAGTTCCACGAATATTTTTCTTAAATTCTGTCTCTCCGCCATATCCCGCCACTAAACCTCTGGTTAACGATTTTTTAATATTATCTGTGTTCATAATTTATTTTTTTTATTAATATATTTTTTTCCGGTTAATAATTTTGTCGTTGCTTCGCGAAGGGCAATTCGAGGCAGGGAATCTTTATTTTTCTCTAAATATTCCCTGACCACTTCGGGGTTAGTTAAAATCATCGACCGCAGTACCCACGATATCGCCTTAGTAATTAAAACATCTTTTTCTGTTTTTAATTTCTCAACATTTTTCAAAGCTAATTTATAAAATTTTGACTCGGCCGATTTGCGCAGTGGCAGAGTAAACAACACTAAAGAGGCCCGTCTTTTATGAATATTTTTATCGATATTGAAATCGTTTAATAGTTTTTCCCACTCCGGCCAATTGGCCAATAAATCCTCTGGAGTAAAAACACAGGTGGTGTCCACCTCCGCCCAGCCTTCGACATTGTCAAATAGTTTATCCACAATTTTTGTCTCTAGTTTGTTCCTATATTTAGGATAAAATTCCAACATTGCTCCCATGCTCGACAACTCTTCAAAAGAATCACCCTGTGACAACGATAATAGTAATTCTTTAAAATCTTCAAAAGAAAAATCTTTAGCCTTTAAATAATCTTTAATTAATTTTTTCTTGTCACCAGTTTTTAAATTATAATAATTTTTCGAAGTCCCTAAATATTTTTTCACCCAGCCGTTGTTGTTTTGAATATTTTTATTTTTCTCAAACAACTTAATTAAATCTTGATGATATTTATTTTTTACCATTTTTCTTTTCCTCCCGATATTTTTGTTTTTGAGCATAATAAAATTTTTCGTTGTCACCATTTTTAAACATTTCCGCCGGATATTTTTTTTCGTTATGTTCTAATTTTTTAGCCATAGAATCAATAATATCGATATTTAATTTATTGGCTAAATTAAATAAATACCAAATCACATCAGCCATCTCAAAACCAATTTCGGTCATATCTTTTTTCTTAATATCCCTGTCACTGGTATCCCATTGAAAATGTTCCAACAATTCCGCCGCTTCAATTACTACTGATTTAGCAATATCTTGTGCCGATGGATCCCAGCTTCTTTTATCATTAAATTTTAGAATTTTTTCATAAAGGATGGCCATTTTTTCAGCATCGAATTTTTTCATTTTGTATAATTTTTTCCGCCAAAGGCGGATCAGCCTCTGGCTGAAATTTTTAACTTTGGTAAATCTTTATGATAAAGAATTTTTCCAAGCCCGAGTTTTAGTCCTCGCCCCTCTAAACATCCGTAAATTACCTTTTCCAAATCTTCCCTATATTCGGCATTATCAGCCCTTTCAAATTCTTCTAAAATTTTTGGATCTTCAACTTTTAAATAATTAAACAATCGGGCTTTTACAGCGGAGTTTAAATGAATATGTTCAAACCACACTTCTTTTACTCCGGCCTTTTGCAACTCGTCTAAAAGTTTATTTATCTCATTTTTACTTTTAATAAAGTAGGGGAGAACGGGGCCGATAAAAGCATAGGTAGAAATTCCATTGTCATTTAATTTTTTTATGGCCTCGATTCTGGCTGATACCGGTGGTGCTTCCACTTCTAAAAACCGAGAAACTTTATCGTCAAGAGTGGTCACGGTAAAACCAACCATTACTTTTTTTAATCTTTTTAAAACATCAATATCTTTGACAATTAAACCCGATTTTGTTTGCACACTTATTTCGCCTTCATATCCAAAATCAGCCAACACTTCCAAACATTTTCTCGTCAACTGATACTTGGCCTCCATACCAGTGTAGGGATCGGTTACTGATGAAAAAAATATGGTTCCAAAATTTTTCGATTTAAATTTCTTCTCTAATTTTTCCAATTCCGCCTTTAATAATTCTGGGGCATTTAATTTCACATCCAAAAAAGATCCCCACGTTTCACCCGGGTGTTTCCAACGCGCAATCTGCGCCGCATAGCAGTACATGCAGGCAAACTGGCAACCATTATAAGGATTCACTACCCAATCCGACCCCGGCAGTCCCGACTTCGTCAACACTGTTTTCGCCTGTATTTCATTTATCTTAGTTAACATTTTATTTCCCCTTCTCCTTAAAATATTTTTTACCTTTTAATTTTTCTGGCAATAGGGATTCTTTGGTGTATTTGTCATAACCTTTTCCATATCCCAAATCCTCCATCAACTTTGTTTCCGGATTGAGAATATTTAAAGGAATGGGCAAATTGCCGTAAGTTTTGACATCTTTTAAGGCGCTCATGAAGGCGTCGTAAGCGCTTCTATCTTTGGGACATTTCGCTAAATAGGCCACACCATGGGCTAAATTTTCTTGACATTCGGGATAGCCGATTGTTTCCACAGCTCGAAATACGCCGTTGGCTACTAATAGTGCCGAGGAGGAGGCGAGCCCTATATCTTCACTGGCAAACACCACCATTCTTCTGGCTATAAATTTTGGATCTTCGCCCGCGGCCACCATTCGCGCTAAATAATACAGCGCCGCGTCCACATTGCTGGCTCTCATTGATTTTATAAATGCCGAAATCGTGTTGTAGTGTTCGTCGCCCTTTTTATCAAAACGTAAAAAAGAATTTTGCAGGGCATTTTTTAAATTTTCAATTTTTAAGTCCCCATAAAGTGTTGACGCATTATCAATCATCGTGATGGCTTGTCTCGCATCGCCGTTGGCCATGTTAACCAGCCACTCCTTGGCTGATTTTGTCATTTTCATTTTTAAAATTTTTAGTCCCCGGTTAATTACTTCTTCCATTTCTTCGTTGCTTAATTCTTTCAACACAAAAACCCGGCAGCGCGATAGCAGGGGAGCAATCACTTCAAAGCTGGGGTTCTCGGTAGTCGCCCCAATCAAAGTCAATGCTCCGGTTTCCACCGAAGGCAGTAAAAAATCCTGCTGGGCTTTATTGAATCTGTGAATTTCGTCTAAAAATAAAATCTTTTTGACTAAATTACCTTGACCTCCAGTGGTATTGCCAATAATTTTTTTGATATCATCCTTACTCGCTGATACTGCCGATAATTCGTATAATTCTGCTTGAGCCTCCTTGGCGATAATCCGAGCTAAGGTGGTTTTGCCCACTCCCGGCGGCCCCCAGAAAATCATGGAAAATATTTGATGATTTTCAATTGCTACCCGCAGTGGTTTGCCCTCTCCTACCAAATGTTTTTGTCCAATAAATTCGTCTAAATTTTTTGGTCTTAAAATGGCGGCCAGTGGTTCGTTATTATTCAACATTCGGGTATTGTTTGGGTAATAGCTTAGATTAAGGTCTATGGCTCTTAAAGTCAAGTATTATAATAGAACTTGTCATGATTTTGCCAAAAAACTTTTCTGTTAAAAACGCTGTCTACCTATTTATTTTTATTCTTGGTATATTTTTGGTTTTTTTCTTTAATTATAAAATTTTTAAAATCGAAGAATTATCTCATCGTCTTCATAATCGCCAAAACACTGTTTCACCTCTTCTCACTTCCACTATTTATCCCGCTTTAGAGTCGAGTCCTTCGGCCACCCCCACCCCAAAACCGCTTTCTTTTGCCGAAATGAACGCCAAATACGGTCCTTGCGCCCAAATTCCGGTTTTAATGTATCACCACATCCAAAGTGAGGCTGATGCCAAAAAAGACGGTCAATCTTCTCTCTCAGTTGACCCTAAATTTTTTCAGGAACAGCTCCAATATTTAAAAGATAAAAATTATTCCGTCATCACTCCTCAAAATATTATCGATTTCTTTGATCAAAATATGGCTCTTCCCAAAAAGCCGGTCTTAATTACTCTTGACGATGCTTACGAAGATAATTATTTTAATGCTTTTCCAATTTTAAAAGAGTTTAATTTCCCAGCCGTTATTTTTACCCCCACCGGTTTGGTTAATAACCCAGATTATTTAAATTGGGATGAAATTAACCAGATGAGAGGCCTCGTCTATTTTGCCAACCACACCTGGTCTCATCATTCTTCTTCTGGAACTTTAGATACTTTAAAAAAAGAAATCTCTCTAGCCGACACCCAGCTTAATGACCACGGTCTTAATGTCGATAAAATTTTTGCCTATCCTTACGGTAATCCAAGTAAAAATGCCGAGTCGGTTTTAACTAGTTTGAGTTATAAATTAGCTTTCACCACTACTCACGGTACCATTCTCTGTAAATCGCAACGTTTTTTCTTGCCTCGGGTCCGAATGGGCAACGCTCCTCTTAGTAGTTACGGTTTATAATCAAATCATTGACTAAAAAAATTTTATTATTATTGCTTTTAGCTCTCGGCCTTCGTTTAGTTTCTTTAAATCAATCCCTTTGGCTTGACGAAGCCATTTCGGCCAATGTTGCCAAAAATTATTCTTATACTGATATTGTTACCAAGTTTTCCCCTTCCGATTTTCACCCACCACTTTTTTATTTAACTCTTAAGGCCTGGACTTCTGTTTTTGGTTTCAGTGAAGTTTCTCTTCGAATGCCCTCAGTAATTTTCTCCTTAATTACGGTCTTTTTAGTCTTTAAATTTTTCGGCATTTGGCCTTCAATTCTTTTAGCTTTTAATCCCCTTTATCTTTATTATTCCCAGGAAGCGCGGATGTATTCTCTGGTTACCCTTTTGGTTTTTTGTGCCTTTTTAGCTTTTAAAAAACGAAAATTATGGCTTTATTTTTTATTTACTTTTCTCTCTTTATGCACTTTTTATGGTTCGGTTTTTTTCTTTGCGGCTATCAGTCTTTATTGGCTCTTTCAGAAAAAATATAAAAATTTTTTCCTCTATTCTTTAGCGCCCTTTTTAACTCTATTATTTTTATCACCCTTGCTTTGGCAGCAATACCAAACTTCCCGCTTGCTTTTAGCCTCAGTTAAAAATTGGGCCTCAGTTTTGGGTCCCGTCACCCTCAAAAATTTGCTCCTGATTTTAGTTAAATTTAGCCTCGGTCGCATTTCTTTTTATCCCAAATGGGCTTATTACTTAATCGCCTTTTTAGTTACTTTACCTCTTTGGTTTTTAGTTTTAATTAAATCCTTTCGGAAAAATTCTATCGCTTTTATTTTTTGGATCAGTCTTTTGGTAGGGATGATTTTTTCCTTATTTACCCCGATGTTTGAATACTTTCGTTTTCTGTTTTTGATTCCCTTTTTCTGTTTAATTTTAGAAAAAAATTATTTTTACACTTTTATTTTTCTAATTTTTTCCTTGCTCTATTTATTGAATCCGGCTTTTCATCGGGAAGATTGGAAAGATATGGCCCCCACGCTGCCTCCGGACATTTATATGATTATTTCCGGGGCTGATCCGCTTCACTATTATCGCCCCAGTCTAAAAGTTCACGATTTAACTCAAGAAATTCCCACCGCTAAGGAAATTACCGTTGTTCCTTACATTGCCGAAATTCATGGCGTCGATTATGTTTCCCGTTTAAAATCTCTTGGTTATCACCAACTTCAAATTGTTTCCTACACCGGACCATTGACTAAAGAAATTTGGCAGAAAATTAACTAAACAATTTTTCAATTTCCGGAATTGCCCTCATAGTTGTCTCGTAACCAATTTCAATATATTTTTTCGCTTTCACAAAATTTAAAACGTTAATATCTTCCACCATTGGTAAAATTTTAACATCTGCTCTCATTAAGTTATTTTCCGACAATTGGCACAGCATTATTTGCATTGAAGAATAAACAATTTGTGGTAAAGTGGCTCGACTTAACTTACGATAACTTTTTGGAAAAATTTTACTATATAGCCCCACCGCCACTATTTTTTCCCCAATTTCAGGTCTAATTTCAGAAATTGGTATGGGACTTACTGCTCCGCCATCAATCAGTAATTTTCCTTCATATCTAATTGGTGAAAAAATTGCTGGTATAGCGCAGGATGCCCTGATGGCTGTCGATAACTTTCCCTTTTCGAAAACAAATTTTTGTCCGCTGATTAAATCTGAACAAACCGCTTTAAATTTTATCGGCAAATCTTCAATTTTTTTCTGTCCACAAAGCTGACCCAAAAATTTTTCCATTTTTCTGCCTCTGACTAAACCACCCTTAACCGGCCAGTCCAACAATATCTTAACTAATTTAAAATAACTGATGTTTTCCACAATTTTTTCCAACTCTGTGTAGTCAGGATTAGCTGCATATAAGCCACCAATTAAAGCCCCGGCCGAAGTTCCGGCAATTTGAGTTATTTCAAAATTTGCCTCAGTTAAGGCTTTTATTACCCCCACATGTGCCAAACCCTTTGAACCGCCACTACCTAAAACTAAACAGATTTTCTTTTTCATGTTTTTACTATAACATATTAGCAAACAAAGACTTTAACTGCTGTCAGTCAAAAAAATTATCTGCTTAAATTTAATATTTCTTGTTTAGTTAAATTACGGTACTCTCCTGGGCCTAAATCTCCTAGATTTAAAGAGCCAATTCGGACTCTTTTTAAAGTTCTGACTCTTAATCCCGCTTCCCAGCACATCAGTCGAATCTGTCTTTTCTTGCCCTCAAACATTACTAGTGTCATTTTATTTTTGTTAAAACGGATAATTTTATTTATTCCCGTTTTTATTCTTCTCACCTCAATATTTTTATCAGTGGTTACTTCATACTCTTTTTCTAAGTGAAATTTAGGGTGGGTAAGCCTCAGGGCCAAATCACCGTCATTCGTTAATAGAATTAAACCCTCTGAATCAATATCCAAACGGCCTACCGGGTACAATCTACTTTTACTTTTAACCAGATCTACCACTTTTTGTCTGCCCATCTCATCGCTCGCTGTTGATACAACTCCTACTGGTTTATAAAGCATAATATATTCCTTATCTTCGGCTGATTTTAATTTTTGATTTTCAACTAAAATTTTCTCATTTCCACTGACTTTGTCACCAAGTTTAGCTATTTTCCCATTTATAGTTACTAAACCTTGCTCGATCAATCTGTCGGCGCCGCGCCTCGATGCTACTCCAGTGCTGGCTAAAAATTTATTTAATCGCATCATTCGTAAATTATAACCTAAAATTACATTAATTATTAAATCCTATTTATTATTATTTTTTCTATATAATATTTTTATGGCCGATAAATACACTGCTCTTTGGGTTTCCCATTCTTCTATTTCTACTTTTTTGGAGTGTCCCCGGGCATATTACTTAAAAAATATTTATAAAGATCCCAAAACTGGTCATAAAATTAAATTAATGTCGCCACCATTGGCTTTGGGTCAGGCGGTTCACGAAGTTGTTGAATCTTTGTCGGAAATTAAAACTGATCTGCGTTTTAAAGAATCTCTTTTAGATAAATTTGAAAAATCTTGGAAAAAAGTCTCCGGTAAAAATGGCGGTTTTCTCGATAAAGAAACTGAATATCAATACAAAACCAGGGGAGAGGAGATGATTCGCCGAGTCATCAAAAACCCCGGTCCATTGGGGGAATTAGCCGTCAAAATTAATATGGATTTGCCTCATTATTGGCTGTCCGAAACCGACAATATTATTCTTTGCGGCAAAATCGATTGGCTTAAATATTATCCCGACACCGATAGTGTCGAAATTATTGATTTTAAAACCAGCCGTCATGAAGAAGGGGAGGATTCCCTCCAATTGCCTATTTACAGTCTTTTAGTTCACAACTGTCAAAACCGTGACGTTTCCGCTGCCTCTTATTGGTATTTAGACAGTAGTGATGAATTAACTCCTAAAAAATTACCTAATCTAAAAGAATCTGAAGAAAAAATACAAAAAATTGCCAAAAGAATAAAATTGCAAAAATCCTTGGGTAAATTTGACTGCCCTCATGGTGATCAAGGCTGTCGCGCCTGCCGCCCTTATGAAAGTATTTTAAAAGGTAACGCCGAATATGTCGGTCTCGACGACTATAAAGCCGATGTCTATATCTTAAATAAATTTCCTAAAAACGAAGCCGAAGATAGTAAGATCCTCTGATGTTGTCAGAAAATTTATATTATAATCACTCTTATATGTGGATTTATTTTGCCTTAGCTGCGGCTTTTTTATTTGCTGCCAATTCCATTTTAGGTCGGGTATTGGCTACCAGAAGTGCCAATCCTCGGGCTTTTGCTTTAATTTACAATGCCATTGGTGGTATTTTTGTTCTCTCATTTTTTCTTTTTGATCATAGTCAATTTTCTGGAATTAATTGGCAAGTAATTCTGTTACTCCTAATAAATACTTGTCTTTACGGAATTTTTAATCGTTTTGAATTTTATGCTCGAAAAAATAATGAAGCTTCAACTTACACCGTTTTATCGGAATTTACCACTGTGGTTACTTTTGTTTTGTCAATTTTATTTTTAAGAGAAAGTTTTACCCTTAATAAGGTTTTGGCTCTTTTAATTATAATTTCTGGTAATGTTTTAGCCTTAATTACCAAAAAGGGTATTAAATTTTCTTCAGGTATAAAATATGCCATTTTAACCACCATCTCTTTAGGTACTGCTCTAACCATTGATAAAAAAATCTCAGGAAATTTTCCCTTACCACTATATGCATTTTTTGCCTATTTTCCACCAAATATATTTTTATATTTTTTCCCAAAATTAAAATTTAGCGATATTAAAAATGAACTTCATTTAGCTAGTTATAAAATCTTTATATTAGCGGCTGTTAACGTCTGTGCTTATTTTATGTTGATCAAATCTTACAGTTATGGAGAAGCTTCTAAAGTTATTCTCTTAATTTCCACCTCTACCATCCTTACCGTTCTTTCCGGTATATTTCTTCTCAAGGAAAAAGATCGCCTTTGGCAAAAAATCTTCGCTGCTTTACTAGTAACTATTGGAGTTTTGCTTTTAAAATAATCCCATTTGTGGCACAGATTCTTCCTTAGGATAGGAAAAATCAACCATCAATTCCCGCGGGGTGTTCCATTTGTCTTTGTATTTTAATTTGCCATTTTTTAAACCATAATCGTAAACTTCTTTAGTTACTGTTACATCCATTTCACAGTATTTTTTTAATTTGGCCAAAGATTCAACCGAATGTTCTTGCCAATAGTAAACAGCGTTTAAACCATTATCAATTTTTGTATGTCCCAAAGTTTCCGTCGCTACCGCATTTAAACTTAAGCGGAAGCCCAAAGCATTTTTGATGTGATCCATAATGTCAAAATGTTTTAGTTTTTTAAAATCGTAAGGGGCCAAGGGAGCCATGGCTGGCACGTCAAAGTGTAAAGAATTAAAACCGATTATCCGATTGACATTGGCAAACAAAGCCCACATCTTATCAAAATCTTCCTCATAAAAACTCTCCATTTTTCCCGAAATTTCTTCTAATTTATCATTAAGCAATCTTTTATACGTGGAAATTATCGAGATTCCTAAATCAGCCGGGTTGCCGCTTTCAATATCATCAAAAATTTTTTTAGTTTCAATGTCAAATATCACTTCTGTCACCATTGGAATACAAGAATATCACCTTTGTACTAATTTGTTCAACTTTATTCTAGAAATTAAGTAGTTTAGCGGTCGGATTTTTGTTTGGGGTTTGGGTGGGGTTGTTGGTTTTTGGTTGTTTTTTTGTTTTCTCCCCCGGAGAAGAGGATGGGACAAAGTCCCATCCTCTCTTGGCATTTGCCCTAAATCTGCGATGGGCTATCCGCCAGTGATTCCTGCAACAGGAGAACCTTCATCGATCGCGAAATTCAAATTTGCCGTTGTATTGCGATTTGAGTTATTAATTGAAAACATATGAGCCATCCTTTCGTGGCCTTTTTGTTTTTTTGGAACCTTTTCCACATTTTCCCAACAAGTTTCGTTGGTATTTTACAAATACAAAAAATTTTTTGATGATCACCTTTATCTGACTCCTTTTTTTTTAGTACATTATAGTACCCAATAGCTACCATTAAAACGTTACCCTGTATTTCCCCCTTATCCTGAGAAACAGATCAAAGATCATTATTTTGGTCCTTGGTCCGTCTCTCAGAATCCGACCGTTAAAAATAAAAAGAACTTAAGCCGTGAATCCTACCAACGCTTTTATTGGTGATTCACTTCTTAACACTTTTTATTTTTAACGTTTGTTAAAGTACAACCCCATTGTAACAAAAACCACGCCGTTTTCACTAACCAATTTGTCCAAAACCAATAAAATCAGGAATCCTTTTAACCGTTAAAATCGTTCCTGGAAAAATTGTGCCCTCACCAAATTTCCGATTAATTTCCTCGGCTACTTCCGTTTCTTTTCTAAATTTTTCTTTTTCTTTAAAAATATTTTCCTGCCAGGCCTTTGTTTGTAAATCATAAATGGCAATTACCGCTTTTTTTATTTCACCATTAAATTCTGGGATTTTTGGATAAATTTTTTGAAAAATTTCCCAGCCATTAATTAATATTTCTTGGTTATGAATTTTGCCTTTGATATTAATATTTTTTCCCCCTCCCCACCACATTACGCCTCTAGCCCCCATTTTTTGCCGACTACATCTTTTACCGACTTTAAGGCATAATTGATAAAATATTGCCGCCAATTCTTGTCGATTTTTAGCCGGATTTTTTAATGAAAATATCGCCGAAAAACTTTTTTTAAATTCTTGTTCTTTGTTATCAATTTCGTAACCTCGTAACCGCCAATACCAGTAATCGGCGCAGACTGATTTAAAAATGCTTCGCAATTGTTGCTGGCTACAGTTATAAAAATCCGTGGGATTTTTTATGCCATTTATCTCTAATTTATAAGCGCTTTTATTACCAATACCATGCAAATCCGTTAATTTTAATTTTTTATAAATTTCCTCAAAATTATCTTGATTAATTTCCACTAAACCATCCGGCTTTTGCATATTTGACGCCACTTTGGCCAAAAAAATATTTGGCCCAATGCCGATAGACACGGTGGTCCATTCCCCTAATTCGTTTTTAATTTTTTCTTTAATTTTTAAGGCCGCTTTTTTTAAATCAATATCAATATTTTTAAAATCAATCGCAAATTCGTCAATTGATTTTGTCTGAACTTTTGGCGAAAACTCTAATAAAATTTTTTTTAAGCCTTTATTTATAAAACGATATTTTTCCGTATCCGGGGTTAAGACAATTAAATTTGGACAGATATTTTTGGCTTCCTGAATATGCCAGCCGGTTTTAATTCCCAATTTTTTTGCCTCTTTTGACGCCGCCAGAATACAGCCCCCACCTCCGTCATAAGCCGCTACCACCACTTCTTTGCCCCGTAGCAGGGGATTGGCCTGTTGTTCAATGGTGGCAAAACAAGAGTTAATATCCACCAACATTTTTTCCGGTTTCTTTTGGTTAAAACCACTCTTACTCAGGTAATCCATCTGAAACTTCTTCCAATTTCCAAAATAAATTTTCGGTATCCAAAACTAATTTAAAAAACATTCCCTTAGACATTACTGAAAACACATGAAGCAATCTTTTTCCTTGATGAAATTGATGGTGCATGCCCACTTGCTCTATTCTAAAATCCCGATTATTCCATTGAATTTGTATGGGTTTAATTTTGTTTTGATAATGGTTAAAATCCATTATTACCGATACTGGGCTGTTTATTTTTTGAGTCATACTTCATCATACCCGAAGAAAAGGCGAAGATACAAGTAGTCAAATTAGTAGATTTTTCATATTTTTGATATAGTAGTAAACCATGCCCCGATCTTTATATTCCACCTTTGGTGTCCAAAAAATTCTCCGGCCCATTAATCATAGTCTTAAAATCCACGGTCTTTCCCCAACCTTAAAAAATGTTGTGGAAAAAACTTCTCGAGGTTTTACTATTAATCTTCCCAAGGATACAGCTAAAACTTTAAAAAATGATCGGGTTCTGTTAATTTGTAATCATCCCGCTCAAGTCGATGTTTTATTATTATTAGCCTCTATTCCCCCTCGTCGTAAAACTTTTTTAGTAGTTATGCACGGTTTATTGTCTATTTTACCGGCTATTAATAAACACCTTATTCCGGTTTATATTTCTCACCGGATCGATGATGATGATCAATATGATTGGAAATATAATCTTTTCAAAAAAATTCATTTTGTCCCTGAATATTCTCAAGAAGTGGCTCATCAAAAAAATATTAAAAGTATTGCCCTAGCCGCTCAAAAAATTGATGAAGGTTCTTTAGTAGCTGTTTTTCCCGCCGGTGGTTCCAAAAATAAACATGATTTTTTGCCCGGTGTTGGTCATTTAATTAAAAACTTAAAATATCCCCAAAATTCTAAACTAGTTATGGCTCATGTTGATGGCACTTCGGCCTGGGATTTTTTACGGATAATTCCTTTTGTCAAGTTTTTTTTACCTAAATTTAGGGCAGATTTTTCAGAACCTTTAGAAATAAGTAATTTTACTGAAGGTAGTGGTCGGGAAATTTCTCAAAAATTACAGCAAGTTTATGACTCTTGGTCTCGTCCTTACGAACCCTTACCTAAATTTAAATATGCCACTCTTTATTTACGTTCTTTTCTTCTTTTCCTCCTTTTTAAAGGTTAATGCTAAAATAGCACTGTCCTTAACTCAAGTTATCTCGGGCTTTGCTTGTAGTATTTCAAGCGGGCTTTGCCCGCCGTAGCTTTAGCGTAGGCGGGGATTGGCGCAATTGGCTAGCGCGCACGGATGGGGTCCGTGAGGTTGCTGGTTCGAATCCAGTATCCCCGACATTATGTTTTATGTTTACTTTCTAAGAAGTTTACGCAATAGCAAAATTTACGTTGGTAGTACCTCACAGTCTCCTGAAAATAGACTAAATGAACATAATCGTGGGATGAATAAATTTACTTCGGAAAACCGACCTTTCGAATTAGTTTATTATGAAAAATATGTCTGTAAAGAAGATTGTAAAAACCGAGAATTATTTTATAAAAGTGGTTTTGGTCGAAAAATAAGAGATATTATTATTTCCACAGTTGCTTCCGCCAAAGGCGGATCAGCCTCTGGCTGAGGTTCGAATCCAGTATCCCCGACAAATTGTCTTTTTTGACTTTTTAAAAAAGTGTATAATTCAACACATGAATTACGAATGGATAAGAAACGGACCAAGTTCAACCACATTTTTTGAACCAGGTGAAATATCAAAAGCATGGAGTGAAAGTTTGTTTTGGCTCGGAATGACTTACGGTCGTTATAAAAAAGAACAAAAAACAAATACACCCGCAACAGAAACACCAACTCCTGCAGTAGCTCCAAAAACTAGAAAACATTAATTTTAAAAACTTTTTATTCCGTGATGGTTATTCTTTGACTATATTTAGGGATAATTATTTTTGCATCGTAACCTCTTATTTTGAATTCATTAGCCATCGCTACCCTAGCAGCGTCTTTTCCATGGTTGATAATTATTGTTCCTAATTTTGATAAATTAAATCGTTCAAGAAAGCCAAAAGTTTCCACTGGTCCACTAATATGACTAGTAAAACCTTCGACTTTTACAACCTGAGCACCTTGTTTATTTCCTACTGGAACACTTTTTAAGTGTTCAAGCATTTGGCCTTTTGTCCCATCTACTTGAAAACAAGTAAAAATAACCTTATTTTTAGGATTTTTACAAAAATTACCATGAATATAATTAGCTACTCGGCCATTTTCACCCATACCCCCACCAGCAATAATTATTGTTTTTCTTTGAAATTCTGATCCTGCAATTAGAACAGAAGAGGCATGTTCGTCGATAATAGTTACATTATTTAACGTGAATCTATCCAAACTATCTGTTAATGTTTTATAGAAATTTGCGTCGTCACCATATCGATTAGTTAATTCTCCAGGTTTAAGAGATTTAAAGCTTTCTAATAGAGTAACCCCTAATGGGGCATCAATAATAATCTGACAATTACTTGGTATCCTGTCTCCCTGATTATTATGTAGAATTTCCAAAATTTCTTGAAAACGATGAAAGGAAAGTACTGGTAAAAGTGGTGTTCCACCACCAATCCATGCCTTTTCAATTTCTTTTAACAAATTATTTTCTTTTTCTTTAAAACTCACCGGTTCATTTAGAAAATTTGTTGATTCCACCACTAATGTATTTATTTGATCATGTGGGTATTTATCCACTTGGTCCAAATATCCACCACTTAATGACTGATTTGGTTTTCCCATATCACCAGTGAATAAAATATTTTGTTTTTTTCCATCTTCACGACTTCTAATTAATGCCATATTTGAGCCCATTACATGGCCATTTGGTAAAAATTCGACTGTAATTTTGCTGTGATCTTGTCCAATTGAAATTTCTTTATATGGTTCAACAATTTTTAAATATCTCAAAGCTTTTTCAACATCTTTTGCTTCATAAAGTCTATTTTCTTTGTTCTCATTGCTTTGTATTTTAGCTGAATTAAATAACAATGGTTCCATAAATGTTGTTGTGACCTCTGTGGCCAATAATCTAGGGGTAAAACCATCTCGATAAGCCTTTGGCAATCGGCCAGTATGATCAATATGAGGATGTGTAATCATAATATCTTCCACACCCCTGGCAATGTTTCTTGTAGGAGTAAAATTTCTTCTCTCACCTTTACTAGACCTTTCATCATTTTTCCCTTGAAATAGACCATAATCTATCAAAACACTCGAATTTTTTATGTCTAATCGTACGCAAGATCCCGTTACCATTCCTCCGCTAGCCCCAAAAGTTGTCAAATCTATACCGCTTGGTGTTCCGACGCTGCTAAGTGCCTCTTTTTGTTCATGATAATTTTTCATAAAAATTATTCATCAAACTTTTGTCGGGGCAAGACAGAGATATGACGTAGAAAAAGGATGAAATCAATAATGATAGTTTAATCCTATAAAATCGATTATAAACACTTTTTTTATCTTTGCTTAAGTTGTTTTTATAAACCCCACTCAAAATGTACTGCTTCGCCGTTAAGTTCGGTTTGAAAAGTGTGAGCGCCGAAAAAATCTCTTTGGGCTTGAATCAAATTAGCCGGTAATTTAGGTGATTTTAAAGAGTCAAAATAAGAAATCGTTGACAAAATTTCCGTAATTGGTACTCCAGCCACTATAGCTGCGGCGGCCACTTTTCGGCAAATTTTTATATTTTCTAAAATATCTTTTTTGAAATAATCGGCAAGAATTATATTTTCCACTTCACTGTTAAAAATCTCTGTCAAATTTTTCAAAAACTGCGCCCGAATAATACAGCCGCCCTGCCAAATTCGGGAAATTTCTTTAAAATTTAAATTCCAGTTGTAATCCACGGCCGCCCCTTTCATTAATTCATAACCCTGAGCGTAAGCCAAAATTTTGGTGGTATATAAAGTTTTTTCCAAATCATCGACTGTTACCGTTATTACCTCATCAGTGCCTTCACCGTAATTTTCACTAACTTTTAGTCGCAGTTCTTTTTTATCAGAAATATATCGGGCAAACACCGCGCTGGCAATGCTCATCGCCGGTACCCCCAATTCTAAGCTTTCTAGCGATGCCCATTTTCCGGTGCCTTTGCTGCCGGCAGTGTCCAAAATTGTGTCCAAAACATATTCACCTTGGTCATTTTTCGCCTTCAAAATTTTGGCCGTAATTTCAATTAAATACGAATTTAATCGCCCTTGATTCCATTCCTCAAAAACTTTCGCCATTTCTTCATTACTCATTTTTAAACCCATTTTCATTAACCAATAGGTCTCGGCAATTAATTGGATATCAATATATTCGATAGCGTTGTGAACCATTTTAACAAAATGACCCGCGCCGTTTTCGCCGATGTGGCTAATGCAAGGCAGTCCGGCAAAATCTTTGGCCGCAATTTTACTAAAAATTGGCTCTAGGTTTTTCCAACTTACCTCGCTTCCGCCCGGCATCATTGACGGCCCCTTTCTGGCTCCTTCTTCACCACCGGAAATTCCCATTCCGACAAAATTAATTCCCGCTTCGCCTAATTCTTTTTCCCGTCTAATTGTGTCTTTAAAATAAGAATTGCCCCCGTCAATAATAATATCGCCTTTTTCAATGAATTCTTTTAGTTGTGCCGACACCATATCCACGGCTTCACCGGCTTGAATCATCAAAATTATTTTTCTGGGTTTTTCCAAAGAATTTACAAATTCTTTTAAATCGTAAAATGGCACTAAATTTTTCCCCTCACCGTATTCATTAATTAAATCTTTAGTTCTTTCCTCACTGCGGTTGTAAACTGCAACCAAAAATCCATTATCTGCCAAATTTTGGGCTAAATTTCCACCCATGACTGACAATCCGACGACCCCTATTTTATTCATAATTTCAGTATATCATCATAATTTTTCAAATTTTATTTATACTACTAACTAGATATAAAAATAATTTATGAAAAAACGTTGGTGGTTAACATTTTTTTTATCACTGTCTTTTTTTACCTTTGGAAGAACCAATTTTGTAATTGCTTCCGAAAATAATTATCGTGTTGGTGTTGATTATCACGCTACTACTGTCGACCTTGCCAATAGTACTTTTCTTAGTCAATATCATCAACCTGAAGTCCGCGCTCAGGTTTTATTACAACTTCAAGGTATGGCTGATGCTGGAGTTAAGGTTATTTCTACTCGGCTTTGGATGACTGGAAGCGTTGGGGTAAAAAGTAATTTTAACCTCAACTTTCCTCTTTCTGATCAGGAATTAAAAAATATTCAGCAATATGCCCAGGATGTTGGTTCCATTAAAGGGAAAAATGGTCAATATCTCGATCTTTATTACATTCTGCTTTACATTGTTTGTGCTGATTATTCCCAAAATATTTATCCAAAAACTGTGACCGATTGTACTAATTACACCTGGGATCAATATAAAACTATTGCTAAACAAAACTACGATAACTTTTTTAACACAATCGGAGATATAACTCGTCCAGATGGAAAAAAAGCTGTCACTTTGGCCTACTTTGAAGGTGAGGCTTATTTACAAAAACCAAACATGGATCTAATGCTTAAGGATCTCTATCCTTACTTTGTTGATGTTGCTCACACCCACGGTATAGAACCAAGTTTGTATTTTATGGTTTTTGGACCAGAAACCGGTGACGTTTTTAATAATCAATATACCAACACCATATATCCGGCAATCAACGGTCATTCTTCCCTCGCTTATATCTATCCAATTATTACCTTTATGAAGAATAATAATCTTCCGATTCCGCAAAGATTAGACATGTCATTTTATCCATCAAATAATTCCACACATACTAAAAGTAATACTGATATTATTAATCGAATTTTAGATGATCTCCGAGAATTCTATCCTAATAATGATTTTGGTGTCTCGGAAACTAATTATTTTCAAAACCAAACCCTAAGAAGAGAATTGGGTCAGGCCTTTACCAATTATTATAAATTACATCAGGAACCAAAAGAAACTATTTTTTGGACTACTCCCGATAGTGGTGGATCTGGTATTAACGCTGCCTATCCCTTTGATATTTCCAGTTATCTTATTTCTAGTGATCCAATCGGCAATTTTGATTCTGTTGATTGTACAGAATTTAAAGGTTGGACTTGTGATTCTTATAATTCCGATCAACCCATCATAGTTCATTTTTATGCCGATAATCCATATAACGCGGGGGGAATTTACCTTGGTCAAACAATGGCTAACATTCCCAGAGAAACATCGGTAAAAAATTTATGTAACGGAAATTCTGCCCATGGATTTCGTTTTACCGTTCCAGCTAATTTAGTTAATAACTTATCGCATCGAATTTATGTCTATGCTATCAATTTAAATACTCAAGGGATTAATCCTCTCATTAGCGGTTCCCCTAAAACTATCATCTGTTCACCTCCAACTTCTACTCCCACCATTACCCCAACCACAACTTTTCTTCCTGGGGATTTGGATAAAAATGGGAAAGTTGATATTTTTGACTACAACACTTTAATTAGTAATTTTGGAAAAACTGGCTCAAATCTAGCTGGTGACATTGACAACAATAGTAAGGTTGATATTTTTGATTATAATCAATTAGTTGAAAACTTTGGAAAATAAATAATGAAAAAAAATTTAATTACATTTTGGTTAGTTTTTTTAATTACTTTTTCAAGAATTTCACCCCCAGTTTTTGCCGCCACCATTAATGCCCCTATATACCACGAACAGTATTTTTTAGATGAATATTCCAGCCTCTATAACTATAATCCCGATTTTATACCTAACACCGTCACTTTTGATTGCTATAACCACCCCTATATTCGAACTACTGATGGAAAGATTCAAATCATGGGTGACGATAAAAAATGGACTACGACTGATTTAGTTGCTAGCGCTAAAGCCTATTTTGCTCAACACAGTAGCACTCCTTGGAATACTGGCTCATCGGGACTGTATTTCCGTGATGGCACTGAATGGGAAGATCGAGTTGTTTTTGATGATAAATGTAATGCTTACACTTATCTTGATACTACGTCCTCATCTTTAAAACAAGGTATGTTGCTTTATTCCAGAGATCAGGGTAAAAGTTGGGAAACTTATCTGATTCCCAAAGTTGGTTCGGGTATGATGGCGACTTTAGAATACAAAAGCGGTTCAAATTCTATTATCGGTCCACCTACTTTACTAATCCATCGTTTGAATTCCAGTAATAGTTCTACTGAAATATATATTACTAAACCGGTAATAAATTCCGATAATACCCTAACTATTCCTACTCCCACCCTTCTAGTTTCCGATTCCCTTTTAACTACCCAACATTCCGGAGCTGGCGGCAATATTGTCACCCATGGTACCAAGTCATATATTTTGTATCCGTCAAATAAAGCCAGCCTTTGTCCCGGCACCACTGCTGACGGGAAAACTCCCACCATGATTTTGGAATATGATAATTCTTCTCATTCTGTTAGTACTCCAAAATTCTTAGGTTGCGGTGTTGGTGATCCAACTCCTGACCCTCACGAAAATTCGGCATTAGCGGTTGATTCTCATGGTTACTTATACGTTATTATTGGTTCTCATCAACAACGATTCCAATATCTCAAATCAAATAAACCTTATGATATTAGTTCGTGGTCTAAACCGGTTTTTATTGGTGAAGAAATGAATGGTAGCGGTGGTTACACTTACGTCAGTTTAATTATTGATTCCTCAAATACTTTACATATTGCTGCTCGTTGGGCTGGTCGTGGTTACTATTTTAGATTAGTTTATATGCGCAAACCCGAAAATAAACCCTGGGATACTTTTTCCAATACTCCCGATCCCAGCGGTCTCAATAAAGCGGGTACTAGTCAGACTCTTTTACACAAAGAACTGGTTATCCCCTGGCATGACTTTTATGCTGTTTGGCGGCAAAAACTTGATATTGATAATGAAGGCCGTCTCTTTCTTAATTATTCCACCTTTGATGGCGAATTAAATGATGCTCAAGTTGCCGAATATAATAAAAAATATCCTGAAGCAAAACTTATAAAAGACGATCCAACTTGTGTTGCCAAAGGACAATCAGGACAACCGCCTTATTGTGAATATATGGGCACTTCAAATAGTGATCATGACCCGGTTTTAATGGTTTCTGAAGACCATGGTAACACTTGGAAATTAGTTGACTCTCAATATTCCTGGCATTTTACCACTCCTTCTCCCTCTCCTATTCCTACCACTACTTTTCTTCCAGGAGATTTGGATAAAAATGGTAAAGTTGATATTTTTGATTACAACACTCTAGTTGGTAATTTTGGAAAGACCGGATCGAACCTAATTGGAGATATAAATAACGATGGTAAAGTTGATATTTTTGATTATAATCAATTAGTAGGCAATTTCGGAAAAAATAACTAAAGCTATGATCAAAAAAATTATTAAGATATCAATCATCTCTTTAGGTCTAATTGCCGCCGTTTGGCTTCTTAAGTTTTCTCAGGATAATCGTAATAAAGCTACTGTTAGCGGGACGACTCTTTCTTTTAATAAGACCAGTCAAAGCGGAACTGTCGGTAATGAATATCCCCTGGGGATTATTGTAAACACTGATGAAGACACTATTACTGCGGCTGAGCTACACCTCAAATATGATGCCACGGCTATTGACATAGTTAGTTTTACTCCAGGAACTATTTTACCGGTTATTTTAACTCCAGAAAATCACAATAATGGCGCTATGACTGTCACTTTAGGTTCTCAGCCTACTACACCCTTTAAAGGTACGGCTATTTTAGGTACTCTAAAAATAAAAATTAAAACAGCCAAAAATTCCTCAATTTCTTTTGCCAGCACTACTCAAATTGCTGCCGTTGGTAAAAATAATAATGATTTAATTTCCTCCACAGGTATTGATATTGTTGCTTCAACTTCAACTTCTCCTACCTCTACCCCAATTCCTACTCAAACCTCTCCTACCTCCACCCCAATTCCTACCCAAACTTCTCCCACTTCCACCCCAATTCCCACTCCAATTCCCACCGATGTTCCTGGTGAAAGCAGTTCGGTTTTAAACTATAAAATTGCCTTTGCTAACGTTAATCCTAATGATGCCAGTTGTGTTGTTAATTGGCCTTTACAATTCATTGTTTTAGCTAATGGTCAAAGTGCTGTCTATAACAATATTGTTCCGTCAAATAGCGAAAAAACTGGCAGTCAATTAGTTTTTAGTGGCAGTTTGAGGCTAAATGGCTTTTATCAAACTAATAATGTGGCTGTTTTCATCAAAGGTCCTAAACATCTTCAAATGAAATATGGGAAAAACGGCCAATCAGGGGCTTACAACCAAGCCGGTGGGGAATTGACCTTAACTAATGATGCCAACACCAGTCCTGTCTATGATTTTACAAATTATCCGATAATCCCTGGTGATGTTTCTGGAGATACTGATGGGGTTCAGGATGGTATGATTAATGGAATTGATTTTACATATGTAAAAGATAAAGTTCAAAATGATCATGTGGCGCCAGCAGCGGCAGGAACCTATCTGCAGGCTGATCTGGATGGTAATTGTCAATATAATACTAATGATGTTAATATTCTAAAAATTTCCTTACAGACCAAACAGGATCAATTATATTAACTTTTCTCTACTTCGCCTTTTCTTCGGTTTTGCCCCTTGACTTGATATAGTCTGCCTTGCTATTACTATTTAATGAAACACAAAAAAGACAAATCTGTAATTTCTAGTACCGGTTCTTCACTCCAAAATAAAAAAAATGAAGCTGTCCGTCTGGCTATGGAGCAAATTACCAAAGCTTACGGCGATGGCGCCATTATGAAAATGGGTGAACGTACTGACATGAACATTGATGTCATTCCTACTGGCTGTTTACCCCTTGATATTGCCTTAGGTGTAGGTGGATTACCTCGGGGTCGGGTCACGGAAATTTTTGGGCCGGAGGCCTCCGGAAAAACCACTTTAAGTCTTCACGTTATCAAAGAAGCCCAACGCCTGGGTGGCACTGCCGCCTTTATTGACGCTGAACATGCTCTTGACCCTTCCCGAACCTTAGCTATTGGTGTTGATCTTAATAATTTATTAATTTCTCAGCCGGATAACGGTGAACAAGCCCTGGAAATTGTGGAAACTTTAGTTAGATCGAATGCTGTCGATGTCATTGTGGTCGATTCTGTCGCCGCCCTGGTTCCCAAAGCGGAAATTGAAGGCGAAATGGGGGATTCGATGATGGGTGTTCAAGCCCGTCTCATGTCTCAGGCTTTGCGAAAATTAACCGGCGCTATCAGTAAATCTAAGGCTGTCGTTATCTTCACCAATCAAATGCGCCAAAAGATTGGCGTTATGTTTGGTAATCCTGAAACCACCACCGGCGGTTTAGCTCTCAAATTTTATTCTTCTGTCCGCATCGACGTTCGTAAAATTGCCAATATTAAAACCAGTAGTGGTGAATCGATTGGTTCTCAGCACCGCGCTAGAATTGTCAAAAACAAAGTCGCTCCTCCATTTAAAGAAGCCGAATTCGATATTATGAATACCGAAGGTATTTCGGTTTTTGGTTCTTTAGTTGATTTGGCGGTGACTCATGGTTTGATTACTAAATCTGGTGCCTTTTTCAAAGTTGAGGGTCAAAATATTCAAGGTCGTGAAGGCGCCAAAAAATATTTAAAAGATAATCCTCAAATTGCTGAAAAATTGAAAAAAGAAATTTGGGAAAAAGTTAAATCTACCGATGCCAATGCCCCTGAAACTCCTCAAGATTCTGCCGAGTCGGCGAACTAAAAATCGGGTCTGGTTGATTTTTAGCGACTCGTCTAAACTGCCATTCTTTGCTGATGATGCCATCATTCTTGGTCTAAAAACCGGTTTGGATATCAATGATGAATTGTTTAACAAAATTAGGAATGCCGCCCTTTATTACCTTTTATATAATTATTCTCTCAATCAAATCGCCCTTTCTCCAAAAATCAGCCAAGTTTTAGCGCCCAAAATCAGGCAAAAATTATATTTTTATCAAAAAAAATATCAAATTACTGGTGATTATTTCTCCTTAATTGATCAGATTATCGATAAATTATCATCGTTAAATTTACTCGACGATGTCGCTTTTGCTAACCATCTTCTTCGTAAAAATCAGCGTCGTTCCCGTCAATATTTATCTCAGCTTTTTTCCTATTATCATTTAAATTTGCCAGAAACTTACTCTAATCACGATGCTGAATCGATTAAAAACATCTTGCTCAAAAAAAATCTCTTATCATTAAATCTCTTGGAACCCGCTGTTAAAAATAAACTTTTTGCCTCTTTGATGAGAAAAGGTTTTGCCTATAATGACATAAAAACTGTCATTGACGAACTGTCCAAAAACCGTTAAACTACCCTTGTTCAATTTAATTAATAAATTTATATATTCACTTTTTACTTTAAACCTTAAATGACCTCTGTTTTTCATTTTTTTAAGCCCTTGGCGCTTTCAGAGTAATTTTTTGCGGCTTGGTAAAAAGTATTTTAGGAGTTTCTATGTTTAATTCATTTTTGTCGAAGTTTAAAAGTCTCTTTTCGGGTGATAATTCCACTTCTGTTGTTAACAATGCCCCATCTAATAGCGCTCCAGTAGAAGTTACTGACGATACCGATGCTGATCATAACCGAGTCGTTTTCTCCCCCAAAAAAGGCGAAAAAACTGGGAAAGTTGAAAAAATCTCCACCAAAGGCGGATCCGCCTCTGGCGGAAAAAAAACTGTTGCCCCAGTAGTCGCACCTATTGTTGTTAATCCCCAAATTGAAGCTCAAGCTCAGGCCCAAGCTAAACTTATTATTGAAAATGCCCGCCGTCTGGAAACTGAGGCTAAAAATAAAGAAGCTGAAGTTTTTCAACGCTTAAAATCTCTTGATGATAAGGAAAAATATTTAATCCAGAAAGAACAATCTTTAGACACACAACAAGCCGATATCAAGAAAAAAACTGATCAGGTTGATGAAACTTACCGTAAACAATTAGAAAAACTGGAAAATATTTCCGGCCTTGACGTTGATAAAGCTAAACAGCTTTTAATGAGTAGTGTCGAGAAAAAAATGAGTTCCTGGCTGGCTAAAAAAATTGAGGAAAGCAAAGAAGATCTTAGCAGTCGTCAGGATGAACTAGCCAAAGAAATTCTTTCTGAAGCTTTAACCCATGGAGTCACTGATTATGTGGCTGAATACACTGTTTCTACTATTACTCTTCCTGATGAAAAGATCAAAGGCAAAATTATTGGTCGTGAAGGCCGTAATATCCGGGCCTTTGAAAAAGCCACTGGTGTCGAATTGGAACTTGATGAAACCAATGATATTCGGATTTCTTCTTTTGATTCCACCCGCCGTGAAGTCGCTCGTTTAACTTTGGAAAAGTTAATTAAAGATGGTCGGATTCAACCGGTCAAAATTGAACAATTAGTGGCTCAAACCCGAGCCGATATGGATAAAATTCTCCTAAACGAAGGCAAAAGAATTTGCCAAGAAGTCGGCGTTTATAATATCCCGGTCGATCTCATTAAAGAAGTTGGTAAATACAAATTCCGCTTTTCTTACGGCCAAAATTTAGCTAAACACACCATTGAAGCTACCAAAATTGCCATGGCTTTAGCTTACGAATTGAAAGCCGATGTCAATACCGTTCGTCTGGGTACTCTTTTTCATGATATTGGAAAAGTTATTAACGACCAAGAGGGTACTCACGTTGAATTAGGTGTCGATTTACTTCGCCACTATAAAATGCCCGAGGCAGTTATCAATGCTGTGGCTGAGCACCACGAAGACAAACCTTTTTCTTCAGTAGAGTCTATTTTAGTCTACCTAGGTGATGCTGCTTCTGGGGCTCGTCCTGGAGCCCGCTACGAGGTTCATGAAGAGTATCTCAAGCGGATGCAAAACATTGAAGAAGTGGCTAAATCTTTCCCTGGTGTTACCAGTGTCGCCGCTTACCAAGCGGGTCGTGAAGTCATGGTTATTGTCGAACCCTCTCTCGTTAATGACGACGAAGCCACTGTTTTAAGTCAAAATATTGCCGAAAAACTCGATGAAGAGGCCAAATGGGCTGGACAGATCAAAGTGACGGTTATCCGAGAGCTTAGGACATCTTCCGTTATTGTCGGTAGCAAGATCAATAAAAATGCGGTTAAAAATGAAGGGTAATACTTGAAATTTAGTGGAAAGTAGCTAATAATGAAGATGAATTATAAATTCAACAAATAAATGACCAAAAAAGATCTCATCGAAGTCGTAGCTCAAAAAGCTAAACTCAGTAAGAAAGCTGCCAAAGTCTCTGTCGAGACTTTTTTAAATGAAGTTATGAAAGCTCTCGCCGCTGGCGAAGTTGTCAAACTCTCTGGTTTTGGAACCTTCAAAACCAAAATGTTCAAGGCTAAAACTATTAAAGCCATTGGTTCGAAAGAATCCAAAAAAATCGTGGCCCGTCGTATGCCTCGCTACATTCCCGGTACCAAGATCAAGAAAATGGTGAAATAAATTTTAATAATTTATTTAAACTCTTAAATCCCTCACTTCGGTGGGGGATTTTTTGTTATAAAATACACTATGCTCACTGAATCCCAAATTTATTCCCTCCATCAAAAATATTCTCACGGCGTTTATAAAGAGCAATCTTTAGATTTGGTTTGGACACACAGTCTTATTGTCAAAGAAATTTCTCTCCAAATTGCCAATAATTTAATTAACAAATATCACATCAATATTGATCTTGATTTGTTAATTGCCGGGGCTCTGATTCATGATTTGGGTTTTTATTCTTGTTTTGATGATGATTTTAAGAAATTAAATAAATATTCTTTACACGGTGAATTTGGATATCAAATTGTTTTAAAAGAAAAAATGCCAGAATCTCTGGCCCGTTTTTGTTTAGTTCACACTGGCGTTGGGATTTTGCCAAATATTCCTATTACTGTCGAAGAAGAAATAGTCACTTACGCTGATTGTTTTCACAGTAAAGGTCATCCTCGTTTTATTCCTTATTCTGATATAGAAGTCGAGGAAGCTAAATTTTCTCAAGAAAACATTGTCATTTTAAAACATTTTCGAGATAAATTTAGTCTTCCAAATTTATCCCAATTAGAGGTTAAATATTATTCTTGGCATCAACAAATCAACCGATGGTTAGACAGTGTTAAGTCAAAATAATGTGAATACTAAATCTCTTCACCAACAAGCCGAGAAATTACGTGAACAAGACAAACTATTAGAAGCCATTAAACTTTATGAAGAAGTAATTATCGCCTATCAACAAGAAAAAAATTACACTGGAATTGTTGAAGCTCTCGGCGGTCGTTGTTTAACTTATAAACATTTATTTTTATTAACTAATGATTTTGTATTTTTAAATTTAGCCTATTATTCAGCTAAATCATCTTTAAAAATTGCCAGACATTATAAAATTAATTCTAAAATCCACCGTTGTTATTTTCGACTTGGTGAAATGGAAATACTTAAGGGAAATTATTTAAAGGCTGAAAAATATTATTTAGTTGCTTTAAAAAAATATCCAAATGAAAATTCGGAAAAAGGTGACTTTCAATATCATCTTGGCGAAGCTCAATATTTAGCCGGCCAAAAGGAGATAGCTTTAAAGAATTTATTAAGTGGTTTAGCTCTAATAAGAAAATACCAGTCAACAACTGATTCTTTTTTGATTAATGTCTGGGAATCTGGCTGTTTAATGAAACTTTATACTTTTACTAAAGATAAAAAATATTTAATCGGAGCTCAAAAAATTATTGATTCTGATCAACGTTTAATTATTCGCCGAAGGCAAATTAAAAATTTAGTACTTTAAGAATTTTTTCTCTAATTTCTTTCTTAGAAGTCAAAACTCTTTCCAAAAATTCTATCTTTCCGCTTTCAGAATTTTTTAACATATTTTTAATTACTGCCATCTGTTTTTTAAATAATTTTTCGTCTTTATTTTTAATTGCTTCGTAGACAAAATATAAATTGTCCATCAATAAGCTTGTCGGTAGCCAATAATTTTTTGGCATCAAATCTTGATTTTTAAATTTACCTACATACACTTCGATATTTTTTTTATTTTCTAAAATTGCTTCCAATAATCTATTGTGTCCGTCGTAGACACCCAAAAATTTTTTCTCCCCGTCACTTTTCTCTTTAACAATTATTAAATCCTTGTTCCACTCTGGATTCTCTTTTTTTATTTTTTCATATTTTTCCAGCAACTCTTTTTTAACTTTATCTTTTTTCTCTAAGTTTTTTAAAACATTTTTCACTGATAAATTGTCATCGTCAATTATTTTTTCCAGCTCTTTAATTTTAGTTCCAAAATATAAATCATTTACAGAAACTTTTATTTTCTTCCATTCAATATTTTCCGCAGTTACGGCATAAATTAAACCTATATTTAGTTTAAAACCCATAGCTATTCCATGAAAACCGTTCCAAAAATCACGAGGCATTGACAGTGTTTTACACTTCATTAAATTTTTAATTTCTTTTTTATCAATACTAGGAAAAATTTTCTTTAATTCATGTTTTAAATAACTTACTGCCACCTCTTCTCTTATTTTTTCTGATAAATGTTTTGGATAATCCATAATCAAATTATAAATCCTATTATGATTAATTACGTTATAATTCCATTGTGTTTAAAATATCTTCCGGATTCTGGGTCTATTTACTAACGCTTCTTTTGCTTATTATTTTTGGTTTATTTTTGTCTTTTCGTTTTAAGCATCCTCAAATTAGTTACGAAAACCTAACTAATTCAATTTCTCATTTTGCTGTTCTTCAGACTAATCCCTGTTTCTTACATATCATTGGTGGCATCCCTTTTTCAGCTTCGCCGGATGGTAATATTCAAGCCAATATTCTTTGTCCCGATGGTCAGACTTCTCCTAATTATTTAAAATTTTCTGCCATTCCCAATCACACTGTTTTTAGTTCTCTTAAAATTCTTTCTACTGTCAACAATTTTTCTATAAAACTTAATGATCAAAATGAAATCGAATCTTTAGGAAATATTAAAAATTCCCCAAAACAACAATGGCATGTTTATACTAACAATTCCGAAATATTGGGTGATCTAAATAAAAATTATCTTAAAATTAACGATGTTGTCGAATTTAAATATGAATAAAATTTTTTCTAAAAATATTATTTTTGTTATTCTAATTTTTTTTATCTGTACTTTAGGTTTTTTTCTGAGATATAAAAATTACGCCACGGTTCCTATTCCCGGCGAATCTCGCGATGAAATTTCATTCGCTTGGTTAGGGCTTAGTCTTTTAGAAACTGGCCGTCCTATTGCCACTTCCGGTTTAGATTCTTATTCTCACGATTGGAAATATATTAATGTCAGTGATGTTTTTCATTCTTTTGCTAATCCCAACCCTTTTCCCATTGATTCATTTTGGTTTGACCACCCGCCTCTATTTTCTCTAATTCCCGGATTTTATTCTTACACTCATGGTGTCACCAATTTTGCTGATGCCTCCATCTCTATTATCCGTCGCCCCATGATATTTTTAGGCGCCTTTAATATTTTATTAATTGTTATTTTTGGCGCTTTAATTTTTAATCGTCAAATTGGTCTGATTGCTGGTTTAATTTATGCCACTGACCCCTTAATTGTCATTTCTTCCCGTCTGGTCCAGGCCGAAAACTTTTTATTGACCATCTTTTTATTAACTATTATTTTTTATTATCAATATCGGCGAACCCAAAAATATTTTTACTTTTGGTTGGCCATTTCTTTATCTGGTCTAGCCACTTTAGTCAAATTGTCTGGTATTAGTGTCGGTCTTTCGCTTTTACTATTAACTTTAATTTTAGAATCCAAAGACAAAATTAAAAAATCTTTAGCCATAATTTTTGGTACCGGATTAATTACCTTATTTTTCCCTGTTTATGGTTATTTTTATAATTGGAAATTATTTTTAGCTGTTTTTTCTGTCAATTCTGGACGTTATTTTCGCGACGGTTTAGCTGGTTTTTACTGGCTAATTTCTAAAACCAATATCACTCGCACTTTTCTCGATGGTTGGGTTTTATTAGCTTGGTTTGCTTTATTTTTTCTTTCGACAAAGTTGCTAAAGTTAAAAAAACTTTGGTATTTGATTATTCCAGTTTTAGCCTATCTTTTGGTTTATCTTATTTTTGGTAGTGAAGGTTATGGCTGGTATAAATTTCCTTTTTATCCTTTTTTATTTTTAACTTTAGCTTGGGTGATAAATTATTTTTATAAAAAAGAAAATTTATTTTTTTCTCTTTTTACGCTTCTTTTGGCCGGGGGAGTTATGATTGACAAGTTTTTTCCTCCCGAAAAATTACAGCTTTTTATGTGGCCATTTCGTTTTGGCTGTCTCTTTCTCTTAACCCTTGTTTTATTACCTTCATTTAATCTGCCTCATTTTCCTAAAAAAAATTATTCCCATTTTATGATTTGGCTGTTTTTTATTATTTGCCTTTTAATAAATATTTGGGTTAGTCTCCAAGTCACCCCCGGCGCTTGGTACCAAATTAAATAAGATTGTTGGTAAAATACCCATATGTCTAAACTATCCATCGCTATTGTCGGTCTGCCAAACGTCGGTAAATCCACTTTGTTTAATGCCCTCTTAGGCCGTCAAGTCGCCGATGCCAGTAATTATCCTTTTTGTACCATTGACCCTAATATCGGCGTGGTCGAAGTCCCAGACGATAAATTGCAGGTCTTAGCCCAAATTGTTAAAACCCCCAAAATAGTGCCGGCTATTGTCGAGTTTGTTGATATTGCCGGTCTCGTCAAAGGCGCTTCCACTGGCGAAGGATTGGGTAATAAATTTTTAACCAACATTCGTGATTGTGATGCCATCTGCCACGTCGTTCGCCACTTTTCTGATCCTAGCATTATCAAAGAAGGCAGTGTTGACCCCCAAGGTGATTTTGAAGTTATTTGTGATGAATTAATCATCAAAGATTTAGACAGTCTTGATAAATATTTAGATGCTAATAAAAATAATGCCGCGGAATTAAAAACTAAAAAATTTGCTTTGGCCAAAAAATTAAAAACATCCTTAGATCAGGGAAAGTTAGCTGTTAATCTAGATTTAGACGACGATGAAAAACTTTTATTAAAAGAGTTTTTTTTGTTAACCGCCAAACCCTATTTTATTGTCGCCAATGTTGATGAATCTACTTATGCCGATGTTCAAAATTTTAAAACCGATTTGGAAAATGTTATCCCGGTTTGCGCTAAAACTGAATTTGAATTGTCAGAACTATCTAGTGACGACCGCAAAAATTATTTAAAAGAATTAGGGATGGAAAAATCTGGTTTAGAACGGGTAATTCAAAAAGCTTATGAGACACTAGGTCTGCAGTCTTTTTACACTGCTGGTGTCAAAGAGGCCCGGGCCTGGACTATTAAACAGGGGAGTACCGCCCCTGAGGCTGCCGGGGCCATCCACACCGATTTTCAACACGGTTTTATTATGGCCGAAATAGTCTCTTATCCCGATTTTGTGGCCAATAATGGCTGGGAAAATTGTAAAGCTAAAGGCCTTCTTCGTCACGAGGGTAAAGACTATCTGATGCACCCCGACGATATTGTTGAGTTTAGATTTAATGTTTAAAAAATATAAATTAATCAAATGCCAATAACTATTTCTAAAGAACATGTTGAAGATATTCCGTCATATTTGCTTCCAAAAAATATAGAGGCAAAATTATGTGGTAAATCTGTAGCTCGGGTTCATGCAGCAATTTACGAGTCAACTCCAATACCATCAGACCAGATTATAATCACAAACATTATTTGTGGTCGATGTACTCAATCTGCCGAATGTCCTTTAGGAGAAATCCAATCAATCTAATTAATTCATGAATAAACTCCTCATCATCTCTGGTCCCACTGCCACTGGCAAAACAGATTTAGCCGTAAAATTGGCAAAATTGTACAATGGTGAATTAATTTCTGCCGATTCTCGACAAATTTATCAGGGTCTCGATATTGGCACCGGCAAAGATCATCCTAAAAATATTAAAATTAATTTAATTGATTTAATTACTCCAGATCAAAGTTTTTCCGTGGCCCAATATCGCCAATTAGTCATAAAAAAAATTTCTGAAATCCAAGCCAAAAATAAATTACCGATTTTAGTTGGTTGTTCTGGTTTCTATATCGATTCAGTTGTTAATCCAAATTACAATACTTTTTCTGTCATACCGAATTTTCTTCTTCGAAAAATATTTTTTAAATTTCCTACTCCATTACTAAAATTTATTTTAAAAACAATTGATAGAAAAACTTACTCTCAACTCAATAATTCCGATATTAATAATCCTCTCCGTTTAATTAGAAAAATAGAAATTAAATTATCAAAAAAAAATATTATTGTCCCCCTTCATCAAGGGGGAATTAAAGGGGGTTTTAATATTCTTCATCTTTCTCTCATCGCTCCCACTAAATTTTTATATGAAAGAATTGACGCTCGTGTTGAAAAACGCCTTAAAATAGGTCATATAGATGAACTAAAAAATTTATTAAAAAAATATTCTTGGTCAGATCCAGGTTTAAAAGTCTCCGCTTATTCCTGTTTTTGTGATTATTTTGATAAAAAAATTTCCTTTGACGAAGCCATCCAAAAATGGAAATATTCTGAGCATCGTGACGCCCGCCGTCAATTTACCTGGTTTAAGAAACAAAAAAACCTTAATTTTATCGATATTACCGAGCTAAATTTTTCTACCAAAGTTTTTGATTTGGTCAAAAAATGGTACAATTTATCATGAAAGCTCAAAAAGTAGAAATTTCTTATAAGACAATTGTCTTTACTGTCCTATTTTTAATCGCTTTAGTTTTTGTTTGGCAACTACGTAGTTTAATTCTTTTAGTTTTTCTCTGTTTGATTTTTATGGAAGGTTTAAATCCCTTGGTTACCTGGTTACAAAAAATTAGAATTCCCCGTGTCTTAGCCATTTTAATTGTTTATGCCGCTATTATTGCCGCTATTTCTTTTTCTTTGGCTGGTTTAATTCCCGCTTTAGTTGAACAGTCAACCAATTTGATTAAAGCTTTACCCTCACTTTCTAAAAGTATCAACATTTGGGGTTTAAATCCGATTGATCTTTCCTCTCAATTTAAAATTCTCGAAAATCTTCCTGGTAATATTGCCTCCACTGCTTTTTCCGTTTTCTCAAACATTATTTCAGTTTTTGTTTTTTTTGTTATCACTTTTTATTTACTCTTAGAGAGGAAAAATTTTGAAAAATATTTAGCCCAGGCTTTTGGTCAAAAAAATCAAAACAAAGCTTTGGATATTGTAACTAAATTGGAAAAACGTCTTGGCTCTTGGGTTAGTGCTGAATTATTTTTAATGTTGATTATTGGTGTTTTATCCTATATTGGCTATTTAATTATTGGTTTAAATTATGCCTTACCTTTGGCAATTATTGCTGGTCTTTTGGAGTTAGTTCCCAATATTGGCCCAACTGTGGCCGCTGTTTTGGCCGGACTCTTTGGTTTAACTACTTCACCCTTAACTGCTGTTCTAGCTGTTCTTTGTGGCATTATTGTTCAACAATTGGAAAACAATTTTATTGTTCCCAAAATTATGAAAGAAACTGTTGGCATTAATCCCCTAATTACCATTTTACTGATTGCTTCTGGTGCCAAACTTGGCGGAATTATTGGCGCTGTCATTGCCGTACCTGTTTACATTATTGCCGAAACTATTATCAAATCTCTTTCCGTGGAGAAGAAATAAAATACTTCAAAGAGATTGTTAAGCCGGATTCTGTTTGTGGGTCATCTATCTATTCTCTCTACCTGAGGCTCTCAGGAACTAGATATTAGCGCCTCGATTCGAGATTTCCACCGGAAGGATGCTCGTTTCACTTCGACTCGCCGTAGTCCCGATAAATCGGGAGCGGTTTGTCTATTCGTCACTGTGGCATTGCCCAAAGCTTACACCTTGCCTTGATTTTGGGGTTCCGTGTTCTTTGTGGTCCGGACTTTCCTACTTCGACTCGCCGTAATCCCGATAAATCGGGAGCGGCTCACCTCAGCTCAACCCTTCAATCTCTTTGAAGTAGTCTATTTTACCAAAAAATCCCCCCAAATTTCTCTGGAGGGATTTTAAAATTTGCTTAACTATAACAAGGCTGCGTCGGCGGCGGATAAAATTTTGAACATTTTGACGCCGGTTTCCGGATCAATTGCTTGAGCGGCTGGTCGACCATTTTTCAAAGTGACCTTGGTGACTTTAGATACGTCGACTTCGACGGTCTTTCTTGATTTAACCGAATAGAATTTAATACTTGGCATTAATTATTCACCTCCTTGTAAAAAATAAAGCTAACTCACTTCCAAACATAATACAAAGCCACCACGATTGCAATAGCTACCAGGCTTAAGATCAGGCTCTTAAGTAAATCTTTGCGCAGGTATAAGGCACTATTTTGATTTTGACTTTCCTTCATCAAATTCAGTATAACATGCCCTTTTTTGCTAAACTTACTCAATGCCTTTGTTTTTTTTAATTTTAACTATCCTAAATTTTTTTGCCTTTCTTTATCTTTTATTTTTGATTTCTAAAAAATACCGTTCTTTTAACTCAAACAATCCCAAAATTGTTGATCCTTCAGGCACAATTCAAAAGGTCCAACTTTTTCGTTTTAATCCTTTTGACGATGTTGGCGGCGATCAAAGTTTCATTTTAACCCTCTTAGATAAGGAGAATTCCGGTGTTTTATTAACTTCTTTGCACCATCGCGCCTTCACCCGACTTTATGCCAAACCCATAAAACATGCTGAAGGTGATAACATTACTTTGTCAAAAGAAGAAAAATCAGCTATATTAAAAACTATTAATCGTTAATATTTTATGAATTCTAAAATAACTAAAATCGTCCTTTATCCGCTTACCTTTATTTTGGGTTCTTTTATCTTTTATTGGCTTTTTTCTACTTTTTTACCAGTTTCTGTTGGTACCAGTACTAGCCAGATCACTCCCACTACTTCTAGTAAAACTACGGGTTATCTAACTTTTGAAGGGCCAAAAACAGAGGTTTGCCCTATAGATGGTGAAAAATTCACACTAGATGAAGAAAAAATTTGGTCAACTCGTCGGCCCCTTTTGGTCATGATCGAGAATCAAACTGATGCCCGGCCTCAATCTGGTTTAACTAATGCTGATATTGTTTATGAAGCTGTGGCCGAAGGTGGCATTACCCGCTTTATGGGAGTTTTTTATTGTAATGCTGTCAAAGGAGCTGCCAATAAATACGATGTCGGTCCGGTTCGCTCCGCCCGCACTTATTTTCTCGATTTAGCCTCAGAATACAGTGATTATCCTTTATATGCTCATGTCGGTGGTGCTAATTGTAGTGGCGGTGATTCCGCCGGGGCCAGTGAAACTAACTGTACTACGGATAAAAGAGCTCAGGCTTTGGAACAAATTTCCAAATACGGTTGGACTAATCAAGGCACTTGGAGTGACCTCAATCAGTTTTCTCTTTCCTATCAGGCCTGTCGTCGGGAACCGGACCGAACCGGTGTCACCAAGGCCACTGAACACACTATGTATTGCTCCACCACTGAACTTTGGAATGTGGCTGCCACCCGTGGTTTAACTAATCTTACCAAGGTCAACAACAGCTCCTGGGATAAAGCCTTTCGTTCCTGGTCCTTCAAAGCTGATGATAAATCCACTGTTTCTACCGCTTCCACCATCAGTTTTGATTTCTGGGGCGATAAAGCTTATTCTGTCTCTTGGCAATACAATCCCACCACCAACACTTATCTCCGTTCCAATGCCGGTTCTCCTGCCATTGATTTCAATAGTCAACAACAAATAAGTGTCAAAAACCTGGTTATCCAATACGCCAAAGAAACCCGTTCCATTGATGAACATGTCCATAATCTTTACGCCGTTATTGGTACTGGTGATGCCATTGTCTTTAATGATGGTCAAAAAATTGATGCTACCTGGACCAAAACTGCCCGACAAGGTCGCACCATTTTTAAAGATAAAACCGGTAAAGAAATTAATTTTGTACCCGGTCAGGTTTGGGTAGAAATTTTGCCGATTGGCAATAAAATTAGCTATCTATGAAAGTAGAAACTTCCCTTAATGCCATTCTGACCTCTAAAACCAGATGCAAATTAATTTGCCTATTTTTCGGCAATCCTCAGGAATTATTTTATGTCCGCCAGTTGGTCAGACTAAGCGGCGAAGAAATTAATTCTGTTCGACGGGAATTGGCTAATCTTAAGAAAGCCAATATTTTGCTCTCTGAAGCCAGAGGTAATCGGCTTTATTACACTACGAATCCCCACCACCACCTTTTCAACAGTCTTTTGCTTTTAGCCTATCGAAATTCGGAACTGGCCACTAAATTAGATAAAGCTAAATTACTCTTGGTCTCCTTTCATTTTTTACTTTGGGAAAAAGCCCTTCCCGACTCCATTGATTTGATCATTGTTGGGGAATTGCCCATTCGGGAAGTGGAAAATGCCATCCATGCCGAGGAAAAACTTCGTGACGTTGAAATAAATTATATGGTTATGGATCAATCTGAACTTAAACTTCGTCAAAATAAAAGAGACCCTTTTATTGTCGATTTCTTCCTTTCTTCGCCTCTTGTTATAATCGGTAATCCTGCTCTTTTAGAAAACTAAATGCAAAAAATCAGAAAAGTTATTAAAACTGGTAATTCTTTGGCCCTTACTTTACCCAACAAAATCATTAAATCCTTTGATATCAAAGAAGGGGATTTAGCCCAATATAAGGTAAATTCCTCAAAAACTTCCATTACTTATACTTTTACCGGTCATCCTCGCCAGCTGACTTTTGGATATGGTCAAAAATAAACGGACCCAAACCATTTTTTGGTCAATAATTGCCGGAGCCTTTCTATGTTTGATTGTTAATCTTCCGGTTAAATTAGATCTTTTTGGTCGAACTTTTTACCGTCCCGACTTTTCCTTTACTCTGGGAACTTTTTCTTTTAAACCTAACCTTGATCTTCGTTATGGTCTCGATCTGGCCGGCGGTGCCTCTTTAACCTACGACATCGATACCAGTAAAATCAGCCAGGCAAACTTACAAAACGCCCTGAATTCTCTCAAATCCAATATTGAACGCCGGGTTAATTTATTTGGAGTTTCCGAATCGAGTATTGGTTTAACCAACCAAAACGGTGACCACCGTCTAGTGGTTGATTTACCGGGTGTGACCGATATTCAACAGGCTATCGATTTGATCGGTAAAACCGCTCAATTAAGTTTTATGGGTGTGGTTGACGAAAACCTTTTTACCACCGCCACCACTTCTGCTGAATTTGCCAAATCACTGAAAGACACCGGTCTTAATGGTTCTCATCTCATCCTTGCTGCCCCGCAATCTAATCCTAATACCGGAGAAGTTGAAGTCTCTTTAGAGTTTAATGCCGAAGGCACCAAACTTTTTGAAAAAGCTACCACTGACTATCTCAATAAAAGATTAGCCATTTTACTCGATAATGAAATTATCACTGCTCCCAATGTTAGTGTCATTATTCCCGATGGTAAGGCAGTAATTAATGGTACTTTCGATACTAAATCCGCCAAATCTCTTTCCGCTCAATTAAATGCTGGTGCTCTGCCTTTGCCCATTAAATCAATAATCACATCAACAGTTGGGGCCACCTTAGGTCAAGATTCTATTAATAAAGGCATTCGAGCTGGTTTAGTTGGTCTAGCCATTGTTTCCCTTTTTATGATTGGAAACTATGGCTACTTGGGTTTTATTGCTGATATCAGTTTAATTATCTATGGTTTAATTACTCTTACTCTCTACCGCCTTATTCCAGTTACTCTCACTTTTCCAGGTATTGTCGGCTTTATTTTATCAGTTGGTATGGCTGTGGACAGCAATATTTTGATTTTTGAAAGAATGAAAGAAGAACTTCGGGCGGGTAAAACTTGGAATAACGCCATGGAATTAGGTTTTGGTAAAGCCTGGAACTCCATCAAAGATGCCAATTCCTGTACCATCATTACCGGTTTAATTCTGTTTAATCCCTTTAATTGGACCTTTCTAAACAGTTCTGGCATGGTTCGTGGTTTTGCCGTCACCTTACTTATTGGGGTAATTTTGGGCATGTTTACCGGTGTCTTTGTCACCCGTAATTTGTTACGAGTTTTAGCTAAGGAAAAACTATGAATATCATGAAGTTTCGCCCTCTATTTTTGGTAATTTCTTCAATTCTTTTACTGACCTCCATTTTTTCCATAGTTAAATGGGGTTTTCAATTGTCGGTTGATTTTTCGGGTGGTTCTTCTTGGCAAATTGCCCTCCCCTCCAAGCCTAATGATTCCAGTATTACTAAAATTTTTACTCAGAATAAAATTGAACTGGTCTCTCTGTCCCACAATCAGGACAAATATTACCTAAAGTTCAGCAATATCACTTCTGATCAAAAAAATATTTTAACTCAAAATTTTCAAAAATTGGATTCCAAATTTGTCGATCTTCAGTTTGAAACTCTTGGTCCGACCCTAGGTAAAGAACTATTAATGAAAACAGTTTATGCCATTATTTTGTCGGCAATTACTCTCTTACTTTTTATTGGTACCCGTTTTAAAGATTCCAGTTTTGGCATGGGCGCGGTTTTAGCTATGTTTCACGACGGTATTATTTTAGTCGGGGCTTTTTCTCTTCTCGGTCATTTCTTTGGTACCGAAGTTGATGCCCTTTTTGTCACGGCTTTGCTCACTACTCTTTCCGCTTCCGTTCATGACACTGTGGTTACCTTTGATCGCATTCGGGAACTTCGTCGCACCACTTATCAGTACGATTGGGTGGAACTGGCTAACCGGGCAGTTTCTGAAGTTATTGTTCGTTCCATCAATAATTCTATGACCGTTATCTTTATGTTGTTTGCTTTAGTCATGTTGGGTGGTGAAAGTACTCGTTGGTTTTCCATGGCTTTGCTTATCGGTGTTGTCTGCGGTACTTATTCTTCCACCGCCGTGGCCATTCCTCTGATGCTTTTGACTAAAAGAAAAAATGACCAAAAAAGAAAATCAAACTAAAGTAAAGAATTTTAAGATTGGTCCTAATGGAGAAATTATCAAAAATAGTGAAACACTAAAACCACGGCCAGGTATTAAACCAGTTCCAAAAAATAATATTGAAGAAAAAGTTGATACCTCACCTGCAGATGAACCAAAAAAAAGAATGCGCTGGCATAAAGGTTCATTTTTAAACAAAGAACAAGAGTCTACAGAAAAATACGATTCAACTAACCATATTACCTAAGTCAATTTTATATTCTTTCGAATAATATATCCTATATTATGGTATAATCTCCCTTATGCCAAAAACTTCAACTATAGATTGCGATGGTTATTATCATGAATATACTAAATATATTTCTGCCAATTTAAATCCACCTGCTAAGGCAACTATTACTGAAAACCTTTTTGTAAAAAAAGTTGATTGCAATTATATAAGCCCTGACGGAATCTGTCTTGCCAGTAAAAATAAACTAAATCCAAATGGTTCAGTCGCTTTAGAAGTTTATTGCCCAATTTTACGTCGGCCTACCCATTAAAGTCTTTATTTTCGCCAACAATATTTCTCTGACATTTAGTTCCGGTTTTTCCTCAACTTCGGCAAAAAGTTTATCCAAAATTTTTCCCACCTGGCGGCTGGGTTTTATCTTTAGTATTTCCATCACGTCGTGACCGTTAACTTTTAAGTCTTTAACTGTAAAGGGTTGTTTTTGCACTTCAATTAATCTTTTTTTAAATAATTCCCATCGCCAACTACTTTCCTTTGCCCCCGAGCCCAAACGGTCGCTTCGTCTTAGCGAAATCATTTCCTCTAAATATTCCGGCGTCACGTTGCGGATAAAACGTCGCACTGCTTTATCGGTTTGGGTGTCCTCTACCGTAAACATATGCCACCTGACTAAAATAAACAACTGTTCCAATTCTTTATTAGATAACCTTAATCTTTTACCTATCTTTACCGCAATTCTTGACCCAACCACTTCGTGATTATGAAAGGTTCTTTCCCCGTTAACTATTTTCATAGTCACTGGTTTTCCCACGTCGTGAAGCAAAGTTGCTAAACGGGTTACGGGATTTTTGCTTTGACAATTATTTAAAGCTTCTAATTCATGGTCCCAAACATCGTAAATATGGTGGCCTTTTTGACTCATGCCGACCCCTGGTAAAAGTTCCGGCATAATTTCTGCCAAAAGACCGGAATTTTTTAGTAATCTAATTCCGTCACCGGGTTTTTTAGACAATAAAATTTTAAATAATTCATCTCGGACTCTTTCCCCGGCAATTTCATTTATTAAATGAGCGTTTTTTTGAATTGAAGCAAAAGTTTCTTCCTCAATTAAAAAACCGATTTGAGACGCGATTCTAATTGCTCTGATCATCCGTAGGGCGTCCTCTTGAAATCTTTCGTCAGCAGTACCGACACAACGAATTAAATGGTTATTTAAATCTTCCTGTCCATTGAAAAAATCAATTAAAACCAAATTATCTGTTTTACCCTCCTTGTCAAGGGAGGGTGCCCGCAGGGCGGGTGGGTTTAGTCCCATCGCCATGGCATTGATAGTAAAATCGCGCCGCTCGACATCTTCCTGTAAACTTTTTCCCCACTTCACTTCATCAGGGTGTCTTTTATCGCTATAACCTCTTTCAGTTCTGTAAGTGGTTATCTCAAAAATACCCATATCTTTGGTCACAATACTAAATGTTCCAAAAACATTTTCGCAAAAAGAATTTCGTGGAAAAATTTTTTTCATTTCTTCTGGTGTCAAATTTGTAGCAAAATCCCAGTCTTTAATTTCCCTTTTTAACAGCCAATCCCGCACTGCCCCGCCAACCACGTAGATTTCCCCGCCATTATCAAGGACTTTTTTCATCACTTCTTTTACTTTTTCCGGCAGTTGTCTTTTCTCCATTAATTGATTTTACCTTAAATTTTTTTTAAAGTCTCCCTTGTTAAAGGGAGATTTAGAGGGATTGAATCACCAAAAACCCCCTCTTGCGAGGGGGTTTTAAGATCAAATAATGTAAATTACATTTGTGGTCTTTCTGGACGAGGTAAAGCCTCTTTTACGGCGATATTTCTACCGTCTTGTTCAGTTCCATCTAAAGATAGAGCTGCTTGAGCTTGTTCCTCAGTTTCGAATTCTACGAAACCGAAACCCTTGCTTCGGTGAGAGAATTTGTCGAAAACTATATTTGCGGAGATGACTGTTCCGAAAGTCGCGAAAAGCGCGTTCAGTTGTTCATCTGTCATGTTGTAGGATAAATTTCCTACGAAAAGCTTTTTTGCCATTTTTTTTGAATCTTTTACGATTCTTTAACCTTACTAATAATATGACCAGAAACTAGGTAATGCTTTCTGATCTCCAAATTATAGCATACAATAAGCCTATGCAAGCCAGTTTGAATTTTTTAAGTGAAGTCACAATTACTCGGGAAACTCCATCAGAAACTCTTCTCAACTTGCTCCTAAAAAACCGTCAGATCACCGACGCCGACTCTTTTTTAAATCCGCCTTTTCCAGAATCTAAATTAAATTCTGTGACATCTGTTAAATTAATTCAAAAATTTCTCGACGCTCAAAAAAATGTCCTAATTTATGGTGATTATGATGTTGACGGTTTAACTTCTACTGCCATTTTATGGCAGGCTCTTTACCCTCTCAATAAAAATGTTCTGCCCTTTATTCCTCACCGGGAAATTGATGGTTATGGTTTTAAGGCAAAATCTTTTTTTCGAATTCAACAAGATAAAAAAATAAATTTCGAGTTGTTAATTACCGTCGATAACGGCATTGTCGCCGATAAAGAATTTGCTAAAATTAAGGCTAAAAATCCAAAAATAAAAATTTTAGTTATTGATCATCATTTAGCCGGTGGAAAATTAGAAAATGTTGACGCTTTATATCATTCCACTGCCACTTCTGCCTCTGCTTTAGCCTATTTTATGGCCAAAAATTTTTCTAAGACTGCTGATTTGTCTTTAGCCGCTCTCGGCGTTGTCGCCGATTGTGAACCTCTTACTGATATTAATCGTTCTATCGTGGTTCATGGTCTAAAAGAATTAAAACTCAATCCCTCGCCTGGTCTCAAAAAATTAATGGAAATTTCGGGAACAAAAATAGACTCTGTCTCTGTTTACGATTTAGGCTTTTTGCTCGGCCCCCGTCTCAATGCTGTTGGTCGTCTTTCTGACCCCACCGACGCCCTGCGTCTCTTGTGTAGCCAAAATTCCACTCAAGCTAGTAAATATGCGGCAGTTTTAAATGATTTTAATAAAGAACGTCAGGATTTGCAAAAAGAATCCATTGATACTGCTGATAAAAATATTGATTTAAAATCTAAAATTATTTTTGTCGCCGATAAATTTAATCCCGGTATTATTGGTCTAATTGCCGGCCGTTTAACCGAAAAATATGCCTTACCTTCGGTAATTATTTCTAAAAATGGTGAAGTGGCCAAAGGTTCCTGTCGTTCCATTCCTGAGGTTAACATTATTGAAGTTTTAAGAAAGTTTTCCGAATTATTTGTTGATCTCGGTGGCCACCCCGGTGCGGCCGGATTTTCTATTTTAGATAAAAATATTCCTAAACTTCAGAAAAAATTAAATGCCTATTTTTCAAAAAAATTAGCTAAATATACCGCCCAAAAATCAATTACTATTGACGCCAAAATGGATATCAACGCCATCAATTTAAAAAATATTAAATTAATTAAAAGTTTAGAACCTTTTGGCCTTGGTAATCCTCAACCACTTTTCTTTTTTGAAAATTTAACCATCGAATCTAAAAGATTATTAGGTCAAAATCAAAGCCATTTAAAATTAAAAGTTTCCGGCATCGACGCTATTGCTTTTAAAAAAGCTGATTTAGATAAAGACCTAAAAATAGGGGAGACTATTAATCTAGTCGCCCACCTCGATGCCAACACCTGGGCCAGTCGCACCTTCCCACAACTGATTGTCAAAGAAATAATTTTGTAAAATATGTTATAAAAACATATGGGAGAAAAACTTGTAGTCGAAATAATGGAAAAAAGTAACCGCATTCAAAATTTAGATAATTTGACACCTGTACAAAAAAATGTTTTTGGATTGGTTATGTGGGGTTATGGACCAAGTCAAATTGCTGCCACTTTAGAAGTTTCTCCGTCAGCAGTTTCACATACTCTTAGAAGAATTGTTAATAAAGCGAGTCAACCCAGCCAAAGATAAGACCTTTATATTTTCCCTAGCTGATTGTCAAAGAAATAATTAAGCAGTAGAATTCCCCACAAATAGGATTTTTGTTATAAAATCAATCTATGAGAACTTTAATCAAAGATACTGTTTCTGAAATTGGCCAATCGCTTACTATTCAAGGCTGGGTAAATTCTGTCCGAAGTTACGGCAAATTAGTCTTCGCTGACATTCGTGATCGTTCTGGCATTATTCAAATTGTTGGCGATAAAAATTTAGGTGACATTAAAGTGGAATCAGTTATTGAAGTTACCGGTGACCTTCGTGCTCGTGATGCCAAATATTTTAACGACAAAATAGTTACCGGCCAAATCGAAATGGCGGTCACTGATTTTAAAATTTTGGAAAAATCCGAAGAATTGCCCTTTGATATTCATCAACCCGATCTCAATTTATCTTTGCCGGTTTTACTTGACAATCGTTCTTTATCTTTACGCAATAAAAAAGTCACTGATGTTTTTAAAGTTCAGGCCACTATCATGAAAGCCTTTCGTGATTATTTAAATTCTCAGGATTTTACGGAAATTTCTGTTCCCACTATTGTCGCTGGCGCCACTGAAGGCGGCTCAGAAGTTTTCCCGGTCGATTATTTTGGCTATAAAGCTTTTTTAGCCCAAAGTCCTCAATTGTACAAACAAATTATGGTCTCTATTTTTGAACGAGTCTTTACTCTGGCCCACGCCTATCGCGCCGAGCCCTCGGTTACCACTCGTCATTTAACCGAATACGTTGGTCTCGACTGTGAATTTGGTTTTATCAATGACTGGACAGATATTATAAAAATGGCCGATGCTACGGTTAAAGCCATTTTTAAAGCTGTTTCAGAAAAACACCAAGATATTTTAGATGAATATGGGGTGACCATTCCTAAAACTTGCGAAAACACTCCTTGTCTCAAATTAAAAGAGGCTCTTCAAATAATTTACGAGCGCACTGGTCGTGATGTTAGAAATGAACTAGATATGGATCCCGAGGGTGAACGAGAAATTTGTCGCTGGTCTTTAGAAAAATATGACAGTGAATTAGTTTTTATCACCCACTTTTACACTAAAAAACGGGCTTGGTACTCTAAAGCTGATCCCAAAAGTCCTGAGGAAACTTTAACTCTCGATTTAATTGGTCGAGGAGTCGAATGGATTTCTGGTGGTCAGCGTATCAGTAATTATGCTGAATTGCAGGAAAAAATAAAATCTCGTGGTCAAAATCCGGCTGATTTTGAATTGCCTTATGGTCAGTCATTTAAATATGGCATGCCCCTAGAGGGTGGTTTTTGTATTGGTTTGGAGCGTATCACTCAAAACATTTTAGGTTTGGAAAATATTCGTCAGGCGTCTCTTTTTCCTCGTGATATGGAAAGAGTTGATCAGCGGCTTTCTTTGATTGGTCAATCTTTTGGTAGTCCTAAAATTGATTTAAATACTAAATTGATCAATTTCTTAAAAGAAAACAGTATTGAATTTAAAGAAATGAAACATATTCCGGTCACTACTTCTGAAGAGGCTGCTGCCGCTCGTGGTACCAGAATTGAGCAAGGTGCCAAAGCTCTGTTAATGCTGGCCGATGCCAACCCCATTTTAATTGTTTTATCGGCGGCTAAAAAATTAGATAACAGTGCTTTTAAAAAACAGTTTAATTTCAAAGATCTCAAAATGGCCGATTCCGAAGCAGTTGAAAAAATCTCTGGTGCCCAAATTGGCGGTGTCCCACCCTTTGGTAATTTATTTAATGTCCCTGTTTATGTCGATGAATCTTTTCTTTCAGAATCAGAAATTGCTTTCAATGCCGGTTCTAAAGAAAAATCGATTATAATGAAATCTAGTGATTTTCAAAAATTGGTCCACCCACAAATTGGTCAGTATAGTCTCTAAATTAATCCGTTCGCCTCATTTTTATTATGGCTTAATTTTAGGAATTGGTATTGTTTTGTTCTTTATACCCTCCTCTCTTCGGGCCACTCCTCAAAAAGATTTACTAAACTTTCAACATCCGCCTCAGCCCATAGTTAAAACAAAAAATTTGCCTAATTTATCGACCAATTATTATATATTAATTGATAGTGCCACCAATCAGATTTTAGTTTCTCAAAATGCCGATTCGCGGGTTTATCCGGCTTCTACTACTAAATTGGTAACCGTTTTAACCGCCCTCAATATTTACCCACTAGATGAAGTTGTTACTGCCACAGCCTATGATAATGGTCAAAATATGGCTCTTCAGGATGGTGAAAAAGTTACTGTCAGAACTTTAGTTTCCGGCCTTTTAATCTATTCTGCCAATGATGCTGCTTTTAATTTGGCCAATCATTATCCTCAGGGTCCGACGGCTTTTGTGGCTCAAATGAATGATTTGGTCGTCAAGTACGGTTTAAAAAACACCCACTTTGTTAATTTTGACGGTCTCCACGATCCTAATCATTATTCCACTCCCTATGATTTGGCCCAAATCGGCCGTTTGGCTTCCCAAAACTCAATTGTTCGGGAGTTAGTCAAGACCAAAGATGCAAAATTATACGATATTAATGGCCAAATAACCCATTATGTTACTTCGACAGACGAATTATTAGGCGTTGTTCCTGAAATTGAGGGTCTCAAAACCGGTTGGACTCCCGAGGCAGATGGTTGTTTTATTGGTCTAATTAACATTAACGGTCATTATTTAATTTCTGTAGTGGCTCAAAGCCAAGATCGTTTTAACGACACCAAGTTGCTAGTCGATTGGGCTAAAAACAACCTTACTTGGCGTACTTATCAGTAATTGCTCTGACGTAAGCTACAAAACCCCCGTCACCTTCAAACACATATATTGGTTCCAAAAATTGTGTTAGATCCACTGGTTCAAAATAGGCTAAATAAATGTTTCTGACGATTACATTATTCGCTGTGGTGTCATTTGCCGGCCAATAGTTGCCACTCTGCAGATTTGCTACTGCTTCTTTGGTGCTGATAATAGGATAAGTTGACTTCGAAGTTGCCGAAGTATCTATATCAATATGTTTGTAGTTTACCTCCACAATTTTTTTGGCCACCACACTTGAACCGGAAACCAACACTGACACTGAGGCTTTACCTACCTCATCAGAAACAATACTCAAATTGTTATCCAAATTTTTTCGGAAAAAATCAATTCTGGTAATATCCGCTTCCGATTGCGAATTCACCGCCAACAAACCACTATAGTTAATTTTCCAATAACTGACTTTTTGAGTTCCATTATCCAAATCATCACTTAATAAATTACCTTGAGTTAGAAAATTTTTAGCCAAGGCAATCGCTCCTTCTTTACTGGGCATCGCATCCGGATTTTGTAATAATTGATCCGAAAGATAGGGATAACTTAGTTTAAAACTATTTTCTAAAACATTCATTACCAAACTTTTGTTGGTTACCTTATCGTCAAACTGATAAACCCCGGTGGAAACTTCACTTGGATCACCGTTAAAACCCAGTAAAACCGCTGTTTTAGTATTTTCTGCCAAAGCTCCTAAAACACTTTTTGAACGGTAAATTACGTAAACATTTGCCTGGTCACTAAAGGTCGGTAAGTTATCATTGGGCATTTGAACAGTAAAGGTTTTTTTAGTGAAACTTTTGTCGGGGAAAACAATTTTGGGTAACACTCCAAAATAAGTTGTCGGCGCTACATAAGCCGGATGAGCTTTTTGATAAGCCTTAATCGCTGAAGTCAATCCCCACCAAAAAAACAAAAATGCTATCAATCCCACCCCGCCAAATTTTATTACCCTTCTGCTGGCATAAGCTACCTCTGTTAACGAAGACATAATTTATTCTACATTAAATTTAATATAAAGTCCCCCTTCTTCAAGGGGGAATTAAAGGGGGTTTAATGCTAAAATTAGCCATGTCTATTGTTCGTACCCGCATGGCTCCCTCCCCGACTGGGGAATTGCATATTGGTGGCCTGCGAACTTTGCTTTACGATTATGCTCTGGCACGCCAAAATCATGGTCAATTTATTTTGCGGATTGAAGATACTGATCAAAAACGTTATATTGCTGGTTCTGAAATTCGGATTCTTCAGGTAATTAAAGATTACGGTTTAATGTGGGATGAAGGTCCTGATATCGGCGGTCCTTACGCCCCTTATACCCAATCAGAACGTCTTAACATTTATCAAAAATATATCAAAGAATTATTGGATAAGGGTTTGGCTTATTATTGTTTTTGCACCGAAGAAAGATTAAACGAAGTTCGTGCCATTCAAAAAGCCAATCATCAAATTCCTCGTTATGATCGGCATTGTTTAAATTTAACCAAAGAAGAAATTACTGCCAAATTAAAAGCCGGGGAGCCTTATGTTGTTCGTTTAAAAATGCCCGACAATGAAGATATTGAATTTAACGATTTAATTCGCGGCAAAATAAAATTCAATACCCGTGACCTCGACGATCAAGTTTTAATCAAGTCTGACGGTATGCCTACCTATCACTTTGCCGTGGTAGTTGATGATCATTTAATGAAAATCACTCATGTTTTTCGCGGCGAGGAATGGCTTTCTTCTACTCCGAAACATATTTTGTTGTACCGTTACTTTGGCTGGGAACCACCTAAATTTGCCCATCTTACAGTATTATTAGATCCTACTCATTCGGGTAAAATGAGCAAACGCACCGGTTCAGTTTCCGCTCAAGTTTTTTTAAATGACGGTTATTTACCCGAGGCTATGCTTAACTTTTTGATGCTTCTTGGCTGGAACCCTGGTACCAATCAGGAAATTTTTACTTTAACTGATTTTGTTAAACAATTTTCTTTGGAGAAATTGAATAAAAAAGCCGCTATTTTTGACCGCAAAAAATTGGATTATCTTAATGGTCTTTATATTCGTCAAAAAAGTGACGAGCAACTATTACCTTTTTTTAAAAAATTTTTACCCCAAGCCTCTGATGACCAAATTAAAATTTTAATCCCGGTCCTAAAAGATCGTCTCGTTAAATTTGCCGATTTACCTGAACAATTAAAATATATCTTTAAAGATGTTAATTACGAATCTTCTTTATTAAGCTCAGGAAACATTACTTCTGAAATTGCTAAAAATATTTTACTAAAAATAAAAGAATTTTTTGAATCAAGCGACGAAATATTAACAGAAAATATCGATCAGATTAAACAAAGTTTACTGAAGATAGTTAATGATAATGGTTGGAAAGTAGGTGATTTCTTTATGGTAATGCGTGTCGCTATTTGCGGTTCAACTTTTACTCCTCCGGTAGTCGATTGTTTACCGGCTCTGGGCAAAGAGGGGACTCTTCGAAAACTAAATTTGGCTCTCGAAAAACTAAAGTAATTTTTGTTACACTATTTTAGTGATTTTTCTTATTATCTTATTTTATCTATTTTTAGCTTCGCCGGTTTTCGCCACCCCACAAATCTCTATCATTGATTATTCAAATTCTCTCGTTCCCGATTCAGTTTTTCCGGTTAACTTTTTAGTCACTAATACCAATATTGGGGCTACTTATTATTATAAATTTTTTGGCGGTATTGGCGACAGCACCAGCAGTATTAAAACTACCGCTACCCTTTCCTACAACACCGCCTGGAGTAATTTCCCCACCTTTATTACCGACTTGGGTGGCTCGGCTCAAATTAATTCCACGGCTTACCTTATTCCTGATGCTTTGGCTGGAAATTATAATTTAAAAATCAGAATTGCTCTCACTTCCAACACCAGCAGTGGGGTCACCAGTCCCAGTTTTCCCTTAACCGTGGTTATCCCGACAGCCACTCCCACTCCCTTCGACTCGCCAGAGCCAACGACGCCGGCGGTCTTCGATACACCAGAACCGACAATACCAGCAGTCACACCAACTGTTTTTGTTAGTCCACTGATTTTATCCGAACTTATGGCCAATCCAGACACAGGCCAGGATGAATGGATTGAAATTTATAATCCGAGTGATGAGTCAATTTCTTTGAAAAATCTTTGTTTTTATGATGCTTCCAATCATTCCCGTTGTTTTGCTGACACTGATGTGATTGCTCCCAAATCGTATTTTTCTCACTCCATCTCTTCCGGCTTTCTCAACAATGACGGCGATACAGTTAATTTTCTAAACACTTCTGTTATTTACCCTAAATCTCCCAAAAATTTTTCTTATTCCCGCCAAGAAAATAACAGTTGGTGTTTTAGTACTCCCAGCCTCAATGCTGCCAACAATGATTGTGTCTCGGCCACTGTCTCCGATTCAACTGAAACCATTTACACTCCGCCTCTTCTGAGTCTTCAATTTATTCCGAGTTCTGTTAATGCCGGTGATGATTTTAATCTAGTTTTTTCCCTAAACTCCTCCGATCAGTATTTTCTCCGGATTATTTATCCTTTTGGCAGCCAATATTTTCCTTTTACTAACTATCACGACGGTTATTCCTGGCTAACTATGCCCTTATCTACCTCTAAAAAATTACCACCCGGTAACTATCCTTTATCTTTTCATTTAAAGAAAAACGATAGCAGTCATCTTTATGATTATCAGTTAGGCAATTTAGTCGTCAAAGAATTTATTGATAACAAAAAAACTAAAGTTCTCGGTGCAGTTTCTAAAACAACTATTGTTCAAACTACCCCCAAACCTCTAAATTGTCCGCCCCAAATTTCTACTATTAATCCAGTTATTCCCGATCTAGTTTTTTTCTCCTGGCCATTTCTTTTTGCCGGTAGTATTCTTTTTCTATCACCAATTCTTTTCCCAAAACTCTACGCCGCTTAATTCCTGCTCTTATCTGGATGGCGGTGATTTTTTTCTTTTCCACCCGGCAGACCGCTGGCATTATTCCCGAATCCATTCCCCACTTTATTTTTTTTAAAAGCCTTCATCTTTTGGAGTACGCTTTTTTAGCTGTTTTACTTTTTTATGCTTTTTTAAGAAAAAAAATTACCATAATTATTGCCTATTTATACGCTTTAAGTGATGAAATTCATCAAACTTTTGTCCCCGGCCGCAACGGTCGTCTTCGCGATACTTTTATTGATCTGATCGGCATAATTTTAGGTCTCATTATTCTCAAACAATTACGGAAAATAAAGCCTATAGATAGAATTTTTAAATAAACTGCGGTTATATTTAGGAAATTATAAGTTATCACATGTTGACTCAGCCATTTTTCAGGATTACCATATGCCATGGTGATTAATGTACAAAAAATTACCACTATTCTTCAATAAATGGCCATTTTATGGCCTTTTTTATTTATTAATTAAAAATTTAAAAAAGAAGGTGAATATATGAAAAAATATTAATAAGCTTAATGGTTGTTGCTCTTGCCTCATCTGCCGCCATTGGCGCCACCCGTGCATATTTTTCTGACACTGAATCAAGTGTTGGAAATACCTTTTCCACTGGGACACTCACATTAACAACTAATGATCAAAAGGGAGTTACTAAAGCTTTTTCTCTCTCTAATTGGAAACCAGGTGCATCTTGGATAAATGCTGGTGGTATGGTTTTAAAAAATACAGGAACTATTAATGGGCATGCTTGGGCAGAAATTACAAATGTTAAAAACTGTTCTGCAACACTGCTTTTAACTGATCCTAGTTGTGTAACAGGATTAGCTACTGGAGGATTAGGAAATGTTGCAATCGCGTATTTACACGAAAACATGAATCCTTGGACACGTTATGGAAGTACCACCACTCCAATTAATACTGAAGCCGGTGTAAGGATAGATCTTGCTGATATAAACGCAGGCGATTCTTTACCAATGGTATTAGAGGGAATTTGGCCCAATGGTGATCCATCGGTAGACAATCCACTACAAGGTTCCGCAATTGTTTTTGATGTAGTATTTCACTTGGATCAAATTTAATTCTGAATTTTCTTAAGTTTAGAGAGGTTGTATAAACCTTTAGGGTTTATACAACCTACTAAGCTTTATGATTATGAAAAAAATCTTAAATATTTTTTATTGGCTTATTTTAGTTATTGTCTTTATTATTGCCGGTATTGTGGCGTCCTCATCTTTAAATATTCCCGGTGGTATCAAGTTTTTTAGTGTTCAGTCCGGATCAATGGAACCGGCAATTCACACCGGCAGTATTGTTATTGTTAAAGCCTTTTCTCAATATCACCCAGGCGATATTATTACTTTTAAATCAGAAGCTGATGCTTTAAATTTGTCTCCCAAAGTTACTACTACTCACCGTATTTTTGAAATTCAAAATGCTAAAAATCAGGAACTTTATAAAACTAAAGGTGATGCCAACAATGCTCCCGATCAAATTTTGACCAATAAAGATTTAGTTATTGGCAAAACTATTTTTTCCATTCCCTTACTCGGTTTTCCAGTTTCTTTCGCTAAAACTAAGGAAGGCCTTATTATTTTAGTGGTCATACCGGCCACTATTATTATTTACTCCGAGCTTCTTAATATCAAAGATGAAGCTCTTCGTCTCATCAAAGTTAGACAAAGTAGAAAGTTAACCAAAATAGAAAATGTCGAGGAAAAAGTCGGTGAAGAAATAAATGAAATTGAAAAAGATCTCAAAAAAGTCATTAAAAAACCTAAAAAAGTTAATATAAAGAAAAAATGAGAAAACATTTTACCAATATTATTTTTGTCGCTCTGCTTCTCCTTATTGGTAAAATTGGTCAAACCAATTCTTTTTTTACCAGCCAGGTGACTGTTTCTGGTAATACCTTTTCGACTAGTTGTTGGACTTTACCATCAACGGTGTCACTTATTTCCCCTAGTGATAATTATTTTACTAAAAACTCAACTTTAAATTTTACCTGGAATTCGGCAAATTCTTCTTGTTCCATTGCCACGCTCTCTTATCAATTTCAACTTGCCTCTGATCCATTGTTTTCTCCTTCATCAATAATTATTAGTTCTAATTGGTCATCTAATCTTTCTTATAATTACAATTTTTTGAGTGAAGGTCAATATTATTGGCGGGTATTAGTTAAAGACCAATTTTCTAACCAGTCAACCAGTTCTCTTCGTACTTTGACTTACGATAAAACTCTTCCTACCAGCGCTATCACTTATCCTTTTAATTCCAATGGCGACAATATTGTTCAGTACACTTACTTATGGAACGGTAAAGTTACCGGCACTGCTGCCGATACTCTCTCTGGGGTTAATCACATTGAATTATCCATTAAAAGAACCTTATTAAATTTATTTTGGGACGGTTCTAATTGGGTTGGTGACCCCAATGCCAGAATTCATGTTAGTGTTAGTGGCCCAAATAATTACTGGTCTTACCAATTTAACAATCAACCTCCCTTTGGCCGTTTTTTAATTGTAGCCCATGCTGTCGACAATGCCGGTAATGTCGAAAACTCTGCTACCATTGAATTTGATAATAATGAAATTGTCACTCCACCTGAACCAAGCGAGACTCCAACCCCAACTCCAACTCCAACAGAAATGATTACTCCCACTCCTTCTGTAGTCTCTGAACCGGATTTTAGTGTTGATTTAAATCATTCTACCCATCACCTTTCTTTTACCACTACTAATTTTCCTGACGCTCTTATTCACTACGAGGTTTTATATCAAAATTCAGTTGGTCAACAGGGGATTGTTGGCGATATCCCGCTAAGTGACCTTATTGGTGGTGTTGCCAATCGTGATTTCTATCTTGGTACCTGTAGTACCGGTGGTACTTGTGTTCCCGATATAATTTCGATTGGTTCCAGTCTTTCAGTTAATCTAAATGGCCAGATCAAAACTGTCATCTATTAAAAATGAAAAAAATACTTACCTTAATTTTATTTTTGCTTTTCGCTACCCCAGTTTTTGCCGGTAATAATTTAACTATTAATTGTAATTCTTCTGGATGTGACAAAGTTCAAGATTTACCTATCTTTTCGGAAAATAATATCTATCCTTCCTTTATAACTTCTCAAAGTTTAACTGTTAACAATAATCGTCAATCAAAGTGTCAGCTCAATTTTAATGCCTCTAATCCCCAAAATTCCGATTCAGCCCTTTTAGACCAACTCCAACTTAGTGTGGTAGCTGATCAATACCCTTGGTATTCATCTAATTTTTCCTATTTATTTAACAGCGATCTGCACAGTCTTGGGGAAATAAATTCTCAGTCAAACAAAATTTATACTTTAACCGCATCTTTATCACCTGAACTTGGTAATGAACTGCAAAATTTAAGCGCCAACTTTTCCCTTAATTTTAATTTTACTTGTGATGATGAACCAAACAGTTCTACTTCTAGTTCTACCGCTGCTTCCACTCCCGACACTGTCTGTCACGATAATTCTCCCTCTCAAATTCCTCAAAATTTAAAGGCTGTTGCCGGTCAAAATTCAGTTACCTTAACCTGGGACGAACCGACTGACAATTTTACCTATTATTTAATTGCCTATTCTACTAACGATACCGCCGATACTTACGGCAATCCTAATGTTGGTTCTAAGGGTACTAAAAGTTATACTGTTAAAGATCTTTCCGCCGGTACTAAGTATTATTTTAAAATCCGCACTGGTAATGGTTGTGCCCCCGGACCATTCTCTACTATTGTTTCCGCTACCCCTGGTGGTCAAGTTTTAACTAACACTACTCCCGCTGGTTTCCAGCCCAATGTTTTAGGTGTTCAAACTACTGGGAATACCGCTCCTTTAGGTGCTACTTCCACTTGTACTCCGGTTATCCCTTTTGCCTTTGCTCTGGCTCTTTTAGTTAATTTAATTCTTAATCGTTTCCGTCTTTTCACTTTCTTTGTTTCCTCTTTATCTTTGATATTTGATTATTTTATAAATAGATATACCTGTGTTAAACATCCTTATTTTTATCTCGCCAATTTAGTTTCTTTCCTTCTACCCCTTCTCATTTCTTTCCGAAAAAATAAGAAATAATTATAACGGTTAAATTGTGTTAATAATTCCTCCTGAACTTATTTAAGACATTTCCCTTAGTTTTTTAAAACGTCGCTGTCGCTGTGTAGACAATTTTTCCTTCGTAGTCACCGGCTTCCTGAGAAGTCGTTACTGCTAATCGATAGCAGACATAGGCTGATTCGTTTCCGCTTGGTAAACTGGTCCTTTCCATAATTTTCTGGGCGTTATCACTGCCAATTCCAAACGGTTTAAAATAACCTTCAATAAAGGGAATATTACTATTAATATTGGTCATTGTATAACCAAATTCCGATCGAGTATTGTCAATCACACTCCAAGGAGTGGCATTGGTCGGAGAACAATTCGCCCCGTCACACAGGGTGTCAGGAATTGTTGTGGCCGTATTGATATTTTTCATTACTCCTGCCTCGTAGGCGGTCACCACATAACCTCCCGAGGCATTAGTTACACAGGACAACCTTTGTCCTAATTGATTGAAACTACTCAATATCAGGGACCCAAAAAATACCTGATCTCCGGTGGTATTAATCGCCCCTGGGCTTAAAGTTGTTCCCGATCCACAAGCGCCTGAAGTCATATCTGATGCTCCGACACCATCAATTGTAAAGGTTATCGAAGGATCAATTGTTGCTGTCACCCTAACTGCCTCCACTAAAGCAATTTTTCCGGGCACTTGATCAATTAGTTGGGCAGATGAATCTAAATGCCTCAAAATAAAATTAAAAATATTCGCTCCACCTTCATTTATTGCCGCATTTGACGAAGTAGGGTTAATCAAATAATTGGTGTTATTTCCAATTATTATTGTTCCAGTGGCTCCAGTCCCGGCCGGATTAGTCCCTCCTGGTGCCAATGCACATTGAATCACATGGTAATAAGAAGTTACTGCGGGACTACCTAAGCTGACTGCCACTGTCCCTCCGATTGAAGCTGTGGCTCCCCAGGGACAAGTTATTGCCCCGGCAATCAAAGTTCCCAAGTCAAAACCATTTTGATCAGGAATGCCATCACTACTTTTTTCACCGCTCGTCGAAGTGGCTTTAATCAAAAATTGCCAATAACCTCCGGTAGAATTAGATTGCGGTTCGAAAGAAATTGTGTGTACCGCTGAACGGGTGGAAATTACACTGCCCCCGGCCACAGCCGATACCGCCGCAATTCCGCTGTTAATCACCAAACTGGCTGTATTTCCTATCCCTCTGATAAAATAAACGTTTTGACTGCCGCCGACACCAATCGAAACTGTATCGCCGATAAAAAGATTATTAGTGGTTTTTGAAGGAAAAGAAGAATTCGGATCAATGCTAATCACTGTAGAATTGGCAGAATTTCCCACCCCCACTTCTGCAAAATATGAGAATTGGGAACTTGAGAGAATATCTTTTACACTGGTCGGAGCTAAAGCTTTTACTCTATTGGGAAAAACAAATACTGTCAAAAATAATAATACCCACCAGAATTTTCTCATTCTCACCATTAAGTTTAACAAGTTACCCTTCAGTCATCAATATACTAGCTTCTCTTTAAAAATTTCTTATAAATCGTTATACTGATTTGTGGCCAAATTTATTTCCTTACTTTTTATTCCCCAAGAAAAAAATAATCATCGGGCCTTAATCCTAAAACCTTCATTTTTGGGTATTTTCATTGCTATCTATCTTTTAAATCAATCAATCCTTCATTCTCTAACTGTTTTAAGACCCGGTGTTTTGGGTTATTCCTCGGAAATTACCGTTCAAAAAGTTTTAGATCAAACCAATGCCGAAAGACAAAAACAAGGTTTATCTGTACTTCACTATAATGCCGTTCTTTCCCAATCCGCCACTGCCAAGGCTGAAGACATGTTTGCTAATAATTATTGGGCCCATAATTCCCCCCAAGGTAAAACTCCTTGGGATTTTATTAAAGCGGCTGGTTATCAATATTCTATTGCCGGGGAAAATCTAGCTCGTGATTTTTATGACACTGAAACTTTAATGAAAGCTTGGATGAATTCGCCGACTCATCGGGAAAATATTTTAAGTCCGCAATATCAGGAAATTGGCATCGGTGTGGTTAATGGGGTTTTAGAAGGGGTTAAAACTACTCTAGTGGTTCAACATTTTGGTGCTCCTCTCAACGGTCAGATTGCCAACGACACCCTTCCTTCCAGTGGTGAAACTTTAGGTACTAATACTAGTTCTTTAACTACCGCCATTAATCCCATTTTGATTAGTAAAATAATTGGTGGCCTAATTTTTGCTCTAATTATCGGCGTTTTAATTGTTGATTCCTATATCACTTTAAAAAATCAAACCCATCGTTTAACCGGTTCTTCTGCCAGTCATATTGGTTTCCTTATTATTATTTTAATGTTACTAATTTTCTCTCAGCAGGGGGCCATCTTTTAAATTATGGTTATTTTTAATGAAATAAAAAAGCATCCTCTCAACTACCTAATTTTGGGTGTAATTTTTATTGTCGCCATTATTTTATTTATCCATTTCCGACAAAATTTTGATGCTCACGATGAACGTCGAGTGGTTTATGTCACCTCGGCTCTTTATCTTTTTTGGAGTCTATATCATCACTATAAACGCGGTGATTTACAACTGTCCATTATTCTTGAGTATGCCCTTTTAGCCTTATTTGCCGTTATTGTCGCCGTCACTACTTTGATTTAGTTTGTTTTTCCTGCCATTCTTTAATTTTTTTTGGGTCACCGGATAGTAAAACTACTGGCACTTTCTGATTGTTATAAACTTCCGGCCGGGTGTATTGAGGAAATTCAATTTTTCCCTCTTCGGAAAAACTTTCAATTTGACTTGATTCATCTTTTCCTAGCACTCCGGGTAATAATCTAGAAATGCTATCAACCATCACCATTGCCGGAATTTCCCCGCCGGTTAGCACATAATCACCAATAGAAATTTCCTCATCAACTAAATCAGAAATTCGCTCATCAAAACCTTCATAGTGTCCGCAAATAATTATTAAATTATCATAACTTGCCAATCTTTTGGCATCTTTTTGTTCAAGTCTTTTTCCCTTGGCACTGGTTAAAATAATTCTTGATTTTTTAAAGTCGCCCTTTTCAAGGGAGATGTCCCGATTAATATCAGGACAGAGGGTTTTGATCGCTTTATCAATTACGTCCACTCTGATTAACATTCCCACATCGCCGCCATATGGCCGGTCATCAACCGCTCCGTAATTATTCCAGGCCCATTGTCTCATCTGATGATAATTAATTTCTATTAACCCTTTTTCTTTGGCTCGGCCAATGATGCTTTTATCAAAAACCCCTTCAAACATTTCCGGAAATAAGGTAATAATGTCAAATTTCATAATCTATTTTACCTCACAAAAATAATTTTATTTTGTCCTTTAAAATTTAATTCCGCTTTTTCGACTTTAAATCCCTTATTTTCGGCATATTCAGCCAAGGAATCCTGCCAATTAATTCCCGATTTAACTTCTATTGGTTCATGAACCACACAACAAGGAAGAAGTACAAATTTTTTATGATATTTTTCACAGCCATCAATTATTTTTAAATTTGATCCGTGGGCATGTAATCCAATCAATAAATCATAATCTTTGGCCATTTCCGCTTCGAAATGTCTAATTCTTCTTGGAATTTCGGTACTTTCTTTTTTACTTACTAAAATTCTTTTTCCACTTTCGATATTTTTATATTTCGTTATTGGATCAGGTAAAAAAGGATCAATTACTTCACAATTCCAACCATTTTGGTTCAATATATAAGCCAAAAGACCTTTGCTTCCGCCCACATCTGCTGCCTTACCAGGCTGATAGTTATCGATTAACCACCTTGCCAGCAGTTGAAATCTGAATTTATGGTCGAAACGTCTTAATTTCATTTTTTATTTTCTAAAAAATTATAAACTTTACCGAAAATAAGGTAATAATATCAAATTTCATGACTTATTTTAACATTATGTTAAGATAAATCTATGTCAACCCTAAAAAGTTCTCGTCAGTGTGCCGTTTTAGTTATTCCCACCTACAACGAAGCCGCTAATATCGGCAAAATGATTGAATATTTAAATACTAAAACTTTTCCTTCCCTCGATAAAAAATGGGACATGAAAATTCTGGTAGTTGACGATAGTTCCCCCGATGGCACTGGTAAAATTGTCGAAGAAAAAGCCCAAAAATATTCTACCGTTCATCTTTTAACCCGAGCCGTAAAAACCGGTCTGGGTTCGGCTTATCTTGATGGCTTTAAATACGCCATGGAGAAACTAAAAGCGGACTTTATTTTTGAATTTGATGCTGACTTTCAACACCCCCCGGAAACCATTCCTAGTATGTTGGCAGCTATGGATGACGGTTATGATTATGTTATTGGCTCCCGTAAAATCAAAGGTGGTGCTGAGCCTCAAGGCCGCGATTTTATGCGGATGATGATGACTGAATTAGGTGGTTTTGCCGCTCGTTTTATTCTCTTTTTCCCTTTTAAACATTTTTGGGATCTGACCGATCCTACTACTGGTTTAAAAGTCACTCGAGTCAAAGGTTTTGCCGATCATTTAAACTTAACTTATCAACATCTTTATAGCCGAAAGTTCGGCTATAAAGTGCAATTATTATCAGAAACTTTAGCTTTAGGCGCTAAATTTAAAGAAGTTCCCTTAAAGTTTGCTAATCGGGAAGCTGGCAATTCCAAGTTCGAGTCTGATACCACCAAAGAAATTCTTCTCTCTTGTATTAAAACCCGTTGGTATGAAGATTTTACCCAAAAATTCCTTAAATTTGCGGTTGTGGGTGGTTTTGGTTTTATCATTAACACCGTCGGTGCCAAAATTTTTAAAAATCTGTTAATTCGTCCCGATTCCAATCTTAGTTTTTTAAATGGTCTTTGTAATGCCCTGGCTGCGGAAATTTCGATTATTTCTAATTTCACCTTTAATAATGCCTGGACTTTCTCTAAAGAAAAAATTACCAGCTTCTCCCAGCTTATTTCTAAATTTTTAACCTTCAATTTATCTTCAGTAATTACTGGTATCCTTATTCCTTCGGTAGTGATTGGCATTTTAACTAATTTCTTTGGAGATCATCTCTTTATTTTTCAAGTTATTGCCATTTTTGGCTTGACCATTCCCTTAAATTGGTTAGTTTATAATAAAGTTATTTGGAAGAATAAAAAATAATATGAAATTAATTAAAAGTTTAAAGTTTAACGCATAAAATTATGAAAGGTATCATTTTAGCCGGTGGCCGCGCTACCCGTTTACGTCCTTTAACCTTAGTTACCAGTAAACAACTTTTGCCGGTTTACAATCAGCCGATGATTTATTACCCTTTACAGACTTTAATTAAAGCTGGAATAAAGGATATTTTGATTATTATTGCTCCTGACTATTCCGGTCAGTTTTTAAATCTTTTAGGTGATGGTTCCGAATTTGGAGTTCATTTTAATTACATTGTTCAAAAAGAACCCCGAGGTTTAGCTGAAGCTTTTATTTTAGGTGAAGAATTTGTTGACAACGATAATGTCACTATGATTTTAGGTGATAACATTTTTCTTGGCCAGGATTTTTCCCAAAGTATCAAGGATTTTAAGAAAGGTGGGATGATTTTTGCCAAAAAAGTTCCTGATCCAGAACGTTACGGAGTGGTTGAATTTGGTCCCAATCATGAAGTTTTAAGTATCGAGGAAAAACCAGTTTCTCCAAAAAGTGATTACGCTATTGTCGGCCTTTACACTTTTGATAACAGAGTCTGTCAGGCGGCCAGGAACTTAATTCCTTCATCTCGGGGTGAATTAGAAATCACTGATCTACACAAATTTTATCTAAAACAGGGTGAATTAAAAGTTAATACCTTCGAAGGTATTTGGGAAGATGCGGGCACTTTTGAATCATTGCTTCGAGTTAGTAACGAAGCTGCTGAAATTTCCAAATTGACAGATGTTAAAATTTAAGCTTAAATACAGTTATGAATAAATATTTAAACCTCATCGAAGAAAAACTAGACTTATATTTCGGCAAGAAAGCTCCGGCCATGCCTGAAAATATAAAAGAAGCTATAGTTAAATATAGTCCTTACCTCAGTATCATTGTATTGTTGTTCACGCTTCCGGCAATTTTGTTTGCTTTTGGTCTTAGTAGTTTAGTTATGCCCTTCGCTTATGTCAATGGAATTCATACTGGATTTTCCTTTTCCATTACTGCCCTTATTTCATTAGCCTCTCTGGTTTTTGAAATTCTGGCTATTCCCGGTTTATTTAAAAGAACCAAACAATCATGGAAACTTATGTTTTATGCTTCTTTGCTTTCTCTTCTAAGTTCACTTTTAAGTTTAAGTCTAGGTTCTTTAATTATTGGCGGCGTTGTCTCTTTTTATATTCTTTTTCAAATCCGGTCTTATTATAAAAACTAAATTTCCATTAAACTTAGGCTGTTAATCGAAGCACTTTCTAACCAGTTATTTCCATGGATGACTAATATTTTTTGACCCTTTTTAACTAATTTATTTTCCTTTAATTCATTATAAATTTGATCCTCACTGCTGTATTTTTTATTGGCAAAATTTTTAAAATAGGGGATAATCCCAAAAGATAATGCCAAAAGATGGGCCACATTTTCATCGTTAGTCACGGCAATAATATTTTCTCCCAAACGGTGGTTGGCTAATTTTCTCGCCGAATTTCCTGATTTAGTAAAGACGATTACAGCGTCAGTTCTTTTGGCTACTTCCATGGCTGCTTCCAATAAACTATCGCTGAAACTCAAATTACTTTGAGTTATTTTTTTAATGTTGCCGTTTTCTTCACTAAATTTTATAATTTTAGCCATTGTTTCCACTGCTGCCACTGGAAATTTCCCAATTGCCGTTTCTTCGGACAACATGACTGCATCAGTGCCATCAAAAACCGCGTGGGCGACATCGGAAGCTTCTGCCCGTGTGGGCTTTTCACTTTGAGTCATGGATAACAGCATTTCCGTGGCCACAATTACGGCCTTATTCTGTTGACGGGCTTCATCAATTATTTTTTCCTGATAAAAAGCCAATTCTTCAATGGGGACATTTCTTCCCAAATCACCCCTGGCCACCATTATGCCGTCAGCCACTTCACAAATCTCTTTAATATTTTTGACAGCCTGTAAATTTTCAATTTTAGCCACAATTGGTTTTACCAACATTTTTCGGAGTAACCTTTGTCTCAACTTTACAATTTCCTCAGCATCCTTTAAATAAGATAAGGCCAGTATATCGGCATTATCAAATATTTCAAAGTCACTTCTCGGCAAGTCTAATAAAACTGGAATTTTATTGTTTCCTAACTTATGAATCAAATTTATTTTTTCTTGATGCCAATTTCTTTCTCCATATTTAGTATTCAATCTAAAAACGTTCACTCCAGCTGTCATTAATAGATTAACCATTTCCTCCTTTTCGGTTGCTGGCCCTAAAGTAGCCACAATTTTACATTTTCTTATTGACATATTTTTCCCCAAATTCCTAAATTATTAAGTTTTGCTTCTTTTTCTTCATTTAAAAAAATTGTCTGGTATTTTACGTCCGGAGGGTAAGTATCAATTTGCGTCCAGCCTTCCTCCATCAATTCTTCATTAATCATTTTACCGTCAATCCAAACATATCTTAATAAACGGCCGTATTTGTCAGTCTCCGAAACATCTTTTTCCAGTTCCACTTCTTTCCCTTCTATTAATTTTTGATCGGCTTCCTTAGCTTTTTGAGCCAAACATCTTACTTCCGACCTGGTGTCCGTCATTTCCGGACTATTTATACCAATATATCGGACTCTTCTCTTATCGCTTAATTCAAATGTGTCGCCATCAATCACCCGGCTTACTTTTACTTTTTCCTTAATTCCAACGCTTGGTGTTAATGTTGGATTTATTGTCGGTAAATTAATTTTTGGTTCTATTTCCGAAAAATTTATGGTCTTAATTTTATTTTCCGCCCAAAATCCAAAAATAAAAATTAAAACAATCCACCCGGTGATAATAACAATTCTTTTAAACACTAATTAATCATAGCAATTTTTTCCTTTCTCCTGTTACACTTTCTTTATGTCAGCAATTGCTGAAAATAAATATAATCCTGTTGTTGATCTTCTCCGTACGATTGCCATTTTAGCCGTTATTCTGATTCACACCAGCACTAAAGTTTTAGTCTTATTTAAATTTGATTTGGTTCATCATCCTTTGACCCTATTTCTTAATCAAGCCTCTCGTTTTGCTGTGCCCTTATTTTTTTTAATTTCTGCTTTTGTTTTAGAGTTAAATTATCCTCAAAACTTTAACTATTTTTCTTATTTGAAAAAACGTTTTTCCCGTCTTTTTTTACCCTATTTATTTTGGAGTTTCATTTATTATTTTTTTGTTTATACCTATCATACCCAAAATTTCGCCTCAACTTTATTTTACGGTACTGCCTCTTATCAGCTCTATTTTATCCCGGCTCTCTTTATCTTTTATCTGATTTTTCCTCTTTTTCATTACTTAGCTGATTTTTTTTCTCGAAAAATAATTTTAATTTTGTTAGTTATTTTTCAAATTATAATTTTGTCTTTTGATTATTATCATCGCCCTTTAGCCTTCTCTTACCCCATCAGCGTTTTTCTTTTAAATTTTGGTCCCTTTATTTTAGGTATTTTAGCCAGTCGTTATCAAGAAAAAATTTCTGATTTTGTTAAAAAATATTCCCCTTATTTCTTAGTTTCTTCTACTTTATTTGCCTTTTTGATTACTTTAGAAGGGGGCAGTCTCTATTATCAAACTCATAACTATCTTTCTTTTTATTCCCAATGGCGCCCCAGTGTTTTTCTCTACACCCTTATTCTCGGTGCTTATTTATATTTTTGTTTTAGTCGGATTAAGTTAAATCCAACTTTAATCAAAAAAATTGCCTCTTATTCTTTCTTTGTTTTCTTTATTCATGTTATTTTTCTGGAAATTGTCTGGAAATATTTACCTCATCCTTTTCTCTCTTTTCCTTTAATTTTATTTATTATAGTTTCATTTTTATCCTATCTGTCAGCATTCTTAGTTTCTAAAACCAAATTTATTCCTAAACTTACGGGTTAAATTTCCTTATTGAATAAATTTATATTTATAATAAAGTATCAATTGTGGCTAATATAATAATAGGTGGAGAAGGCATAAAAAAATACCCTATAGATTTTATGCATGGACCTTTTTGTAGATGTCCAGAATGTAGACCGTCAAAATCAGAAACTCTTCCCCAAAAATCAGCGGAAACTCCTAAGATAAGAAAAAAGCCCACAGCTTAATTTATTTTTGGTCCCTACTACTCCTAAAACGTTTTGAAAAACTTCATCTTTTGTTTCATTGGCATCTATAATATGTACCGGCCAATTGTTGTTCCTAATTGTGACCATTCTTAAACCAAGATTATCATAATAAGACCCTAATCTACGCAATATTTCTTTTGGGGTGTCGTTAAATCTTTGTCTGTCATAAGATCTTTCATATGCTTTCCATCCCGGAACTCTAATACAAATTACATCTACAAAGAACCTTTTGCCAGTTTTGTCCAACATTCCTTGAAAGCCCTCCGTTTCTTCCAAAGTTCTCAGTCCTCCGTCTAATATCATCCCATTTTTATTAATTTTATTTTCCTTAAACCATTTTTCCAAAACATCCAATATCATTTGCGGTTTCAAATAGTCGCCTTTTGCAAACATTTCTCGGCAGATATCACCCATACCCCCAACTGTTTTATCATTATCGCGATAATTTCTTAAAATATCTCCTGTTGAAACATATGTTAGGTTTTGTAATGAAGCAACTCTTTTTCCCACCATACTCTTTCCACCCCCTTCAGGCCCAATTAAAACATGAAGTTTGTTTTCCCTATTAAACATCTTTACCAAATTTTATCAAAAAAATGCCAAAAGTGTAATATAAAAAACTTATATTAATTTTTTCTGGCAATTACTGTACTTTGACCGGCATAATATTTTATTTTCAATTTGTCTAAATTCAGAATCTTAAAAATATTTCCCATTAGTTTAGATAAATTTTTATTATATAGTCTTATTGTTGTCGCTAAATAACCCAATGATAAAGATTGCCAATATTTTTTAAATCTATAATTTTTAAATTTATTTTTTTTCAATATTTTTGTCATTGAATTGCGGTCAAAATAAAACAAATGAACTGAAAAAACAAACCACCATTTTGACCCAAAAATTCTGGCTATTAATGAACCAAAATCAGGAAAATTAATCACCAAAATTCCCCCTGGTTTAAGAATTCTAAAGATTTCTTTTAATTCCTTGTCAGGATCCGGAATATGCTCTAAAACGTCCCACATGGTTACTACGTCAAAAAAATTATCTTTAAATTTTATCTCTTGAAGAATCCCTTGTTTAACATTCACTCCATATTTTTTATTGGCAAAAATTGTTGATAATTTATTTAGTTCCACCCCATATGTTTTCCATCCACTATTCTTTGCTGCTTCTAAAAAAACCCCGGCCGCAGTGCCGATATCTAAAATTTTGCCCTTTTTTGGGTAATATGTTTCAATAAATTTTAGCGACTCTTTAAATGAATCTCTTCGATCATTAACATTATCAAGATAAATAGAATTATCGTCGTTTGTATACTTTTGAATAAAAAATTTGGGATTAAGTCTTGGATTGACATAAACTAAGCCGCAATTATTGCATCTTACTATTTGTTGGGTTCCTTTAATTCCTCTAAAGACAGCTAGTTCATCACCACTAATTTTATTTGATGGTCTAATAATTATTTTATAACTATCAGATCCACAAATATTGCATTTTACCGTTTCGTAAATGTCTTTTTCATTCACAACAATTATTATATATTTTCAATAAAACTTATTTTTTAATTTTTCCGAATTTTTTCTTTAAATATTCAAGAGTTTTTCCATTATCAATATCCCAGCGGTTAAGATAGAAAATATAGGCAATTTCCAAAATTGACAAAGTATTTATCACCAACAAAGCCACAAACCAAAGCAATTGTTTTTTACCGACCGCCTTCCATAAAGCTAAACCTTTCCAGAATAGACTCCAAATTAAAAAAGGAATATAAAAGCCCGGTTGGTTCATCAAAGACACAATATTATTCATAACTTATTATAGCAGTTAACTGGATTCATAAATGTAGAGTCCGTCCGGGTGTTGTATATTATTATATGTCAATGTCCGAAACCATTCTCAAAAGCGCCCGGCAATTTGCCTTTGAACCTAAGATTATCAATGCCCAAAGCCTTAAAAAGACTTCCGAATATATTGCCGTTGGGATGGGGGGATCCCACTTGGCTGTTGACCTTATTAAAATGTGGTTGCCGGAGTTAGACATCATCAGTCACCAAAATTATGGCTTGCCTAAGTTGACTAAAACTGAGCTAAAAAAACGATTAATAATTTTTAGCTCCTATTCCGGCAACACCGAAGAAGTTATTGACTCTTATGAAAAAGCTGGAGCCATGGGCTTAAACAGAGCGGTCATTAGTATCGGGGGAAAGCTTTTAGAATTAGCCAAGAAAGATCAAGTCGCCTATATTCAAATGCCCGATTTTGGGATTCAACCGCGTTCTGCTCTGCCCTTAAGTTTACTTAGTTTTCTCCTTTTTTTAGGACAAAAAAAGATGTTATTTGATGTTAAAAAACTTCAATTTGATTTTTATCCGGAAAAATTTGAAAAAGCTGGTCAAGAATTAGCCGAAATTCTTCGCCATCGAGTGCCGATAATTTATACTTCTGCTCAAAACAAAACTTTAGGTTATATTTGGAAAATCAATTTTAATGAAACTGGTAAAATTCCCGCTTTTAATAACATTTTTCCGGAGCTTAATCATAACGAGATGAATGGTTTTGGAGTTGAAAAAACCACTGTCAGACTTTCTGATAATTTTTATTTTTTATTTTTATTAGATAAAGATGATTCTTCCAAAATTAAAAAAAGAATGGAAATAACGGCTAAATTATATACCAATCGTAATTTACCATCTAAAATAATTACTCTCGAAGAAAATAATCAATTTTTAAAATTTTTCAATTCCTTGGCCCTAGTCGAATTTGCGGCTTATTTTACCGCCCAAAATTATGGACTAGAGTCGGAACAAGTCCCGATGGTTGAAGAATTCAAAAAAATGTTATGAAAAATCTTGAGCAGTCGGATGTACTTCTAGTTTTTACTTATGCCCCTGCCGGCCTTGGCCATCTCAGAGTTACTGATGCCTTGTATGACGGTTTATCTGCTCCGGCTAATTCTGTTCTTTTAGGTGCCGCCGACACCAAAATAACTTACTGGCATAGATTGACCAGTCTCAGTCCTTTTTTTAGAAAGGTAACCGAATGGTTTACTACTAAAAAAAATGGCTACTGGTTTTATAAACTCTATATTTGGACTTTAGAAATTACTTCCCAAAGTATTTATCACCAGATGGAGCATCTTATTCTTGAACAATGGGAAGAAAAAAAGACTATAGTGGTTATTTCCACTCACTTTGGTTTAGCCCATCAGATTTCTGCTATTAAAGATCGTCTTGAAAAAAAATTAAAAATTAAATTGATTTTAGTGGTTCAGGTTACCGATGCGACTTCTATTGAAATTTGGTATGTGCCTGGCGCTGATTTGATTAGTGTCCCAAGTGAAAAGGTTAAAAGCGAACTTTTAAAATATGCCGAAGATAAAGGTTTAAGAAAAACTAAAATTATGGTTTTGCCTTATCCTTTAAGTCAGACTCTTGGGCTTCAGCTTAGTAACGAAGAATATGAACTTAAATTAAAACAATATGATGAAAATTCTAGTGCCAAAATTAAAGTGGTTATTCCGATTTCCGGAGCTGCAGTTGGATTAACTTACTATGATAAATTGATTTCCAAACTCAGAAGAAGTTCCCATCGTTTTATAGTTTTTCTGGTTATTAGAAATAACATTTACACCAGACCTTTCATTAAAAAAATGAAAAAACGAAATTATGTGATTGTTGTCGAAAATAACACCGATAAAAAAGTGGTCGATAGTTACGAGAAAATTTATCAGGATGAAGTTATTGCTCTGGAAATTGTCAAGCCCAGTGAACAAGCTTTTAAAAGTCTCTTTGTTCCCCAGCAAAGAGGTGGCTCAGTTTTGCTTTTAAACGAGGCCGTTGGCAGACAAGAACAAGATAATTTAAATTTTCTGATTGATCATCAACTTTTACCCAATCAAGAAGATCAAAATCAAATCCAAACCCTAAGTGATTTTTCAAAAAATAAAGAATTTTTAAATAAAATTCCAAATTGGAGAGCTATAAAATTAGCTAACGATCCTGATAAAGATGTTGCCATTATCAATTGGTGCCTTAAAACCGGAATTTTCAACCGAATGTCCGGACCTAGAAAAAAGATCGATTCCAAAAGTTCTGAACTTGCCAGTGACGGTGTTGAACAATTTTGGGAGAAAGTTGATAGTCTAATCAAAAATTGATTAATTTAGAGTTTCCCCGCATGGATTCGAACCACGATTCTTTCGTTCAGAGCGAAATGGCCTACCATTAGCCGACGGGGAATTGGTAGTAAAACTTGGCATATTTTACCTTAAACCGGTATAATTGTCCTATGCAAAGCATTGATCAACTTATTACTGAACTCAAATTAAATCCCGAGCAATCTGTCGCTGTCAAAAAATATTTCGAAGACCTAGTTCTTGAATTATTAGAATCCCTAAAACAAGACAATCTTCAAAATTTTGAAGAGACCATTAGTTCGATTCGACAGTCTTAAAAAAATCCTTGGCCCTGGCCACTGTTAATTCTTCCCCATGTCCAGGCAATATTACTGTATCCTCTGGTAGTTTTAATATTTCACTAATACTTTTATAAATATCTTTAGTTGAAGAATAAGAGTGACTACTTTCTCCTCTTAAGCCCTCAGCAAAAATTAAATCGCCGTCAAAAAGCCATTCTCCAGCTAAAAAACTAACTCCGCCCGGAGTATGCCCGGGCGTTTTAATAACTTTTATTTTTTCTTTTCCCAATTCAATTTTGTCAATTTTATCCAAATCAATATCGATTTTTTCCAAATTCGGCACTTTAACCTCTTGTTTTAAAAAATGTTTCGCCGTCTCCTGCTGTCTTTTTAATAAAAATAAATCTTTTTCACTGGCGCAGTAGGGGATATTGTAAATTAGTTTTAAATCTAAAACGCCTAAGTTATGGTCAAAATGACCGTGTGTTGCCAAGATATATTTCGGTTTTAGTCCTAATCTCTCGATTTCATCCGAAATAGACACTCCATCATCGGCCGCATCGATGACCACACACTCTTTATTTTTTTCTTCCCAAACTAGATAGCAATTGGTTCTTAACTCGCCTAAAATTAAAACTTCGTACTTAAACATTTGAATATTATATAATACCTATATATGGATCAAAAACATTCGCCCAATAAACGCCTATTCATAGGCTCTTTACCTTATCGCTTTACCGAAGGGGAATTGCTCGATCTTTTTGTTCCTTTTGGTAAAATCATCTCTCTAAAAATTATGCATAATCGTTGGGGTAAAAGCCGTGGTATGGGTTTCATCGAATTTGATAATCTGGAATCTGCCGTCGCCGCCAAAGAAAAAATGAGTCGCTATAAACTTGGTGATTTGTCTATTATTGTTGATTATGCTGAACCTGATCCCTTTTTAACTCCCGAAGGCCAGGCTAATTATGAAGCAGGTCAGCTTCGTCACCCTAAAAAACAAATTGTCGCCGTCCCTCGCCGTCATTTCGATGAAGATAAAAAATCACCAGAGGTGGAAGTTAAAGAAAAAAGAATTAGAGACTTTAATATTGCGCATAAATTTGAACACCAGCGTAAATCAGTTTTTGAATCCCGTTTCCACCACGCCCGTATTGGTGCCAAATTTGCCAGTAGAAATAAAAAAACTAAAGAGTAGTTTCACTGTTACAAAGATTCAAAAAATGTCCTTCCATTCCTTTCAATAGTAAAACCGGCGTCTTTTTAGGTACCACTTCTTTTGCAGTTTTTATTTTTTCCATGTCAAAGTCACTAATTAAATCACTGCACAAAACTACCAAATCAACTTCATCTTTGTGTTCCTTAATAACTAAATCTAAATCATTAAAAAATTTAATTCCTTTATAAAATTCTTTATTATCTTCTCCAATTATTATATTCCATGGACAAATAGCCAATTTATTTCTTTCAAGAAAAGCGGGAAAAATTAATGATCTTGATAATCCTCCCGGGCAGGCTACTACAGTTCTTGGTAGAATTCCCCCGCAATTCCTATATCCATTAAAGTAATTAATAATTTTTTCTCTAGTTCCTTTTGTACTAGTATCAATAATTTTTTCCCTTATTTGCACAAGATATTTTAGCATTTTTACCAACAATCTCCATTAAATTGATATAATCAATTGTGAACTTTCATCACTTACTTCATTCTCAAAAAATCGTTGGTCTTTCACCTATGGATGGCATTACTGACGAGGCCTTTAGATTGACTCAATGCCAGATTGCTAAACCAGACTTAATCTTTACCGAGTTTGTCAGTGCTGAAGGTTTAGCTCATAATGCGGTAAAACTTTTCGATACTTTACTCTATTCTGTTGAAGAACGCCCAATTATAGGCCAATTATTTGGTAAGGATCCTGACTCTTTTTACATTGCTGCGGTAATTCTCTGTTTTTTAGGTTTTGACGGCATCGATATTAATCTGGGTTGTCCCGCTAAAACTGTTACTCAACATGGTTCTGGTGCTGCTCTAATTGATAAGCCAGAAACTGCCAGTCTCATTATTAAAAGTGTTCAAAAAGCTGTAGCTGATTTTTCTCAAAACAAAGTTACTTTAGAAGATTTAAAACTTAAAGAAAAAGTTTTAGAGGTGATTAAAAGAAACCAAAAATATTCTGGAACCATAAATAAAATTATTCCTACTGTCTCCGTTAAAACCCGCCTTGGTGTTTCTGCCGATACTACTGCTACCTGGATCCCATTTTTACTTTCACACCATCTCGATTTTCTAACTCTTCATGGCCGCACTCTAAAACAAGCTTATGCCGGTCAGGCCGATTGGAATTCTATCGCTGTTGCTGCCAAATTAGCCAAAAAATCTCACACTATTTTCTTTGGTAACGGTGATGTTCAATCCCGCTCCCAAGCTTTAGAATATTGTCAAAAATACAGCGTTGATGGAGTTTTGATTGGCCGCGCCGCCATGGGTAATCCCTGGGCTTTTAATAATAAAAATCCTGATTTTAAGGAAAAATTTAGTGCTATGCTTTTACACGCTAAAAATTTTACTGAAGTTTTTCCTATTCGCCGTTTTGATCCTCTTCGTCATCATTTTTTACTTTATGTTTCCGGCCACCCGAACGCCAAGGAATTACGCCAGGAAATTGTCAAGTTGACCTCAATTGACCAACTTTATACTCTTGAAGAACGCATCACTAATTGGTAGATTTAACCGATATGACAAATAACGCCGCCACCAATTTACTCAGTATTGAATCTTTAATCAAAAGCCACGACGGTCATCTCGACAGTCTTAGTAAAGAACTTCGGGTTCAAAAAGACATGCTTGATGCTATTTTAGACAACGATGAGGAATATCGTACGAGTGCCACCGAAGCCTCTAAATACGCTAAATTAAAAACTGTGGCTAAAGGCAAAGTTTTAAAACTTCCCGAAGCGATCACTTTGGTTGACAAAATCAAAGACTATCAAGCCCAGATTAAAGAATTAAAAGTCGCCCTTTCTGATTATCTTTCTCAATATGTCACTCTTTCTGGCATCAACCAGATTGAAGGTTCTGATGGTGTTTTACGCACTATTGTTTATACTGCTAAATTAGTTAAAAAAACAGATTAATTGACATCTACTACAGATGTAGTAATATAAAAATATGCACACAGTCGTTGATCAAAAAAATTTTCAAGCCGAGGTTTTAGACTCAAAAACTCAAGTTTTGGTTGATTTTTGGGCCCCTTGGTGTGGTCCTTGTCAAATGCTTGGTCCCATTATTGACGAAATTGGTGATGAATTAAAAGATCAGGTCAAAGTCACTAAAGTTAATGTTGATGAAAATCAAGATTTAGCCGTACAATACAATATTTCTTCAATCCCGGCTGTTTTAATTTTTGAAGGTGGTAAAGTCAAAAATACTATCATCGGTTTTCACCAGAAACAAGACTATTTAAACGCGCTAAAATAAGCTGTGAATGAAGTCCCTTCTTTTAATCCTATTGAAAATTATCAACAATTTTTTAACGAAGCTATTTCTAAATTACCAACTTCAACTTCAATAGACCAACAAATTACAGAAAGTGGTTATTATATTACTTACGAAATAAATCAATTTCCCATCCCTAAAATCTATCAATCTCACAATATATTTGACATTATCGATCCAGAAAAGCAACAACGTCGAGTAATTATTTACCATACTCCAGATTTTTGTGAAGATTATACTTTTGGCCCAATCGGTTGCATGAAAGCCAAAAATATTGTTTTCAGTGAAGACCATTCTATGGAGGAAAATATTGAAATTGATCCCAATCGTGGAGATATTGTTAAATATTCCAAGAAGTTTTCTTATCCTTCCGGATCTACTGAAGAAAAAATAGATATATCTACTCCATTTGCTTTTCACACTGTCGCTTATAAAAATCAATTAGGCGAACTTATTCGTGAAGATAAATTACCTCTATGAATATTTCTCAAATTTCAGAATATCTAAATTCACTAAATCTACCACAATATAGGCAAAAACAGATTTTAAAAAATTATTTTTCTGGCCGTTATCAAAATTTTTCTGAAATGACTGATTTGCCCAAAGATTTACGGGAAAATTTAGATAAAAAATTTTCTCTGCTCTCAGTTTCCGAGATAAAATTACAACAGGGGACTGACACTCAAAAAGTAGCTTTAAAATTAGGTGACGACTTAGCCATTGAATCGGTACTAATGGACTATGACCAATGGCTGACCGCCTGCCTCTCTTCTCAAGTTGGCTGTCCACTAAATTGTGCTTTTTGTGCCACCGGCAAAATGGGTTTCAAACGCAATTTGACCACTGAAGAGATTATTGATCAAATTTTGTATTGGAATCACAAATTATTTCCCAAGTATGTTGGTCGCATTGTTTTTATGGGTATGGGTGAGCCATTTTTAAATTGGGACAATTTAATGGCGGCTCTAAAAATAATTAAAACTGGTTTAAATATTGGTTCCCGAAAAATTTCTATTTCTACCGCTGGTGTCGTTCCCAAAATTTACGAATTTGCCGATTTGGACACCGAAATAAATTTGGCTATTTCTCTTCACGCCCCCAATCAAAACATTCGAGAAAAAATCATGCCTATCTCTAAGCAATACGATTTTAAAGATTTAATCAAATCTTTAAATTATTACACCGCTCACACCCGTCGCCAACTATTTTTAGAATATGCCTTAATTAAGGATATTAATGATCGTCAAGATTGTTTAGATGAACTTATTAAAATTTTAAAAAGTAATTCTCTTTTTTATTTAAATTTAATTCCTTTAAATCCCATCAAGGGCGGTTTAACCCCCTCGCCGAATTTAAAACTTTTTAGTGATACTTTACAAAAAAATCATCTTAATTTTTCTTTGCGCCAAACTTTCGGTCAATCCATCGATTCCGCTTGCGGTCAATTAATTACTGGAATTTAAGGTATAATCAAAATATGTTAATCGACGAAGTCAATATTACTATTAAAGCCGGCAGCGGCGGTGCCGGTATGGTGCATTTCTATTCTGACGGTAATCGTCCTAAAGGTGGTCCCGACGGTGGCAAGGGTGGTGACGGCGCTGATATTTATTTCAAAGCCGTTTCGGACATCAGTCGTCTGGCTCAATATCGTTTTGCTAAAAAATTCGAAGCCGAAAATGGGGAAAAAGGGGGCCCCAATCAAAAAAGTGGTAAAAATGGCAAAGATTTAATTTTAGAAATTCCCATCGGTTCGGTCATTCATTACGATAATGGCACCAGTAAAGAATTTAATACTGTTGGCGAAACTTATTTGGCTGCTAAAGGCGGCACCGGTGGTTGGGGAAATTATCACTATCGCTCTTCCACCAATCAAACCCCCCGTCAGTTCCAGCCGGGTTATCAAACTCAGACTAGAAATATATTTATTCAGTTAAAATTAATTGCCGATGTCGGTTTTATCGGTTTACCCAATGCTGGTAAAACCAGTCTTTTAAATGAATTGACCCACGCCAATGCCAAAGTGGCCAACTACGCTTTCACCACTCTCGAACCGAATTTAGGGGTCATGAAAGGCGGCCAAATTATTGCCGACATTCCGGGTCTTATCGAGGGTGCCAGTGACGGCAAAGGTCTTGGCATAAAATTTTTGAAACATATCGAAAGAACTAAATTATTAATTCACTGTCTTTCCGCTGAATCCCAAAACCCTAAAAAAGATTATCAAAGTGTCCGCCAGGAATTAGAAACATATTCTTCAAATTTAGCCGAAAAACCGGAAATACTAGTGCTAACTAAAAGTGACTTATTAGAACCCGATCAAATTAAAAAATTAGAAAAATCACTTAAAATAAAACTTTCTGTTTCTATTGCCGATACCGACAGTCTCAAAAAACTCAACGACTTAATCGCTAAAGAATTAGCTAAAAAAGTTTAAACTAAATTTTTCTTAAAATAATTTCCCAACTTTTCCGCATTTTCACTTTTCATAGTGTGATCATTTTTAAAACCGTTGAGTATTTCGTCAACCAAAGCATTATATTTTTCCTGGTCAGTCACCCCCTCAGAATTTTTAACTGTTAAAATCTTTTTTTCAATTGCTCCTTTTACTTTATTGTATTCATCCCTAAATTCTTCATTATAAATTCCGTATATAGACCTGATTTTAGCCACTAACTCTTCTCGTGATTCTTTATTAGCCCGTCTGGCTAAAAAAATACCTCCGGCCACACCAGTCACAATCCCAAATATACTCGCCACAATTTTTAGTCCACTATTTTTCGTCATTTCAAACTTTCAATAAATATTATTTTTTAAATTATTTCCCCTTCCTTTAATCAAAGGAGGGGTTAGGGGTAGATTTTAAGCTAAAGCCTTTTTAATTTTTTCCCAATCTTTCTTTAAGTAATTCACAATTTTGGTACTACCATCTTTGGTTGCTACCAAATCATCTTTAAAATCATCTACCACTTCTTCAACCACTTTACCGTATTTTTCTTTATCAATTTTTTCACCGGCACTCTTAACCGAGGCTACTTTATTAACCACTGCCCCTTTAATTTCTAAATATTTTTCCTTGCCTTCAGTTGTGTATTTACCATAAATATCCTTTACCTGATCTCTTGTTTCATCAGTTTTGTTTTTTATTTCTTTAGTAATTTCCTCCGCCAGATCGGCAATATCCTTTCGAGTTTTTTTACCGCTTTGTGGCGCTAATAATAAACCGCCCACAGCCCCGGCCATCGCTCCAATAACACTTGCGAAGAAAAATTTACCTGTTTTCGACATTTTAAATAAAAAATATTAACAATTCCAGTCTAAAGGAATTAGCTTGCTCTGTCAATTTTACATCTCTTTTACTCTTTCCATCCAGTGTTTATCAGTCTTGACCGTTAGCTCTAAAAATATTTTTCGTCCCGACATCAGTTCTAATTCTTTTCTGGCATTGTAGCCGATTTCTTTAATTTTTTGCCCATCTTTGCCAATAATCATCTTTTTGTAGCGGTCGGCATTAGTATAAATTGTGGCTTCAATTAAAATTAATTTGTTTTTGTCGATAATATTTTCTACAGTTACAAAAATAGTGTAGGGCACTTCTTCCCGTAAAAACAAATAGGCTTTTTCTCGAATCAACTCTTCCACATATTCCTTGGAATTCATGCTAATTAACGGCTTGGTCAGATCTTTATAGTTTTCAATTTCCTGTCTTAATTCTTTGCTAATTTTGCTGGGCAATAATTCAAAAATAGCGTTAATTACCCCTTTAACATTCTTTTCTTTTAGCGCCGAAATCGACAATGTTTTGTCGAATTCTTCCTCTAAATAATTGTAATCGGCCAAATGGTCCTTACTACCGACTGCTTTGTCAATTTTGTTATAAATTAAAATCTTTTTGCAAGTTAATTTTCTAATTAAACCGATGACTTTATTTTCTTCTTCACTTTTCGGTCGGGAAATATCCACTAAACATAAAATTATTTCTGCTTGATTTAAAGTTTTTGGCACTTCCTGATTAACTTTTTTTCCCATTAAATCATCGACTTTCCCTAAAACTCCCGGAGTATCGACAAATAATATTTGCCCTCTCTCGTCTTCGTAATAAGCCAAAATATTTTTTCGCGTGGTCTGTGGCAGTGGGGAAGTGATCGTCACTTTTTGTTGCATCATGGCGTTAAGTAAGGTAGACTTTCCCGTGTTAGGTCGCCCCAAAATTACCACTCGGCCATATTTTTTCTTAACAATTTCTTCCATGTCTCTATTTTAACCTAAAATATGAATAAAAACATTTTTAACCTTAATTCCGACATATATTTAGATTATGGCTATTTAATGCTTCCACTTAATTTAAATATAATTTCCAAAATAAAAATTGGCACCAAAAAATTTTTTTCTAAAAATGGCTATCACGTTAGCTTAATTCATCTCCGAGATTTTTCAGATTCTGATCGAAAAAAAATTTTAGATTTTTCTAAAAAATATCCCGTCAAACTTAAAAAAATCACCAAAATTTATCGCTTAGTCACGGAAGAAAATCACCAATCAATAATTGTCCGTGTCCATCTTCAGGGATTGAAAAAGCTAATTTTAGCCCTTAATAACCATTTTGGTTATAATTTCCCTTATCCGCCGACTCACATAACTTTGTTTACCTTAAAAAATATGGAAGGTGGCATTGGAGTTAATTCAGCCGGTGAATATCAGCGTCTGACTCACCAAATTAGTCAAAAAGATTCCGGAAAGTTGGCCAAATCCTTTAAATTAATCTAAAAATCTCCATTTACTCTCTTTACACTTAGCAATGTAAGTGTTAGACTGCTAATCATATGTCAGAAACTCAACTACTACCCAAAAAAGTTTTACCTCTCATCCCTTTACGTAACGTGGTTTTATTTCCGTCAGTCGAAACATCCCTATTTTTCGGCAGAAAAGAATCAAGCAACTCTTTACTCGAAGCTTACGATAAACACGATCATCTAGTTATTATTACTGCTCAAAAAAATCCCAATGTGGAAAAACCTACTATTAATGATGTCTATAACGTCGGCGTTATTGCTAAAATTGAACACATTTTACAAACTGACGGCAGTATTCACGCTATTGTTAAAGGTCTATCCCGAATTAGTATTGTTAATTTTGTTCAATCTGAACCTTTTATATTAGCTGAATACGAAGAACTGCCTTTTATTGAAGAAAGTGCCCTGGAAGTTCAGCAAGCTGCCGAGGCTATGTTGTCCCAACTCAAAAAAGCCTTTGCCCTTGGTCGTCAATTTGATCTGCCAGCCATGATGCAACTAAGCACTGGTGTTTCCTCTTCCGACTTAGCCGATCAAGTCTCTTTTTCCGTCGAAGCCAAAGTTCTAGACAAGCAAAAATTATTAGAAACTCTTTTAGTCTCCAAACGTCTTCAAAAAGCCACCGAATATTTAATCCAAGAACTAAAAGTCGCCGATTTAGAACGCAGTATTGAAGAAAAAACTCAGGAAAAATTCAATAGTGCCATGAAACGTAATGTTTTAGAGGAAAGAAAACACCAAATTGAACAAGAACTCCGAAAATTAGGTGAAAAAAGCGGTGAAGAAACTGATGAACTTGAAGGTAAAATCAAAAAAGCCCAAATGCCCAAGGACATCAAGAAAAAGATGTTAAAAGAATTTAATCGTCTTTTGGAAATGGGTGCCATGGCCCCCGAGTCAAGTTACATCCGCACTTATTTGGAAACTGTCGTCGAATTACCTTGGGGAAAATTTGATAAATCAGATTTATCCCTAAAAAAGGCAGAATCAATGCTCAACACTGATCACTATGGTCTTAAAGAAGTTAAAGAAAGAATTTTAGAATATCTTTCAGTTATTAAACTTAAGGATCAACTAAAAGATCGTGACACTAAAACCACTAATATCCTTTGTTTTATTGGTCCTCCGGGTGTCGGTAAAACCTCTTTGGGTAAATCTATTGCCAATGCTCTGGGCCGCAAATTTGTTCGGGCTTCTCTTGGCGGTATCCGCGATGAAGCCGAAATCCGTGGTCACCGCCGCACTTATGTTGGCGCTATGGCCGGCCGGATTGTCAATGGTATTAAAGATGCTAAATCAATGAATCCGGTTTTTATGTTAGACGAAGTTGATAAAATTGGTTCCGACTATCGCGGCGATCCTTCGGCAGCACTTTTAGAGGCTTTGGATCCAGAACAAAATTTTACATTTACTGACCATTATTTAGACTTTCCCTTGGATCTTTCCAAAGTATTTTTTGTGCTAACTGGCAACGACGTTTCCACTATTCCCCGGGCTTTGCGTGATCGTTTAGAGATAATTTATTTTTCCGGTTACACCCAAGATGAAAAATTTCATATTGCCCAAAAATATTTAGTCGAGAAAGAACTAAAAGCTAATGGTTTAAAAAGTAATCAAATTGCCAAAATAAAAGATGAGACTTTACGTTACGTCATTGATAAATACACTCGTGAAGCCGGAGTTCGTCAATTAGATCGGGTTATTGCCTCGTTATTTCGTAAATCCGCTCGAAAACTTTTATCTACTAAGCTTTCTAAAGTTGATTTAAATGATAAAAAAGTGCTTCAAAAATTTTTAGGACCTGAACAATTTTCTTCCCAACTTAAGGGTAAAAAAGATGAAGTTGGTGTTTCTACTGGCTTGGCCTGGACCTCGGTTGGTGGCGAAATTCTTTTTATAGAAGTTAGCGTTATGCCCGGTCGCGGCCAATTACTTTTAACCGGAAAATTGGGTTCAGTCATGAAAGAATCCTGCCAAGCCGCTCTCTCTTTTGTCCGCTCTCAGGCCAAAGAGTGGGGAATTAAACAAGATTTTCATAAAATTGATATTCACCTTCACGTTCCCGAAGGTGCCACTCCTAAAGATGGTCCCAGTGCTGGTGGTGCCATTACTACCGCTCTTGTGTCCGCCCTTACTGGTAAGGCTGTTCCTCACGACATCGGTATGACCGGGGAAATTACTCTCCGCGGTAACATTTTAGAAATTGGTGGACTTAAGGAAAAATCTATTGCTGCTCATCGCGCTGGTTTAAAAACTATTTTTATTCCATTTGACAATAAAAAATCTTTGGTGGAAATTCCCAAAGAAGTGAAAAAAGACATCAAATTTATTCCCGTCTCCCACTATTCCGAAATCTATAAAAAGATTTTTTGATAAAACTACATCTTTTCCATCGTTTCAATTCCCAACAGTGTCAAGCCTAGTTTTAAAATTTTTGCTGTTCTTTCGGTTAAAAACAAACGTTGTTCTTCTTCGTTTTCGCCAATAATTCTATATTTTCCATAAAATTCATTATATTTTCTGGCTAATCCCAATAAATATTCCGCCACCACTGATGGTGAAAATCTTTCCGCTGCTTCCACTATTTTTTCTTCAAATTTATAGAACTCTCTTAATAAAGAACTTTCTTCTTCATTAATATTTTTAAATTCAATATTTTTAATTGTTGGTTGAAGATTGTCAGCCAAAGGCTGATCCGCCTTTGGCGGAAAGATTGAAGATTTATTCAAAATGCTTTTGCATCTGGCATAAGTGTATTGTAAATATGGTCCGGAATTACCATCCATTGACATCACTTTTTCCCAGTCAAATATAATATCTCTTTTTGGATCTTGGGCCAAATCATTAAATTTTATCGCGCCAATTGCTACCGCTTTAATTTTTACTTCATCATTATCCGGGGCGATTTTTTTGGCCTCTTCCATGGCCTTTTCAATCACTTCGGTTAAGTGAATTGTCTGACCATGCCGGGTGGAAAATTTACCTTCTTTCCACCTAATCATCCCGTGAGCCACGTTGTAAAATTGCGGCGTCCATCCGAGCATTTTTGAAGCTGCAAATATTTGTCGGCAATGTAATTCCTGGTCGGCCCCAATTTCATAAATAATTAAGTTTGGATTCCAGGTGTCTAATCGGTATTTCACTGTCGCCATATCTCTCAAAAAATAGGTGGTGGTTTCATTAGATTTCATTACCATTGCCGGTGGCATTTTATCAAATTCAATTATTTTTGCTCCCTCGCTATCTTTTAATATACCCTTATTTTCCATTAGTTTAACGACATTCGGCATCTTATCTAAATAAAAAGATTCCCCTAAAGCGTAATCAATTTTTACCCCTAATAATTCGTAAACCTGGCTAAATTCTTTAATAGAAATGTCAATACATTTTTGCCAAATACTTTTAGCTTCTTCATCGCCATTTTCTAATTTTGAAAACCATTCTCTGGCTTCATCTTCCAATTTTTCATCCGTTTCCACCTCTTTATGGAATTTAACATAAAGAGTTTCTAAATCTTCAATCGTCATTTTTTCCACTGGTTTTTCTCCCCATTTTTTAATCGCCACAATTAATTTTCCAAACTGTGTCCCCCAATCACCTAAATGATTATCACCAATGCATTTCCAACCAAGTATTTGGTAAATATTATAAATTGCCTGGCCGATATTGGTCGATCGCAAATGGCCAATTCCAAAAGGCTTGGCAATGTTTGGGGCACTGTAATCAATGACCATCGTTTTACCCTCACCATTTTTATTTAATTCTTTTTGCCATTCTTCTGTCCCAATTTTTTCCGTTTCTTTGATTAACCTTTCATTTTTAATAAAGATGTTGGTAAATCCAGCCACTTTTTCCACTTTTTCGATTAAATTTTCATCAGCCGATAAATCAATATCACCCCGAACTGAAAAATCTCCAAATTTTTCTAATGACGGATGATCGATTGATAAATTAAAATTAGGATTTTTCTTTCTAATTAAATTTAAAAGCTCTTTTTTTAGAAAATAATATTTATTTTTATCAACGATAGATTTCATATGTTATTGATATTTTACATTGTTCTCTCGATTATTGTTTTTAATGACAACAATCACAATCCAAACATTTAACATTTTTTGGTATAAAACAATCACAACCTTTATCTTTGATTACATTAATTTTTGTTAAACCCTGTAATTTAGCTACCGAAGCCAGGTAATCAATCAAATTGTCAGGAGTAATTAAAGAAGGGTTCAATAACTCTCCGGCCGGAATAAATTTAGCCAGATGCCAAGGAGTTTCTTTTCCTAGATTATGTTTTATCCACTTAGCTGTGTTTATTACTGATCTTATGCAACTTGGCGTCATGGTGGGAATTAAAACTGTTAATATTTCAATATGCTTACCTTTGCTTTTGGTATATTTTATTGTCTCTAAAATTTTTTTAACAGGCGAATCAATTTGTAATCGACAATAATTTCGATAAAAAGCATCACCGATATTTGGTCCGGCTTTTATATCAAATCTAAAAGCATCTATATACGGTGCAATCAGGTCGACATGTTTTTTGCTTAAACTACCATTACTGACATAAACAGTCGTTAAACCCTGTTTTTTGGCAATTTTAGCCACATCAACAACCATTTCAGGCATAATTGATGGCTCGTTCCAAGTAAAAGCGATAATTTTTAAATTTTGTACCAGTGCCATCTTTACAATTTCTTGTGGCGATGCCATGATAGCCTTCTGGTCAATATCACTTGGTAAACGAGATACCTCAAAATTTTGGCAACCCATACATTTAAAATTACAGCCAAAACCTCCAATTGATAGAGTTTTTTCGTCTGGTGAAAACAATTTTTCACTTTGGGAATTTGGAAGATATAAAAATGGTTTTGATTTTAACGGTTCTATTCTAATCCCGGAAAAATAGCCATAATAAAGTGAAAAAAGTTTTCCGTTTATATTTTTTCTAGTTTGACAATAACCAGTAGCTCCTTTAGAAATTTTACACTCTCGGATACAAGCTTGACATTGAATCTGTCCATCTTCTAATTTTTGAAATAATTTTGCTATTTTCATAATTTTTAAAGAGTAATAACTAAATCAACTCCACCAGCTTCTTGTAAAGCTTTATATAAATCAGGAAAACAACCAATACTAGCGTTATTTACCAGTTTATCGGCAATTTCTCGCTGGTAACAACATTGATCACAAGCCATTAGCAGCATATTGTTGTCGATAGCCAATTGGTTTAGTTTTTCCCCTAACGGATCATTCTTTTTTAAAACATAGGTATTGTCCTCAAAAAAGAACATTCCAACCACCGTGACACCATGTCGACTCTCAAGAAGCTGAGGAACAATCATTTTTCCCAATAAATAAGACGCCTGCGGTTGTCGAAATATATACGCAACTTTCATTTTTTCTCCTTTTCTCCAGCAACAAAAAACCCCGTCACTGGAAACTAATAATAATTTCCAAGGACGGGATTTCCCGTGGTACCACCTTGATTCTTCAATTTAAATTGAAGCACTCACTCCGACTTTTTGCTTTCGCCAACATCGGTTGCTATTCTTTTACGGTTTTGCCTCCGTGTTTATTTAAAACCAGCTTCCGGATCGCGACTCCAGTTAATGCTTTGATAGGTATTATATATCTCTTTCTATAAAAATCAAATAATTTGTTTTTTTAATATCCTTCGGATCCATTTGGTAAATCTTTCTCTAAAAGCAAAATGCTCATTTTATCGTTATCTGCAGTCGATGCCCCAAAAATCATTGCTTCTGATTCTTCCCCCATAATTTTTTTAGGCACCATATTCATCACAAACAATGTTTTTTTATTTAACAGTTCTTCCGGTTGATAATATTTCCTAATTCCTGAGAAGACGACCTTCTTTCCAAACTCACCAAAATCAACTACCATTCTGATTAATTTTTCTGATTTTTCCACATTTTTTGCCTCCACAATTTCTCCAATTTTAAATTCCACTTTTATAAAATCTTCCCAAGTTATTTGTTCCATAGGCTATTTTACCAAAAAAAACTTTTATGCTATCCTGAAGAACTATGCTTACACCCTCTATTTTCAAAACTTATGACATTCGCGCTCACTACCCAGATCAACTAGATGAAGACGGTGCCTATCAAGTCGGTCGGGCTTATGCTCAATTACTTCAAAGTGAAAATCCCGGTCAGAAATTAATCATTGGTGTTAGTCGGGATATGCGTCTATCCAGTGAATCACTTAAAAACAAATTAATTGAAGGTCTAATTGATCAAGGCATGGATGTTGTTGATTTTGGTCTGTGTAGCACTCCAACTTTTTATTTTGGTGTAGCCTATTTTAAATATCAAGGTGGTATTCAAGTTTCTGCCTCTCATAATCCAAAAGATGATAATGGTTTTAAAATGGTTCGAGCTCGGGCTGTTCCTATCAGTGGTGAAAGTGGTATTAATACTATTCGCGACGTGGCACTTAGTAACCAATTTATCACTCCAGAATTTTCTAAAGGTCAAGTTACTAGTCGTAACGATGTATTAGATACTTTAGTTAAAGTTTTACCTCAAGAATGGCCAGTTGATTTTTCTATTATTAAACCTTTTAAAATTGTTGTCGATGCTGCCAATTCTATGGGCATAATTGATATCACTAAAATGTTTGAGAAACTTCCTTGCGAGATTATTAAAATTAATTTCGAATTAGACGGTTCCTTTCCTTCTCATCAAGCTGATCCTTTAAATCCAGAAAATTTAGTTTTAGCCAAACAAAAAATTATCGAAACAGGTGCCGATATGGCCATTGTTCCTGACGGTGATGCTGACCGCTATTTCTTTATTGATGAAAAAGGTGAAGAAATTCTTCAGCCAATAATTCGTGGCATTATGGCCCAATTGGCGTTAAAAGATCATCCCGGTGCCGCTATTTGTTACGATATTCGGCCGGGTCGTATTACTCGCGACATGATTGAATCTGTCGGAGGTAAAGCCTCAGTTACTCGGGTCGGTCACTCACTAATTAAAGAACAGATGTTAAAAGAAAATGCCATTTTTGGCGGTGAATCTTCCGGACATTATTTTTATAAATTATCCTGCGGCACTTTTGAAACACCTTTTATTCTAGTTTGGAAATTTCTAGAATTTGTTTCCCAGCAAAATAAAGTTCTTTCAGAAATTGTCGCCCCTTACCGAATCTATTTTCATTCCGGTGAAATTAATTCCACAGTTGCCGATCCTAAAGCAAAACTAGAAGAGATAAAACAAAAATACTCTGATGGCCAATTAAATGAATTAGATGGTGTCAGTATTGAATATCCTGATTTTTGGTTTAACGTTCGTCCTTCCAATACTGAACCTTTATTACGTCTCGCTTTAGAAGCTAAAACCAAAGAAATTATGGAGCAAAAACGTGATGAATTAGTGGCCTTAATTCGTTCTTAATTATGTCCCAAATCAAAGTTTCATCTTTTGGTGCCTACCTCACCTCGTGGAAAATAGGGGACAGAGAAGTTTTATATCATGGTAGTGAATTAAAACGTGGGGGAATACCTTTATTATTTCCCAATTTTGATGCCGGCGCCCCTTTACCAAATCATGGTTTTGGTCGTCTTTCTCAATGGCAGCTTATTAAAGAATCTGAAAACAGCTGTCATCTCCGTTTAACTGATAACGATATTTCTCCTGAATTTAGGCAAATTTATCCATACAAATTTATTGCTGATTTAAAAATTAAAGCTTTAGACAATCAACTTGATTACGTCTTAGAAGTTCAAAATCTTAGTCAAAAAGATTTACCTCTTTGTCCGGCACTTCACCCGTATTGGCCCGTGATACATGATAAAAAATCTCAAATAATATTAAATAATTTTTCTGAATTTAATCCTCAAAACACTGATTGGGAACAAAATCCTCCCGATAATACTTTTATTTTCACCAACCCTTTTATCGTCAACTTTCCGGAATATAAATTAGTAATTCAGGAAATAAAAGAAAATAATCAGTTTTATTTTAAGAAGCTTCAAATTTGGTCGCAGAATTCCACTTTTCCCGACTATAATTTCGTTTGTTTTGAACCAAGTACTGGTCCCAAAAATGGTATAAACACTAATCCAATTTTAATTAAATCCAATAATACGGTTAAATTCCATCTTCAATTTCAAATTATTTATCTGTAATTAAAGTCCCAATTTTTTCGCCCAGCAAAATCTTTTCGATGTTTTCCAAATTATCAGCGTCAAAAACTATGATTGGAATTTTTTCATGTTGGCACAGGGCAAAAGCCGTCGCATCCATTACGGTTAAACCTTTTTCTAAGGCATATTGATAGGTTAAAGTCTCAAATTTGGTGGCGTTGCCGTTTTTCTTGGGATCGCAATCATAAACTCCATCCACGTTACTGCCCTTTAACACCACATCACATTGTAGTTCGCTGGCTTTTAAAGCTGCTGCCGAATCAGTGGTAAAAAATGGATTTCCCGTTCCACCGGCTAAAATTATAGTTCTTCTTTTCTCCAGGTGATGTAAAGCTCTCCGTCTGATAAATGGTTCACACACCGATACCACATCAACCTCAGACATCACTCTCGTCTCCATGCCCAGTTTTTCCAGCTCTCCCTGTAGTGCCAAAGCGTTAATAACGGTGCCAAGCATTCCCATGTAATCAGCTTGCACCCGGTCAAAATTTCTCTCTTCAACCCTCCGGCCTCGAAAAATATTTCCGGCTCCAATTACTATGGCCAAGTCTATCGAATATTTTTTCTTTAAATCAACCAAAGATTTGGCTACCTTGGCAATGGCTTCAAAATCAATCCCTTCTCTTTTTTTACCGCCAAATAATTCTCCACTTAGTTTGAGTAAAATTCTTTTATATTTTAACTCCATCTCTTTTGTAGTTTATACTATCAGGAATGAAATGGAAACAGATACTTATTTTTATTTTGGTAGTCTCTTTATTTCCCTTAGCTACTTTTTTTTATCTTCAAAATCGCTATCAAAAAATTGTGGTCATTCCCAATAAAAATCTTAGTATTTCGCCCACAGTTACCCCCACTCCCGATCCGGATCGAAGTATTTCAATTCTGCTTCTAGGCTACGGTGGTGCCGGTCATGATGGTCCCTATCTGACTGATACTATGATTTTGGCTAAAATCAGCCCTAAATTACAAACTATTGATTTAATTTCTCTACCTCGGGATATGTGGGTTAACATTCCCACAAGTGATAGTGCCAGTATTTCGGCTAAAATTAACAGTGCCTATACTATTGGAATTCAGGACGATAAATATCCTGATAAAGCTACCAAATTTACGGGTCCAGCTGGTGGCGGTGAATTAGCTAAGTATGTTGTCTCTCAAGTTACTGGGATAATACCGGATTATTTTTTGGCCGTTGATTTTTCCGGATTTACCAAAGTTATTGATCAACTTGGTGGCGTTGATATCCAGGTTTCCCAAACTTTCGATGATGAATTTTATCCACTCGATATTGGTGTTTCTGATAATTGTGGTAAAAGTGACGACGACATTAAGGCCCTCGAAGCCACCATGTCCGGAGACAAATTAGACCAACAATTTACCTGCCGCTATGAACATCTTCATTTTGACAAAGGTTTACAGCACATGGATGGCGCCACCGCCCTCAAGTATGCCCGTTCCCGTCATTCCACTACTGATGGTGGTGACTTTAATCGTTCCGAGCGTCAACGTTTAGTTTTGGAAGCTGTTAAAAGCAAAATCGTTTCCCTTAATTTCTTCAGTAAAATCATTCCGATCGTCAACACTCTCAGTAATCATTTGGTTACGGATATTGATTTAAAAACTATGGATTCATATTTAACTCGTGCCCCGGAATTTTCTCAATATAAAATTAACTCTTTGGCCATTACTGACCAAAATTACTTAAAGATGAGTTCTAGTAAAGATGGTCAATCGATCTTAATTCCTAAATTAGGAGAAAATAATTTTACTGACATCCAAAATTATCTAAAGACAAATTAAATCGTCGGGACCGGGGTAACCGTTACTATTGGAACTGATGTTGGTATTGGTGTTGATGTTGGCGGCACCGGTGTGGCTGTTACCACTATTATTGGAGTCGGAGTCGGGGTACTGGTGGGAATTGGCGTATCTGTAGCCACTACAATCGGCGTTGGCGTTAAGGTTGGTATCGGTGTTATCGTTGCTGTTGGTTCCGGGGTATCTGTGGGAAAATCTGTCGGTGTTGGTCCGTCAGTTGGGCTTATTTCACTAACTGTGTCTGTAATGCCATTACTCGTATTTTCCGGTGTCTTTGGACTAACTTTTGAGTTATACCAAATTAATCCGATCAAATTAATTAATACAAAGCCGCCAATCGCCAAAATAATATAAATAGTTCTTTTTGGTAAAGTCCTTATTTTATTTGAAATTTCAGTTACATTTAAAAACCTCATAGTCCTTATTTTACCACCGGCGATATAATAGTTAATGAATTCCAAATGGAAAAACCTTTCTTCTGAAATTGTTTATCAGGATAAGTGGGTAAAAGTGTTTAAAAATATTCTTAGTAATTCAGAAAATAAAAAACGTGATTTCTTTTATGTTTCCCTAAATACTTTTGTAAAAGTTATTGCCGTAAATTCCCAGAACGAAATTGCGGTTATTGAAAATTTCCGCCAGATTCTTCAAAAAAGTTTTTTGGAAATACCTGCTGGCATTATTGAACCAAAAGAAAAAATTCTTGACGCCGGAGCTAGGGAATTGAAGGAAGAAACCGGTCTTATCGCTAAAGATCTTAAATTAATTGGCGAGTTTTACACTACCAACGGTATTTCTGATCAAAAAGGCTATGCCGTCTTAGCTACTAATTTAAGTTCTGGAAAAATTCATTTAGACGAATTTGAAGAAATCGAACCTGTCAAATTTTATTCAATTGCTGAAATTAAAAATCTTATTGCCAAAAATTTTATTACAGATGGTCCGAGCTTAATTGCCCTATCAATTTACTTTGCTCAAAATGGACTATAAACCAGATCAAAAAATTTTAGATAATTATGCCGATATTATGGTTAATTATGCCCTTAACAACGGTCGGGGAATTAAAGCTGGTGAAACAGTTTTTCTTCAAGTTCAAGAATATGCCAAACCACTTTTAATGGCTATTTATCGAGCGGTTTTAAAAGCTAAAGCTCATCCCATTGTGGAATTTATTCCCGATGAAATGCAAAAAGATTTTTTTACTTTAGCCAATGAGTCCCAGATAAATTATTTTCCGACCCATTTTTATAAAGGCAAAGTTAAACAAGCCGATCATTTTTTGAGTATTATTGCCGAAACTGATAAGCATGAATTGGAAGGTATCGACCCTCAAAAAATCATGCAGCGTAATTTATCTTTAAAACCCTATCGTGATTGGCGACGCCAGAAAGAATCTCAACACAAATTTTCCTGGACTTTAGCCCTTTATCCTACCCCTTCTATGGCCGCCGAGGCTAGTCTTTCTTTAAAACAATGTTGGCAACAGGTGATTAAATCTTGTTATTTAGATAATCAAAATCCAGTTAAGCGCTGGCAGGAAATTCAAAAAAATATGGATTTATTTAAAAAGAAATTAAATAAACTGCCGATTGATCATCTGCGAATCGAGTCTCAAAATACTGATCTAATTATTGGGGTAGATCAAAATCGCCAATGGCTTGGTGGTGAGGGTTGCAATATTCCTTCTTTTGAAATTTTTATTTCCCCTGATTGGCGCCGTAGCGAGGGCCACATTAGTTTTGATCAGCCTCTTTATCGTTATGGCAATGTCATCAAAGATATTTATTTAGAATTCAAAAATGGTCTAGTGGTTAAATCTAAAGCTTCGACTGGAGAAAACGTTTTACAGAAAATGATTGCTACTAAAAACGCCGATAAAGTGGGGGAGTTTTCTTTAACCGACAAAAATTTCTCGCGGATTAATAAATTTATGGCTGAAACATTATATGACGAGAATTTTGGCGGAAAATATGGCAATACTCATATCGCTCTTGGAGATTCTTTTCACGAGTCATATTCTAAAAATCCTAAGAACATTAAAGATTCTCAATGGTCGCAAATGGGTTTCAACGATTCAGTTATCCATACCGATATTATTTCTACCGCCAACCGGACTGTCACTGCTTTTTTAACCGATGACACTTCTAAAGTAATTTATAAAGACGGTCACTTTCTTATATAATGTATAATCATTTAAATCATTAATTTTTAAAAATAAACCTATGGCATTTAGCATCAACATGGCAATCATTACCGGCAACGTTACCCGTGATCCGGAATTAAGATATACCCCCTCTGGTTCGGCTGTTTGTAGTTTTGGGGTCGCTACCAATCATTCTATTAAAAGAGGTGAACAATGGGAAAATGTCCCCACTTTTCATAATATTGTAGTTTGGGGTAAACAAGCTGAATATATTTCTAATACTGTTAAAAAAGGGGTCAAAGTTTCTTTAACAGGCCGCATTGATAATCGTCAATATGACGCTAAAGACGGCACTAAAAAATATATCAGTGAAATTGTCGCCGATAATGTTATTCCCTTTACTGATCGCCGTCCGAGTGATGATGGTCAAATCGCTGACGCTAGTGTCACTCAAGAAACCCCTACCGCTACCGAAGATAAAGTCGAAGATATTATTATCCCCGACGAAATGCCATTCTAGACTAAATTTTACTGCCTTTTATTTCTATTCCCGATTTTTTTAAATAATCGATTAATAACTCTGTTGGCAAACCGTTAAGACCACACAATGAACCACTAAAATAGTTAACAAAAGTTGATTGGTAAGTGTAAAGTGGCGAAAAAGATCCCGACCATTGTAATACTGGATTATTTTCCACAAAATTATTTATTTCTTTCTCTGGTAATTCTCTAAAATTTAAAGTCGAAACTGAAGTTGTTGAAAAATTAATTTTATTAATTTTATCGAGATAACAAAAGCCAGTGTAAGCGATTAATTTATTATTTGATTCCAGTTTTAGCATTTCTTTGGCCTCTGCTAAATCTCTTGGTTTTTCCAACACTTTTCCCTCGCAACTCAAAAAAGTATCGGCAGCAATTATAATTCCCTCATTTTCTTTAGCCACTTTTTCTGCCTTAGCTCTGGCTATTTTTTCAGCTCTTAATTTTAAATCTTCATCCCGAATGGCTTTTTCATCAATATCCGCCGGAATTACACTATATGGAATTCCCAATGAATCCATAATTAATTTTCTTTGTCTCGACCCCGAAGCTAAAATTATTTTTTGTGTCATATGACAAATTATATAGCATATTTAAAATATTAAGCTATTTAGCGGTATAATCGGCTATGTCAATGTATGAAAAATACATGGTTGATGCCCGCAATCTTTGTGATTCTCAATATACTCAAAAAGTAATAGAGACAAGTCCGATTATTAACGTCTGTATCTATGGTGCTGGCAGAAGTCCGGGAGCTTCTGAAAGATTAGATAGACTGGGTTATCCCTCAGTTTTTCTTGATCGAGGTTTAATCGGTTTAGAAAATACTAGTCCTGAATTTAATCATGTAGTTATCAAAAATTTGAAACTTTTTCCATTTCTTTTTCTATTCGCCAGTGATTTAGAACAAGATATTTATTCAAGAGCAATAAAAAATCTTAACGTTCCACTTAAAAATATTTTTTACAATGAAATCGAGTTTGCAAACCTTGTTAAAAAAAGAAAAGTTGCTTTACCCAGTCTAAACGAGAAGAGTAGATAAACTTTGGTGA
>Ga0182027_10000045_pt1 | contig 182007 bp, 170 predicted proteins | sample 712E1DmetaG_FD_121300 | JGI IMG/M metagenome (GOLD analysis project Ga0182027, IMG submission 121300) | Permafrost microbial communities from Stordalen Mire, Sweden - 712E1D metaG (Illumina Assembly) | ecosystem: Environmental > Terrestrial > Soil > Wetlands > Permafrost | place: Sweden...
GAAAATAGAGCTGTTTTGGGCATGTATCAGGCAAAAAGGCTCCTGAACATTGCAACATAATACCATCTGTCAACATCAAACCGAAATCGACCATTTTACAGGATTTTTAGAGGTTCCCTTAAGTTTATTTTTACAACCTTGACAACCAGAAAGAAGGTCCCATGAAATCATCCACCCTTATCACCATCATTCTTGCCGTATGCTTCCTGTCTCTTTTTATAGTCGGTTGCGCTCATCAACCTTTCCCGCCCGGTCACAGCTTCCCCGGTTTCTGGAAAGGCCTGCTGCATGGCTTTATCGCGCCGGTTTCATTTATCGTAAGCCTTTTTACGGATTGCAGGATCTATGAATTTCCCAATGCCGGCCGGTGGTACGATTTCGGGTTCATGCTGGGAATAGGAGGATTCAGCGGGGGAATTTTCGGGGCGGCAAGGCATAAAAAATAAATCATCAATACTGCCGAAAAACAACTTGATAAAAAAGGCCGTCCCGTTTTTATGCGGGGCGGCTTATTAATTCCTTCCCTTAGATAGAATCAGAAACGCAGGCCGACAAGCAGCCCGAAGTACGGCGTTTTCACGTGGTAGCCGTGCGCGGCGTAATACGCGTCGGCCTTTTCCTTTGTTTCAAGCCCAAGCGCCTCCTGATACGATCTCCGTGAGTCGGTGGAAAGTCCCGGGGGCACTACCATTATGTCAAAATCAAACCGGTTATTGACGAGCAGGCCTGTTTTTATCGCAAGCCCGCCATGACCGCCGACAAACAGGTCGTAAAACCCGTTGCATCCGATCTTCGCCTGAAAAGTCCTGTCTTCACCGCCGATGTAAAAGTTTGTGCCGATTTCGGGTATGGGCAATACTCCGTAAAAGCCGAATGCGCCTATTTCGAGTCCTCCGCGGAGAAGATTGGTGGGCTCGGCAAACTGGCGTTCGTACGCATAGTATGAAAGCGGGATGGTCAGGCTCGCCATGGACACCGGGATCTGGTCAACACAAAGCCCCACGCCGAACATGGTATGGTTTTTAGACGGCGCAAGCTTGATGTTTGCGCTGCTGCTGAACAGAATTCCGAGCACTGCAATAAGGCCGGCGGTACGAAAAAGTGTTGTTTTCATGATTTCCTCCTGTTAAAAAGTGATGGTCAGATTAAGTCCCGGATTATTGCCCGGGGCCGATATCGAAACGTCCGCGGCATACGACAGTTTGTCAAGGCCCCTGTTGAATGCTGCGGCGGAATTTACCGAGGTGATGATGTCGGCAAGCGTTCCCGCGCCGAATATCGCGGTGTACGCGATGGCCCATTGGTTTTGTTCGCCTTCTTTTCCCTGGGTTTGGGTGATTCCGAACAAAGAAAGGGATTTGATGAGTGAAAAAAACAGCGCAAGGCCGTAATTATGCGTCACATAGTGCCCACTCGCCACAGGCAGCACGCTAAGGCCGCCGGCAAGCAAAGGAGAGGTGCGCGATCGCTTTGCCCATTTATCAATTGTGAAACCCGATTTCAGGAAACGGTCGCAGTCGTCGGACGAAAGTCCTGCGCTGCGGAATTGCGCGAGTTCCTTCGGCTCTTTGACGATATCGGCGCTGTCCGGCTGATCCGACGGCGAAAGCGCTGTTGCGTTTTGTATAGAAGCGCCGCTGATTTTTTCAACGATTCTTTTTGCTGCTACAGAAAAGCTGTCGTTAGTTTCGCAGGTTTCGGTACAGCTTTTTTCAATGGAAGACGTCCCCACATCTATCATGCGGACCTCGAAAAAATAGCGCCCCTCAAAAACCATGAGCGTGCCGGTGATGATGTCCTGCACGTTCAGGATTTTTCCAAACCGCGCGGCCTCGACATCGGTCTTTATCTCGAAATCGGCCTCTGCCCGTTCGCGCCGTATTTTGTCAATTTCCCGGCGTTCGAGCACTGTGTACCGGTTTGTGTTGACAAAGTAGTTTTCGATCAGGTGCGTCATGACCGATACTTCCAGGTTACCGGCGTTTTCGTTTTTCAATTGAAGGATGGCGATGCGCGGCTTTTCCTGCGCCGGGCACAGGGCGGGCAGAAGCGCCAGGACAAAAACCGGCAGAATCATTTTTATTGTATTCATTTCCGCTCCTCTGTTTGTGAAATTGATTTTTGTTTCGCACCGTGATGTTTCGCAAAGCCGATGCCAACAAAAGCAAATTGTATTCTAAAACATTGTTATTATGTCAATTAACCTGAAAAATCGGATGGGTAAGAGTAAAGAAGAAAGACGCGTTTATGCGCCTGTTGGATTTTTAAGCTGAAGGAATGCGATTGGGAAAAGAAATGAAGTCAATACTATAGAAGTTGAGTGTTTTAAAAATTAGGTGCGGATTGTTCTGCGGTAGGATATAACAAATGGACAAAGGTCTTAGGCAAGTCTTCGATTGGAAAAATCAGATGAAACTTCACCGAAATTCGCAGAAGCGGTATTACCCCCCCGGTGCAATAAACCTATAATACAACCCCGTCCCAATCACCGTCATCTCCTTTACATACTCAAATTCAAACGTCACCAGTTTTTCCACCTGTTTCCACGCCCCGCCTGTTGCCAGCACTATCGCGTCGCTTCCGAATTGCTGTTTATACCGTTCCACCAGAAACGACAGCGCGCCAGCGGTGCCGAAGGTGACGCCGGTTGTCATTGAAGACTGTGTTGATTTGCCTGGAAATTCCGTTGCGGTTTCGTCGATTTGCACGGCCGGCAGGCTGCTTGTATTATCGTGAAGGCTTTTAAGCTGGGTTGTGAGGCCCGGAAGTATTGTTCCGCCGGTGAATTCATGCCCGTTTTTTAAAAAATCAACGGTGATGGCTGTGCCCGCGTCGATGATGATCTGGTTTTTCCCGGGATATGCGGCAAATCCGTACAGGCAGTCTGCGAGCCGGTCCGCGCCAAGGGTGGCGGCGTTTTCGTAGGTAACGGAAATAGGGAAGTCCTTGCCGTACTCAAGCCATACAGGCGGCTGAAATCCGACTGATACAAGGAGCTTTGAAATTTCGTCCTTTTTTGTTTTAATAACGCTGCAAATCACTACAGGCAGGGTTTTGGGCTGCTGGTTTCTATTTAGCTGGGATTCTAGAGATGATACAAGCAGGGCATTTATATTTTTTGTTGGAAGAACATCAGAGCACTGGCATGTATGGCTTTTACAGTTTACCAGACCGGTGTGTGTGTTTGTATTGCCTATGTCAATTGCGAGGACGAGGTTTGGTTTCATGGTAATAAAATATATGTATGCAGGGGTGAGGGTTAAAACCTCACCGGCCCTGATGACAATAAAATTTCCTTATCCCCGGTTCTCAGCCGCATCCTTCCGTCTTCAAGGACCCCTTCAAAAACGCCCTTCTGCCCGTTTACCTCGCAGTCCGAGCCCGTTTTGTAAAGCCGGTTGACATACAGCAGGTGCGCCGCAGCAATGTCGAGCGGCAGGTATTTCCAGAACCAATCAAGTATCTTTCCTAAAAGCACAAATTCGCTGTGTTTCTTTCCCGTTTCAATCAGCAGCGATGTGGCAATGTCCCGGATGTCCTCGGGAAACGTTTGTAAAGCTATGTTGACGTTAATCCCAAAACCCACCACGATATACCCGCTGCTCTGCGGAATATTTTCCAGCAGGATGCCGCACAGCTTTTTATTACCCCAATAAATATCGTTCGGCCATTTAATGGAGAGCCGCGCTGCCGGGCATGTGCTTTTTACTGCATCGTAAATCGCAAGGCTTATTGCGCGGTTATCAATGAAATGTAAGCCGATGTCCGCAACGGGGCACACGATGCTCGCAAACACGCCGCCCTTTGCTTCGGAGAAGAACGTGTTCTGGCGCTGACCGCGGCCGGCGGTCTGTCTGTCTGCGCAGACAACGACAATGCCGTCTTTGGGAAGACCCTTCAGGGATTTTGCAAAGGTGTTGGTGGATTCAATGGAATGGAAATGATGTAGTTTTTCGACAAAGGAAAACTTTTTTATTTTATCAAGAGAGGTAATCATGGGAGGACTCAAAGCCATCAAACAATTACTCAATAACCAGGTGGATGTCCAGCGCCGGCGCGCTGTGGGTTATTGAGCCCACGGAAATAAAATCAACCCCAGTTTCTGCAATATTTGCTATGGTATCGGCAGTAACGTTGCCGCTCACTTCAAGCTCCACGCGTACACCGCTCGAGACTCTGAGTTTCACGCATGCGGCCATGTCGGCGATGCTCATGTTGTCGAGCATGATCCGGTGAGGCCGGCACGAAAGCGCTTCGGTGAATTCCCCGACAGACTGCGTTTCGACCTCAATTTTCGTTTTGCGGCCGGATTTTTTGACAAACGCCTGGGCTTTCCTCACTGCAGGCCCGACGCCTCCTGCCGCCTTCACGTGCGTGTCCTTGATAAGCACCATGTCGAAAAGCCCGAAACGGTGGTTGAGCCCGCCGCCATGGACCACCGCCTCTTTTTCGAGCGCACGGAGGAGCGGCGTCGTTTTTCTTGTGTCAAGGAGTCTGGCTTTGGTATGGGATATCAGGCACGCAAGGGTGTTTGCGGCGGTGGCGACGCCGCTCAGGTGCTGGAGGAAATTCAGGGCGATGCGCTCGCCCGCGAGGATCGCGCGCACCGAACCGGAAAGTTCGCAGATGCGTCTTCCGGGCGCAAGCTGCACTCCGTTTTTGAGCAGCACATTGACAGAAAGCGATCGGTTCACACGGGAATACAGCGGCTTGATAACCTGAGCGCCGGACAGTATCCCGGCGCTTTTGCTTATGATGGCGGCGCGGGCAGTTTCATGAGCGTCAAACAATGCCCGCGACGTTATGTCGCCGGTTCGGCCGAGGTCTTCGGCAAGCGCCTGCTCGATGATGGGCATAAGAACCCGGGCAGCGCCTTTGCTCATAAAAAACCGTACCGCAGGCCGAGGGAGAATTCGATGACATTATCCTGCGCGTCAATTTTGTTGTCCGCGTTCATGTCCAGATAGTACCACGAAACCCCGGCCGACAGTCCCACGCCGAACAAAATGGGGTTGGTGACTGCGTCGAACCCGGCCGCTAAGCCCCATGAGGGGAAAATGCTTTTGGGAGGATAGAGTCCGCCATGCGTCTCCTGAAAATAAACGGCGGCATATTTAAGCGGCCGCCACAGGCTGTCGTTGACGGAAAAAGAAAGTCCCAGCGACAGATCGGGGCCCGAATACAAGGAGTCTGCGGCCGGATAGGCGAGCGGATGGCGGTCGAAGATGTTCTGCTTGTAGAACGCGTTGAGCGCGGTCCCCTTTACCGGGCTGATGCCGAAGAACAGCTCGAGTTTTCCGGTAGACTTGCGGTCCGAAAGCAGCCCGTTCTGGGTGAGGAGCGTATCGTGCAGCGCCGCCGTGCTGATGACGCGTGCCCGGTTCGACATGTAAAAGGAGTTGAACTGGCCGGCGACAAGGCGGCCCATTTCCGCGGTGAAATCGCCCTTGACAAACAAGGTCTGCCAATTGATGGAAACCACAGGGGCGCGCAGTACGAAGCCGTCGTTGTGGAAATTCACGAGTTTCTGGGCAAACTCCGCGCCAGCGACGACCTTCAGGTCGTAATTGGCGACGACGTCTGCGGAGAAATCGAGCTGGTATATGCTGGTTGGCGTTGCCGGGCCGGGCCGGATGGTGCCCGAATCCGTGCCGGGAAGGTTTACAAAACGGTACCCGACGGAGTCGCCGGCAGCCCGGTCATATTTGTTTGCGTCGTAGAAATAGCCCGCGCCGAGGTGGTAGATATTCGGCTCGAACAGGAGATGCGCCCCGCCCAGGGAAAAGGAGGACAGGTCGGCGACAAACCCCTGCATGGTCCAGTCGCCGAGTTGGGCCTGCAGGGTGGCGCCCAGCGGATGAAACAGCGAATACGGGTTGTAGTTGTTGTAGCCGTCAACAATGAGCCCGTTCCCTATGGTAAAATTATTGACCGGGCCGATTTTAAGAAACGTGGAATCCTCGAACAGCCCTACGTTGACATGGTCAATCAGATCAAGGGCCCCGGCCAGGGATGAAAAATTATACATGGCGATCCTGCTTGTATAATTTGCGGCAACCGGCAAACGGAGGCCTGCTTCGAAAAAATGGCTGGAAAACGACGGCGTGAGGATGAATTGGGAATACAGGTTGTCGCGCGCGAGGGTGAGCACGTTTGATTCCTCCACGACAAACCTTCGCTCATTGTAAAGGTCAGGTTTGCCGATTGCGGGACAATGAATCCCGTATTTTTCCCTGTCATCAAGAATGGCGCCCCAGATCCTGTTAAGGCTGAAAGGCTGTTTATACCTGGCCTGGTCAGCCGGTGTCCCTTGCTGTTGTGAGGCCATGTTCTGTGAAAGGCCCGTTGGTCCTGACGATTTATCTTCTGTCGGCTTGATCCCTGCAGCGCCGAGCTCGGATTCGATATAGTCTTCACCGAAAGAGTGCTTGAGCACCAAGGCATGGCGCACCGTGATGTACAGGGGCGCGGCGGGCTCCTTGCCTGTGAAAATCGTGGTTGACTGGCCGGGGGTTAGCGTTATCCCCTCTTTCTGGGCGATATTCCTGGCTTTTATCGAGCCGCCTAGGGTCTGGAACACTGTCTCGCCGGTTTTTAGCTCAACGGCCGTTGAAAACGAACCGTTGTCTGTTTCGCCGGTCGCGTTTGACGTGAACATGCTGATGTGGCAGTTGGATATTGCTTTTATGAAACAGCCGCCGGCAAAGAGCGTAAGATTGGCTTCAATGCCTGTCGCGCCGCTTTCGGTTGGCTGCTCGCGGATATTGAAGAGTACCTTGGAGTTCGAACCGAGGATCGCCGCATTGTCCTTGCCGAAATGCATCACTAGCCTGGTCTGGAAAAAGGTCTCGACGATGTCATTGTCGCGGACCTGGGAGCCGACGGATAGCTTGTCCCAGTTTTTTTTCCCCATGCGTTGGACCTTAGCGCTCCCGTCCAGGGAGATGACGTTAAAAACTTTCTGCGAAAAAGCGTCTGCCGCCATAAACAGGACGGCGAGCGCAAGGAGTGTAAAAAATGGTTTTTTCATGATGGCAGCATTTTGTCAAAGGTCAATAATGATCAGAGAGAGCTTGCTAATGCAAACAGGTGCCTTTAAATGGTAAAATAATATCCACATATGTTCAAGTGTCACGATTGATTGAAGTCTCTTGTGGGGGAAGGCTCCCCCTGGCCCCCGGCTTCCGGCGCTTCGCACCGGTGATCCGGGGGCACACCCCCTCTTTGGCGCCGATATTCCTTTTGCTTGCGGACATTCGGGTGGCTGTCGGTACGGCGGTGGTAATAGAGAGTTTACGCACTATGGAAGGAAGAAATATTGTAAATGTGGGTAGTGAAATGCCGCATTTGATTGTTATCGGCATCCAACAATCCATTAATCAAATTACCTCTTCACCTTTTTTAATCAGCCATAAAGCCCCGACCTTCTCATGGAATTTGTCAATCGTGAGCTTTGTTTTCAGCACGCAGTTGAAGAAATTGTACTTCGTGAGGTCGAAATCCATAATGCTGTCCCTGAGTTCCGCATGCAGCGCGGTGCCGGGCATGGGCGTGAGCACGGTGTAGCCCGCATACGTCACGCGCTGGGAGTCGGCGAAAACCGCCAGGGCGTCAAAGTCCTGATCGTCGTAGTCGGGCGGCACCACGTAGTTGCCGCGCACCGAAATACCGTTGTCGTGGAACACCGAAACAGCTTTACGTATGAGCGAAGGGTCAAGCTTCTTGTTGTATGAGTCAAGCTCGCTGCGCCGGAAAGACTCGAACCCGCAGATCACCACCTTGAGCCCGGCCTTTGCCATGCGCTCCACGAGCCCGGGGTTGTTTGCCGCGGTGTCTGCGCGGATGTCCATCACGAACTCCTTGTCGAGGCGCTCTTCGGCGATGCGGAAGAACAGCTTGTGTGTGTATGCCTCGTCGATCACGGAATTCGCGTCTGCAAAGCGCACGATGCCGTAGTCGGTAAGCGATTTCAGCTCGGCAATGATGCTCTCGATGTCGCGCAGGTAATACCTGCCTTCCCATTGGGGCCAGATGGAGCAGAACGAGCATTTGAAGGGGCAGCCGTATGATGTATTGATATAGGTGATGTTTTTTTCGTTGTGCCCCATTCTGTAGGCAGGGAGCCATTGTTTAATGTATGACCTGTCCGGAAGAATGAGGCCATCGGTAAAGGCGTTTCTTTTGAGCGGCGGACATGGCGAAATGCGATATCCTGAAGATGTGTTTGCATAAATCCCACCTATGGTGAGATAGTCCCGGCCCTCCGACTTGGCCTTGACGATTTCGCGGAACGTCTGGCCTGCCTGGCCAGAACACACGATGTCTGCTGCGGTAGTTTTAAAATCCTGAGGGCACAGCGATGCGTGCAGGCCGCCGGCGACGGTAAGGACACCGGGGTCCCATTGCTTAACGGTTTCCAATATTTTCAGGCTATATGGGAATTCAGACGCGATGCAGGTGACGCCCGCGATCTGCGGCCTTGTTTTTTCGCAGTACTGCCTCACGAGCGCCTCCATGGGCGGCGCCTGCGGATTAAGGTCGTATTCCGCCTTCATGTCGAGCACCGTGACGTTGTGCTCATGAACCGCTGCCGCAATGGTCAGAAGCCCCAGGGGCGGGCCGATGAGCTTCTTGTGGATAAACCGCTTTGCTGCCTCAGGCGCGTGCGCAAGTATCGCGTTTTCGGGCGAGCGGGGTGGATTGATAAGAAGTATGTTCATACGGCGCTTAAAAGGTATACGATTGCGGATATTTGGCCTTTGAAAGGCCTGAGGAGTTTGACGATGGTCTGAATATTCCTCATGCCGGGCGCCATTTTTTCTGATAGCTCGAACCGGGAATTTTCGGGCGTCCCGGCGTACAGGAATTCGCAGTCGGTAAAATTATACGGCCTCCCAAGGGCCTTGAACAGCGCCTCCTTAACGCAAAATGCGGCGCACAGGCCCGCAACAGGATCTTCAAGCCCCCTGCAGTGGGCGCGTTCTTTCGGAGTGTACACAAAGGGCAGGAAGTTTTTGCCGGCTTTTTCCCATTTGCAAAAGCGTTCGACATGCTCCGAGTCGATGCCGCAGGAGGCAAGCGAAAGGCGGGAATTAAACGTCCACGTTAACGATGTTGTCACCGAGTCTCACAATTTTGAGTGTGAGTTCCTTTACCTGGCCTATGGTGTTGGCCGGCTTTTTCATAAGGTGTTTGCCGAGGACCTTAAGCTCTATTTTGAGGCCGTATTTTTTGCGGACAATTTCGAGCAGCGACAGCAACATGAGGGAATCGCCTTCGAGTTCCTCGATGATATTGGTACTGTCCGACAGCTTTGACGCATCGATATCGCATTCTTCGGCAAAAAAATCGTATACAAGCCGCCGGATTTCATCTTCTTTTTGTTTGTCTAACTCGGGCATTATGGATACTCCAAGAACTGACAATACAATCATTATACGCTATAACGGTTTATGGTTCAATAAAATACTTTGTTCCTGGGCTTGTTTAAAAGTATTTGTCCTGCTATATCCTCTGGCGTATCCCCCAAAATTCGTGTATTTTATCCGAACATGAAATCTCCCCTGCATGAATTTTCCATTCCCGTAACGGTTGAATTCGAGGACGTGGATGCGTACAAGATTGCGCACCACACAAAGCTCGTTTCATATCTGGAGCGCGCGCGGGTGCGGTATTTCACCAGCCTCGGCTTTGACCTGCAGGCACAGGACATGACCGTTGTGCTGTATCATCTCGATATGAATTTTAAAAAGCCCGCCTTTTTCCAGGACGCGCTCACGGTGACGGTTTCCCTCAGGTCTTTTGATAATTTCCGCATGGAGCTGTATTATAAAATCCGCAGGGGCATCGAGCTCATTGCCAGGGCCAGCACGGGCCTGTGTTTTGTTGATCCGAAAACAAAAATCATGATTCCTGCGCCGGACAAATATGTTGAGAAAATCAACGCGCTGTTATCCAAATAATTTTTACAGGGCATCGGACTCCCATGGCTGACAAAGCGATCGTTATCACTGGTCTCGGCCTTGTTACGGGGCTCGGACTCGGCTGCGCCGCATCGTGGAAAAACCTTGTTGCCGGACACAACCCGGTGCAGCGTTTTACCCTGTTTGATCCCAAAGACCTCGGCTGTTTTTTCGGCGTGGAACTGCCCAAAGAGGCAGACGGCCTGTTTTCGGCCTCCATCAAACCCCGCAGCCGCTCGCAGATGACGCGCGCCACCATGATTGCCGTGGTCTGCGCAGACATGGCCGCGGCAGACGCGAAACTCGATTCCGGAACGCTTGACACGGCGCGTGTTGGTGTCATTACCGGCGCAACAGGCACAGGGTACTGGTGGGACAGGCAGGACAAAGACGAGCACCGCATCCTCAAGAACATGGCCAATGCCTCGGCGTCGTGGATAAGCCTGCGCCGCAAGTTCCACGGTCCTTCGTTTTCCGTGAGCACCGCTTGCGCGTCCGGCGCGTATGCGCTCGCAGGCGCCTATGATCTCATCGTTACGGACCAGTGCGACGTGGTTGTCGCGGGATCGGCAGACGCGTCGATTAATTTCGCGGACGTGGAGGGGTTTTTAAGCATCATGGCGCTGTCGGAAGAAAAAGAAGACTTTACACATGCGTGCAGGCCGTTTGACGCTGCGCGCAGCGGGTTTGTGATGGGCGAGGGCGGCGGCATGCTCGTGGTGGAATCCCTGGAGCATGCGCAGAGGCGGGGCGCCAAAATTTACGCAAGGCTTTACAGACCCGGGTTGTCCAGCGAGGCGTACAATATGCTTTCCCCGCAGCCGTCGGGCGCAGGCATGACAGTGTCCATGGAACGGGCGCTTAAAAACGCGGGCATGAAGCCTTCGGCCGTCAGCTATATCAATGCGCACGGCACGTCGACGGCGTACAACGATTTGTACGAAACACAGGCGATAAAGGCCGTGTTCGGGGAACACGCGCAATATATTCCTGTTTCGTCAACAAAGCCGCAGACAGGCCATTGCCTTGGGGGCGCGGCGGGCGTCGAGGCGGTGATAAGCGTTCTGGCCCTTGTCAACAACACCGTGCCCGCCACCATAAACCTGCGCACGCCCGACCCGCAATGCGACCTCGATTATGTGCCGGGCGCGAGCAGAAAACAACCGCTCAATGTTGTGATGTCGAATTCGTTCGCGTTCGGCGGCCATAACGGCGTCTGCATTTTCGAAAAAGTATGACACATCCTGTTTATATAGCCGGGACCGGCTCGTTCCTTCCGGGAGATCCCATCCCTTTCAGCGGCATTGACGCGGCGCTCGGCGCACTTCCGGACGCGCCGAAATCGGTGCGCAGGTGGTATGAGTCAAGCGGCGCGGTGATGCGGGAGCTCCTCGATGTCAAGTACGTGCACTATGCGCTCGACCCTGTCACGCGCGAATTCTTCGAAGACAACGTCACCATGGCCGTGAAGGCGGCGCAGGCCGCGCTCGCGCACGCGGGCATGGCGCCCGATGACATTGACCTCATCTGCTACGGCAGCTCGCACCAGGACCAGATGCCCACGGCGTCGGTAAGGATACAGGAGGCGCTGGGCATAGAGTGCTGCGACGAGCTGGCGATCCACGCAAACTGCACTTCCGCGTACAAGGCGCTTTACTGCGCGCACCAGTTTATTTCTTCCGGGAAAAACAGAAACGCCCTTGTCATCTCCGCCAATATCTCTTCGTCGGAGCTGTGCGCCGAATACTACAACCAGCCCCTGATAGACAAGGAATCGCTGTTTTTGCGCTGGTTCCTGTGCGACGGCGCGGGCGCCGCGGTGGTGACGAGTGATCAGGCGCGTTCCCGCGGCTATGAGCTCGAATTTTCGTTTATAGAATCAATCGGCGGAAAGCGGCCGTCGCTCATGTACAACGAAAGGCCTGCCTTGTGGATGCCGCCCAATAAGGAATTCGGGCAGGCCAGGCACCATCTGCGCCAGAAATTCCGTAACGCGCTTTCCACGCCGGTGTTCAGGGAAAAAGACGGCTCCGTGTTTTTCAGCGGGCTCAGGCGCATGCTGGCAAAGGGAAACATTCCTATTGACAAAATAAAGCTGCTCCAGGTGAACATGCCTACCAAGCACATCATTGAATCCATCATGGACGAATGCATAACAATCGGCATTCCCGAAACGGCGCTTTATTCCCGGCTCAACGATTTGGGATACTGCGGTCCTCCCATGGTGTTCATCTGCCTTGACAAAATTATACGGGAGGAAAAACTTGCGAAAGAGGATAGAATCGTAAGCTTTGTGACAGAAGTAAGCAAGTTTATGCAGGCGGGATACTCGATTGTTAAGAGATAGGATAATATAATTTTCTGGTGGGGGAAGCTTCCCCCTAGCCCCAAGCCTCCTCGGCCTTTGGCCTGCGGGGTCTCGGGGCATACCCCCTCCCGGGTGCGGCCGGGTACCGGTAGTAGCAAGATTCATTCATCCACTGGGCGCACCCGCGAACGGCAGTTGTTGGAAAAAGTTGATGTATAAGAATGTCTTTTTGATATTGGGTTAAAAAATAGAATGTCATTGCGAGGAGTGTAACGACGAAGCAATCTCCTGTTGATAATTCAAAAATCGCCTTCATCTTTCCGGGAGCCGCTGTCGAACCGTGCGGCGCGGAGGCCGCTTTTTATTCAAAGCACCGGGAAATAATGAGGCCGTTTCTTGCCGAAGCGTCCAAATCCGCAGGGGCTGATCTTGTTGAAAGCCTTGACAAAGGGCGCCTCGGAGAGCTTGATGAAAGAAACAGCCAGATCTTTACCTTCGCGTTTTCCCACGGCGTTGCCATGGCGCACAGGCAGGCCGGCATTGCTCCCGCGGCGCTGGCAGGTTACAGCCTGGGCATTTACGCCGCGGTGTCGGTGTCGGGTGCGCTTGCCTTCAGCGAATGCTGCGGCATGGTGGGCCTGGCTTTCGACATCATGAAAAAACATTGCAAAGGCGAAGAATTTGCCATGGGAGCGGTGGTGGGCCTTTCGCACGCGGAAACGCAGCAGCTCTGCGCTTCGGGAAAGTATTCCTCGGTATGCCATACAAACACCAACAGCGAAACATGCGGCGTGTTTTCAGGGAAAAAGGACGAGATCGGGATGTTTTTTGAAGATGCCCTGGCGCATGGAGCGCTTTCCACTGTCCTTTTCAACGTTACAATACCCTATCATCACCCGCAATACCTTACCGAAGCGTCACATGAATTTTTAAGGACCATACAGGGCCTTTCCTGGCGTGATGCCGGCGTTCCAATCATTTCTTCGATTGACCAGAAACCGCTTGTAAAGGCTGCCGAACTTGCTGATTTCATCGCTATGAGCCTTGCATCGCCCGTGCACTGGCACCATGTGGTGCAGGCGATCGCGGCCATGGGAGCGGCAACGCTTTACGAATGCGGCCCCGGCATTTCCCTGGGCCAGAACGGCAGGTTTATCCAAAACGGCCTGCGCTATATCACGATTAAAAAAGCCCTTAAAAGGACCGTCGTGTGAGCAGGAGCATCCTCATCGCTGGAAGCGGGAAAATCGCCCGGGACACGGGAATGTTTTTCCTTAAAAAAGGCCATGCTGTCTCGTGGGTGTCTGCACATGAGGCCCGCCTCATGGAGATGCAGGCCTGGGCGGACAAATCGGTGCGGATGTTCATGAAATATTCCGGTGGCGCCATGCGGCAGGCGTCTGCGTGTTTTTATTTGTACGAGGAGCTTGAAAGCGGGCCGTTTGACGTAATCATCGAATGCGCAAGGGAATCGCTGGAAGAAAAAAGATCGGTACTTTCGCGTCTTGAAAAATATAGCAGCAGCGCGCTTCTGCTGAGCGTTTCATCATCCATTCTTCCTTCTACAATTAATCCTGCCTGCGCCGGGTTTCACGTGTTTTTCCCGCTTGAGCTCACCAAAACCGCAGAAGTCATTCTGCCGGCGTCGCTAAGTCCGCACAAAAGAGACGCCGTTTTATCATTCTGTTCGGAAAACGGCATTACGGGAATTTTACAAACCGAAAAAACGGCGTTCGCGGTGAACAGGCTACTGCTGCCGCTTCAGAACGAGGTGTTCCGACTCAAGGAAAAAGCTATGGATGCGGAAGATATAAACCACGCATCCACGTCCCCCTTGCTTCCTGTTGGTCAATTTGAATTTATCAACAAGGTGGGACTTCGGGTAGTGAAGGCGTCAGTGGAAAATTACCGGTCGCGTATGGATAAAAAAGAGAGCGGCATGTACGAACCCCTCTCAAATGGCCTTGACCGTCTGATCTCCTGCAATGACAAAGAAAAGCCGAAAAAAAAGCCTGGGCCGGATGAATATGATGAGTTGAAACGTAGATTGTATTATCTTTTCATCAATACATGCTGTGGATTCCTGGAGCGAAAGGAGATTGCGCCGCCGGATCTTGACTATGTGCTCGATTCCGTGTTCGGCGCGGAAATCGGATTTGATGAGGCGGTGGGGAAGGAAGGGAAGAAAAACATTTTAAGTATCCTGGAAGAAGCATATCAAAAGAATAAATATGACTATTACAAACCGGCGGAATCATTAGTTGATTGATACAAGAATGGCCTCGTGCAGGGCGCGAGGCGGGATTGTCGTATTTTTTCGTTTAAACCTCACCCCCAGCCCCTCTCCCACAAGGAGAGGGGTGGAAGAAGATTGTGTTAAGGTTTTCTACGCACTGCTGCGCCACCAAGAGGGCGGCAAACAAGAATGGCAGTTGACTTATGCCCAGCGTTAGGCAGGACTGGAGGCTGCGCTAGAGCGCGGTGCTGCCCGGACGCGCCTTTTGTAGAGACGCCACGCCGTGGCGTCTCTACAAAAGGCATAGCGCCGTGGCAGCCCGAGGCTGAAAGCCGAGACCGGAAGGACGGCCGACCCTGCGAAGCAGGGAAACGCCCATCACTAAATGTTTTTAAAAGAATAGCCTGACAACAACATGAAACTCATTTATTCCATTACAGATTTCATCGGGCACATCGTCCTTTCAAATCCCCCCTATAATTATCTTCCTGAGCCTGAATTTGAAAACCCCGCTGCACTCAGGGAATTTCTTTCCAGGCAGGAGCTTAAAGGAGTGGTCATTTCCGGGCAGGGAAAACATTTCTGCGCAGGCGCAGACCTGGGGCATCTTGCGGAGATGGCGAAAAATGTTTCAGGTCTGAAACAAAGCATGGAAAAGGGAAAACAACTGCTCGATATTATCCGGTACGCCACAATCCCGGTAGTCGCCGCGGTCCGCGGCAGCTGCCTTGGCGGCGGGCTCGAGATCGCGCTTGCATGCCATTTCCGGTTCGCCGCGAAATCCGCGATGTTCGGTTTTCCCGAATCGCAGCAGCTCATTATGCCAGGGCTGGGCGGAACAATATATCCGCAGGAAATCATGCCCCGGCGGCATCTTATAGAATTAGCCGTATCGGGAAAAATGATCGGCGCACCGGAGGCCCTTGACATGGGGATAATCGACAGGTGCTGCGAAAGCAGGGACATTGAAGGCGAAGCGCGAAATTTCTGCATTCAACTTACCGACGGCCGGCCGCAGGCACTTGTCCGCAGCATCATGACCTCCATACACAACGCCAGAACCCTTCCACTGGAGGAGGCGCTCAGGCGCGAAACCGAACTTTTCTGCGCGTGCGCGAAAAACATACCCGATGAAAAATAACCGCGTGACTGTCACCTCGTTTCTCGAAATCGTATCGCTCGCAAGCGTGAAGCGCGCAAGGAGCGGCATCATGCGGAGGAATTTTTCTCCAAAGGAAACAGGTAGACTGATTAACGCTCCCCTGCAAACAATTGCAGGTATGATCGCGCTTAAAAGGGCCATGGTGAAAATGATTGCGGCCGTCTGCGGCCAGAGGATGAGCGGAAAAAATATTGTTTTGTCTCATGATAAAAACGGCGCGCCCCGGCTTGTTGTTCTGCCGCAAAAAGCCGGAACCGGAATGCCGGATAAAAAGAACATCCGAATCTCCGTTTCCCATTCGAAAACACACGCATATGGCCTGGCGGTGATTTCGCAAAAAAGGAAGAACAATGAGGGATAAACCAATAACCCTGGAGCAGTCGGGAGGAATTGCCCGGCTCACCCTGTCTGCACCGCCTAAAAACGAAATGAATGCCGGATTCTTCCAGGAGTTTTCTGCGCTCAGGTCCAAGCTCCAGCGTTTACCTGTGCAGGGCATGATCGTGCGGGGCAGGGGAAGGCATTTTTCCTCCGGCGCCAGCATCGCCCAGCTGCGGGCGATGCTTTCACTCACCACGACGCAGGCGGGGATGCACTCGCTGCTTGACAACAGCGATAGCTTTTCAACGTTTCCGGCATTGCCGTTTCCCGTTGTCGCTGCGATCCAGGGCTGCTGTTTGGGCAGCGGGCTCGAACTCGCGCTTGCCTGCCATTTCCGCGTTGCCGCGAAAAACGCGGTGCTCGGGCTTCCCGAAGCCGGCTTCGGCCTCATGCCCGGGTGCGGGGGCACGGTGCGGCTCACGCGGCTCATCGGATACCAAAAGGCCATGCGGTATATACTGACGGGCGAGTCACTGCTTGCCCAGGACGCGCTCAAAGAGGGCATCGTTGACGCGGTTGTTGACAAGGAAGAGCTTGAGAACGCGGCGGTGAGGGTGATTGAAAGGTTTGGCAATAATAAATAAAATTCAAATATATCAGGTGGGGGACGTATCCCCCTTGCTGCGGCCCCCTCGGCCTTCGGCCTGCTGGGTCCTCCGCTACCCCCTCCTGGGTGCGGCCGGGTACCGACAGTTGCAAGGTCCATTCATCCGCTGGGCGCACCCGCGGAGTACTGTTGAAGGAGGATATCATATCAGAAAACCAGACGTCTTGAGGATTATGTATTTTAAATTCAATCACAGAAGTTCAATTTTCTTTTTCAATTAAGTTTTCATTTCTATGAAAAAAATCCCGATAATTAATATCTCTAGCGCCGCAGGAAAAAAATTCCTCTCCGGCCTCAAGGCCAAGAATGAAGGCCGCGCATCAAGTGCACTGGCTGTTGTGGATAAAATTCTTGCCGATGTCCGGGTTCGAGGAGACGCGGCGCTATTTTGCTATACAAAAAAATTCGACAAAGTGTCCGTCACTAAAAAGAGCATCAGGCTCGAGCCCTCGTACATCCGGAAACAGGCCTCGCTTGCGCCGCAGGCGTTTAAACGTTCCTGCGCAGAGGCTGCCAAGCGCATCAGGGCATTTCATGAGCGCCAGAGGCCCGCGATGTTCACCATGAAGACAGCCGAGGGCACGCTGTCGCAGATCGTGCGCCCAATCAGGCGCGCAGGCGTGTACGTGCCGGGCGGATTTACATTGTATCCGTCAAGTGTGCTCATGAACGTGATTCCCGCGCAGATCGCGGGCGTAAGCGAAATCGCGGTCGCCACCCCGCCGCGCGGCGAGCTCGATCCGGCCGTTGCCTATGCGCTTTGCCTGCTCGGTGTTTTCGAAGTGTACCGCATGGGCGGCGCGCAGGCTATTGCCGCTTTTGCATTCGGCACGCAGAGCGTTGCCGCCGTGGACAAAATAGTGGGCCCGGGCAACCTGTATGTCGCTCTTGCAAAGAAAGCCGTATACGGCACCGTGGACATAGACTCCGTGGCAGGGCCGAGCGAAGTAATTGTTCTTGCCGACGCTTCGGCCAATCCCGAATGGGTGGCGCTCGACCTTCTGGCCCAGGCAGAGCACGGCAGCGGCGACGAGACTGCGCTGTGCGTCACCGAAGACATCCGCTTTGCAAAAAGAGTCCAGGAATGCGTTGCGCGGGAAATCGATCGCTCGCCCGTGAAAAACGTCCTTACCCGGCTCGGCGCAGGGTCATTGTGCATATGCGTTGCCGGAAGCAGGAGGCAGAGCATAGATTTTGTCAACCAGTGCGCGCCCGAGCACCTCGAAATTATCACAAAAACATGCAAAAAAGACCTGCAGGGAATCCTCAACGCGGGCGCGGTGTTCCTCGGCCCGTATTCGCCGGTGGCCATGGGCGACTATTTCGCGGGCACCAACCACGTGCTTCCCACGGGCGGGGCGGCCAGATTTGCGTCGCCGCTCGGCGTGGAAAGCTTTGTCAAGCGGATGTCGGTGGCGCAGATAAGCAAACAGGGGCTGCGGCGCTCCGCGGCACACGTGTCGGTGCTGGCCAGGACGGAGAATTTCGTGCACCACGCTTTGAGTGTCGAGCGGCGGATAAGAGAATAAAATTGGGAAAAAGATGGGCGTTCCCGCTTGTAAATCTGTCAGGATTATGTTAAAAGTTTCTGGTGGGGAAACCGTAACCGGTTTCCCCTGGGGTGCAGCTTCCTCCCGCCAAAAGTCGGCGTGAGGTGATCTGCACCCACACCCCATCCAGCGGAAACGCGCGCGAGGCGCAACGCTTACACGTTGCGCGCGTCACGTTTCCGCAACGCCTTCGCTAATGTATGCCGCTTCGCGGCGATAAAAAAGAGACATGGAAATATAATAGTGGTATTCACGCCAGCTATTGTAACTGTAATACCCTCTACGCATTTTCTATTGGTGCTTGTATCAGTATCTCCTCGTTCCAAAGAATTTGCTTGCGGTCATTTCGTTACCACAAACGACGAAGACAGCGTAGGTTTTATTCCGATAGCTCTTAAATGTCCCTGATATGCCTCAGGGTTTATTGTGGCGAATATATACTGGCCTGGTTTCTGGCAGAAAACCATTTTTTTTCAAAGGGGCTTGCAAAGCGTGAGATTGAGTGTATATTATGATGGTAAGGGGAGAATTTCGTAAAATCTGCCTCGAAGGGGGGCCTGTATGTTTGGAAAACGAGTCATCTTTTTGTTTCTTTTATATTCAGGCATGTGTTTCGGTCAATGGGTACAGGTCAATTCCGGCCCCCCAGATTCTATTAATGCCACTCTTGCCGTGAGCGGCGGCTATATCTTTGCCGGGACGTTGAGCGGTGCCTTTCTATCCACCAATGAGGGGACAATCTGGACTGCTATATCCGGACTCCCCACCGGCTTTTATGTCAACATATCATTTGCCATGAGCGGCAGCAATATTTTTGCCGGGACTAGTGGAGGCGTCTTTTTATCCACCAATAACGGTGTAAGCTGGATCGCGATCAATACCGGCCTACCCGCAACTATGGTAGGTTTCAATTTTATTTCCATGATTGGTAACAATATCTTTGCCGAGGTTCTTTATCAACCTCAAAAATATTTTCTTAGTAACGGTCTTTTCCTATCCACCAACAATGGCATGAGCTGGACTGCGGTCGATTCCGGCCTCGCGAACACAAACATTAGTTGTCTTATCGGGCAGGGCAGCAATATTTTTGCCGGGACTAATAGCGGTGTCCTTCTATCCCCCAATAATGGTATCAGCTGGACAGCAGTCAATAACGGCATCCCCGCGTCTACTTATGTTACTTCTCTTGCCGTCAGCGGAAGTAATATCTTTGCAGGGACCTACCTCGGGGCGGGTGGAGTCTTTCTATCCACCAATAACGGCACAAGCTGGACAGCGGTCGATTCGGGCCTCACGAATAGTCAGATCACGTCTTTTGCCGTGAGCGGCAGCAATATTTTTGCCGGAACTATTGGTGGCGTCTTTCTATCCACCAATAACGGCACAAGTTGGACAGTGGTCAGCTCAGGCCTCCCGATTTATAACGCAAATGTCAGCGTCATCAACGGGGTAGTCTCATCTCTTGCAGTGAGCGGTAGCACTATCTTTGCTGCGATTGGTAATGACGGTCTTTGGCGCAGGCCGCTTTCAGAAATGGTAGGGGTAATCAACCCTAATCCGCAGCAGGGAAAGTTAAAGCAGTATGCCAATGGATTAAAAATTAATGTCAGCAAGACCGGTATTGCTTTATTGTTGCCACAAACCTTTAATAATGGTGCAATATCCGTTGGATTGTATACTATCGCCGGAAAAAGAATTTATTCAGCCACACATCAGGCACACAACGGCACCCTGAATATTCCAGTATTGGGATTATCCACAGGCACCTATCTAATGTCAATAAAAGGCAATAATACCACACTGTCTTCGCCGTTTGTAGTAACGAAATGACCGGAGTTTTCAAGATAATTTTGCTGTCAACAAACAGTAAATAGTAAGCCGAAAAACGCAAAGGCACTATTGTGCCAGTCCTGCCCCATCTAAGATTTACGAAAGACATAATCTTGCACAAGCGGAATAATGCGAGTCACCAGACATCAAAATAGTGGTTTTTCGCGCCAGGTTGGACTGGAGTGGTGCGCTAAAGCGCGTTGCCGGCCGACCCCGCCGACAGGCATTGGGGCGGACCGGCAACGAGGCTGACCAGCCGAGCCCGAAAGGAGAACCGCCGCCGGCTTCGGCGGGGCGCCCAGATTTTAATGTTGAATTTTGCTTTAGTAAAAAAGGGGAAGAAAAATGGAGGCGGCATCCAGATTTGAACTGGAGATAAAGGTTTTGCAGACCTCTGCCTTACCGCTTGGCTATGCCGCCGGAAAAACCCTTACAAAAAAAATGGAGCGAGAGACGGGATTTGAACCCGCGACGGCCACCTTGGCAAGGTGGAGCTCTACCAGTCTGAGCTACTCTCGCTTAATTCGAACGTAAAAGATAGTTTATTTAGAAAAAAAGGTCAAGCCGTAATTCTTCTTCACGGCGTCCTTCCCCCCGGGTTCCATGCCTGGGTGGTCCCTAAAATCAGCGCGACATATACCATCATGCCGATGGCGAGGATCACAAAATTCCTGTAATCTATTTTTCTTCTTACAATTTTAATCTTGTTTCTGTCGGCGGGGATCTGGGACCCGGCAGAAGCGGCCAAGGTGTCTTTTTTAGCGCTGTCGGGCTGCCAGGATGGCTGGGGATTAAGAGAGACCTGGCCGGCCGCAGGCAGGGCACAAAAGAAAACAAGCGCGATACAACAGAGAAGTTTCATATCATCCCCGGTTGATAAGCTCTGAAACCAGTTTGTTGATTTCCTTCGGGTTCCCTTTGCCTTTTGTCGCTTTCATCACTTCGCCCACGAAAAAGCCCATGAGTTTTGTTTCGCCGGCCTTGAACCGGGCGGCTTCCTTTGCGTGTTTTGCGAGGATATCGCTGACGATTTTTTCAAGTTCGCCGGTGTCTGATATCTGCCGCAGGCCCTGCTCCTCAACGATGATTTCCGGATCTTTATCGGTGCTTTCCATCAGGTCGAACACCTTTTTTGCCGCGTTCGCGGATAGGGCATTATTCCTGACAAGGTCCAGAAGTTTTGCCAGTCTTTGCGGGGTCACTTTGAGCTGATTGATGTCGATCTTCTTTTCCTTGACGACCCTCAGCGATTCGACCATGATCCAGTTTGCAGCGAATAGATTATCCTTGCTGGATTCAGGATGAAAATTATCAAGAGTCGCTTCAACGTAGTTTGAAGTTGCCAAAGATGATGTGACCACTTCGGCCATATACGGTGTTATCCCGTACTTGGAAATAAACCGCTCGCGTTTCTGCGCAGGCAGCTCGGGCATGTCTTTTTTAATTGTCTCGATCCAGTCGCTCTCCACCACCAGCGGCAGGAGGTCGGGCTCGGGAAAATAGCGGTAGTCATGCGCGTCTTCCTTTGAGCGCATGGCAACGGTCCGGTTTTTATTAGGATCCCACAAATAGGTCTGCTGGACAATCTTTTCGCCGGACAACAGCGCGTCTTTCTGACGGAGCGCCTCGTATTCAAGCGCCTTTTCAACGCCCCTGAAGGTGTTCATGTTCTTGAGCTCGGTTTTCGTGCCGAGTTTTGTTTCGCCTTTGGGACGTAACGAAATGTTGGCATCGCACCGCAGGCTCCCTTCCTCCATGTTGCAGTCGCATATGTTAAGGTATTCGAGGATCTGCCTTATCGCGGTGAGATACGCGTGGGCCTCCTGCGCGGTGCGGATGTCGGGATCAGTCACAATCTCGATGAGCGGCGTGCCGCACCGGTTGACATCAAAGAGCGAATCTTCGTCCTGGTCGTGGATGAGCTTGCCCGCGTCCTCCTCGAGGTGGACCCGCGTGATGCCTATTTTCCTTGTAATGCCGCCTGATTCGATTTCGATTGCGCCTCCCTGGCAGAGGGGCATATCATACTGGGATATCTGGTAGCCCTTGGGAAGGTCGGGATAGAAATAATTTTTCCGCGCGAAAATTGATTGCCGCGCAATGGTGCAGCCGACGGCAAGCCCCATGCGGACCGCCATTTCAACCACCCTGCGGTTGAGCACGGGCAGCGCCCCCGGAAGTCCCAGGCACACCGGGCAGCCGTGCGAATTGGGCGCGTCGCCGAACCTGGTGGAGCAGCCGCAGAAAATTTTTGTGGCCGTAAGCAGCTGCGCGTGTATTTCGAGGCCTATGACGGTTTCAAATTCCATAATAATTAATCAACATTCCTTAGATAAAAATTATTATCTGGTGGGGGATGTATCCCTCTCCCCCGGAATGATTTTCATTTCATCTCTTCAACGATCTGAAACTTCATCCCCTTTTTAACCAGAACCGAATCGCCGAACGCCTGGGCGTTTTCTTTTGTGTCAAAGGCGCCCACGTGCACGCGGTACACTGTTTTGGCCCCAGTCATACCGGACACTATGGACGCAGGCGGTAATTCCTTTGACAGGCCGGCTTTAAAAGCTTCCGCATTTTCCATTGTGCTGAAAGCTCCAACCTGGAGCGAAAACGCTGTTTTGCGGCCAACCAGTTCGGTTTTTTTAACAGGCGATTTTTTTACAGCAGCGGAATCAGCCATCGGCCAGACCACGGTGTCTTTTTTCACCAGGGAATCTTTCTTCACTGTTGTACTGGTTTTTCCTGCCGCGGCCTTTTCCACCATTGCTTTTTCGAGATACTCAGGATACGCCTGTTTGATAAAGGCGAGTGCCGAATCCGCCTCTTCATGGCGCGACAGGGTGGCGGCGCAGGTGTAAGTGCCAGCATATGATGCGCAGAGCCGTGAAGGGGCGCCGGTCGGACCCGTTGAGGCCGTAAAGTGCGTAAGGGCGCGGCGGTAATTTCTTTTTGCATAGTAATAAATTCCAAGGTAGAAATTGGCGGTTTTCCCAGCGGCCAGGGCGGTGTCTTCCGCGGCTTTTTGCATTGTTGCGAGAAAGAAGGTGTCTGCCGTATCGTGCACCGCGTTGAGATAACAGGCCTCGGCGTCCCGGCTTTTGCCGGAAGTGCCTGCCGCGCTGATAAGATACCCCGACGCCTTTTGAAACCGCCCCCACAGGTAGTTTGCGCAGCCGAGCCTGAAATACGCCTCGCTGCGCAGGGAGTCGGGGAGCGATTTGTCAAGCGCTATTTTTTTATACAGGGCCAGCGCTTTGGGAGCGTCGGCAAGCGTGGTTGCGTACAGCAGGGTGATTTCCTGGTCGGACGGGTTTTCCGCATGGGCTTTTTCAAGCAAGGTGCGCGCGTTCTGATAGTCGCCTTTTTGCAAGAGCGCGAGCGCGTCGCCTGCGGCCGCGCCGGCAAAGGCGGCGGCCGCACAAAAAGCCAAAAGCAGCAATGCCTGGCCGCAAAGTGATTGTATGGTTTTATAAGGATGCATGAACATGTTAGGGAAGGTAATTACCAAAAGAGTCGTCGCCTGCAGGCTCTTGTTGCTCCGCGGCCTGGACCGCCGGTGCGGCTGACATGCCGCGTTCCGATTCAAAGGATTTTATCTGCCGGTCCTTTTTATAAATAGCGGCCTTGAGGGTCACAAAATAGTAGGCGGCAACCGACAGGCCCGCAAGCAGGCCAAGCCCGAGAGCGCCCCCTACATAGGCCCATATGGGAAGGGCCTTTGTTTGGTAGGTAAAAATAAGCGCCGACACCGGCACCCTGAACTGCGGCTGGGAAAAAGTCAGGATGATGACAAATGCAACTGCGAACGAAATGACGAAAACGATTGCCCATTTGATGAAGACCATGATCACACCCTTTCGGAAAGAAGCGTCATGCCCGTGCTGCGCAATACCCGCAAGGGTAAAATCATTCCTGCCAGAGAGTCATTGCAAGCCGCAAGCACTCTTTTACACCCGAAGTCCTGGCCCATCCAGAGCCTGTCGCCGGCTTCCTGCCGGGCGGTGAAGAGGACGGAAACGGTTTTTCCCTCCATGGCCGCGTAGTGTTCCTTGGTTATTTTTGTCTGTAAATCTATAAGCTCCCTGAGCCGCTCCTGCTTCATCTTCGGCGGCACATCGTCGCCCATCTGCGCGGCAGGAGTATTGTCGCGCCGGGAATACCCGAACATGAATGCCGTGGTGAAACGGACCGAGGTAAAAAGGGAAATGGTTTCGCGGAAGTCATCATCGGTTTCGGTGGGGAAGCCCACCATCACGTCGGTAGTGATGTCGGCATCGGGAATGTGTTTGCGGATGAGATCGATAAGGCGCAGGTACTGCTCCCGTGTGTATTTGCGGTTCATGAGGCCAAGCACCCGCGTGGAGCCCGACTGCACCGGCAGGTGCAGGTGCTTGCACATCTTGGGAAGTGTTGCCATGGCGCGAATGAGCTCTTCGGAGCAGTCTTTGGGGTGACTGGTGGTAAAGCGTATTCTGTGTAGGCCATCCAAAGCGTGAATGCGTCTGAGCAGGGCGGGAAAATCCGTATTGCCGTCGCAATACGAATTGACGTTCTGGCCCAGAAGCGTCACCTCTTTTGCGCCTTTGTCAACAAGCGACCGCACCGTGTCTTCGATGAACGCCGCCGGAAGCGAGACTTCGGGCCCGCGCACTGAGGGCACCACGCAGTAGGCGCAATGGTTGTTGCAGCCGCGCATGACAGGCACGAATACGCTCACCGCGCCCGGGGCCGCTTCCAGCTGCCCGGCCTGACATGACGCTCTCAGCACGCTGTCGATTTCCGCCACGAATTTTTCAAAGCCCCGCGCGCCTATGACGCGGTCCACGCCGGGGAAATCGTGCCTGAGTTTGTCGCCCAGGCGCTGGGCCATGCAGCCCATGATCCAGATTTGCTGGCTTTTCCGCTGCTGTTTCTTGTGCGCCGCGTGCTGCGCAATGTGCGCCAGGGCGCGCTGCTCCGCGCGCTCGCGCACGCTGCATGTGTTGATCACGATGAGGTCGGCAGAGGCGGCGCGGTCGGTTTTTGCATAACCGCGCGCCAGGAGGGCGGCCGCCAGCGCGTCCGAATCGGCGACGTTCATCTGGCAGCCGAAAGTTTCAAAAAAAAATGAAGGCATTATTTTAAATCCAGAATAAAATGGGCGTTTCCCTTTTTGTAGGGGCGAAATATTTTTCGCCCCTACAAAAAGGGTCGGCCCTCCTTACGGGCTCGGCTGGTCAGCCTCGTTGCCGGACCGCCCCTATAACCTGACGGTGGGGTCGGCCGGTAATGCGCTCCAGCGCACCACTCCAGTCCGGCCTAACGCGTCGTCGAACAGCTATTTCAAAAACTATTTTTGTGGCTCCGGTCGAAACTAACGAGGCTGTAGGAAAAGTCAAAATGCGCCAAAAAAGTGGCGATTTTGAACGAATTTAACCGCCCATTTGTCAAGAAAAGGGCTTTTTCTACAGGCTCAACGTGGCAGCTAAAAAATCTAATAGACAAGAAGTAATAAAGTAGATTTCAACGATTATCCGGCTTTGTTAATGAAATCTCATCTATATTTTTTTGGCTTTGCGAGAGACTCTTCTGTATCCTGTGTTTTTCAGCTTTCAACTTCCAACTTTCAACGTATAACATCCTGCTATAACAATGCTTTTACAAAATGGTATCCGTAGATAATGGCGAGCATGGAAATGTTCGTGAGTATCCCCGCCATCACGTCGTCCATAGTGATGCCCAGGCCCCCTTCCAGCGTTTCCATCTTGTACACCGGAAACGGTTTTACAATGTCGAAAAACCTGAACAGGCACAGCCCGAGGACCAGCGTTTTTACGGAAAGGGGTATAAACAGGAACGAAACGATCTGGCCTGCGCATTCGTCAATAATGACCTCCTTGGGGTCGTCGGAGCCGAACACCTCCCGGGGGCGCGACGAGACAAAAATGGAAAACGCGGTGACGGCAATGGACAGCACCCACCAGTGGAAGGTGGGCACGGGCGCGTTCGTGCGGCAGAAAAACCACCACAGTGCACCCGTGGTTACGGCCGAGCCGAGGGTCCCGGACGCCCAGGGGAAATAACCGATGAACAGCATTGATGCAAAAGCTCTTTGGAGCCAGATAAAAATCGGGTTTTTCATAAACAGGATATTCCTTTGTTTACTTGTTCAACCAACATAGCCGAATGGAAAACCAAGAGCAAGTATTGCAATTGCGATCCAGAGAATGCCCAGTGAAATACCAGATAGAACAGAAAATATAAATCTAAATTGGACACGGGTAGAGCGCAATATCGTAAAGTAGCTGATCAAGATGAATGTGAGAAAGACTGCGACAATAAAAATTACATTTGTGAAATGGTACCATGACGGGATTGTTTGGCCGTAAAAATTAGTCCCAATGTAGCCAAGGTATGTACCGACAAAACCATAAACATCGCCAACCACTAAACACAAAGCAATCCAAGTAACTGATTTATTCTTGATGCGGACTGCAAATAGCAAAAGAAGCAGAAATGCTGCAAAAAATATCACATGCCCAAGAATCTGCTGATGCAAAATGTGGAGGTAGCTACTCATCAAAATGATTGCTCCTCAGTCCGCGCGGATACTCGAACAAATTAACAAAGAATAAAGTAACACCCAACTTGCATTCTGTTCAACTATTGCTCGCGGGTGCCCCCCAACCGAAAGTTGATTCTTGCAACTACACTCTCCCGGGGTGCACCCAGGAGGGGGGAGCGAAGGACACCGCAGGCCGAAGGCCGAGGAGGCCGGAGCGAGGGGGATACTTCCCCCACCCAGACAAACTTATTTAATTCTCCTTTTCTCCGTAACTGATTTCCACACGCTCATGCAGCGCCTGGTTGAGCGTTATCTGGTCTATGTATTCCAGCTCGGTGCCTGCGGGCACGCCACGCGCGAGCAGGGTGATTTTCAAATGTAAATCGGAAAAGATGCGCGCAAGATACAGACAAGTGGTCTCGGCCTCGGCGCTTGCGCCCAGTCCCAGAATGAGCTCATGAACCCCGCTGCCGGCAAGCCTGGCCTTGAGCTCGGCGATGCGCAGTTTGTCGGCGGTTATGCCGTTGATGGGCGACAGCACGCCGCCCAGCACATGGTAAAGCCCGCGGTACATCCCTGTTTTCTCGAATACGAGCACGTCGGACGGCTTTTCCACAACGCAAATCACGGCCGTGTCGCGTGACGTCGACGAGCACACGGAGCACAGCTCGTCGGTGCCGTAGTTGAAGCACCGTTTGCACACCTTGATTTTCGATTTGATGGTTTTGATGCATTCGGAAAGGTTGTTGAGCTCGTCCTGCGGCCGCTCGAGCAGATACAGCGCAAGCCGCAGCGCGGTCTTTTTGCCGATGGTGGGCAGCCGGCAGAGCGCCTCGACAAGGTTTTCAAGCGGTTCTATCATAATCCAGTTCCTGTCTTCAATGAAGCCCCCCTCCGGGGGATTTAGGGGGCCAGCCCCATTGAGCCAAGGTCCATTCCCGAAGTAAGGCCGCCCATCGCGGCATTGGACTGCTCTTTTACTTTCTCCTGCGCGTTTTTGAATGCGGCCATAATAAGGTCTTCGAGCATTTCCACGTCATCGGGGTCAACGACCTCGGGGTTGAGCGAGACCGCGACGCAGTCGCCGGCGCCGCTCAGGGTCACCTTCACCATGGTACCGCCGGCCGTGCCTTCAAACGTTTTTTTGGCAAGGTCGTTCTGCGCCTGCACCATCTGGGACTGGAGGCGCTGCGCCTGCTTGAGAAGTTTGTTGATGTTGTTCGACATGGGTGGTCCTCCTTTATGGACTCGCTGTTACAGCACAGAGCCGTCGAATATGTCAAGCACGCTTTTGATGATCGGCTCGTTATTGATTTCGTTGTTGATTGACATCGGGGTTTTAACCTGGACGGCCGGGCCTTTTGCCTGCGGCGGATCGCCGGCCTGCTCCAGGGTGATATGGAGCTCCACGGGCCCCTTGGCGAATTCGTCGAGTTTTTCCTGGATCTCGTCGCGGTTTTTCTTTTTCAACACCTCGCTGAACTGAAAATGGAACGCCTTCGGGAACCGGACATCAACCGACTTGTTCGTTGCCGAAACGACGAATGCGGAGGACAGATGATATGCCAGCGTGGGCCTGTCGCGCTTGAGATGCTCAAGGAATTCGGGCCATTGCACCTGAAGATTGACGGAAGGAACCGAATTTGCCTCCTTGGCCGGCGGTGAAACAACGTCTTCCTCGTTGCATTCCGCTTCGTCATCCGCAGGGGCGTCTTCCAGAAGTTCCGCCGCCGCAGCGGCTACAGGTCCGGGAGGGGGCGGAGGTTTGTCATTTTTTTTTTTATCCGGCAAGGAAAAGGCCCCTGCCGGCGCAGGCGCCGCGGCAGGAGAGGGCGGCATGGGCCCGCCAAGGGTCTGGAGCAGCTTTTCAAGCTCAACGGTGTTGTCGAGGTGCACGAGCTTGAACAGCATGAGTTCAACGAGAAAACGCGGAAAGTCGCTGTACCTGAGGTCGCGCTCCGTTTTGCGGACAAGCTCGGCCATGCGCAGGAGCGTCGCCTCCGAAAAGGCGGAGGCGGTTTTGGCGATTGCCCCGGAAGCGTCTGACGGAAGATCGATGCGCGGGTTGCCCATCACCGAGGGGATGCGGCTGAAAAGGAGCGTGCGCAGGTGGTCTTCGAGGCCGAGCACGAATTCGTGAAGGTCGAAGCCGCGAGATAAAATGTCTTCCACCGCGGCAAGCACGGGCTGGGCGTTTTTTTCCGCCACGGCCTTCATCACGGTGTCGTAGATTTCGGTGCTGATGATGCCGAGCACGGAGCGCACCGCGGTTTCGTCTATTTTTTCGTGCGAGAACGAAAATACCTGGTCAAGAAGGCTCAGGGCGTCGCGCATGCTGCCTTCCGCCTTGCGGCCCACGAGGTGGAGCGCGCCGCGGTCAAACGCGATTTTTTCCGCAATGCAGATCTGCTCGAGCCGCGCCGTGATCTGCTCGGTGGAGATCCTCCTGAAGTCGAAACGCTGGCAGCGCGAGTGGATGGTGGCCGGGATCTTCTGGGGTTCGGTGGTGGCGAAAATGAAGATGACGTTTGCAGGCGGCTCCTCGAGCGTCTTGAGCAGCGCGTTGAACGCGGACTTCGAAAGCATGTGTACTTCGTCAATGACGTAGATGCGGTACTTGCCGCCCATGGAGGAATAGCGCACGTTGTCACGGATTTCGCGGATGTCCTCAACGGAGTTGTTCGATGCGCCGTCTATTTCCAGAACGTCGAAGCTGGAGCCGCTTATGATGTTTTTGCAGGGCTCGCACACGCCGCAGGGGGAGGGCGTGGGGCCCTTTTCGCAGTTGAGCGCGCGCGCAAGAATGCGCGCCGTGGTGGTCTTTCCCACGCCGCGGGTGCCGGTAAAAATATACGCGTGCGCCACGCGGTCTTTTTCGATGGCCTTTTTGAGCGTGGCGGTGATATGCTCCTGGCCCACGACATCGTCGAAGGTGAGCGGCCGGTATTTTCTCGCAAAAACAAGATAACTCATAGGGCCTTTTTTAAGAAAGGGCCAAGTTTACCTGCGGCACACTCAGTATCCATTTACCGTTGCTCCCTTCCGGGCCTGGCGGGGTTCACAGACTGAAGTTGCGCAGGGCCTGACCCCTTAATATTTAAAAATTGCAGATTGATGATTGTCGATTATGAAAACCGCCGGCAAAGAAATGCGGTGACGAAAAGGAAAATAATTCGTAACAGGAGGAAAAAGGAATCCGATTCTATGATAAAAATGGAGGTATTTTGGAAGAAACCAAATCACGCGCCGTCTCAATTTATTTGTATCTGTTTATTTGGATCTGTTTTAAAATGTCTGATTTGGACGCTGGCAGTTACAGGATAGAGGATGCTGGTCTGGATAATATTTGCGCAGCATCATATATTAATAAAAGCAACATGCGAATATGTCGAGGCTAAATCGGATTATTAAAAATAAAGAACCCAGCAATTTTTTTTAAAAGGCTCGCGGGTGCGCCCAGCAGGTGATTGGAGTTTGTAACGGGTGATACCTGGCCGCACCCAGGAGAGGGGAGTGCCGAGGACGGCGCAGGCGGCCGAGGTCGGGGGAGATACTTCTCCCCCAAATAAATCTCTTTTTTATTCTTACCATTATTAGGAAATTATAATGCCCCTTTCCGTCTTCTTTTCCAACAGCCTCGACGTGCTCGCCGACCAGTTCGCGGCCAGGCTGGCGCAGGACTGGAAAGACCCGTTTGGGCCGCCGATTATTATTGTGCCGTCCGTGCAGGTGGCGCACTGGCTCAGGGACACCATGCTAAAAAAACAGGGCGCAGACGCAGTATGGACGCATTGTTTCCTCGACAGGTTCATTCAGGCGCAAATCCGTTGCTATAAAGGAAGATCCCCCGCAGCAGATGAAAAGAAAATCACTTCCGCGGAGCAACTGCAGCTTTCGGTTTTGCGGCTTTTGCAGGGGATGACAAAAGAGCAGTACCGGTGGCTATACGGCCCGCCGGGCGCGGAAGCCGAAAACCCCATTCCCGAGCGCCTGCTCCAGCTTTCTTCCGCCATCAGCCGGCTTTTTCTGGAATATTTTTCTTCGAGAATTGAGTTGGCGGAGGCGTGGGGCGCGGGCAGAGACTTTTTCTCCGAGGGAAAAACCCAGAGGGAAAAAGAGGATGAAAAATTCCAGAGGGAATTATATAAAAAACTGCTGGACAACGATGAAATCTGGACAATTGCGCATGAACTCCTGCTGCTGCGCAGGCAATCGCCCGGCAGGACAGCGGCTGAAAAAAATGCTCCGGTGTATCTCTTCAACGTGTCGGGCTTGGGAATGGCCTATCACGAATTTCTTGCCTTCGAAGCGCAGAGGCGCGACATCATCGCGTATGTCCTCAATCCATGCGCTGCGTTCTGGGAGGATGTGAAGACCATCCGCGATCTCCGCCGCGAAAGGCGATACTCGTTAAAAAGGCTCAAGGAGTACAATCCCGACAGCGACAGGGACGAAAACCCCTTGCTGCGTTCGTGGGGTGATTTCGGCAAGCGCCTGATAAAAATGTGGAGCGAGCGCGCCGCGGATTACGCGAACACCGAATACCTGGAAAAACCGGCAATTGCCGAAGGGGAAAAAGGGAGCATTCTAAAAAAGCTCCAGCAGGCCGCGCTTTTTCGCCAGCCGGGGCAAATACCCGCGCCGGGGAATGACAGACAGGAATCAGACGGCTCGCTTGATGTGTTTGCCTGCAAGGGAAGGCTTAGGCAGTTCGAGGTCCTGCGCGACTGGATTGTTGACCTGCTTCACAACGACAGAGATTCATCGAAAAAACTGCTGCTCAACGACATCGGCGTATACCTCCCGGACGCGGCCGCCTGCGCAGTGGAAATTTCACTGGTGTTCGGCGCGTACGCGCCGTATCATCCACTGCATATTCCCTGGGCGTTTGAAGGCAGGCGCCCGGACGTGAGCGTGTACGCGAATGCAGTGCGCGCCTACCTGGCACTCATGGACGGTCCCTTCACCCGTCCGCAGCTGCTCGATTTCGTGTCCAATCCGCTCGTGATGGAAAAAACCGGGTGCGCGGCCGCGGACATCGTTGCCTGGGGCGGATGGATAACCAACCTCAACATTTTCCGCGGGTTCGACCGGGAGCACCGCAAAGAAGTTGACAGCGGCGACAGCCCCTCGCATACCTGGCGGCAGGGCATGGACAGGCTGCTGCTCGGCTGTATTGCGGCAGGGCCTGTTTACATGGGCGATGAACACTATCTTCCTTATCGCGACATCGGAACCGGCGACGAAGACTGCCTGTGCCGGTTTATCGCCGCGGTAACGGGTATCTGGAAGGACAGCCTTGCGCTTCATGAAGCCCTGGCCGGAAACAACGGGTGGGAAAAGGCCGCGGCGCTTCTGGGTGAAAACCTTGCGCAATGGCTGGAGCCGGAAGACGGCGCGGAAAGCGCGGTGCAGGCCGGGTTTCTGGATGCGCTTTCGGTCACCGTCAATAACGGCGGGCGTCTTCCCGCGACAACTGCCGGAAGCGGAGCGGCCCCGCTGTTTCTGGGGTGGGCGGCGTCGCTTGTGCCCGAACAGACAACGGGCCGCGCCGGCCCGGGCGGGGTGCTCGTGTTCAGGACGCTCAAAACCGGAAACGTGTTCCCCTTCAGGGTAATGGCGCTTGTCAATTTCGGGGCGATTGATTTCCCTGGCGAAAACGCGCCGCGTCCGCTTGATTTGCGGCCGATGCGCCCGCAGGACGACGACACGGACCCGCTCAGGCGCAACCGCCACGCCTTTCTCGAGGCAGTGGTTTGCGCGGCCGACCGCCTTGCGGTCTTTTATCCTTCAATAGATACGGCGAGCGGCGAGGAAACAGCCCCTTCGTCCGCGGTGCTTGAGCTTCTGTCCGCCGCGGGGCTCGACGTGAAGCGTTTTTGCATTGAAACGCCGCTGTGCGCCGAGGAGGGGATTGACCCGGGAGACTCGCGAGTTGCAAAGAATCCCTTTCCCGTCATGGATGGCCTGGCCAAATCGCTGGCCGGCGAGATGAAAAAAATTCCTGAAAAAACCGTGGAACCCGCACAGGCGGCGGCGCAGATTGTTTCTGCACCTAGGCCGGGCGTCGAGAACCGCCGTGTGAACCTTGGCGCTGTCAAGCGTTGGCTTGAAGACCCGTTTACCCACCGCATCGAGGCCGCGCTTGGCAACGACGACTCCGAAGAAATGGCCGAGGCGCTCCTCGACGAGGAGCCGTTTACGACCGCGTTTCTTGACCGTCTTGGCCTCGTGCGCACCCTGTGGGACACGGCGATCAACGACTTTGCCGAGCGCGGCGCCGGTGGTGTTGCCGCTTTGTGCGCCATGCCCGATGACGAAAAGGAAAGAACGTGGCGCGGCTATTTCGAAACCGCATACGGGACCATGCGGCTTGAATGCCGCACGCCCGAAGGGTTCCTGGGCGCTATTGACAAAACAGACCTGTTTGGCGAGGTGAAGGACTATTTACAGGGATTATGGGACGGAATCCGCGCTGTTGACGGGCTTGCTTCCGTGGAAATGCTCCGCGTCGGGCGCGGGTCGCAGGCGGGCGCGCCGCCCCGCGAAGGCATAGTATTCGATAATGTCCATGCCACGGGGCAGAAGGTCGTTTTGGAAGGCGCGCCGCGGGCGGGTTTCTGGGAGGGCGATACAACCAACCCTCAAAAAATCCTTCATCTTTTCGTGGCCGTCTATCCCGGGCTCGGCCGCGATAAAAAGGCCAGATACTGCCTGCTTCCCTGGCTTTCGGCCCAGGCCGCGGCCGTTGCGCAAGGGCGGGATTTCACCTGCGCCATTCACCTGATAGACCGCGAAAAACAGGAGAAGGTCCTTGTTGACATACAACACAAAGCCGCGGCCGCCTACCTTGAAACCATGCTTGCGGAGTATTGCGGCGGCGCCGTAGTGGAGCATCTTCCCCTGCAGGCGGTGGAGAGCATCGTACAGGACTGGCGGCTGTCGCTTGAAGAAATTGACAACGGCGTTGTGAAGCAGTGGCTTGATACCGATTCCGGCTCGCAGTATCGCCGGTATAAGTACTATTCCGAGTTTATCGATTTGCTGCAACCGCCGGTTTCCGGCAATGCCCGGGAAACGCTGAAAAGGCGGTTGGGGCCGCTCATTGATGCCTGCTATCCGCAGGAGGTCCCTGCCGCAGGGGAAGGGGAGGCCGCGTGTTCCGGAAAATAAACCTGGACATTCACGGCCTCATCGAGGCCTCGGCCGGCACCGGCAAGACCTATACCATCGAGCGGCTCGTGCTGCGTCTTCTTGCCGAAAAGAAAGTGCCGCTCGAAAACATCCTGGTGGTGACCTTTACCGAAGCCGCCGCCATGGAGCTGCGCAGCCGCATACGCGGCCTGCTCGAGCATGCGTGCGCAAACGGCGGCATTGACGGTTACGACATTGCCGCCGACAAAATCGAAATACTCCGCGGTGAGCTTCTCGCGTTCGACAGGGCCGGCATTTACACCATTCACGGCTTCTGCAACCGGGCGCTGGCGCGCTGGCCCCTTGAGACCGGGCTCGCCAGGGGCGGCGAAATCGTGGATGAGGCGTCGCTTGCCGGCGAACTTGTCGCCGAAGAGATGCGTGGCGCGTGGGGACAATGGGACAGCGTCTTGCAGGGCGCGCTCACCCGGGAAATCAGCAGGACAGGACTGGAAAAATTCCGCAATACGGTGTGCGCCGTGGCGCAGAAATATGTGCCGGGCCAGGTTGATTTGGCGCCGGAGGCGAGTGATGGCCTCGATGCTTATTGCGCGTCTGAAAAAGCGTTCAGGGAGCGGGTTGAGACCGTTACGAAAGACCTGCGGAACAAGGCCGGCGAATTACTTGACGAATACAAAAATGTCAAATCCCTGCTGCGGCCCGCGGCAACAAAGGAAGAAAAATTCAATGCGATAACGACATGGCTGGAAGGGTTTGCGGGCAGGGCGACAGGCGTTGAGGACCAGGTTGCGGCAAACGAAGAGAAGAAAGAAACGGCCAGGCAATGGTTCGGGTTCACCGATCCGGACATGCGGGTGCAGAAGGTGGCGGCCTTTTACGAGCGCTGGACGGAATTCATCGGGGAGAAAACCGGCATATGCGCGGAAATTTCGGCCAGAAAAAACAGCCTTACAGCCTCACTTGGCGTGGGCCTCAGGCGCCGCCTCGACAGCCATCGCATCAGTAAAGGAATGATAAGCTACAACGACATGATCCGCGCCGTGGAGCGCGGCCTTGCGCAGAAAAGCACGGCGCTGTGCGACCGGCTGCGCGGCCAGTACCGGTACGGCATCATCGACGAGTTCCAGGACACCAACGCGCTCCAGTGGAACATTTTCCGCCGCGTTTTCATGGAAGGCGGCGATGGCAGGCTTTTCGTGGTGGGCGACCCCAAGCAATCGATTTTCAGGGTGCAGGACGCCGATGTGTACACCTATCTTGAGGCGCGCAGCTGTTATGAAGAAAAGCGCGGCCGGGGCGAGGCCGGAATTTACCCGCTTGATGTCAACCACCGCTCCACAGGGGGGTTGATCGATGCCTGCAACGGCTTTTTTTCAAAAAACAACTGGTTTGATGTTGAAGGCATATCCTTTAAAGAAACCAGACGGGAGTTGAAAAACATTGGCGTGGCAAAGGCCGCACCTGCGGCGGACAAAGATGACGCACATGTAAAGTCAATTGCGGAAACACTGAAACCGTTGGGGCCTGTTGTGCTCCGCCCCTTGTACGGCATGCCGGAAATTGCCGTCGGGAGAAACGGCAACCCCTATGTTGCGTCCCAGCGCCTCTCGTATGCAAAGTATATCGTGGCGAAAATCATCGAATGGCACGCGCAGGGGCTCCCCTACGGCTCCATGGCGCTGCTCTACGAAACACGGGCCTATGCCGGCCCGCTGCTGCCGCTGCTCAGCGACGCCGGGATTCCCTATACGCAATACAAGGAAACAGGGCTTTTTTCTTCCAGCGAGGCGCTCAACTGGGCGTGCCTGCTCGAATTCCTGGCCGAAAGCACGCCGCAGAATTACAGCAGGCTGCTTCTCACCGATTTTTTCGGCCAGGACCCGTCCGGCGTTGTCGCCGGCATGAGCGCTGAGCGTTTTGAATCCATTGCGGAGGAATGGCGCGGGCTTGCCGGACACCGTCAATGGCCCGGGCTTATGCGCGCCGTTTTGAGCGATACCGCGCTATTGTGCCGCGCGGCCCGGCAGGCCGGCGGGAAGCGCGTGATTGCCGCATACCGCCAGATCGGCGAATGGACCGCGGCAAGGCTTATCGCGGACCATATGCCACCCCGCGACATTGCCAAAAGGCTGCGCGCCTTTCACTCGGGCGCGAGGCCGCCCGCCGAGGAGGAGGACCGCTTCCGCCGCGAAACGGAAGAGGACGCGGTGCGGGCGACCACCATTCATTCGAGCAAAGGCCTGGAGTTCGACGTGGTGTTTGTGCTGGGAGGATACGGCGAAAAGAAAACACCGGCGGCGCCTTTCGTGGTACGCGCCGAGAACGGAAAAAGAAGGGAAAAAATCCTGGTTTCGCTCGACAGCGCGCACGCGGCTGCAATGGCGGCCGAAGACGAGTGCGAGCGCAGGCGCCTTTTGTATGTCGGCCTCACCCGCGCCAGGTATAAAATGGTCCTGCCGTCCTGGCTGGAATGCAAGCCGGACAAAAAAACAAGTGTTTTACAATATGATAAATTGCCCGCGTATGAGAAAAATCTGCTGGATGCCGCCGCGGCGCAGGAAGTTCTTTTTAACAAGGACACTGCTCCTGCCCAGAGGGTCGCATCCGTTCAAGAACAGCACAATATCTATCAGCGGCCGCGGGCCGAAGCCTTTACAAGCGCGGACAACGGTCCGGCGCGCAGCGCCGGTATTGAACTTGCCGCCTATGCCGCGCAATGCGGCATTGCCGGCCGAAGGGCGCTTCTGCATTCCTATTCGTCCATCGTGCACCGGGAGCGCGACAGCGGTCTTGAGTGGAAGGATGATGCCCATGACAGCGCCAATGGACTTGCCGCTAACCTTCCGAAGCAGCTGAGACTTGATCCGGAAGCCGTTTTGCACGCGCAACCAGCGGTCCCGCATGCGCCCCCTTTGGCGCTTGCTGGCAAAAAAACCGGCTCCGCGCTCCACGAGGTCCTGGAGGACCTCGACTTTGCAGATGTCAACAGTGACGGCGGCGGCCTGCTGCGGAAAATAGAAAACCGTTTCGGCGCGTACGGCCTGCTCGAAAGAAGCCCCGAAAAACGCGCGGAAACGTGCAGGCAGGTTGCCGGACTTCTGCGGGCGGCGCTTAACCTGCGGCTTCCCCTCGTTGGCGGGGGATCGCTGAGCCCGGTGGAAATTTCAAAAAAAGATTTCCTTGCCGAATCATTTTTTTCCGCAGCGGTGGGACGCGAAAGCGGGCTCCTTGGTGCAAAACCGGAAGGCACCGGCGCGGCCGACAGCGTCATAGGGTTTATTGACGTTATTTTCAGGAAGGGAAACGACATCTACCTTCTCGACTGGAAATCGGACACGCTCGATGCGTACGACAGAAAAACGATTTGTGACGCAATGCATGGCGGCGGCTATACGGTGCAGGCCGCGCTGTACGCGGCGGCATACCAGCGCTGGCTTTCAACCAGGTTCGGAGCCCTGGGGTATGCGCTGAGGGGAATATGCTATGTGTTTTTGCGCGGGCCCGCGGCCGTTACAATTCCTGTGGATGACAAAGTGATCGGCGCATGGAGCGAGGGACTCAGAGAATGTTTTGTTGAGGCGGCGCGGGATAAACTGATGTTGACAGGGAGTGCCGGATGATGGATTTTGCCAAATGGGAACGCCTGGCCGCGGAATATTATCTGTCGCAGCCGCTCGACCGCTTTATCGTGGAAAGGCTGACCGCGGCGCTGCCGCTAAAAAAAGAGGCGCGCCGGAGCTTTGAGACGGGTGCAAAACTGCTCTGCGCATCGCTTAACAAGGGCGATACGTATCTGCCTCTTGCCGAAAAGGAATTCTTCGCGGCGGCGGCGAACTGGCTCGATGTCCCGGAAACCTGGAGGCGCAGCATTGTGTTCGGCGGAAAACAAGACCCTGCCGCGCAGGAGACCTTGGAGGCCGCCGAGGTTCATGCGCTTCTGGCCGGCCATTGTGCCAGGTTCAGGAAATATCTTGACGCCGGGGAATTTGACGCGGTTGTTTCCGGCCCGGAAAGCCACGATCGCCCCATGGTATACGATCCGGCAAAGAATCGTCTGTATTTTCAACGGTATTTTCTGGCAGTGCGGGACATCAACGCGGCGCTGAGCGGCCGCCTTGGCGAATTCCCGTTTGAAACAGCGCCGGCCGCCGGCGCACGCCTGATAGCGGACATTCTCCGTACCACGCCAGAAAAAATGCGGCCCGATACGCGCCAGACGGCCGCACTTCTTTGCGCGCTGCGCAACAAGACGCTTTTGGTTTCGGGAGGACCCGGAACGGGAAAAACTACCGTGGTGCTGCAGATCTTGCGGCTTCTCATGCGCGCTCTTCCATGGCTCGCCGCCGAAGACATCCGCATAGCGGCCCCCACGGGCCGCGCCGCCGCCCGGCTGCAGGAATCAATCGCGACAGGCCTGGCCGCGGTACTTGACGGCCGCAACAGCGCCGCCAAAGGCGGCGATGCGTTGCGCGGCCGAGATGAGTCGCTTGCAGGGCTGCGCGGCACCACCGTCCACAGGCTCCTCGGGTTCAATCCATCCACCGCCGGGTACGTGCGCGGCCGCGAAAACCCGCTCAACGCGGCAGTCGTGGTGGTGGACGAAGTTTCCATGCTCGACATTGAACTGTTCGGCCGCCTGCTCGACGCGTTGCCGCCAAAGTGTCTGCTTATTCTGCTGGGCGACAGGTTCCAGCTGCCTCCGGTTGAGGCAGGTGCGGTGCTCGGGGACCTTACCGCCGGGTTCGACAGGAAAAAAGGGGATTCCCTTTCGGAAAGAACCGTGCATGACGTCAAGGAAATCATTGCCGCCTCGGGCGGCAAAGCCTCGGCGAAACACGACGATGATTTTACCCGGGCCTGCGGCAGCGGTGCCAGCATTCTCCGCGATCGCGCAATTATTCTCACCCGCTCGCACCGGAGCAGCCGCGCTATCCAGGAACTGGCAAGGGCCATTAACAATAACGAAAATCCCATGGCGCTGCTCGGCGCCCCGACCGATATCGCAACGCATCCCTGGGAGGGAATACTGAATGCGGTCACTCCCGAAGGCCGGCATTTCTGGCTGGAGTGCTGGCCCGGTGAAAAAGTTTTCCCGAAGCTCGAAGGCTGGATCGAGCATCATTTCGGGTCCGCATACCAGGAACTGCTCAAACAGGATTTGCTTGATGCAGAAGGAAGGCCGGGCATGGGCGCGTCGCTGCTGCTCGACGCAATAGAAACCTCAAGGATCCTCACGGTCGTGCGCGGGGGCGACCGGGGCGCCGTGGGGATAAACGAAAAATGCTGCAAAAAACTGGCGCGGGTTTTTGACGCGGCGGGAAAACCGGACCTGTTCCATGGTTTGCCGGTCATCATTACGCGCAACGCGCCGGGCCTGGAGCTGTACAACGGGGACTGCGGCGTGATGCTGCGCGGCCGCGACCGCGGCTTTGCGGGGCTGTTTCGCGTTGGTAAAAAATGCGTCGCGCACCCCGCCGGCGTGCTGCCGCGCTGGGAGCCCGCCTTTGCCATGACCGTGCACAAAAGCCAGGGCTCTGAATACAACCACGTGCTCCTGGTGCTGCCCCAGGCGGCAAATCCCCTGTGCACGCGGGAAATCCTTTATACCGCAATTACGCGCGCGAAAAAACTGGCCGCGATAGCCGGGACAGGGGACGTTCTGGAACACGGGCTCGGAAGGATTGTGTCAAGGAACACGGGAATAGATTTGTGACCGGGACCGTATATTAATTACCTCAAACTATTTGATTGCGTTTTCGCTTTTTGTATATTGAGTACTCCCGGGAATAACCATCAAAAAAATCGGAGGTGAAGTCATGGCTAGAATAAGCAAGGTCGAATTGATTCAACTGCAAAAAAAATTCGGGACCGACGAGGCTATCGGAAAGAAGCTCAGGATCACCCGTCAGGCCGTGGAACAATGGCGGAAAAAATACGGAATAAAATCAAGATGGGACAGCAACCCCGAACGGAACAAAAAAATGGCGGCTTTGTACAAGGCGGGGAAGACCGGACTCGAAATCGCCGCGAAATTCGGCATGTCGGTGTCACAGACATACCGGCTCATTTCCGGCAAAAAAAGAAAAAAGTAGAAGAAATTTCTTATCGAATGAACTACCCCGAAGCAAGCTTCGAGGAATTTAACCCATAGCGATTAAAACCAGGCACCAGGCGGGAATTCCCGAAAAGAAACGGGCCCCGGTGCCTTTTTTATAATGATTAAGGAGATATCAATGATAAATTTCTCGCTCTTTGGAGTCGTGTGCCTCGGCTTGACCCTGCCCGCAGCGCCGGCGGTGGCGCAGGCAAGCCCATCAGGATATCATCTCGTTGACAGTTTACACTTAGGCGGCGAAGGTGGATGGGACCTTTACGGGCTCGACACCGCGGCGCAGCGGATCTATATATCGCGGGGAACTCGCGTACAGGTGGTCGATTGCATAAGAGATTCCGTGGTTGGCGAAATTCCGAATACCAACGGCGTGCATGGGATCGCTGTCGCCCCTTCTGCGGGAAAAGGTTTTACGAGCAACGGAAAGGATTCGTCGGTCACGGTTTTTGACCTAAAAACACTTAGACAGGTTGCCGTCATCAAAGTCCAGGCAAGCAAACCCGACGCTATTATTTTTGAGCAAAAAAGCAAACGCGTCTTTATATTTAATGGCGGAAGCAATAACGCGGTGGCCATCGACGCCGCAAGCAATGCGGTCATCGGGACCGTTTCTTTTGACGGTAAACCCGAGCTGGCGGTCGCTGATGAAAAGGGACATGTTTTTGTCAATCTTGAAGACAAGAGCTCGGTGGCGGAGTTTGATGCAACCACGCTCAAGGTGGTCCACGCCTGGCCGCTCGCTCCCGGCAAGGAACCCACCGGCATTGCCTTGGACCGGCGTCACCGCAGGATTTTTTCCGCATGTGCCAACAACCTGATGATCGTGCTTGACGCGGATTCGGGCAGGGTGGTCGCCCAGCTTCCCATAGGCAGCGGTGTTGACGGGGCCGGCTTTGATCCTTCGACACGGTATGCGTTCAGCTCGAACGGTGAAGGGACATTGACCGTCGTGCGCGAAGATTCGCCGGTGAAGTTCAGCGTTGCTGAAAATGTGGCCACCAGGCGGGGAGCGCGCACCATGGTTCTTGACGAAAAGACACACAAAATTTACATGGTCTCGGCGACATTCGGCACGCCGCCGGCGTCCACCGCCGATCATCCGCGGCCCCGGCCTCCCATCGAACCCGGGAGTGTCACGCTTTACGTTTTTGGCCGATGAAGAAAAACGGGGCTTGTTTTTCCAGCCCCGCCGCGAAATAAAGGAGCTTGCTATCAGTTTCCAGGTAAGAACCAGTCAAGTCAGGGTCCCTTTCATGCTCCACTGCGCAGCGATCATAGTTGTACTTGCGGCCCTTTCCTCGTTTTCGCAGGTGACCCTTCCTTCCGGCGTTACTGTTCCAAAGGAAAAATTCATCGTTTACATCATGATCGGCCACTCGAATATGGGGGGCCGCGCCCCGGAGCTCGACACGGTAATGGATGTGCATGCATGGAATTATTTCATCAAGGATTGCTGTCAAAATTTACCGAACCATACCTGGGTGCCTGCGCGCGACTGCATCCATATGGATTTCGGGGGATCCGCGGACGGGCCGAGCATGCATTTTCTTAAGAAAATGGTCCGCGAATTCCCGGATTATTACTTTGGGGTGGTCAATAACGCAAATTCCGGCGTGCAATGCAGGGCGAACTATCAAAAAGGCAACGGGGCGGGCGCCCTCGACCTTTTTGCGGAAATGGTGCAGGCCCTTAACTTGATAAAAGGAAATGTGACGTTCGGCGGCATTATTTGCATGCTCGGCGTAGGTGAGGCGGTCAATGCGACGGATTCGGTCTGCCGGAATTTTTCAAACGATATCGCGCTTATGGTAAGTCAATTCAGGGACACGCTGGGCCTTCCCGGGCTTCCGTTTCTTATCGGCGCCTTCGAGCGCGACGGACCGGACGTAAAGACGCTGGCGCCCCATTGGCAGGTTGTCGACAGCGAAACAAATCTGGTCCCCTTAAAAGTGGCAATTTCGGGGATCGTTCCTTCCGATAGCCTTACCTATTTCGATCGGTGGCATTATACGTATCCGGCATATGAAATCTGGACCCAGAGGGCGATCGATACCATCAAGGCGCGCCATTGGTATCCGGCCGGAGCAAGCGGCGTTGCATCTCCCCGCCGCCGTGCGGTGTTCTCCCCGGGAATGCGGCATTGCGAAGTGGTGTGCCGCGCCACCGACGCATTGGGAAGAAGAGCGGTACTCACGCTTCCTGTCGCGTCATATTCCGGCGCCATATCGGAACGCATGCGGCGGATTTTATTTTCGAAGAACACGAAAACGATCACAGGGTATTAGCGTATACCGCAGAATGCAGTGTCTATGAAATCGATAACGTTACCGTTTATTGTTTGCTGCTGCCTTCTCTTTATTTTACAACCAGCCTGTGTGCAGAAGAACCCTATCATTCCAATGCCGGCCCCTCCGCTCAAACTTATGCGGCCTCTTGCCGGGCAAACCTTCGTGTCCGGCGATACGGTGGCGATTGCATGGCAAACCACGGCCGCATTTACTTCTTCAGTTTATGTCGATGTCTCAACGGACAACGGTAAAAACTGGTTTCGCATCACCGCGGGCGGTTTTGCGGCAGCGGATTCGTGCAACTGGGTTATTGGAAAAGAAATCGATCGTTCCAAACTTTACTACCCCAGCGACAGCGTTCGCATAACAATACGCGATTCGGCCGGAGATTACAGGGACAGCACCAGGAGTTGTTTACGGGTGCATGCGCTCATGCTCACCAAACCGGTCGGCGGCCAAACGCTCCATGTCGGCGATACCGTTTCCATTGCATGGCGCGGAGACCCGATGCTTATTTCGTCGATCAAAGTTCTCGTTTCCACCGATAACGACAAAACCGAATCACTTGTAGCGGGGACTTCTTTTGCGGCCGGTGATTCATGCCGTTGGATTGTCGGCCACGAAAACCAGCCGCCGTCACCTGCATATCCCAGCGACAGCGTGAAGATCGTGGTACGCGATTATGACGATTTGTATTCGGACCGGAACGTTTCGTGCCTGAAGGTAGTGAACTGACCTTGATGTATCGGTGAGGTTGGAACGGAATCGGCCGCCGAAAAATTTCATGCCGGATTTCCTGCCGGTTAATGTCGCAAAATGGTCGGCACCATCGCCTGATATTGTAAATGAAACACGTGTAAATAAAAATATAAACAATCCATTATTTCATCTCGAAGGAGGAACAACGATGAGCCGCTCTTTTACTCTTAAGCAAGGTCGCTCCCGCGTGGTTTTCGCTGGAGTATGTTTTATCATTTTTGTCGCGTCGCTTTCGGCCCAGGTCACGAGTGTCAAGCTGCCAACGGCCGACAATTCCGCCAGTTTTCAGGTGCAGGACAACGCCGGCGTGGTCAAACTGATGCAAAACGGTGACGGGGGATTTTATTTGGGCGGAGTTTTGGGCGCCGGGGTCATACCTGCGCAAGGAGCAGGGTCCCGTTTAATGTGGTATCCGGCAAAGGCGGCATTTCGCGTAGGGAATGTAAGCAACATACAATGGGATGATGCAAATATAGGACAGTATTCAACAGCGGTGGGGTTCTGTACCATGGCAAGCGGCACTGTTTCAACAGCAATGGGAAGCTACACCACCGCAAACGGCGTTTTTTCCACGGCCATAGGATATTTTACCACCGCAAGCGGACGTTATTCCACGACAATGGGATATCGCACCGTAGCAAATGATACTGCTTCCACGGCGATGGGATATTACGACACCGCAAGCGGGAATTATTCAACCGCGATGGGTCAATATACCATGGCAAGCGGTTCTGCTTCCACCGCGATGGGCCTTAGTACCATAGCAAGCGGGAATAATTCCATAGCGATGGGACAATCCGCTAAAGCAAGCGGTTTTGCTTCCATAGCGATGGGGTATTGGACCATGGCAAGCGGGGATTATTCCACAGCGATGGGATTCAATTGCACAGCAAGCAGTTCTGTTTCCGAAGCCATGGGAATTTACGACACGGCAAGCGGATATGCTTCCACAGCGATTGGTCAAAATACCAAAGCAAGCGGATATGCTTCCACAGCGATGGGTAGTTATGTTTCGACAAATGGTCACCAGGGGGCGTTTATCATCGGTGACTATTCCACTACGGCAACGTCCGGCTCTTCGGCTGATAATGAAATGACCATGCGTTTTGCAGGCGGGTACCGATTGTACTCCGCCGCTGCGGCGCCTTTCGGTGTTACTCTTGCCGCCAACGGCAGCAGTTGGGCAACGATATCCGACTCCACGAAAAAAACCAATTTCCAGAAAGCCGACGGCGATTATTTCCTTTCAAGTCTTTCCAAACTCAAGCTCGGCAGCTGGAACTACAAATCCCAGGACGCGAAAAATTACCGTCACTACGGCCCCATGGCCCAGGAGATTTACCGCTACTTCGGCCACGACGGCAAGGGCGCCATCGGCTGCGACACATTGCTTGCCTCGGCCGACATGGACGGTATCATGATGGTCTGCCTGCAGGCGCTGGAGAAGAAGACCACGGAATTGAACGGCGCGTTGAACGAACTGAAGACCGAACATGTAAAAGTTTCACAGTTGCAGTCATCGGTTGACGAAATGAAAACCGAAATGATGAACATGAAAAGCGAGTTGCGTTCTCTTGCCGTGGCAAAAACTGGTAATACGCAGGAAAAAATCGCGCTTAACACCAGCAGCAAAGGAAAGTAACCGTGAAAACAATCTATCGTCTATTTGCCCTGTCGCTCGCGTTGGCTGCGGGTGCATGGGCTCAGGGGTTAACAATAGGTAGCGGAACAACCTTTTCGCTCGGCGGCGCGACCCTGTCGCTGCCGAACAATTATAGCGATTCAGGAACGTTTGTTCGCGGCGGCGGCACCATGGTTTTTAGCGGCGCAGCCGGTAACCAGACGATTTCAAGTATAGCGGTCGACACCCTCCAGAACCTGACTGTCAATAAGGCCGCGGGTAACGTGCTGCTCAACAAAAATATTGCAATGGCAGGTAACATGATTGTCACGCTGGGCGCTCTCGACATGAACGGCGACACGATAACAATGGGGACAAGCGCGCTGCTCAGCGAAACGCCGGGAAACACGGTAAAGGGCCGGGGAGAAATAACGGGCGCCTTGACAATCGCCGCTGTCACGCTCGTCAATCCGTTCGGCCTCGGTGCAACGATTTTCAGCCCGGCGGGCATGGGCCCCACGGTCATAAACCGCGGGCATGTTACGCAGGCCGCCGGCGCGGACTCCAGTATTTTACGGTATTTCGACATAGTGCCTGCCGTCAATACCGGCCTGGGTGCTACGCTCGTGTTCCACTACGACAAGAGTGAGCTGAATAGTCATTTGAATTCCGGCCTCTTCCTGTACCGTTCCACCGATACCGGAAAGACCTGGATAAAAATGGGCGGGGCATTGGATACCGCGGCGAAGACCGTGACGCTTTCCGGCATCACAAGTTTTTCCCGCTGGACGCTGGCAACGGTCCCGCCGGCCCCCGGCGCGACCGCGCTGGTTTCTCCCTTTGACAACGCCGCGAATGTTATTGTCAACCCGACCCTGGTATGGAACCGTTTGTCAACGGCGGTCACGTACAGCGTTCAGGTGGCCGCGGATTCTCTTTTCTCCTCTCTAAAAATAAACGACAGTCTTATAACCGATACCTCTAAAACCATCGGCGGCCTGGCAAATGACAGCCTTTATTATTGGCGGGTAAGCGCGGAGAATGCCGGAGGCTACGGAGTCTGGTCTGCGGTCCAGAAGTTCACGACCATTATCGCCATTCCCTCCATCGTGACCCTTAAAACTCCGGCAAACGGCGACACCGTAAAGGCCGACAGCGTGTTCCTCGCCTGGGCCACCGGCACGCCGAAGGTGGACCGCTACCGGGTGGATTATGCAACCGATTCTTTGTTCGCGGTCCCCACGATTGACAGCGCGGTTTCCGATACTGTCAAAATTATGCGCGGTTTGCAGAACAACACCACAATCTGGTGGCGTGTAAGGGCGCACAGCGTTGCCGGCTGGGGAGCCTGGAGCGCCCAATATTCATTCGCGGTAAAACGGATATCCGTTCTTGCCGGGCTTGCGGCCATTCCAAAGACATTCAGTTTTACCGTTTCAAATCGGACAGGTTTCATGCGATATGCGCTGCCCAAAGCCGAAGATGTTTCTTTGCGGCTCTATAGTCTTAACGGGCAATTACAATCTGAACCTGTAAATAAGCATCAGGGCGCTGGATATTATACCGTGAGCATGCAAAAAAGCATAGTTGCCGCAGGGTCATATCTGGTTGTGTTCAGGGCCGGCGATTACCATCAGAAAAAAATGATATTTTTAATGAGATAACGTCTGATATGACAAAACATCATCTTCTATACCATTATACCATCTCTCAAAGGAGTGAAACATGAGAGTTCTCAGTGTTCTTTTGGGCGCAGCCGCCATTGCCGCTGTTGTGCTGTCGGGCTGCGGCAGTTCTTCTCCCAACTCGCCGGGCGGGAACAACCAGACTACGGCACCGGAGATCGACGCGACAGTCAACTGGACCATTGTCCAGACAAAACTGCTTCAGCAACTGGGCATGGCGGTTGAAACAACCGTAACGGGTTCCGTGGATGTGTATAAATCAGGCAGTGTGGAAGACACCACGGCCACGGTAAGTTTTGTTTTCCACGGCACTGCATATCCTCTTACCTGGTCATCGGCAATGGGCTACTATTCGAACACCAGCCAGCACAAAATCCCCGCCAGCGCGGTCAAGAACGGCGACGAGGTTGTGGTCACCGTCACAGTGGGGGCCACGACATACGCCGATTCGGCGGTGATGCCCGGCGGTGTTTCCGTTGCAAATGACGGTTCAGGGGTGACCTGGACCACCGAAGGAAACTACGACGAGGTTGTTATATATCCTCTTGACGCGAACGGCATTTTTACTACACCTGCAGCGGTCAGCAGTGTTGAAGGTTTAGGCGGAATGGCAGTAACGGCCGATCTGGCTTCGCCGGTATCCGTTCCGCAGACCGCGATGACCTCCGGGCAGTGGTATGAGGCGGAGGTCTTGGTTCAGCAGGAACATATACCATTTGCCGGCGCCAGCGCATTAAGTGACCTTCATGTGCGGGCAATTTACCTCAAAGACTTCCAGAAGCCGTAATCGGCAGCAGTAAAAATTCTCCCGTTGCCCCTGCTGGTTTGCAGGGGCAATGCGGGGAAAATCCCCCAAATCTTTAAATGATAAGCTTCCAGCAAGATTTTAAATGGCTGAAGGTCCCCGTTCACCCCAGTGAACACAAATATAAGGAACAGGGAATTCTCCACTACTATTAGAGAAAAAATGTTTATATTAATGGATTGAACGATAATGCCCGGCCTTTACCATGATACACCCTAAGGGGAGAGGGTTCATGTAACCAGGCTTGTCGTCGTACTCTCGTTTTCCCTCAGTTAATACAAATTCCTGAACAAAAAATTAATAAAAGGAGGAACTGCAATGCTTAAGAAATATTTGGCGTCAGCCGCATTTGTCTTATTTGTATTTTCGGTTGCCTGCTATGCCGAAATCTATACGCCGGATGCAAGCAACAGGGTGAAAATCAATCTGGGCGAGACCTCCTGGAAGTTTATCAAGTCGGACCCTGTAAACGCCCAGAATGCTGCGGTCAGCGATGCGACATGGAAAGACATCGGAGTTCCATATACGCCGAACGACGATGACACCTTTGTCAACGGCGAAAGCGGCGGCGGTCCCATGTTCGGCGGCAACTGCTGGTACCGGAAACATTTTACCCTTGACAATAAATATTCCGGAAGAAAGATTTTTATTGAGGTCGAAGGTGCGCACATGGGCTGCCAGCTGTACATCAACGGCACGCTCATAAAGGGCAACAGCGCCATCACCGCTAATGCAAACGCAACCCATGTTATTGGGTTCGTTGGTTTCGTTGTGGATGTCACCAGCAACGTGACGTTTGGCGGGGCCGACAATCTGCTCGCCATCCGTTGCGGCTTTTCGCAAGGCTTCTACGCAGACCCGGGTTTCTCGGAGGTTTTCAGGTTCGGATCGGCTGACGTTGGTTTGTTCCGACCGGTGTGGCTCCATATCACCGACCCTGTCCATGTTCCGCTCAACCTGTATTCGGTCCTTAACAAGTGGGGAACCTGCGTGGCTACCACGGCCGCGTCGGACGCTTCGGCCACGGTGCGGATTCAAACCAACGTTCAGAACGAAAGCGCCGCTGCTCAGAATGTGACCCTCACCACCAAGATCGTGGACGCGACAAACACCGTGGTATCGAGCATCGACAACACCCAAAGCGTCGCCGCGGGCCAGGTGTACATGTTCGACCAGACCGCCACCATAACCAATCCTCACCTGTGGTATCCCAACAACAGCACCTACGGAACGCCGTACATGCACACGGTGTACCATATCGTAAAGGTCGGCGGAACAACGGTGGACGTTTTTCAGACCCCGTTTGGAATCCGCAGGATCACCTGGGACGCTAATTTCCCGTATATCAACGGACACAAGCACTGTTTGTACGGAGCCTCGGCGCGCTACGATTATCCCGCGCTGGGCACGGCATTGTCTCCCGAGGTCGAATACCGCGACGCACAGATACTTGCAAAGATCGGCGGCAGCCTGTGGAGACCCGGCCATTCGTCGTGCAGCCCCGGGTTCGTCCAGGCTTGCAACGACGAGGGTATCATGCTCATGCAGCCCAGCGGCGAAGGCGAGGGGGCCTTCTCCACCGGAGCAAATCCTACGGCCGACCGCGTCACCCTTAAGGAGGAAATCCAACGCGACGTATGCGTTCGGGACAGAAACAGTCCGTCGATTCTCGCGTGGGAGGTAAGCAACGGCGATATCGATCCCAATCTTGCCAACGCGTTCAGAACTGTCTGCCAAACATGGGACCCCATAACACCGCGTGCGATATCCGTTCGCGGCGGACCGCAATTTCAGGCAGGTGACCTTATCGCCTGTACGGTGACCGGTTGCGAAATAGGACTCCATCAGCAACACCCGCTCTGCCCGGGCTGGGGCGCCGAAGCGTGGGGCCATCAGGCCGCACGGTTTGCTTACGATTATGAACTCCTGTTTGCCGAAGAGTTCGTGCAAAACTGGAGAAAAAACATACAAGCAAACTGCTTTGGCCTGTGCCAGTGGTATCTTGCCGAGACGCCCGGTGAGGCCGGAGATTTTGAGGGCGGTCCCACGGGACCGGGGGTCCGCTCGTTCGGATCTTCCATGATGGATTTCAACCGTATTCCCAAGTTACTTTACAAGATATACAACGCCTGCTGGGTGCCGTTTGCCATCAAGCCGGTGGTTTTCCTGGCGTACCACTGGAACCGTTCCGGCACCGTGCGGGTCAATGCGTTCAGCAACTGCCCTCAGGTAAAACTTCTCCTTAATGGCAACGATCTAGGGAACAAAACACCAAATCCCTGGACCGGGACAGGGAACGAGACAACCAACCAAACCACCACGCAGATGCCGTTTCAATGCTGGTGGGACAATGTCACATGGGCAGCGGGAACGCTCAAAGCGGAAGGTCTTGATGCTGGGGGCGCCGTTGTCTGTTCCGATCAGAAAGTCACCGCTGGCGCGCCTGCTTGTATCTCGCTGACCGTGGAACCGGCCGTGGTAAAGCCGAACGGAGAAGTTTTCAAGATCAGGGCCAATGGGTCGGACGCGGCTTTTATTCTGGCCACGGTAGTTGACGCGGCCGGCAACTGGTGTCCTACGGCAACCGGGAATATCAACTTCCACACGAGCGGTCCCTGCGAATATCGTGGCGGCACCGACCAGCTTGTGACCGCCGGGCAAGGCTATGGCTATCATGCGCCCCTTGATTCCCAGCTTGCGGTGGAAGGGGGGATGTGCAAAATCGCGGTGAGGTCAAGATGGACGGCCGGCCAAGTAAATGTCTCGGCGACTTCTCCCGGACTATGCAATGGCACAACATCATTTTTAGTTAGCGACGTTACAGACCCGGTTGAATACCGGCAGCCGGCCTCGACATATTCAACCTCGTCGCCGGCGTTCAAAATGGAAGTGCAGGGGAATGTCCTGCGGTATTTCATCAGCAGAACGGGAAGCGTCGCATTCGACATCCTCAATGCAAACGGAAGGGTGTTGAAACATATCCCGGCCATGAAATGCGCGCAGGGCTGGCATCAAATCGGACTGAATGGAGCAGCGGCCTTGTCCGAAAAAGGCACGGGCGTGTATTTCGTGCGCTGCGCGGTCGACGGCGCAAGCATGGGTGTGAAACGGGTCTTCATGCTCCGCTGAGCTGCGTTAAGGTAAATATTTTCATTGTAGGGAAAAGGCACCTGTTGAAGGTGCCTTTTTTTTATCCTTATGTTCTGAGAATTGAAGAACCCCGCAGCAAGGTGCGAGGTTCTTCCATCCCCATGGAAAAAAACATACTTATAGTCGCTCGCTAACCCCGGAGCAAGCTCCGGGCGATTCGCTCGCTGTGGGATTGACAAATTCAGAGGGAAACCGTATATTCTCAAGCAGGGGAGACGGCCCGTAAAAACGGTTTTTTTTCGAAATGCAATCGGGGTAACACTTCTTTTCGGCCGGCGTTTTTCGCCCGTTGATAAAACTTTTTGAAACCAGGGAGGAATCTATGAGGGCAGTCCAAAGACTTTTGCGGCATTGGAGGCTTGGAGCGGCGGGCATCGGCGTATTGATTCTTGCGCAAACCGCGGTTGGCGGATTCGACAATCCTCTGCCGATAATGACCCTCAACGCAACTCGGGGCCTTAGCCAGACCAGTTCGGCGGAAGCCATGGGCGCGGGAAGGCTGACCTTTTCGCTTTTCGGCTCCTGGTACCACCAGGCGAACGAATATCTTCCCTATACGCCCAACAACGGCGCGAACGTTTACACAGGCAACGCCGCGTTCTCCTTTGGCGTCAATCCGTTCATCGATGTCTTTGCATCTGCATATATGTTCGCCCTGCAAAATTACGATTCCTCCCATTCCGTGGGAATCGGCACGGTCCAGGCCGGAATCCAGGGTACGCTTCCCTTTGCCGACACATTGCCGGTCCGCCTTGGCGCGCAGCTGCTGATACTGGCAGGCACCAGCGCCAACCAGATCAACGGCAACCTTGCGGACGGATACAATTATTTCGAGACGCGGGAGGGATACGATTTCGCGGCAAAGCTGCTGCAAACCGTTCTTCTGGGAAATGAATCGTACGCGTTTAAAATGCACTTCAATGAGGGGCTGGTGAGTTCGCTGCAACCGGGCAGGGGGCTCATGATGCTCCTGGCCGCCGGCGTCCAGGTTAACGCGCATCCGGTAATCGCCCTGGGCGTGGAAATCAACTCCCGCACGTTCACCGATCATATCTCTATACTTACCGACCCGCTGTGGGTCACGCCAACGGTGTGCTTCAGGACGCCGTACTATTTTAATATCCTTATCGGCGCGGATGTCGCGCTGTCGCAGGCACGCGAAGCTTCGGCAACGGTAACGGCGCTCAAGGCACTGGAACCTTATCGTGTTTTCGGCGCCATGACCTTTTCCTTCGACCTGATGGCGGGCCAGAGATCGGCCGTTAAAGAGAAGGCGCGGCAGGAAGCGCTCGAGAAGGAGCGGCTCAAAGGTGAGGCAGACAGCCTCAGCAGACTGCAGAAACGGGAAGCCGAGGAAAAGACCAGGGCAATGGCAAAGGCCGACAAGCAGACGCAGGCCGAGCGCCAGCGCGCGGATTCGCTCGCGCGCGTCGCCGATTCGCTCGCGAGAAAATCGCGAGTCGACTCCGTCGCCCTTGCGGAATCGAAGCACCAGGTCGAAGAAGAGCGGTCGAAGCGCTCCGACGCCGAAAAACAACTCCTGTCCACAGGCCTGCTGCTGCTCGACGCGGTCTATTTCTCCTCGGGCAAGACCGATGTATCCATCAACTCCAAGCCCTACCTTAACATCATCGGAAAAATGCTGGCCAAGTATCCGAAACTTGTCCTGGAAGTGGGGGGCCATACCGACAACATCGGCAGCCTCTCGTCCAATACAAGGCTCAGCCAAGCGCGCGCCGAATCCGTGCGCAATTACCTGATTACCGTGGCGCCCGAACTGGCAAACCGCCTCAGCGCCACCGGTTACGGTCCCAGCCAGCCGAAAGCGGACAACGTGTCGGCCGACGGCAGGCAGATGAACCGGAGGGTGGAATTGAAGGTGCTCAACAAGGATGTGCTGAAGGAATACAATCCTTGATGCGGGAGCAGCGGGTCGCACGGTCGTAAAAATGGGCGAAATTTGCAGGGGTTTTCCGCCGGAAAACACTTTGTTGTAAATTGCTGTGTAAAAATCATCCCTCACGGTATATTGTATATACCGCCGTTGTGGTGCGCTTCTGACCGGCATCATCAGGGTCGGGTAGAATAGGCGTCAGGGCCAAGCGCATCATGGCATCAGATTCTCATTGTAAGCCCAAGGAGGAGCTATGAAGAAACGTCTGCGGCACGTTATTGCCATGCTTATGGCAGCAGCGCTTGCCGCGCCGGTTGCCGCGCAGATCAATTTCCTGTCATACCAGAAGGTCACGCAGTACTTTTATAAGACAAATGATACGCTGCTCGACAGTTCCATCAGTTTCAATCCGGTTCAGCTCGGGACGGCGCAGCTGGAGATCTCGGAAATTACCATCAATCCGAGGGGCAGCTATCTTGATGTCGTGGAAGACGCCCACCTTACGAGCAATATCACTGAGTATAATATTCCGGACCTCATCGGTTCCTATTTCTTCAAGGGCCTGGTGCAGCTGCCGCAAAACGCGGTGGCAACCGGTCTCGAAACCTGGATCGGCGATACGCTGTACCGCGCCAAACTGCTGGAGGCCAAATACATAATTGATGCAAAAACTCCCGACAGTATGGCCGTTGAACAGTCGCTCGACCGCCGTATTGCCATGTTTCAGCAAATGTCCGGAACCGTTTACGAGGTGACACTGGCGCGGGCGCCCATCGGCGTGCGCAGGCACGTGCGGCTGCGATACATGATTCCCAATGCCGGCAACGGCAACACACCGTATGCGGTGCCGGTCGTTTTTAACGATCCGTACGGAAAAACCCCGCAGTTCATCCGGCTCACTGTTTTTGCCAATACCACCGACAAACAATATTATCTCGCAACGTCCACCGGCCAGATCCAGCTTCGCGATTCCACCTCGCAGCTTATTCCGTATCAGCCCCAGGTGGTTCTCACGTATATCCCCAAGGTTCCGTCCGTGATGCATTTTACCTCGTTTACACAGGGTGCCTGGGCCGGTAATTATCTGCTGCTCAACACCGCCCTCACCGATTCGACCATGAAGAGGCTTTCCAAGCCCATTCAGACCGTTTTCCTGTGGCGATGGAACGCGCCGGTGCAGATGATCGATTACAGCAGCGGGATCCGCGGCCTTTCATCGTATGCGCAATCGGTCATCGCGCAGGCGAAATTGATAAAACAGAACATCACGACCCTCAAGAAAAGGGGATACCCCTGCGCGCTCATCCAGAGCGTCGAAGGCGTTTCGGGGTTGCCCTATTCCACGCCGGCGATCACCGACAGCAGTTCGGGCCGAATCAATACTTATTTGTCAACATTCACCGAACAGTCGCTGTACGCGGCGTATCTCAACCAGCCCGACCCGACGCCGGCCTGGGTGCCCAAGGCCGGGACTTCCGAGCCGATCATCCAGAAGGCGCAGGACGATTTTCTTTCCCTTCTTAAAGCGGCGGCCCGCCTCCTGGCAGACACCACGGTCGCGTACCGCCATGTCGTGCTCGTCACCGTCGGCGACGCCTCCACCTCTTTTCAAAAGGATTTCCGCGAGAACACAGACTCAATCCTCGCGCACACCTCAATCGACTGGAGCTATGGAAATTCCTGGCGTGGCGTTGACATTTCCGCATCGCTTCCCTGGGTGGGCGACCAGGGCCTGTCACAATGGCAGGGCTTTTATTATCCCTCGTTCTCGCCGGTCACCGTGCAGCTCAAGATCAAGACGTCAAAACAGGCATACTCGTTCCCGCTTGCAAGTCTTGAGCCCGGCAACTTCGCCATTTCGGCGCGCGTTTCAGGCGAGTGGGACACCGTGATTTCCTGGATCGGGTTCGACCCGAAGGGACAGATAACGTCTTCGTTTACAACTGCGCCATTTATCATCTCGGTGCCGCAGGATTCCGGGCTTGCGAAAATCTGGGCGCACGACGACAATCATGTCGCGGAACAGGAGGAGGTGTACCCCGGCGGCACGTTCGGGATCGTGACAAAAGCCACGTTTCTGGCCGCATCCCGGGCCGATACCAGCATCGATACGTCAAAGACCATACCTTTCTTAACTGAAAGCGAAATCCGGGCGCCCCGGTCGGCCGTGCAGAAAAAAGTCGTGTCCGCAAGGCACCTCGCGCCTGCGATGGTGTTTGCACACGGCTTTCTCAGCATTTCGAACGCCGGCGAACTTACCAGGCTGGAGTTTTTCGATATTGCCGGCAGGCTGCTGCTCAAGCTCGACCCCGCGCAGTTCCGGACCTCCGACGGAAACTACCGGATCCCGCTTGCAAAGTTCGCGGTGCTCAAGGCGCACCGCGTGCTTATTGTCCGGATGAGCGGAAAAACCACCTGTAAAACGATGACGGTCATGACTGGAGGCCTCAAGTGAAACATATGATCCACCTTCTCTTCGGTTGTCTGGCACTGTTCGCAGTTTCCTCATTTGCGCAAGAGGTGACCCTGCACGGAGTCCCGCTGCTGTTTTCTCTGGGATTGCAAGGCGGTGCTTCACAATCGAATATCGCGGCGGATGGTTTGCTGGCGTCGTATTTCGCGCCAACCCCGAACATTGAACGCATCATCGGCCCGGCCCTCGGGCTGGAATACGAAATCCGCATCAGCCGCTTTGCCGCGGTTTCGATAGGAACACGGTATCAGGAGCGCGGCGAAAACACGAAAAAAACGGCAATCGTGTTTGACGACGATATCTTTCCGCACGATTTGAGCACCACCGCCGACCTTCAATACCTTACGTTCCCCCTTTTTGTCAAGGGCGGATTCAGCGGGTCGGTGGGCTGGATTTTCCTCAAAGCCGGAATCAGCGTCTCGATGCTTCTCGGCGATAAACTCTCGTGGGTGATCGATGACAGGGCAGCAACGCCGGGCAGCGTGCATATGCCGCTTGTCGGGGTACATGGCAACGACGCCGGAGTTCTGGGCGGATGCGAAGCTGGAGTCTCGCTGGGCAGGCATGCGTTTTTTGTGTCCGGGGAATATCAATACGGACTCAACAGCATTTCGTCAGATCTTTCGGGACACGCGTACAACCGGGCGACCGAGGTGACCGTGGGGTACCGGTATTTTTTCACTTCAAAAAGATAATAGCCCCTCACAAAGAAATAATTTGACGTTCCCCCATTTTAAGTGGAAAGCATTATCCACGCCCGCTCAAAAATCGCGGTGCGCGCAGTGCCGGAGTTGACAGAGTATCCTGAAAGCGCTATATTCTCAGGAGAATCAGGTTACACGAAAGATGGCAGAAGCAGGGGAGGAAACGGGAGAAAGGTGTTTTGGTAAAGAATCTCTTGTGGTCCGTCAAAAATTGCCGATTAGAAACAAGTGTTCTATCATCCATGAAATCAATTACCATCCCGATATGCTTACTGGTCCTTGTAAGTTCTTACAATAATCCGGCATTGTCCCAGGTACGGTCATGGCCTCCCGGCGGCACGCAGGCGTCTCCCATCACCGCCGCCATGAAATTGCCGGCAAACCGGTACGTGCCCTCCACAAAGAAATACACCCTGGTATGGGCCGATGAGTTGCTTGGCCAGCCTGCGGGAAAAATCCAATTTATTGCACAGAACTATGCGGCGAGCCAGAAAATGTCGGCTTCACAGGTCGCCGATTATCGTGCGTATAATTCCAACTTTCTCTGCGTGATTTATCATCTGTCCAACGGGATCAACCCGCAGAACAACAGCGACTGCCCGCTGCCCCACGGCACCACGCCCATTACTTCATGCACGCCCTCGGGATGGGTTTCGGAATGGGACAGCTGTTTTACACCCTGGCTCGCGGCCGCCGGCATTACAAAGGGGAGTGCGCGGTTCGAACAGATGTTCCAGCATTACACCAGCGTGGACCCGAACAACCGGGTCTGGCACGGCGATCCGCAATGGACAATGTGCCTGGAAAACGCGGACTGGCAGAACTATGTCGCCGACGAAACGATCAGGTGGATGGCGGGTGAGAAAGATGAAGGATGCTTCTTTGACGTGTGCGTGGAGACCATGGTCCCCGGACTCTACCACCCGGCGGCGGGCGATCCGGCCCCGCACAATTTCAATTGGTACCAGAGTCCGTATGGGCCCGCTGGCTACACCATCGCCTCGCTCACCGACTTCGCCGCCTGGATGAACGCCCAGTATCTCGCATACTGGCAGTCAATTTACAAAAGGTATCATACCGCGTCCGCGGATTATCTGATCATTCCCAACGTTGACCAGATGACAACCGGCTGGTACGACCCGGTCTGGATGGAGGGAAACGCGGGCGGTGAAACGATTGACGGCGCCATGCTGGAAAACTTCGGCGGCGCCGCAGGGTCCGATATGTATCTCACCCTCTCCCGGGCCGTCAAGCACCTCACCGGCAGGGGAAAAATCCTTATTGCGCAGTTTTACGACACAACGCAGGCCGAACGGTACCGGCGCACCGGCATGTACATGCTGGTGAAAAACGAAAACAGCTTCATCAACATTCTCGGTCCTGGCGCGCCAGGCTGGTTCCCGGAATACGAAATAAACCTGGGCGACCAGAGCCAGGTCCCGGCCGACATAAACAGCCTGCGGGTGGCGGGCTCAGGTTCCGCGTCGCTGTTCAAGAGGGACTACCAATATGGAATGGTCCTGTGCAACACCTCGGGAGCCGCGATGAATTACACGCTTGCCGGCACCGCCTGGAACATTGTCACTACGAGCGGCGGCGGAAGCGTCTCCAACAGTGGGGCAATTGCGCAGCAGTCAATTACTTTTACCCCGGTCAGTGCGCAGATCTCGGTTCCCGCCTCCGGCTGTGTGGTTTTGACGAACAATACCGCCGCGACAATTACCGGGCCGTATAAACAGAGAATTGATGCCGTGCTTTTTTCCGGCCCTGTCAACGGCGTGATTACGGTCAATCAGCCGGGCACGGTGTCAATTTATAAATTGAACGGCGTTTTGCTGATGCGGAAGCAGATGACGGGCAGGCAGTCACGGCTTGACGTGAGTACGTTATCCAGGGGCGTTTACCTAATTAAAATTACCGGCGCGACGACGTACGGACTTGGGAAATTTCGCCGGTGAGCATGTGGCGCCGCTTTTATTCAACAGCTGAGGTTCCTTATGTCTGAAAATCCTGGAAAAATCATCCCGTTTTCCGTTGTCATGGCGCTTGTCGTATTTGTCCAGGCCGCACCGGTAAACGCTCTTTCGCGCTTGACGGTCGACACTCATAACCATAGGCACTTCGCGGACACGCTGGGAAACCCCGTGCTTCTGATCGGCGATTCGCCGCAGAACCTTCCGCAAAAGCTGACGATTGCCCAAACGCAGACTTACTTCGACGACTGCCGGGGCAATGGGATCAACCTCGTGTGGGTCTGCATAGACGGGCAGCCCACCGCCTCGGCCGAGAACACGCCTCCGGTTGACAAAAAAGGAAACCTCGAATTCGGCGCCGGCGGAACACCCGACGGATGGGACCTGAGCCTTGTCAATACCTCGTACTTCTCCGAGACCCTCGACAGCATGCTGCTACTGGCCGAGGAACACAGCATATATGTCAACCTCATGCCCATGAGCCAGTGCTACTGGCCGCCCGCCAACATCACGGCCAACACGCCGCAAAAGGCCTTCAACTACGGCGTATGGCTCGGAAGCCGGTACAAAAACCAGCGGAACATCTTGTGGATTTTCGGCAACGACAACATCGACACCTCCAGGCAATGCCCGATCGCACGGGGAATAATAAGCACCGGCGACAACCACCTCATGTCAATCCACGCTCTCAATCCCGGCGTGTGGGGACAGGACCCGAACGACGATGCATCAGGCGCGTCGGGCAATTTCTACAAACATCTTCCGAACTCGACCATGGGCTGGGTAACGTTCAACAGCCTTTATTCCGACATGCAGGTTTTCAACCAGGCCCACTTTGTTTATCACGAATATATGAAGGCGGACATCATGCCCATTCTGATGACCGAAGGGCCGTACCAGAAGCTTGCAGGATATGGCTGGCAGGTGGCCACCAACAAGGTCGAGCGCAGCCTGAATTACCGTGTCGCATTCGGCGGAGGGTTCGGCGGCGGCTACACTTACGGATGCGACTGGCTGCAAAGCGCCACCTCGCCGTGGAACAAATTTCTGGACAAGGGCAGCCGGCCGCATATTAAGTTTTTCAGCGATCTTCTTAAAGACAAGCAATGGTGGGACCTCAAGCCGGACTGGGGCCGGACCTTCCTTACCGCAACGACGCTGGCCGGCGGCTCGCAGATCGAGAACGACGATTACACAATGGCCGCCTTTGACACGGCCGGCGGAAGGCTGGGGCTGGTCTACTGCACGGTGCAGCAGACGGTCACGGCAGACCTGTCAAAAATGCCGGGGCCGGTCACTGCACGCTGGTATGATCCCACCAGCGGGAATTACACGATAATCAGCGGTTCACCGTTTGCGAATTCCGGCCCGCGCCAGTTCACGACCCCGGCCGCCGCACATGCGGAAGTCAATACAGACAATTCGGCCGAAACGTCGTACGACTGGGTCCTGGTGCTCGATGCGGGTAACACCGCAGTCCGCCGTGACCGCCTACCCCGTCGTGATGCCGGCTTGTCAATGATTGCCGGGAGCAACAACGTTTCTTTCAGACTTGACCGGCCGGGCTTTGTTTCAATCCTCACTGTCGAAGGCAGGGTGGTGAAGCGCGTCTGGTGCGCGGAACCCGGGGCCCAGAAAATGGGGCTGGCAGATGTTCCATCGGGAATATATATAATAAAAATTGACCCGAACAAAAACGGACCCGTCCAATACGTGCTAAGCATAGCCCGATAGATGTGCCGGGCGTAACACCAGAAAAATGAAATTTCTTTTTTTACCTCAAACCCGGCCGTTAGCGCTTTTCGCAGCGCTTGCGGTTGCCTGCTCGCTGCCTGATAAACCGCAGTCCCCGTCATTCTCCGGGGAAGATGCGGGCCATCGGGGCATGCACAGGATTTTAGCCGCCGGGAAAAGCTTCATGCAGGGATGGAACGATTCTCTCGCTTCACAGGATGAAAGACCGGGGATGCGGAGTGGATTTTCCTACGATTATTGGATCGACACCGCGGAAGTCACGCAAAAGCGGTTTTATGACCTTACAGGAAGGGACCCGGTTCCTCCCGGTTCGCAGTACGGTTCCGGAGACAATTATCCGGTGTATTCGGTGACCTGGTTCGACGCGGTGCTGTTCTGCAACAGCCGCAGCAAGGCGGAAAGCCTGGATACGGTATATGTCTATTCGAAAATAAACGCACAGCCGAACGGCAGCGTGAATGAACTTCCCGGTATTCGCTTCGACCTCTCGCGGGACGGATACCGTCTGCCCACCGAGGCAGAATGGGAATTCGCCGCGCGGGGAGCGTCATCGGCGCTTTTTTTCACAACGGCATCCGACAGCGTGGATGCGCAAAGCGCCGCGTGGTATGCGGCGAATTCGAACGGTACGACGCATCCGATAGCTGCGAAAATGCCCAATTCCCTGGGCTTGTATGACATGGCGGGAAACGTGTTCGAATGGACGAATGACTGGAAATGTTTTTATAGTGGCAGCAGCATTACCAATTCCCTTGGCGCCTATCAGCCCAATAGCGAGAATGAGAAGGTGATCAAGGGCGGTTCCTTCGAACACGGATTGGTTTTTTTGCGGCCGTCCCACCGGTCGGCGACCTACGGCACTGTGCTTTCGTCGGCCTGCGAATATGTCGGTTTCCGCTGCGCGCGCGGGGCCATTCCCGACGGCCGGTATATCGGGGTGTCGCCGGCGAATTTCACGTCGAACCCGGTATCCGTGACCGCGGGCGCAAACGCGCTGTATGCGTTTACGGGGGCGCCCGCCTCGAAACTCGTCTTTGTCAATGTTTCGGGCCAGTACCGCACGCTGTGCTGCGTGGACTTCGGCCGGGCGTTTCCGCAGGTGATGGAGTTTCCCGACGACAAGGCCGTCTATATGCCCGTGATTTACCCCGACGGCCGATTTGCGGCCTGGTGCTCGAACAACGCCGGCCAGGGGGGGCCGTCGAAAATTTCCATTCGCAGTCTTGATTCAATCACCTCGCCAATTGTTACCCTGTCTCCCGACACCGCGTATATGCCCCACTGGTGGACAAACCGTTCCACCGGGGAACAGTGCATCGTGTACACCAATTCCGCCATTCTCGACAACGACCCGTCGTGGAAATCAACGAAAACATATTTACAGACAATGAACGCCGGACAACCTGCCGGACCTCCCCGGGTTCTGGTAAGCGACGGGAGTTATCACGACGGCCTGTCGGCGGACGGACACTATGCGGTCACCTCCTATCCGGCATTGATAATGCGGAACCTGTCGACGAACGAGGAACGGCAGCTGTTCCAGCCGCCGCACAACGGCAAGGACGCCAGCGGTTCCACGCAGGTCTGCAATGCCTCCATGTCCCCCGATACGTCGGCGGAAGCGCGGTGCATGTTTCTGGATTTCGGGTCCCAAACGCCGAGCACCATTACCAATTGCAGCTACCGCCTGCACCAGTATCTGTTCGTCGCGACGTTTTCCGATTCGATCGTGAATTTTCTCCGCTGCCCGCAGGCCGAAGATGCCTGGGATTTTCCAAAATGGTCGAACCGGGAACGGTTCGCGGTTTCGGCGGCACGGAACAGTCAGGACGGGGCCCACGCCGTCTATGTGATCGACCTGAAGGGCCGCGCTTCTCAGGAGGTGGTGACGGGCGTTGAATTGGAGCAGCCGTATCTCTGGCTGGGGACCATACAAGCCGGCGCCGCAAACCTTGATCTTGACAGCCTGGGATTATATTGTGACCCCTTGCTGCTTGGCAACCAGACTTTTTTTTGCGACCGGATGCATTTCTTCTGGCAATTTATCGACAGCATAGGGATCGTCTTCCTGGGGACCTCGCATACCGCCTATTCGGTCGATCCCAAGGCCTTTACCAGCAACCGGGTGTTTAACATGGCAATGTGTAACACCGACCTTCCCTGTGCTTTTACGTTGATTTACGATTATCTTCTCAACCACTGCCCCCAGCTGAAATTTATCGGTATGGATGTGGTTCTTGGGCGATTGCAGTTAAAAAACGCTGAGGCGAATTTTTCGCAGGGAATATCGTTAAGTAAAGGATACAATTACGACAAAAACCATTTTTTCTGGAAACATGGTTATCCGGACAATTTTATAACGGCAATCACCGCTGCAAATTCCCCTTTGCCGGGTTTTGACACCTTAGGGGTCTGCAACGCTCCTTGTCTTGGATTGGGCGGCGCTAATCCCCCAATTTACGTTTCACTGGATTGGGACACCAGCTCTATAGAGTATAAAAAAAACATGCATGACATCGACAGCTTGATTGATTTTCTCTCCGCTCGGGGAATTCACCTCCTTGTCTATACTCTTCCCGAGAGCCCGGTGTATTCCACTTTAAATTCCTGCGGCGCGTTCGGCCCGAATTTGGCGACAGGGCATGCCGTGATTGCCGCATTTAAAGCCAGGGAGTTGCGGAACCCCTATTTTCATTTCTATGATGCGAATATGTTCGGACAGCATGATTATCCTTCGGAGGATTTCTTTGACGATAGCCATCTGTGTAAAGCGGGCGCGCAGAAATTCAGCGTGAGAATGGATTCCCTGGTACAGGGAATTTTATCAAAGTAAATTTATTATATTAAATGGCATACCCGGATATTCGCGTAGCATACCAGCCGTCGCGGATAACTGCATTCTCAACGCGTTCATTAATCGGTTAATTATAAAAAGGGGGGAATATGATCTTTAAAACAACCTATGCAGCGGCTTGCGCTGTTATAATTGTCGCGGCAATCGCTTGCCTTGCGGAAACGTACACGCCCGAGCCGAGCAACCGGCTGCGAATAAATCTCGGCGAATCTCCCTGGAAATTTACAAAGGGTGATCCTCCGAACGCGCAGGTCATAATTTTTCCCGATCCCACCTGGAGCACGGTTGGCATTCCCCACACCTGGAGTGACACCGAGTCGTTCAACAATCAGATGGGCGGCGGGGCAACAGGGTCCATGTACGGCGGTGTAAGCTGGTACCGGAAACATTTTACGCTGGACAACAGCTATTCGGGCAGAAAAATATTTATCGAGTTCGAGGGGGCCCATCTTGGCGCGGCGGTTTATATCAATGAACATTTTATTCCCGGTAACAGCGCATTGAGCCCGCTGGCCACCCACGTTGTGGGGTTTATCGGGTTTGCCGTCGACATAACTCCCTGGGTCCAGTTCGGGGGAGCGGACAATGTCCTTGCCGTAAAGGTGAGCGGCAACGGCGGGTTTTTCACCTATCCCGGATTCTGCATAGACTACAGGTTCGGGCAGGGCGACTACGGATTGTTCAGGCCCGTATGGTTGTACATCACCGACAAGATCCATGTGCCGCTCAACGTGTATTCGGTGCTGAGCCAGTGGGGCACGTATGTCGCGACGGTGTCGGCCTCCGATGTTTCGGCATCGGTAAAGATCCAGACAAACGTCCGCAACGACAACGCCACGGCCCAGACCGTCACGCTCACCACCAAGGTCGTGGATATGACCAGTACCGTGGTTGCAACAATTGAGAGCACCCAGACCATCGGCGCGGACACGAACGCGGTGTTCGATCAGAACGCCGCCATTGCAAATCCCCATTTGTGGTATCCGGCGGGCAGCGCGTTCGGGACGCCCTATATGTACACCGTGTACCATATCGTGAAAGTGGGAGGGGCCACGGTTGACGTTTTCCAAAGCCCTCTTGGCATCCGCGTGATCACCTGGGACAAGAACTTCCCTTATATCAACGGCCACCAGCATTACATGTGGGGCGTGTCGAGCCGGTACGATTATCCCGCCCTGGGCACGGCCGTTCCCGAGGAGCAGCAGTGGCGCGACGCGAAACTCGCCGCCGAATGCAGCGCCAACATGTGGAGACCGGGCCATTCATCAAGCAGCCCCGAATTCGTCCACGCGTGCGACGCGTACGGCGTGATGCTCGTGCAGCCCAGCGGCGAACTCGAGGGGACTTTTTCAACGGCCCAGCTGAACGCCACCAAGGCCACGTACAAGAGCGAATTGCACAGGGACATGATCATACGGGACAGAAATGATCCCTCCATTCTTGCGTGGGAAGTAAGCAACGGCCCCATCGACCCCACGTTTGCCTCCCAGTTAAAGGCCATTGCCAAGACGTGGGACTTTGTCAATACACGCGCGCAGTCCGACAGGGGAGGCAGCGCGGCAAATCCCGCCATAGCCGACCTCATCTCGTGCTCCTCGTCCGGTTGCGAAATATCAATGAAGAACGGCCTCCCCAACACCCCGTGCTGGGGCGCGGAGGCCTGGGGTGGTGCCCGTTCGGCGCGGTATGCCTACGACTACGAGCTCGCGTTCGCCGGCCCGTATGTCCAGAACTGGCGAAAGGCAAGGCAGGCAAACTGCTTCGGTCTGTCCCAATGGTATCTGTGCGAAACGCCCGGCGAGTCCGGTGCGTTTCTCGAAGGCGTTGCCGAAGGCGGAGTGCGGTCGTTCGGGTCTTCAATGATGGACTTCAACCGCATTCCAAAAATGCTGTACCATATCTACCGGGCGGCGTGGACGCCCTATTCGGTGAGGCCCGTTGTCGCGCTTGCCCATCATTGGAACCGCGCGGGCAACGTGCGGGTCAACGCATTCAGCAACTGCCCGGGCGTGCAGCTTTATATTAATGGTACAAGTCAAGGGACAAGGACGCCCAATCCGTGGACCGGCACCGGCGACGGGACCGACCAGAGCACCACCCAGCTGCCGTTCCAGTGCTCGTGGGACGTTGCCTGGGCGGCCGGGACGCTCCGCGCCGAAGGGCTTGACGCAGGCGGAACCATGGTCTGCTTCGACGAAAAAAAGACCGCGGGCAATCCGGACCACATCCTTCTCACTGTCGAGCCCCCCCTGGTGAAGCCCAACGGGGACACGTTTCAGATCCGGGCAAACGGCACCGACGCCGCATTCATCCTGGCCACCGTGGTTGACAACAAAGGAATCTGGTGCCCCACGGCAAGCAACCTCATCACGTTCGGCGTTTCGGCCCCGTGCGATTACCGGGGCGGCAGCGATCAGCTCGTTACCGCTGGAAAGCCCATCAATTATCATTCGCCGCTCGATCACGAGCTCTCGGCTGAAGGCGGCATGTGCAAGGTGGCTGTGCGGTCGACGTTCGTTCCGGGCACGGTAACGGTCACCGCCACGTCGGCCCTGCTGACGTCCGGCACAACCTCGTTTACGGTTTATCCGCTCCAACCCTACGCCGGCGTAATGCACCTTCAGTCGCCGGCCCCGGCCGCATTCGCGGCGGTCCCTGCCTTCAAAATAGGATTTTCGGGCGGAGTGCTTCGGTATCTTATGAGTAAATCCGCGAATGTTGCCGTTGACATCATCAACGCAAACGGGAAAGTGATTATGCGGGTCCCGGGCTCGCTCCTCACCGCCGGGTGGCACTCGATAGGGCTTACGAGAATGAAAACAAGGGAAGACTCCGCGCATAACGCGGTATATTTTGTCAGGTTCACCGTCGATGGCGGTTACCAGTGCGTAAAGCGCCTGCTTGCGGTGCGATAGGAATTGATGGCAGGGGCGGAAGAAATGCACTCAGTGTGATGCTTTCGCCCCCGGCCAGCCTGTGCAGAAGCCTTACCGGGCGTAAACGATTTTTCCCGTCTGGATTATTCCGGCACAATCCGCCGAGTAGAAATAGAGCCCCGGCCTGACGTTGTTCCCCTGTTCGTTTGTGCCGTTCCACACCGGGTTCGTGCCGGCCAGGCGCCGCACCAGACGGCCCTGGTCATCATACACCGTTACAGCGGCAATCCGCTGCCGGCCCCCGTTCCTGAAAATAAAGGCAGTCTGCCCGTGCATGGGGTTGGGAAATACCTCTATTTTATTTTCAGCGCCGCGAATAATAATTCCCCCTTCCCGAATCCCGGACTGGCTGGAACCCTGCCATACGCGCACGTAATCGATGTCGAACGTGTCGGTGGCGCTGGCGTTCGGCAGCGTGCATGCGGCCGCCCTGCACCAGTCGTTTTCCACCATCTGCTGGAAAATGATGTAACCGGGAGTGCGGGCGATGTTCGCGTTGTTGGCGCCGGGGGTGGGGAATGAGCCGGCTGCTGTTCCGTCAAGATAAAACGTGAGATGGTCCGGCTCCCAATCCACGCCGATGGTATGGAACGCCTTTGAAAAATCCATTGCCGGTCCGGTGCCGTTATTGCCGGTGCCTTTGTTCGGGGTCCAGCTCTTGTTGCGGGCCGAGTCTGACGGCAGCCCGTCGAACCAGTTATAGTGCATCCACATGGTGCGGGGGTCATTACCCAACACTTCCAGAATGTCAATCTCCCATTCGTAATTGTAATTCTTCTTGTCCGGCAGCATCCAGAACGCGCCGAAAAAGCCGGAGACATCGACGATCTTCAGCCGGGCCTCGACATACCCGTACAGGAACGAAAACTTGTATGGGGTGAGGGAATTGGCGTTGGCGCGGGCGGAAATCAGCTCACCGGACTTGTACGAATTTGCGAACGTGGTGATCCCGGGATTGGGCTGCGCCACAAGATGGCACACCCCGTTGCTCACCTGGATCTGCGACGGGTAGTAATTCTCTCGGCCGTTGTTGAACGAGCCAACGCCGCCCCAGTCGGCATACGGGTTCCAGATTGACGTATCATAGGCCGTGCCGTCAAAATTTTCGTTGAGGATCAGATTCCAGGAACTCATGCCGGCAGGCAGGGGAACGGCTGCCGGCGGCTGCGGATCAGCCGCGTGGACGCGCTCTGGCAGGCCGGCAATGAAAAGCCCAAGGCCAAAAGAAAAGTAAAGCATAAAAGCCGAAGTCCGAAGAGCGCGGTAGGTTTTTATGGTTTTTCTTTTCAGCAGCTCCATCTTTTTCCCCCTTAAATAAAGATTAAAAGTGCCGGCCCCTGCCCCGGCAGTTATTGCCCGGGGTCGCTTCACTTGAGGAATATACGGTTTCTTGGGCTTCCTGTCAACCGTGGGAATACAATAAAAAAATGAAGCCCTTGACAGCTGATTTCTTCAATTGTCCGTCAAAAACAATCCGGAATGGTATTTTACGACACCTGCCTTGATTCAAGAAACCATTTTTATCCAACGAAAATATACCCAAAATAAAAGTATAAATATTTAATTATCGTTATATATCAATTACTTAACAATACTAATTACTATTTATATTTCATTTTAATAATTTTATTATTATATTATTTCTTAGGCAACATCATGAAAAAGAACCGCCTCAACACGCCCATCTTTATCTACGAAGACCATGTGGACTTCATACGCGATTGGTATTCGTACGCAAAGCGTTTCGGGCTCACACAGGGAGAATTTCTTGACAGGGCCGGGATCAACGCGAAAGCATTTCTATCCGACGTCATTGCGCGAAGAAAAAAAATAGGCCGCAGCCATGTTGCGGGATTCATCAGAGCGCTCGAGTTCCGCGGCGACGAAAAGGAATATTTCCGGTTGCTTGTACAAAAGGAACAGTGCAGAAAACCCGCGGACAAGATACCTGTTTTCGAACGTCTCGCACGGCTCCGGAAGAGCAACCTTTCCACGATGATCGAGAACAGTACCTTGGAATATTTCGCCTCGTGGCAATATCCGGTAATCAGGGAGTATGTGGCGTGCAAAGGTTCGGTTTCTTCGGCGAAAGAAATCGTCAATGCATTGGTCAACCTGAAACTATCCTCGCATGAAGTAAACCAGGCGCTTGCGAAGCTGGTAAAATGGGGCATGATCGTGCACGACACAGCCGCCGGCCTGTACCGTCCCGCCGACAAGGGCGCAATCTCCTACGAGGACATGCCGCACACCGTGGTGAACGATGTGAAAAGGGCGCTCATCAAGGCGTCAATTCATGCCATGGAGGAAATGCCGAAAGACGAACGCCATGTCTCGATGACCATAAAAGGAATTGGCAAAGCATCGTACAACGATCTCTGCGCGAAGATCGACGCCTTGCGCAAAGAATTCCTGGATCGAAACGATAAGAACGAACCGGCGGATAGAATAGTCTCGCTGAATATACAGTTGTTCCCGGTCATGAAAATCGACCGGTCGGGGGGAGAATGGGGAAGAACCAATGAATAAGCACGGGAAGTTGATTGTGGCCATTTTCGGCGCGTGCATTTGCTCCTCCCTGCTATCAGGGTGTGCGGTCAATGTCGCCGGAAGCGGTACTGACTACCCGAACACCAAAGTGTCGGGCATGGTGCATTCCAGTGCCGATGCGCCGGTGTCTGGTGCGCGGGTTCAAATCATCGACAACGCCGACTGGCTTGCCGACATTATAAACGGACAACCCGTTGTTATCGACAGCGCGCGCACCAACGCGGCAGGCGCCTTTGCGGTACAGCGGCCTGCCTCAAAAAGCTGGAACATTCAGATTGACAGCCGGGACGAGGGGCTTCTGGCGCGTGATTTCGGCGCGCTGGTCGCCAGTGTAAAAGACACCACGTACCAATTCAAACTCATGCCCTATGCAACGCTTTCCGGAACAGTGCTGCCGGACGCGGGAACGCCGCAGGCGCTTGCATTGTCCGGCAGCTCCTACGGGGCTATAGTAAATGCGGACAAAACCTATGCCTTCCCCGCGCTTGCCGAGGGAGCGTACGTGGTCGTAACCGGGACCGATATTGCCGGCTCTCAGCAGCGTTTCCTTGGCGCTTCGGTCCAGATGGGTTCAGGCGCAATTGTTACGGGCCAGACCCTGCCCGCGCCTGTCAACCGTGTTCTGGTTGCTGATTTTTCCATCGGCCAGTTTCAAACCAATATCGGCAGGACGATCGGCGGCGGATGGTGGTATACGGTAAACGACAGTGTTGCAAAGGGGAATTCCACCATAACGCTCGGTTTCGTGGCCGGTGCGGAAGGATATGCGGGCCAGAGCATGCGCGCCGTGTACACCCTTGATCCCAAGAGCGCGGGCCCGTGGGCGCTCATGGGTTTCTTTCTCGGAAAGGACTCAGTAAATTACGATTTGTCAAATTTGACGGCGCTTTCCTTTATGGCAAAGGGGACGGGAACCGTTGAGGTAAGGTTCTATTCAAAAATGGTGGATTCGGTGAACGGCAATACCTGGCAGCAGTTTTCATACGTGCTGCCGCTTCCGGCTGCCTGGACTCCAGTTACAATCCCGAAGGATTCCCTGCGGCTTCCGGCGAACAGCCCTGCGTACCAGCAGGGCTATACCTGGGCGCAGGTGGCTCCTACGATACAAATAATCTATTTCATCGCCTACACCCCGCAGAACAATCCGGGGGACACCATCACGATGTATCTCGACAATGTATCTCTTGACGGCATGAAACTTGAAACGTTTGTCAAGTAAGTCTGAAGAACACAATTATCAAAGAAAGAAATATCATGTGTCACTCCCACGAAAGTGGGAGTCCATTCTTCAACTGTACGATGGATTCCTGCTTTCGCGGGAATGACAAATCCGATGAATGGTATGCATTTACTAAATAAATAATAGGTACACGTTCGCAATATCCTTTCCACATTTCTCGGAGGTGATATGAAAAAGTTCCACATTCTTGTTCTTGTTGTTGCGGTGTTGTGTTCCACGGTTTTTGCCCAGCGAAAATATGTCGGCTGGTCTTCGGGGTATCTCCCGAACTATGCCAATTTCCCGGTTTCCAAAATAAACTGGAAGTGCTACACCCATGTGTTCTGGTTCTCCATTAATCCCAACAGTTCCGGCGTCGTTGGCGGTTTAAGTGCAACGACGGCAAAAAGCTTTACAACCGCATGCCATCAAAACAATGCAAAGGCGATTATATGCGTGGGCGGCGCCGGAGCTGCAAACGGTTTTGAAACAGCGACCGCGAATTCCACCATTTTGAATACATTCGTAAACAGCATGGTCAGTTTCATGCAGTCAAACGGGTTTGACGGCATAGACATAGACTGGGAAGACGACGGCAACGGCATAACCTCTTCCAAATATCTTGCCCTGTTCCAGGGACTGAATACCGCCCTGCTCAAGATAACTCCAAAGCCTCTGCTGACCGCAGCTGTTGCGGATTATTACTCCACGGTAAGCGCGCCGGTGTATCCCTATGTCGACCAGATGAACATCATGTCCTATTACGACCTGGTCGGTTCAAGCCCGCAGGAGGTCGCGGCATTCACGAACAAGGGAGTCCCCAAAAACAAGCTGGGGATCGGTTATGGATACGACACCGACAACGAGGTCGACGGCCCCAATGAGGCCGGTAACGGTCCCAACGGGAACCCCACGGACATCAATGCCAAGTGCCTCTATTCAATCAATAATGGGTGCGGCGGCATAATGATATGGTCGATCGACCGCGCACCGACCGTATGCGACAGCGTCACCGCGTATTATGTGAACAAGACCACGACGCAGGTCGGACCCATCATGCCTCTTAGCGCTTTGCATCAGGGGCAACGGGTCACATTTGCTGTTGTCAATAATGGCGTAACCGGTACGAATGAAATCCGCTATTCAGTGCCTTCTGCGGAGAACGTGAACCTTGCGCTTTTCAACATGAAAGGCGCACTGGTGCAGAATCTCGCCAGTGGTGCACGTGAACCGGGAATGAGCTACAGTATTGTTTTAGGTAACAACATCTCCGGCATTTCCGTCAAGCCCGGTGCTTATGTCGTAAAACTGGCCACGCCCGAAAGCACAGAAGCCGGTATGATGGTCGTGAAATAATGGCTGATGTAGTTTGAATTCTGAAAAGGCAATTTAGTAGATAATTTTGCCAAGGGAGCATTGAAATGATTTATCACAACAAAGTATGTCTTACGGCACTATTCCTGTCATGCATGATAAACTTAACCCTTGCACAAACCGACTTCCTCAAAACCGACGGCAAGTATATCAAGAACAACAGCGGCAAGGGTGATACCGTGTTTTTATACGGTGTCAACATCGGCGGTTGGGAAATCATCGAGACATGGATGGCGCCGATGAGCGGCGCGCACAACGAATGGGACGCCCGCAACCTGCTGGCAAACAGGTTCGGCTGGGACAGCGCAGTGGCCCTAAAAAAAATCTACCTGAACTCATGGTTCAGGAGTGACGATTTTCCGAGAATCGCGGCGGAGCACCTGAATTGCGTGCGGCTCCCCATGCTGTGGTGCGATTACATGGACACGAACGGGAACTGGATCAAAAAACCGGATGGCGACACCGACTTCACTTTGCTCGATTCCTTTGTTGTCAATGCGAGCAGGAACGGAATCTATACCATTTTCGACCTGCACGGTGCGCCCGGCTCGCAGAACGGAGCAGACCATTCGGGCAGGGAAAACGGGAAGCTTTTATACTCGGTCCCGAAATACAAGACGTTCCTGATTAACTGGTGGAAGGGAATTGCCTCACATTTCAAATGCGTTGCCGCGGTCGCAGGATACGATCTGCTCAACGAGCCGTCGTCAACCTATACGAACCCCATGGGCGCCGATGTCGTCGCATTATACGATACCCTGTACAAGGAAATCAGGAAAATCGACCCGGCCCATATGATTTTTATGGAAGGAATTTGGAGTTGGGACGTGTTGCCCCAGCCGAGCGCGAAAAACTGGACAAATGTCGTTTATCAACTGCACTGGTACTATTCGGGCGATCCAGTCACCGGAGTTAACGGCGACGTGAATAACGCCCTTACGTACATGAACAACTGGAAGGTGCCGTGTTATGTCGGAGAATTCCATTTTTCCGGCCAAACGGCGTACGGCACGAATAAAATGTCGCAAAACCCCATAAGCTGGACCATGTGGACCTATAAGATAGATTACAACGACGACTGGGGCATGTATGTTCCGACCAACGGAAGCTCGACCCCGAACCTGAACACCGACACCTATGCCCAGATCGCGCAGAAATGGAACACCTGGGACACGCAGAACCACTTCACCCGGAACACCGGCGTTGCCAACGCCCTCAAAGCCGCAGCAACGCTTAACGGCGAACCCAAACACCCTCTGCCGATTACCAGAATTTCCTGTTCAACGCCGGTCATTCAAAAATCAACACTGCCTGAGGCAATCTCTTTTCAAATGACCAAGAGCGGTAGTGGTTCGCTCCTGGTGGCCTGGGCACCGCCGCGGATATTCACAGTATCTCTTGTGTCTGTCAAGGGACAGATACTTTCACAACAGACATCCGCCGGAGGCAGGTGCGTCCTTGATACGAGACACATCGTACCCGGGGTATATCAGGTTGTGGCTCTGGTTGACGGGATCATGCACGCTCGAAAAGTGGTGATTGCGCGATGAGCGGGTAGCGTTCCGCTTTCATTAAGTTTTTATAACTGTATTATTTCCAGGAGAGAAATCATGAAAAAATCCGAAGTTCTTATTCAGTCTTTAATTTTATTTTGTTCCGTGGTCTTTGTTCAACCTGCACTGCTCGCCGAGCCCGCAGCCTCAGGAAGCGTACAAGATTTTCCCAGCAAGGTATGCGCTCCCTATGTTGAATGTTGGGGAAATCTTTCCGTTGCCGCTCTGGCAACCGCCACCGGCAACAAATTCTACACCCTTGCCTTTATCATTTCCAACAGCACTGCCAACAGCGCGCCGTACTGGGACGGCTCCATGCCGCTCAGCGACAACAAATACGTGACTGATATTGCAAATCTGCGCGCACAGGGAGGTGACGTTATTATTTCCTTTGGCGGCGCATCGGGAATGGAACTTGCCCAGGTTTACACCAGCGTGGGTCCCCTGCAAGCGGCTTACCAACAGGTGATCACGAAATACAATTTGAAGTGGATGGACCTCGATATCGAGGGAGCGTTCATCGCCGATGCAGCGGCCATCAACCGCCGCAACCAGGCCCTTAAGAACCTGCAGACCGCCAGCCCCGGCCTGAAGGTCTCCTATACGCTGCCCGCAATGCCCGAAGGCCTCACCCAGGACGGGTTGAACCTGCTCTCAAATGCCAAGTCGAACGGCGTGCAGGTTGATATTGTCAACGTCATGGCAATGGACTACGGCTCCTGCAATATCGATATGGGCCAGGCGGCCATCAATGCGGCAAGCAACACCCGCGATCAGCTTGCCACCCTGGGTGTTTCCTCCAAGATCGGCATCACGCCGATGATCGGCGTCAACGATGTCTCATGTGAAAACTTTACAACAGCGAATACGCAAGCTGTGGTGAATTATGCCAACGCAAACAGCTATATAGGATTTTTAGGGTTCTGGGCCGAGGATGCCGATGCTAACCATGACTACCTAAATATCTTTAAAACCTTCAGCGCTCCGGTTGCCGTGGCTCCGGTGATGAGCAAAGGATTTTCTTTTACTCACCAAAAGGCGGGAATGTATGATTTAATGGGCCGAATGACCTCGTCCTTAAAAAGCACATTTTCAGTGGAAAAATCTATTGTTCTCAACGGCAGCAAATATGTAATAAAAATCAAGTAAATAGCAGGAAATGATGTTTTAAGAGGTAATTCTAAATAAAAACGGGTCCCTTGCTTTTCTGGCAAGGGACCCGTTCCGCATAATGGCGGAGAGGCTGGGATTACCTGCCAAGGTCTGCAATGCAATGACTTTTTTTAGGGCCAGCTATCGGCTGCTTCAAAACTGCAGCAAAGGCATTTGGAATCAACAAATTTGGCTGATATTAATCATAGGTGATACTTGTGCCTTTTTCATTAGCTTAACATTTACAATTTCTTTGGTTATTGCCCAAGTAAGTGTCTGGCGGCCATTTTCGAGATGTTTGGCTTACTTTTTGCGGTTTATCCTAATAAAAGGGATTGACCAACTATAACGTTGATTTACCCTAGTTAAATATTTGAAAGGAGAGTCACCATGAACTCAAACCCGGCCATGGAAACGGGAACAGACTTGATAATCTCTGAAGATATTTTTCAGCGCTTGCTGGTTCTCGATCGGAAAAAGACCGAACGATCTGACAGGCCGTTTATCCTCATATTTCTGGACGTCGGCGCATTGCTCAGGGAGAAAAGCAGGCCACGGGAAATTCTTTTGGACAACCTTGCCGCGGCCCTTGGCTCATCTACGCGTGAAATTGACGTTAAGGGGTGGTACCGGCAAGATACGATCATCGGCATCATTTGTACCGATGTCGGCAAAGGGGGCAGCGCTCCGGTTGTTACAAAGATAAAGAATAAATTGAACGTATATTTTGACCAGCGCGAAGTAAAAAATATAAAAATGTACGTTATCCCTTATCCTGATCACGAAAATCAATTTAATGATAACTCACCCGCGCGCCTGATCAAGGAGCTTCAACCGGAGAGAAAGGGGATGTTTTATTCCTGAGACGGCAAAAGCATGGGCACCACGATTGGAAATACGATCTGGTTTCCATAATTGGATTATATGAAAGAAAGACCGATCAGCATGCGGTCTTGCCTTTTAAAAGGTTTTCCATTGGGCCGCCTTATATGCTCATTTATGGTCCTGGACTGTTCTAACCTTTACTCCTTGATTTGGGATGACAGGAAAACCGGCAACCCGATGTGTTTGATCTGGTCCTGCAGTTCTTCGATGCCGTCGATGTGCCGGTCTTCATCCTGGAGAATGGATTCAAGCACCTCGCGGGTGGCAAAATCCCCCGCATCACCGGCAAATTTTATGGCTCTATTATAGGAAGCAATGGCCGCAGCTTCGGACGCATGGTCGTTTTGAAGCTGCTTAGGGACCTCTGGCCCTATGTTGATTTTACGGTATTCGGAAACCACGGGATTGCCTTCAAGGAAAATAATGCGGCCGATGAGCCTCTCGGCATGTTTCATTTCGTCGACGGCGCGTTTCTGAAAATGGCCGTGGAGCCGTGCGTATCCCCACTGCTCGGAAATTTCGGCATGCACCATGTATTGGTTCACCGCGGTGAGCTCGTCGGCCAGCAGCGAATTGAGGACCTTGATAAGTTTTGCATTTCCCTTCATTGTTCCCTCCTTAATGATTTTGGTACCTAGTATCATAAACGGTTATTACAGGTGAACAGTAATAATTGCGAACGGTATGCCAAAAATTTTACCCTTTTCTAAACAGGAGCAATAGCAGGTACGATTGGATACCATTCCTATTTTAACAAAAGAAATTATCGGATTTGCGAAAATTAACCGGGATAAGGAACAGCCTATGAAACAAGTACCTTAAAGGGTACAAGACCGGCGCCCAGCGCTTTAAAAGTAGAAAAATAACGGAGCTAATCAATGGCATTACTTTTGCGTTTAAAAGAATATATGAATCGGTGTTTTTTTTCAATAAGCGCATGCCTTGTAATTGTTTCATCTCTTTTCGCCTACGAAGAGTGGAGCCTGCCAAATCTGATTGCTCCGACCCTTTTAAAACCATTTGCCCTTGAAGCGCAGTTCCAGCACCAGTTTTGGGGACGTATCGACGGCGCAGATAAATTCGACCGGTTTTTCGGCATCGCGGATGGCGCAGACGTTTGCTTTGCCCTGAGAGCGGTGGTTTGGTCAACCGCCCAGGTGAATGTATCGTACGATAACATGGAGTTGTTCAACCAGTCGCGTAACGAATTCGCAGTAGGTACTTCATATGCTGCGGCGGTGCCGTGGATTTTTCTGCACGTGCAGGCCGACGCGCAATTTTTCTCGTATGCCTCAATGAAGACCTTTCCGGAAAAGAGGTTCAATAATTTCTTTGTCCAGGCCGCCCTCCAGAATGATCCGCTCTTCGGCCGGGTGGGCGGCCTTGTTGATGCCGGATACGATTTCGACAGAGAAGCCTTCGGTCTCGGTCTCGGCCTTGATGTAAAGGTGATAGACCTGCTTGACGTTTACGGTGAATATTTCCCGGTGCTCAAGAAACCCTATGATCCCCTTTTTCCCGGACGTATCATACAAAACCCATTTTCCTTTGGCGTCAAACTGAGCACGGCCAATCATCAATTCTTCATATTTTTCGGCAATGCCAACGAAGTCGGTTCCCGCCATTTGATGGCGGGAACCCTTGATAATAATCTGAGGTTCGGCTTTTCGGTTAAACGTCTTTTTAGCTTTCCCTATCCCTGGTTTTAGCCACACATAACAGGAGGTATTTTATGAAACAATATGTTGCAAACGCCCGTATACTCGCCGGGTTTCTGGCCATAATTCTTGTTCTGGCCGTAAAGAGTGATTGGGCCGCGACCCATGTGGTACAGTTCGGTGGAAGTATAGGGTTTGCATTTTCACCCAGCAGTTTTACAGCTAAAGTTGGGGACACCGTGAAATGGGATGGCGATTTTAGTATGCACCCCCTCAGTTCAACAACGATTCCCGCAAATGCCGCGAGTTGGCATAATGGGTCCGGGACCTCATTTTTGTACGTCATTACAGTGCCTGGAACTTACAACTACCAATGTGATGTGCATGTGTCCATCGGCATGACCGGCTCTTTTACGGCGAGCGTGTCGAGCGTGCAACAGCGAATGCCTTGGGCAAATGCAGAGCGCCTGAACCCCGCCTTGTTTATAAATGCGTCCGCCGCCGGGAAGCCCTCTGTTTCGTTTTTTGTCCCCTCCGCCGGATTGGTGACGATCGAGGTCTTTGATCTTCTGGGACACAAGGCGGCAACTCTTGTTAATCAAGTAAAAGAGGCCGGCTCTTATGAGGTGGCGCTGAAATCGGTCGTTCCCGCGCACGGACTTTATTTTGTAAAGCTTGCCGCCGGAGGCGTGGAGATTGTAAGGACATTGAGGGTATTGAATTGATTACTATTCTCCAACTTTATCCAGGAGGTCTCGAATGGGATCGATGGGGCATTTTAACATCCTTGCTTTTATCGTGTCGGGCATCGTTTACTTCCTTATAGGCTGGCTATGGTATAGCAACGCGCTTTTTGCCAAACCATGGGCCAAAGAGACCGGCGTACAAATGGGCGGCAAACAATCCACGCCGCCTGTTTTGCCGATGCTTGGACAGCTTGTTTCGTCGTTTCTCTATGCTCTTGGGGTCTATATGGTTATCATGCTTGGCCAGTTTACCGATGTCAAGGGTGCACTCATTGCCGCAGTTTCGGTTATAGGTTTTTTCATCGCGCCAATAAATTCCGGCAATCTGTTCTTTAAAAACAAAGCAGCGCTTTTTTTCATTGAAGCGGGGTACCAGTCTGTGGGCGCCGTCGTTCTTGCAATCATTTTTGCTTTATGGAAGTAGCAGGAAGGACGCCGCAGCGGGCCATATAAAAGCCGGCGCTTTTGGGGCATATGCGTGGCAAAGATATGCTGAATATTTCCATGCTTGAAAAAGCATAGCAACGATATAGCACTAACAAGTAAAGGAGGATGTTATGACAAGTACCGTCGCCAGCATCGGAAAACGCCGCGGGGCGGGGATAGTTTTGCCCCTGTGTGCGGTTTTGTTTTTTCTAAATGTCGCCTTTGTTAATGCGCAAAACAATTATTTAGGGGAAATAAAGATGTTCGCTGGAAATTTTGCGCCCGTCGGATGGGCCCTTTGCGATGGATCGCTTCTTCCCATCAATCAGAACACGCCCTTGTTTTCCCTGCTCGGCACCACCTATGGGGGTAACGGCACGACCACCTTTGCGCTGCCCGACCTACGGGGAAGGTTTCCGATGAATGCGGGTACGGGCGCGAACCTGACGCCCAGAGTCTTGGGCGACGTGGGCGGGCAGGAGACCGTGACCCTCACCGCGGCCCAAATGCCGGCGCATACGCATACGGTAGCGGCCGGAGCCGATTCTACCGTGGCAACGACGGACCAGCCGCAAAACGCGTTGCCCGGCCGCAATGCTTCGGCAACGCCATCGTATGGAAAAACAGTCAACACGACAATGGCATCGTCGGCAATCGTGGTCGCGCCCGCGGGCGGCGGCCAGCCGCATCCCAATATGCCGCCGTTTGTATGTGTCAATTTCATCATCGCGCTCACGGGTATATTCCCTGCCCGCAACTAATCGGGAACATGAGCGGTGTACAAAAACGGTTGCGGTCACGAAAGGAGTTTGAGATGGGAAACAGGAAAACTTCGGCATGGGGAATGGCGTTGTGTCTCTTTGTGCTATGGGCTTTTCGCGCTCACGGCACGACATTGTACTGGATGGAGGCGAATTTCGGCGCACCCAGGCTCGTCATGGCGGACGGGAGCGGCGCAATCAAATCAACACTGGCGATTGCCGCGCAGTCCCTTCCGCAGGCCCTGGCGATAAACCCGGCAACCAACGCGGTTTTCTGGACCGAACTCGCGTTTCTTAACGCGCACGTCAAATTCGCCCGCGCCGACCTCGGCGATTCGGGCACGGTGGTGTCTCTGCAATCGAGCGCCAGGGGGATCGCGGTCGACTCGACAAACAAGAAAATCTACTGGACCGCCACCAACCTCACGGCGGGCCCGGGGATTTTTCGCGCAAACCTCGACGGGTCTTCGGCGGAACCGGTTGAATTCTTCGGCGCGTCGAGCATGCATACGCCGCACGGGATCGCCATCGACGAGAAAACGCAGACACTCTACTGGGCTGATTTCGGGGCGGGCGCGATTGACCGCGCTTCCGCCGCGCCCCTTGCTCCCTGGCAGGCAATTGTGACCGGCCTTGCCGGGCCCGTGGGCGTTGCGCTTGACCCGGACAGCGGGTTTATATTCTGGACGGATGCGAATGCCGGGAACATCGGCAGGTCCGGATTCGACGGGTCGGGTGCAATGAAAATTGTTGTAAATTGTGGAAGTCCCCAATATATGGGTATAGACCGGACGTCACGGAGGCTGTTCTGGACCGAATTCGGCGCCGGCCTGGTACGCTCCTCACGATACGACGGCAGCGACACCATCACGCTTGCGCACACGGCGTTTCCGCCGTGCGGAATTGTTGCCATGGCCGAGCCGTCGGTAGTATCGCGGCCGGCCCATGTTACCCAGGTGCCCGAACGCTATGCCGTGTTTGTAAACTCCGCAGACCCGTTTGGCAGGACAATCCGCATCCGGTACCAGCTCCCGCGAACGAGCCCGGTGGCCATCGAGGTGTTCGACCTGCGGTCGCGCCGCGTTGAAGCGCTGGCCGCGGCCCTGCAGACGGAGGGATACTATCACCGGGACGTAGACGCTTCACGGCTTGCGCCGGGTGCCTACTGCGTGCGGTTTACCGCGGGACAATTTACGAGTACGACAAAATACACGATTGTGAGATAGGACCTAAAAAGACGCGGGCACAGGTTCATCCTGGCCGTCAACCACCAATGGCCAGCATGGACCTGTGCCCTGCTTTTTCCTCGATCTTTATTTCCCTTGACCTTCCATCATCATATGATGGTGCTTGCCCCAGCCTCCGAGCGTCAGGCGTATATACGCGCCGTTTTGCATTATTGACGGAAGGCCGGAAACGGCAATCATGTCTGAATACCATCTTTTGCCTGCATTGAGATCAACCAAATACCCGATCCTGAGGCCGATGGCAAGGCCCTTGGTCCCGTCAGGATTGCAAAGCAGGTAATTTGAACCGATACCCAGATCGATAAGGGGCGTGGCCTGCATCAAAAAAGAATTCGGTTCGGTTGAGAGAAGCAGTTGCGGCAGGGTTTTTGTATTGTTCCGGAAGTTCATCCACGCGAGGCCCGCTCCGATCCCCAGATAAGGGTACAAATCAAGCGACATCTCCGGCGGCAGCACGTTAAAGCCCCCATTGAAAATGATCTCACCGTAGCCCAGCGAGGAACGTAGTGTGCCGTTTAGGGTGCTGTTTAGGTTATCGCCCAGGATCCGGGCAAGAATATGGTGTTCCATGACGAGTCTATTCCAGTCCCTGTATTTGCCCAGCGACAGGGTCCACGCCTGCTCCTGGAAACGAGAGTATCCCAGAGACATAAGATAGCCGTTTAAGTTTCCAGAATTGATCCACGACATCCCGGGGCTTATATACCCGAATTCGTGGGTCGGTTTCATCATCATTCCCGACGAGTCGTTGTCCATGGAATGTGCTGGTGCGTTTGTAAATGAAACCAGAAGAACGACTGCGGTGAGCATGTGTAGCAATGCTTTCATACGTGCCTCCCTTTTGATACATTGTTTATAATCGCTGTATATAATAGACCGCAATTTTTATACCATCCCGATAGCAAGTATGTTTTCTTGGAGCTGGCTATTCGCCATGGAAGGATTCTCGATTGTGCGAAAATATTTTTCAGAAATGGAATGTAATTTTTCCGATTCCGCCATGGTGAGAATGTCCAGGCTTCACATCGTCTTTACGTCGTTTTTCATGGTGGAATGAGGAGTGAACAGCGGCACGCAGATTGCTTTTTATTATTAACGCCGTAATAAAGGCCAAGATATCTGACCGGGAATCGGAGAAGGCCTTTTAAATAAACTACGGGCATTAGAGGGACAAAAGGAACTTCTTATGGAAACTGATGAATCCGATAGTGGGGAAAAAGAACTTTTTTACCCGGAAGGTTATTTCCAGAAATTGCTGATTAACGAGCGAAAGAGGACCGAAAGGTTTGGACGGCCCTTTATGCTCATGCTTCTGGACGTGGGGCGGTTACTAAAAGAGAGGCGTAAAGAAAAGGAAGTCACCCTGCAAAGCCTGGCTTTTGCGCTGAACTCATCGACGAGGGAAATTGACAGTAAAGGATGGTATCTGGACAATTGCTTAATCGGCATTATCTGCCCGGAATTTTATAAGGCGGATACTAAATGGGCTGTTGACAAAATAAGGCAAAAGCTGGCGTCTTTTTTTGATATGCAGGAAGCGGCAAACATGAAAATATACTGCATCGTGTATCCCGGCCAGGAAGACGAGCACCATGAAGAACCGCGGCCGAAAAACGATGAAAAACCTTATCCGGAATTGCGGGGAGTGTTCAAATCGTGACGGCGCAGGCGGCACTGAGGAAAAACACGGGGAAATTAAAATTGACATCAATGAATGAATCCACCGACAGAGAACCGACATTGGAAAAAGGAGATGACGAGCCGCCGGACGAGGCGCTTTATTATTCGCCGCTGTCGCTGGATCTGGTATCGGCGCTCGCGGGAGACAGGTCCCTGTCGGAATCGGAAAAACTGACGCTGGATAATTTACAAAATGAGCGGGGAAAAAGATTCTTCTCGGACCTGCTGTATACCATCGCGCACCGGTTCTTTTCGCCCGTGGTGGCCGAAGACCTGTGGAACAAAATCCTGCGGCATAAATACGAAATGTCGAGTATCATGAAAAGAAACATCCGCATCGCGGTCGCGTCACTGGATTATCTTTCCAACCTTACGGCCGAGCTCCATTCGGCGACCCTCAGCGATGAAGCATATATCACCGATCTTGTCCGCCTGTCGGTGCATGACGGCCTTACAGGGCTTTTCAACCATTCCAGTTGCTTCCGCAAGATCGATGCGGAATTGAAACGGTTTGCGCGGTATAACACCACCGTTTCCGTTGCCATGATGGACGTTGACAACTTCAAGGAAATCAACGACACCCTGGGCCATCAGACCGGCGATAATGTGCTGACTGCGATGGCGAAAATCATCAAAGAAGAAGCGAGGGAATCCGACATCTGCTGCCGGTACGGCGGCGACGAATTCGTTGTCATCATGCCCCTGACAAAGGCCGCCGATGCCCGTGCCCTTGCCGAACGGTTGCGGGCGAGAATTGCGCAAAGCACGTTTGACGGGAGGATGCTCACGGCAAGCATCGGCGTCGCATCATGCGGCGGAACTGCAATCACGGCGCAGGATTTTGTAAAAAGGGCCGATACTGCGTTATATTTGGCAAAAAGAAACGGAAAGAACCGCGTGGAAGTGAGCGCGCAGGAATAATTCCCCGTTCTTTAAGGAAAGGGTTTACCATGAACCTACTCGACCATGCAATGAGTATTGAAACCGAAGGGGTTCAATTTTATACGGAGCTGTCCCAAAAAACCATGGAACGGGGAATAGCAGGCATTTTCGGCTTTTTTGCCCGTGAGGAAAAACGGCACTATGAAATATTGGAAGCATGGAAAAAAAATATAAAGACACCGGATATCGACGATACCAACCTTCTTGGCAAGGCCGGCGGAATTTTCCGTGATCTTTCCGCCCAATTCACCACAGCGGGCGTCCCGGCAATCAATCATGACGATGTGTATAAAAAAGCATTGCGCCTCGAGGAAAAAAGCATCGCTTATTATAATGAAATCAGCGGAAAACTCGCCAATGAAGAGCAACGCACGATGCTGCAGCTGATCATCCACCAGGAGCAGACGCATGTTAAACTTATTAATCAATTGATGGAATTCCAGCGTCATCCCGGCGAATGGCTCGAAAATGCCGAATGGAACCACCGGGACGAATATTGATGGGGAAGACCGAAGCGCAAACGTATATCATTAATAAAGGAGTACCATAATGAATTTGAACCAGAGACACTGCGTGCCCTGCAAGGGCGGTACGCCTCCCCTTACCGAGGTTGATGAGGACGCGTACTTCAAGGAACTTTCCGGTTGGGAACTCGTGCGCCAGGGCAACCATTTTATCCGAAAAGAGGTAAGGTTCAAGAAATACCTCGACGGAATCGGTTTCGTCTCCACCGTGGGCGCGCTCGCCGATACCGAAGATCACCACCCCGACATGCACGTGTTCTATAAAAAGGTGGTTGTGGAGCTCTCCACGCACTCCGTTGGAGGATTGTCGGTCAACGATTTTATCCTGGCCGCTAAAATAGACAAACTGGAACAACCCACGCAGTAATTTGGCCCCCCTCAATTACTCCGGAAATGCATTACCCTGTCCTCCTCCATAGCGGGTTGTTGTGGAGAAGGGATGCTGGTTGATATGGTAACCTGCTGCAATAGGGCTTGCATTTTTTAAATAAGGTACGCTAATTGCGTGCTAATAATAATAGCATAAACTTTCTTTTTCCATGGTACCATTTATGGCCGTTTCTCTTAAAGATTTTTCTGAAATCAGGAAAATAGGCGAAGGGGGGATGGGAAACGTCTACATCGCCACCCAGGTTTCTTTGGACCGGAAAGTAGTTATCAAAGAATTGGCATCAAACCTTCACAATGCCCCCCACTTGATTAAAAGGTTTGAAAATGAGGCAAAAGCAGCCGCCGCCCTAGACCACGAGAACATAATTCAGGTGTTTGATTTCGGTGAAGACAAGGGCTCGTTTTTTATTTCGATGGAGTATATTGACGGGTGGGATTTACAGCAGCTGATGCACTGGCAACCGTTTCCAAGGGAAATCGGGATAATGATCCTGTATAAAGCCCTCAAAGGGCTTCATTATGCGCATAAGCAGGGCACTATCCACTGTGATATAAAACCTGGAAACATTCTAGTGTCGAAAACGGGCAAGGTAAAGGTAGTGGATTTTGGACTTGCGCATGCAAGCTCTCAGGCAGCCGAGTTCGTGGACCCCTCGAACGTATTTATCACGCCGGGATATATGCCGCCGGAACTGGCGCTTGGAATTAAAACCCAGGATGTTACCATGGACATCTGGTCGGCAGGCGTTCTCGCCTATAAAATCATATGCGGCAGGCTTCCCTTTGCCGCGGAAAATGTCCGTGAAGTGGTGTATTCAATTGTCCATGATAAAGAAAAAGATGCCCAGGAGATTTATCCTGTTTTGCCGGAAGATTGTGCAGGTTCGATACGGGCATGTCTCCAGAAGGACCCCAAAAACAGGCCGTCATCTTTGGAAATGTTGATTGAATCCCTGGAGAATTACCTGTATGAGCTTGGAATTCGCGACAGTGAGAAAGTGATAGCACATTACATCAGGGACAAAAATTCCGCCGTTGCCGAGCTCGCAGGGCCCCTTCTGCAATATCATCTCCGGAAGGGAAACGACTATCTGGAATCAGGCAACAGATTCAAATCTGAGGCCCACTTCAGGGAGGCGGAACGATACGGCGCCCTTGAAATGCCGCGGCAGAATGCAACACGGTCCGCTCCGGTCATGGTACAAAAACGCAGCGCCACCCCGCTGGCAGTTTCCCGGAAGGGGACACCGGGTATTCCATCAAAGGGGTTATTGCGTAAGTCCAAGGTCTTGCGGGCCGCAGTTATAGTTCTGGCGATAATCAGTATTGTTTCCTGGGGCGTCGCATCGGTCTTTGTGATAGTCCAGAAAAACCATGTAGACCGTAAAGTGTTTCCCGAAATACCCAAGGACGTAATTGCGGCGGAACAGCCGACGCAAAACCTTTCGCCTCCATCGTCGGTAGACGATGCATATAAGGACCCGGTCCCAGAATATGCTGCCATCAAGCATGAACTGACCTCGATGGACGAATATGCGAAAAAACCATCCGCTGTTTCTAATAACGGAGACAAAAGACAGGGGACCCACATATCTCTAAATCCACTTAGAGGCAACCCGGAAGTACCGGTTGTGAAGCCTCAATTCGGCGTCCTTAAATTAGTGGTAGAACCGGCCGGCTCGAATATCCTGATAAATGGAAAAATCGTATCTTCCGCAGAGTTAACAGGGGGAAAATGGCTTAGGCCCGGAACCTATGTGGTTGCGGTTTTTTTAAGCGGCTATAAAGGATATAATTCCGTCGTGAGGATTAAGGCGAACGCGACGCAATCCTTGTCGATTTCCCTGCAACGGCTCGAAAAAGGTACGGGCCTTTTGCACGTCCATTCGTACCCGTGGGCCGACATTTATATCGATGACGCATTAGAAGGAACATCCCCCACGGCCATACCGCTTACGCTTGTCGAAGGTGATCATATGGTGGTGATTAAACGTGACGGATACAAACCGTATTCCGAAACCGTTCATGTGGTTCAGGGGGAAACGGTGCACCTTAAAATCGAACTTGAGCCGGGTGCCGGGACGGCCACGGCGCAAACGGGAAAGTCAGAATGACAAAATAGGCGGGGGCCATCGACGGCCTTTAGTTCTATCGGCCTGCTTAAAGGATAATCGGCTCGTTGTTTTTTATCGAGGCGCGGGCAGCGTCAACCTTGTCCCAAACATTGCAAAGCAGCACACCGCGTATCGTGTTATCTTTCAGGTAGTATACAATTCCTTTTTCGTTCTGTGCCTGCCACACGGCGCGTGTTTCGAGCTTGGGGTCAATTTCACCCACGGCTTCGTACCCGAAATCGAATAAATCTGAAAAGAAATAGGGCATGTAAGTATACGGCTCCCGCGCGCCCGCCATGTTTTTTCCCGCACATTTTCCCTGGTTGAGCGCATTGTCCCAATGCTCGACCCGGGTGGCAATGCCGCGAAAGGCGTCGGGATAGCATGCGTTGTCTCCAGCCGCATAGATGTTCGCATGTGAAGTTTGCAAAAAAGAATTGAGGATTATACCGTCCCCAACGGCAAGGCCGGCCTTCTGCGCCAACTCGGTTGAAGGCGTTATGCCGATCCCGGCGATACAAATTTCCGCTTCCAGCAGGTTGTCTTTTTTTGTTTGTACGCGAAATGAGCCCCCGTTTCTTTGGATCGCAACTGGCGCGTCTTCGGTAAGCACGGTTATTCCACGTTTCCGGTATTCTTTGAGAACATGCTCCCCTAAATAGTCGGGGAATATCCTGTTACAGGGACGGTTTGCCGGAAAAACCATGGTGACCTTGAGGTTCTTTAACGAAAGGGCCGCTGCGATTTCGGTCCCGATAAAGCCGCCGCCGATAACGACAACGGATTTTCCTTCCTGGGCCTTCGGTTGTATGGCCAGATAATCGTCAAGGTACCGATAGTAGATGATGCCGGGAAGTTCCCCTCCCGGAACCGGCAGCCGTTTTGGCATGCCGCCTGTTGCAAGAAGCAATTTTTCAAAGCCGTATACCGTGCCCGCATTGTCGGTGACGGACATTGCTTCAGAGTCTATGGAAACGACTTTAGTTCCGCGCCGTATTTCAACGTTCTGCCGGGAATAAAAATCGGCCTTCTGGACGAAGATGTCCTCCACTTTTTTTTTGCCCGTCCATAGTCCTTTTGTCAAGGGAGGCCGGTTGTAGGGTAAATGCCGTTCTTCGCCGATAAGCAGCATGCTCCCTTTCGCGTCGCGTTCCCTAATTCCCTCCACCGCCGATGCGCCCGCAAGACCGCCGCCCGCAATAATGTAATCGTATTTTTTTTCACTCATATGCTGGATGTCCTTGGTTAAAAGATTTGAAGTGCCCGAAGACAAAAACATTTCCGTTAATAAAGAAAAGTAAACACAAAATTCATGCCAACCCCATTTGTTCCGGTAAAGGATATCCCTATCATTACTATTCGCATTTCCGCGAACCTTTTTCGATATTGGGAAAAAAAGGAAGGACAGATAGTTTGGTCGCGGATTATTAAAAAACCAAAATGTTTACTCTTCCTTGTGTTCGTTGCATCAAAAAGTAAGAAATCGCAGGGGCACTTGCGCTATCGGGCGGCATATCTATTGCACTGTAGTATTGCGAATTGTTAGGTCGCGCTATTAACCTTAACAAGAGGTGATATATGGATAAAGCGCAATTAGAGAGCTTCGGGAAACCAGTTGAGGTCCGGGAATTCCCTTTGGGACGGCTTGAGCTCATCAAAATCGGAAACGCAACCGTGGGCCGTGCCACGTTGCAGCCTGGCTGGAAATGGTCAACGTCGATCAAACCCATTGCCAAAACGAAAAGTTGTGAAGCACCGCACTTCCAATATCATGTGTCGGGAGTGCTGAAAATTGTCATGGACGACGGCACCGAATTCGTGGCCCGGCCAGGTGATGTTACCCTGCTTCCATCGGGTCATGATGCCTTGGTGTTGGGAGACGAACCGGCGGTGCTCGTTGATTTCCAGGGGATGATCGACTACGCAAAATTACGGTAACAGGATCTTGGCTATTATTTTCCTGATAACCATGTCAGTTCAAATTTTTGGCGCGGAACTGCCCGGTTGCAGGGCGTTGCTTGACAGTGGGGATGTTTCTTATGCCGGATTTGATAATAGCATTGCGCTTGATTGGTACTGTCGCGCTTATTTAAAATGCCCGGACAGCTACGAGCCATTGATGAAAATGACCCAGGCGTATATTGACATGGGTCAGGAAGCCTCTACAGCAAAGCCGGAATCACTTTTTATTACAGGGCTGCGCTTTACCGACACATTGCGGCAACGGTATCCCGATTCCGGCCAGGCCTATTTCCTTACATCAGTTGCAGCGGGGAATCTTTGCTTCATCCGAAAAGGCGCGCGGAGAATACGATTGGTAAGAATGGTGGAACATAACGCTAAAAAGGCGATCGAATTGGCGCCGGACTTCGCGCCGGCGTATGTCGTTTTGGGAATTTATTACCGGGAAATCGCCATCGCAAATCCGATTCTTAAAATATTGGCGCGCCTTTTACTCGGTGGAATACCGGACGGAACGCTTAAAGATTCCGAGCATACTCTGCAAAAGGCATTGGAGCTTTCGCCGAATAATATTTTTGCTCTGTTGGAAATCTCGCGGACCGATCTGCTCATGGGTAAAAAGTACGAGGCCATCGAACATTTGAAACGGTCACGGAATTCCGAACCCGCCTGGTACCAGGACAAAAAGCTCAAGCGGGAATGCGAGCGGTTGCTGCAATCGCTCGCACCATGAGTTGGTCTTCAACCTGATAAAGGAGCTTCTATAATGGTGTTGAGCGTCGCCTATAATTTCGATCCGGCCCTGATACCCGGTCTTGCCGCATATCCTGCCGTCACCGAAGTATATGGCAAACTCGACCGCGATATCGTTGGCGGCGGCCGTTCAACCTACACGCTCAGGCCCACCTCGTGGTCTGCCCTCAAATCGGCAATTTTTCAGGCGCACCAGCATAATATCGCCTTTAATTACCTGTTGAACGCGGCCGCGCTGAACGGTATGGAACAGACAAGGACCGGGCAGCGCGCAATCAGGCGGTTCATTGACGCTCTCGACGGCATCGGGGTCGACAATCTCACGGTCGCATCGCCGTATCTTTTGCGGCTGATCAAAAGCCGGTACCCCCGTTTCAAGGTGCGGGTCGGCGTTTTCGCAATGGTCAACGATCCTGCAAAGGCGAAAAGCTGGGAAGACATGGGCGCCGACACGCTCTGCATAAGCGCGACGTCGTGCAACCGGAATTTTGCCCTGCTTGCGGCAATCCGGCGCGCCGTTCAGTGCGATCTGCAGCTTATCGCAAACGCAAGCTGCCTGCCCAGCTGTACGCACGAGCTCACGCACATGAATTTAATGACCGCCAGCTCGCGTACCGGGGACGGCAACAAGGGGTTCTGCCTTGATTATTGTTTTCTCCATTGTTCAGCAAAGAAATTGCGGGAACCTCTCAATTATATCCGAAGCACCTGGATCCGGCCCGAAGACCTGGTGCATTACCAGCGTCTTGGATATTCCAATTTCAAATTGGTAGAGCGCTCATGTCCAACCGCCCTGCTTTTAAAACGTGTCGCTGCCTATACCGCGCAATCGTTTAATGGAAACCTTTTGGAAATTGCCGGTCCCGTTGCGCAGATCGGCAGAGAGCAGGGCGCACTGCCCGGGCAGAGGATCCGCATGGGCATGCTCATGTTCCGCCCGTTTAAAATTAAAATTTCCAGCCTGTTGAAAACGAAACGCTATGCGCAGACAGTGTTGTTCGGCGACTTTCGTAAAGGCAGTGCTCCCGTATATATCGAAAACCGGGCTCTGGATGGATTTTTGGCTGGGCTCATGGACCAGGCCTGCTCCAGCCTTTCGTGCAGCGAATGTGGGTACTGCAACGCCTGGGCCGGCAAGGCAATTACCATGGATGAATCATATCGGACGCGAACTCTTTTATTGGCGGACGAACTCGACCGGGGATTGCTCTCTGGAGACCACTGGTTCGCGTCAAGCAGTAAATTCGCGCAGCACAAGCCCGGCGTTATGGCCCCCAAAAGCGAATGACTGGGTAAAAGCCGTTTTGATATCGAAAGCACCGGCCGTGGTCACGAAATTGAGCGGCCGCACCGGCTCTTCCAGGTTTTTGCAGGCGTGGGTGGTTTTCCGCGCAATGCTGAGCGCCGTTATCGCGGTCTCGATGGCGCCCGCCGCGCCTATGGTATGGCCGGTAAGGGACTTTGTTGCATTTATCAATGGCCGCGTTCCGAAAACCGCCTCGATGGTCCTGGCTTCGATCTCGTCGTTCTGTTCGGTTGCCGTTCCGTGCGTGTTTATGTAATCTATTTCCCCGGGGGTAACGTTTGCTTCGTCGAGTGCCCGGGCAATCATCCGCCGGATCTGCTTCGCCGAAGGATCGATGCTCATCACCGAATGGGCGTCGAAGGTCTCGGCTGAAGAAAGGACTTCGGCGATAACGGGAGCGCCACGGCCCAGCGCCCGCGAAAGCTCCTCGAGCACCAGCACGGCGCTCCCGCCTTCGGCGAAAAGAAACCCCGACCTTTTCCGGTCAAAGGGGCAATTGGCGGTCTCGGGATCATCGCAATTTTTCACCAGCGTTTTTGCCGTGTCGAACCCGCGGAAAACGCCGCCATAATCATCGGCAAGGTATTCCGCGCCGCCCGCAAGCGCGGCATCGGCCGTGCCGGCGGCAATGGCCTCGAAGGCCTGGCCAATCGCCATTGTGCCGGACGCGCAGGCGGTGCATACGGTCTGATTGGGGCCGGTGATTGAAAACCTGATGCCGAGCATGGCCGAACAGCTGTTGGGCATGGTCATTGAGACGATAAACGGATTGAACCGGTTCGGCGCGCGCATCACGTCTGCGAGATTGTCAATCGGTACATCGAGCTGCCGCAGCCGGACACTGCAAGGCGAGAGGATATGGTTTCCTTCGTTGGCGGCGAATGAGGCAATGCCTCCTATACCGGTACCCATGAAGACCGCGGTGCGGTCGCCGGAAAATCCCGCAACGGAAAACAGTTTTTTTTTCTCATCGGAAAGGATGAACGGCAGCCTTGCGCTTTCGAGCGCCTCCCCGGCCGCCAGTATCGCAAGGATTGCTGAATTGTCAAGTTGCATCCGCTCGACGCGGCCTATACCGCGCGCCTCAAAATCGATCGAGGGGAGCGGCGCCCACAGGCGTGAAAGCGGCCGCCAGTAATTGAACCAATGCCCGGGAATCGGCTCCACGGATGATTTCAGGGCGAGGCAATTTTTCCAGAATTCGGCGGCAGTTGCCCCGTTGGGCGCAACAACGCCAATGCCGGTAATGACCACCCGCCGCTTCATACGCCGGTCACCGTGGCGGTTTTGCGGGAGGAAATATATGCCACAACATCGCCGAAGGTCACGAATGTCTTGGCCGTGTCGTCGGAAATGGGTTCCTTGAATTCATCCTCAAGCGTCATAAGTAAAGACACGGTGTCGAGCGAATCGGCGCCAAGGTCTTCTTTGATCCGGCTTTGGGGTGTCACCGTTTCAGGCTTGACTTTCAGCACTTCGCATACGACGGCGACCGTCTTTGCGAAAATCGGGTCCTGCTGATAGGAAGGGTCCATAGGCGCTCCTTTGTAAGGTTTGTTAAGGGCTATATATCGTGTTCATTTATTAGCCCAAGGATTTTTTTTATGGGATTTAAACCCTTGGATTAACGGCTTCGCGATATTCATCCGGTATGTACCGTCAGTGAACGTTAACTATTTTAGAACTAACTCTTCACCAGGCCCCAGCAAAGGACATGTATGTCTCATGCGCCGATTGCCCGCATCAGTGCCTGCGGGACCGCTCTCCCGCCGGTAAAAATTGATCAGCGCCACGCCCGGGAACTTCTCCTCTTTCATTATAAAGACCAGTTAAGCGACCGCGGGCTCGACGTCCTTTCGCAGACTCTTTCGCATCCATCAATTGCCACCCGGTATTTTTCATTCGACAATGCCGCCGATCTTGTCCGGATGCGCGACGAAGACCCCGACGACCGCGTCGCGCGCTTTACCCGTTTCTCCGTCGATCTTTCGGCGCGGGCGCTCGAATCGGCGCTTTCGCGCGCCGGCCTGGGCGCGGAAGCGATCGACACGGTCATCGTCAATACCTGCACCGGTTATATATGTCCCGGGATCTCCACCTACCTGACCGAAAAGTTCCGGTTTGCGCCCGGCGTCCGGCTTTACGATTGCGTCGGCAGCGGGTGCGGCGGCGCGCTGCCTAATTTAGAGCTTGCCCGCAACGCCATCGCATCGGGCGGCAGCAAGAACGTGGCGTGCATCTCGGTTGAAATCTGCAGCGCGACCTTTGAAATGGGCAACGATTTAAGCCTCATCATTTCGAACGCGATATTCGGCGACGGCGCCGCTGCCGCGATTGTTTCGTCAAATGGCGCAGGATTTTCCTTGATTGACGGCGCAAGCCTTTTCAATCCCGCCGAGCGCGAACAGGTGCGCTTTGTCCATCGTCGCGGCAGGTTGCACAATGTGCTGTCGCCAAAATTGCCCGCCACTATACGAAAGACGGTCCCGCCGCTCATTCGGCAACTTTGTGACCGGCACGGCCTGCAACCGGCCGCCGTGGAACACTGGGCGATCCATCCGGGCGGCGCAAAGATGCTTGATGGCATCCAGGAAGAGTTGCCGCTGTCCAACGACCAGATGGCCGAGTCGCGTGGTGTTTTGCACGATTATGGAAACATGTCTTCTCCAACCGTGCTCTTTGCGCTCGACCGGATCATGCAAAACCAGCCCGCGCCGGGCGAACGCTGCTGCATGACCGCCTATGGAGCGGGCCTTTCGGCCCATACATGCCTCATGCAATGGTGTGCGGCCTGATAATCGGCCGGCATATAAGCAGCTCCAGCATCCCCCGGAAAAATTGTTGACTTTGTATAACGGTAAAACCGGCCTCCTTTATACAGCGGCGAAGCTCCGTCCGGCAAGGAAAATGCCCCAGACTTCCGGCAATATAAGAATAAACCGCGGGATTTCCGTGTAAAAGAATGCCCCATACGCTTCCCCAGAAACCGAGAAGCAGTTGCTGGACCGCGGCGACAACCCGGTTTTCGGAGCGACTGAAATCAAGGAATGCCGCGGTCCCATCGTCTTTAAGAACGCGGCGTACTTCCCGGAGCGCGCATCTAATGTCGGGGGCGTTGCGCAGGGCATAACAGCCGGTCACCATTTCGCAGGAAGCGTCGCGCAACCCCAGTGCGGCCATGTCCTGCACCGCCGCTGTTTTTATGTTTCCCTGTTTCCGTCCCACTGCCAGCATGTGCGGTGACAGGTCTATTCCAATTACGCGGCAGCTGGAATATGTCTTGCAAAGCAATGCGGTAATATCGCCGGTCCCGCAAGCGATATCAGCGATGGTCCCGTTTTCCAGGCGTGGCAGGCATGCCACCAATTTCCGTTTCCAGAATGCATCCTGCCCGAACGAGAGCGCCACCGTCGCTCTATTGTATCGGGGCGCGACAATCGAAAAAAGTTTCTGGTTATACCGTCGCTTTTCCGGGGCGCTGTTAAGTATGCCGCGCGATACGGGAGAAAGTCTGGATTGCCGCTTCATGCGCCCTTTCTGCAGAACAGAAATATCCGGCCCGGAACGAGCGTGCCAACGGTTACCCGGCAGGCGGACGGCAACGTCTGTCCCAGCTTGATAAATTCGTTTGTCGTAAACCCTTTACGGATAGAAAGCAGGCCGTCCCGGCGGCTGAACCCACCCCGGAGCATTACAAACGCGAACACGGCGAAGGCGGCGTACCAGAAAGGCGAGCGTTCCAGGTCGGCGATAAGGACGCCCCGGCGCGCTGCGCTGCAAAGGCGTTTCACGACGTGCGGCACTTCGCTATCGGCAAAGTGATGAAGGACATTTGCGGCGACAATGTAGTCGGCGGCTGAACCATTGGTGGGCAGGTCCAGGAGCGATGCCGTTTCAAACGATACAGCAGAATCGGTGCCCCATCTTTGGCGCGCGAACCTGACCGTCCGTTCATCGGTGTCGATCCCTTTTACGGTGCATTTGATGTTGTTCGCCCTGCAGAATTGGGCGATGCGCACCGCGCCGTCGCCCCCGCCGCACCCGGCATCAATTATCGTATACTCCCGCATGTCACGTTGCATGTCCGGCAGCAGCAGTGTGCGGGTGAGTGTACGCATGCGGGCAAAGAGCCTGTTGATAAGGGTAAAATGGGCAAGGGTCGTAAGGAGAGGGGTCTCTTTACAGGCAGGATCATCCATGAGCTCAGACTCACTGCTGCGGACGGCAAAAAGAATAGGTGCCTGGATGGCCATAGTGTCGCTACAGGGAGCGGTTGCTGCAAAAGGGTGCCTGGTTTACTTTACTACACTAAAATAGTAGTTTATTTCAAACGCGGTTACCGTTTATTTTCGGATGCGTTGACGCTGATGCACGACCCCTCATGATTTCTCTGCCTCCGCGGCTTTTTCCACGCCACGGTACATATCAAATCACGGGTCATTGGCGGGGCAGATGCCGGCGATATTCATCGCCGAACGTTTTCACCGTGTGCCATAAAAAAACCTTCCCGACGCTTTGCAGAGGAAGCGGTCCTGCACGCGCTTCAATACCGCTTGTCGTTCGTCAAAGCGCCACCGTCTTTCCGTTCTGGCGGAGCGATTGATCGCAGGCCTCAAGCAACCGCACCACCTGGAGGCCTGCGTGTCCGTCGTTGTGCGGTTTTGTGCCGTTTGCGACACACTCGACAAAATAGGAGGTTTCCTGTTTCAGGGCCTCCTGGTTGTCGAGCCGGGGCGTCCAGATGTCGCCCGACCGGTATTTCACCAGAAGGTCGTAGATGCCTTCCCTCGTGGTGACGTCGATTCCTTTATCGTATACTTTTACCTTTTCGTCATTGGTATCATCGTTCCACACGAGCATTTTTTTCTCCCCGCCGATAAATGTCGTCCGGATTTTGACCGGAGAGAGCCAGTTGACGTTGATGTGCGCAATGAGGCTGCTCGAGAAAAAGATCGAGATGTAGGCGATGTCCTCGTGAGAGTTGACGTGCGAACGCCCGCATGCGGTGACCGCAACGGGCTGGTCGGGAATTACGTAGTTCAAGATCGCGAAATCATGCGGCGCAAGGTCCCATATCACGTTCACGTCATGCTGGAAAAGCCCTAGGTTGACGCGCGTGGAGTCGTAATAGTAAATATTCCCCAGCGCTTTTTCGTTGATGAGCTCCTTTATCTTGCGCACCGCGCCGGTAAAAAGGAAGGTGTGGTCCACCATGATAACAAGGTGTTTTTGCTCCGCAAGATTGATAAGCTCCTCGGCATGGGCCACCGAGTCGGTAAACGGTTTTTCAACAAAGATATGCTTTCCGCTTTCAAGCGCGCTTTTTGCCAGCTCAAAATGCGTTGAAACCGGCGTCACGATCGCCACTGCGTCGATATCGGGAGACCCGATGATGTCCCTGCTATCGGCCATGGTATCGATACAGGGGTGGTTCACGGTAAGCTTTTTGAGGGTATCCGGGTTTTTATCGCAGACCGCAACGATTTTCGCATTATCGGTATTGACAAAATTCCGCACTATGTTGGGTCCCCAGTAGCCGTAACCGATAACGCCTATTTTTATTATCTTGTCGTTCATGGTATTTGATAACGCCTTTCCTGTTTATACAATCTGCGTGCGGCCGTTTTTCTGAATAGCGGATCAATACGCGCCTTTGAAAACCGCAAAAGGCGTCCTCAAAATCAATTTGAAGTCCCACCAGAGCGACCACCCCATGATATACTGGAGGTCCATCCGCACCATGGTGTCGAACGTGGTGGTGCTCCGCCCCGTCACCTGCCAGAACCCAGTGATGCCGGGCTTGATTTCCAAAACACGGCGCAGGTGCCAGATATGATAGTTTTCCATTTCGTAGGGGAGGGGCGGCCGCGGGCCCACGAGCGACATGTCGCCCATGAGAACATTGAAAAATTGCGGAAGTTCGTCAAGGCTCGATTTGCGGAGGAATTTTCCCAGGGAAGTCACCCGGGGATCGTTTTTTATTTTATATACTTCGTTGGCCTTCGTGCTGCCGCCTCCCTGTTCTCCCCGGATCAATTTTTTTATGAATTCCTGATGGATTGAACTGTCGTTGCCCACACTCATCGACCTGAACTTGATGAATTTAAACGGCCTGCCTCCGCGCCCGATGCGCGTTTGCGTGAAAAATACCGGCCCTTTTGAGGTGAGCTTGATAAGAACGGAAATGATGATGAACAACGGAAAAAAGATAATTATGAGAAATGCGCTCCCCACAATGTCTTCCGTCCTCTTGAAAAAGAGCGAAACCCTTTTTTCCGGGGATGACGCGTAAGGAGACGGATAAAACCGGACATCGGGAACAGGTAAGGTACCGGTCACGTTAGGCGCTCCATTATCGGGAAACAGTGCACATGTAATCTCCACGCCGCGGGCCACTTCAGTGCCGAGCGCGTGTTCCAGGTTAATATGGATTTTATGAAGAATGGCGTCTTTCCCGTCCTTGCAGACTTCGGTATAGATGATTCCGACTTTCCGGTTGAACTCGTGCCACCCTTTGATGTCGATTCCCCGCGCGGAAGACTGGAGAACGGAGGAAACGATTTTCGCCGCGTTCTTTCTTGGAAAAGAATCGAGCAGGTCTTCCATGCCGATCATCACAAGAAGGATCGGCTTTTGCGATCGTTCGGTCCGTTTCCGCTCGATGGTGAGCATTTCATGGAAATATTGCTCCGAATAAAAGCCGAATTCCTTATCGAAAACGTGGTCGACGTTTAATCCCGCCTCGTTTTTAAGTAGATGAAAGCTCTTAGGGAAGGAAAGATTCGGCAGATGGCTGTCCATACGTCAGTCCTCTCCAGCATGAATCGTCATGCGTCTGTTGCGTTCTCAATTTTTTTTCCACGGGTGTCATTTTATTCCTCACTATATAATTATGCAAACGCTATGCCGAACCCTCCCTTACTTTATTTTATCTGAAACGTATAATTTATTTGCCGGGGAAGGCAGAAAAAAACAGGTTTGATTTTTCCGTGATGAAGCGATAAAGCATGGAGTGTCATTGGGTTGGGAACAACACACTGGGACAAGGATTTTTATTTATGGGAAGGGCATTGGCATTTTTGCGAAAAACTCACACTTACGTAGGCATTCTATGTATAAACAAAGAACATTAATCCTTCAAAAAACCGGTATTATTCGTCTTTTTAATGTAATAATGCCCAAATGAACATGAATATCGATAAGGATAAATGGCACGTGCCCGATCGGCATGCACATTGCATAACCTATGCAATGTGCGGGAAAAAGAGTCAGCGGTTGTTCGTTTTTATGTCCAACCAAACTACTCTTTCGGCCTGAGATTCTCTATTGCCCTTTTCCATTAGTGAAGTTTGCTGCCGCGCGATGCCGGCAGCGTGAAAGTTTGAGATGTTTTCAGGCGATGACAAGGTTATATTCAACAAGACTATTACAATGAAGATCGTCTCGATAATCCCTAGTGTGTAGGCTGTAAGAACAATAAACCGTATCATGATTATTCTCCTTTTCGGGCAGGGAGTAACACCTTCCGCATCATCCATGGTAAATTTGCAAACAGGGTGCCAAGCGCAGGAAGGGGTTTTCTCGGTTTTTTTACGCTTTTATTATAATTACTTTTGGAAATAAGAATATTTTGTCAAATGCGAGAACGTTTCTGCATAATTCGGTATACATCGGATATTTTTTAGATGGCACCGTATCACACTGGCATGAAGGGCCAAACTGAACTATTTTAGGGCTTCGGCGTTCCGGCGCGTACCATTCACCTTTTTTCCATTGGGATTTTATGAGACCTCACAAATTGCTCATCGTTGAAGATGAAGAGGCGGCACTGTTCGGGTATGAACGTTATCTTACAAAAAACGGGTATGCAATCAAGACCGCCGGCACCCTGGCGGAAGCGAGGGGCGCTATCGCCACAGACCGTTTCGACGCGATCGTGCTCGATTTGAAATTACCCGACGGCAACTCCATGGACTGGCTCCCGGAGGTAAAAAAAGCATATCCTGCGCTCCCGGTAATAGTGATTACCGGGAGCAGTGACATTCCTACCGCGGTAAAAGCGACCAAAAGCGGGGCTGAGGATTTTCTTACAAAACCCGTGGAAATGCCGGACCTTCTCGCGTCGCTCGAGAAGTCCCTCGAAATCGGCTCGCTCCGGAAACAGGCGCTTGTCCAGAACCGCCTTGTCAAACAAGAAGAACCCTATTTCGGGTCCAGCGCGGCGATCACCCAGGTCATGGAACACGCATCGGTGGCTGCTGCAAACGATACAGTGGTGCTGATATTGGGCGAAACGGGCACCGGCAAGGGCGTGCTGGCGCGATGGATACATTTGCATAGCGAAAGAAAGGCCGAGGCCTTTGTCGAGGTCAATTGTTCGAGCCTTAAAGGCGAGCTTCTGAGAAGCGAGCTGTTCGGTCATAGCAAAGGCGCCTTTACCTCGGCCATAAAAGACAGGGAAGGCCTTATCGAGGTGGCCGATGGCGGCACTCTGTTTCTCGATGAAATAGGCGACATGGACATGGAGGTCCAGACCCAGCTCCTCAAAACCATCGAGGAAAAGTCTTTCAGACGCATTGGGGAAAATCAGGTAAGAAAAAGCGATTTCCGCCTCATCTGCGCAACCAACCGGGACCTGCTTAAAGAAACGGAAACCGGAAGGTTCAGAAATGATCTGTATTACCGTATTTGCGTATTCCCGGTACGCATGCTGTCCCTGCGCGAAAGGAAGGAAGACATTGCCAAGCTGTGTGAGCAGGTCCTCAAAGAATTCGATTATTCCCACCTGCCCGTTTCAAAGGGGGTATTGCAGCTGATTGAAAATTATCCGTGGCCGGGAAACATCAGGGAACTCCGCAACATGCTGGAGCGGGCGTGCCTTCTGGCCCGGGGCCAGGAAATAATGCCGGAACATTTCCCCGGGCTCAATACGAGGCCCGCTGCCGTGCCGCAGGGAGGAGGCGGTGTGTCCCTTATAAACCTTGACGAAATGGAAAAGATCCACATTATGAAAGTGCTCGAACATTGCGGGGGCGACAAATACAAGGCGAGCGATGTTTTGGGTATTTCACTCTCGTCGCTGTACAGGAAGCTCACCAAAATCGGCGAAGTGCAATAATTGTAGATTGTAGAATGTAGATTGATGATTAAATTCAGAGTAAACCGCATTCCTGGTCAATTTTCAATCTGCGATCGTCAATCTACAATTAAAAATTAGAAGCATGGCCGAGCCAGAAAAAGAACGCAATGGTGATCACGTGCAACACCCACCAGAGCGGTTTAAACAGCATGAACCTGCCCATGTTACCTCCACACCATATGGCCAAGGGAATAAACGATTGAAATGACCGCAAGATGCACCGTCCACCATCCCAGGTGCGGATACCGGTAAAAGGTCCCCTTTTTTTCCCGCGCACGGTCATAGCCGAACAGTTCAAGGTCGAACAATGCTTTCCCGACAAAAAATTTGCCCCAGAGGAGCATAATGTCCGCGAAAGTCGTTTTCAGCATTATTGTTCCGAAGGAAACCGGACCAGTAAGGTGGCCAATGGAGAAATGGGCCATGGTAACGGTGCCCAGGATGGCAAGCATGCCGTTAAGGACATATCCGTAGGCGATCGTTTTTTTCGAGAGAAACAGAAGCGGAATAACGATGACGCTCAGGATACCGGCAACGAGCGGGGAATAAAATGCCGCGTTCGTTGACAGCTGCGGTATGATATGGATGCGCAAATGCAGCAGAAACCCGCCGAGCCCCATGGTGAACAGGGCAAGCAGCAGAACGGTTTTGGTATAGGTCCGTACGGTCATGGCGGCTCCAATTTTAATCGCTATGGGTTAAATTCCTCGAAGCTTGCTTCGGGGTAGTTCATTGGAAAATTATATATTGTCAAATTTGATATGCAATACTTTCCCGAGGTTTCACACTGCCCCGGACCTTTTCAAAATCGGTTTTCACCGCCCCATACCGCTCCATCAGCTCCACCGATCTGTAGATATCGTCGGAAAAAAACATATTTATCCCTTTTATTGCGTCAGTCAACAAATGAACGGAATAATTGCTGTGCAATCCGTCCAGAACGGAGTGCTTTACACAAAAGTCCGTTGCAAGACCGCCAACATAGAGTTCAAGAACGCCGAGATTCTTAAGGATTTCATTGAGCGTGCCGCCGTCGTCGTCCCGGCCTTGAAATGCCGAATAGCTGTCTTCATACGGCCGCCGGCCTTTGGAAATGATAAAAGCGTCCGGGGGCAATTTGAGGTTGGGATGGAATTCCGCCCCTGGCGTGTTCTGGACGCAGTGCGTTGGCCAGATGCCGCCGTATTCCTGAAAATGACTGGTTTTTTCCGGGTGCCAGTCCCGGGAGGCGAAAACAGGAAGGCCTGCCGCGGTAAACAGCTTGATATATGCGTTGCAGGCGGGGACAATCGAATCGCCTTTCGGTACGGAAATCTTTCCACCACAGCAGAAATCATTTTGGATGTCTACCAACAGCAAAGCCTGGCTTCCTTCCATGTCGGTCTCCTTAATTCTCCTCTGTTAAACATCGCGGGACATCGAAAACCCACCTGCGCCTGACGGAAAAACCACGGCGCGGGCAATGACAGGTCCCATGTTCCGTGTACCGTGATATTTTAAAAAACGCCGGTTCATGCGGCACTCCACGCGGGCCCGGTGGATTTGTTCTTTGAGTGGTTCTTTCATGCTCCCGCAATAATTGATAAAAACCCGTGTACTTGAGGGGCATGTTGAATTCAAGGGACATTCCAGACATTGCATTTTTCCATCACACAGCATGATGCCCTCCCCGCTACTTTAATTTAATGCGCCCCGAAAGTTGGATTATATCGCTGCATTGGCATTGTACAAGTAAACATGTATCATGAAAAAGGCAATTCGTATGCCAGTCAGCCGCCGGATAATATGTTCAATTTAAACGAAAAAGCCATGTAAAAATCACATTTATAGGAAAGAAGGTTCTCATATATAAGAATCCGAATCATCAAATTATAATAAAAGGAATTAAAAGATTATTTTCATTGGTGATTCAGCGAAACTAATGGCAAAATTATTGCGTTATAATATGATGGAAGCAGAGGTATAACTTTTATTGAACCTGGGTAACGTGGAGAAATATGAGTGACAGTATAAAAAAAATATTGGTCGTGGACGACGAAGACTCCATTCTGTTTGCCTTTTCCAAGGTTCTTGCAAGGCCGCATATCGAGATCCACACCGCCCAGACCCTGAATGAGGCGCTTGAGCTTTTACGGAAAAATTCCTATAATATTGTGATCGCCGACCTCAGGTTGAGCGGCACGGCGAATTATGAGGGGTTTTCCGTGATTACTGCCGTTACTGAAACCCAGAAAGAATGCAAAATTATCGTGATGACGGCGTATGGCGACGAAAAAACAAAGGAAAAGGTTTTTTCGCTGGGAGCGGATTTCTACCTTGAAAAACCGGCCTCCCTCCAGAAAATAAAAGAGCTGATCGCTTCAATGGGGATTTAATGAGAAGGGGAGAAGAAAGCTATTTTAACCTCTCCCCCGGCCCCTCTCCTGGCAGAGAGGGGAGAAATGCAACTTTTTACTCTATAAAGTCCCTCTCTGACAGGAGAGGGATTTAGGGAGAGGTTAAAAAAGGATAATGAACCGGGTTTATCCCAGCTTGAAATAAAAAACCGCTCCCTTGTCCTTTTCACCCTCTGCCCAGACCTTCCCGCCATGCCGCTGTATGATGCGTTCCACTATGGCAAGTCCCACACCGGCAGTGACGAAATCATTGTCGTCCGAAAGGCGGCGGAACGGGGTAAAGAGTTTTTGTGCGTCCTGGGAGTCGAACCCGGTCCCGTTGTCGCGTATAAAACAAACCTGGGGCGTTTGCCCGTTAAGCGTGCCGAATTCGATTCTGGGCCTTTCGCGGGGAAACGTGAATTTCCATGCGTTTTCGAACAGGTTCTTCAAAACCTGCTTCATGAATCCCTGGTCCGCCCATTCCAGCACGTTATCCTGAATAATGATTTCCGTTTTTCGCTCGGGCTGTGATTTCCGCAAATCTTCCGCAACTTCCCCCGCAAGGAGGCTCAGGTTCACACGCTGCAGCCACATTTGTTTGCGGGAAATGTCCGAAAGGACCAGCACATCATCGAGGAGCGTGTTGACCTGCTGGACGCCCTTGTCAAGTAATGTGATGTAGTTGTTCCCCGAGGTGTCAATTTTATCGCGGTATTCGTTGAGGAGAAGATGGCTGTACCCGCTCACGACACGCAAGGGCACCCTCAAATCGTGGGACAACAATTGCGTGAGCGTTTGAAGTTCACTATACGACGAGCTCAGTTCCGCGGCCCTGCGTTTGAGAAACGTGTTGAGCTCCTCGATTTTTATACGGCTTTCCACCTGTTCGGTGACGTTCGTTAGAATTGTCGCGAATTGCAGGGGAGCGGGGCGGTACGAATACACTTCGAAGTACGTTTTAAGGGCCGATGAATAGGTCTCGAAATGTACCGGTTCACCCGTCAGGGCGACCCTGCCGTAAATTGCCACTCGTTTCGGATCTTCTCCCAGCACCTTCGGCACCGCGCTGTAAGTTTTTTCCACGACATCCGCCCGCGCGAGCCCGGTGAGCCGCTCGAAAGCCTTGTTGACATCAAGGTATTTGTAATCGCAGGGCTCGCCATTGTTGTCGCATATTATTTCGTGCAGGGCGAACCCTTCGGTCATGCCGTTAAAGAGCGAGCGGTAGCGCGCCTCGCTTTCGCGGACGGCCTCTTCCGCCCTGGTGTGGGCGGCGTGGAGCCGGATGGTCTGGATGCCAAACGCGAGGTCGCTTGCCAATTCGGAAAGCAGCGCCGCTTCATCGGACGAAAAAGCCCCGGGTTTCCTGCCGTAAATGGTGATCGCGCCAAAGGCCCTATCGCGGGCCAGGGTGAAAAGCGGAAGGGCAATGGAAGACGCATACCCGCGTTTGACCGCTTCCGCGCGCCAGGGCGCAAAGGCCGGGTCGGTGAGCATGTCCTTGCATTCGGCATTTTTTCCGGTGCGAATGGCGGCGCCGGTGGGGCCGCGTCCGCGTTCGGTGTCGGCCCAGGTGAGTATTAACGTATCGAGGTATGCTTCTTCAAATCCGGCATACGCGGCGGGAAGTATCGATTTTTCTTCGTCGTCTTTGGCAAAACCAATCCACACCATGGCGTGACCGCAGTCTTCCTGGACTATCCTGCAAATTTCCCTGAGATATTCTTTTTCGTCTCCCGCGCGCGAGAGGGCCTGACTGCTGGCGCTCAGCGCTTTGAGGGTGCGATTGAGCTGGTTGAGTTCGTCTTCCCCTTTTTTTCTGTCGGTAATGTCTTGGGTAGTCCCGAATCCCCCCAGCACTTCCCCTGAACCATTCGATTCCATTTCCGCCTTTTCGTAAAGCCATTTGATTTGGCCATCGACGATGATCCGGTGTTCCAAATCATACGGCCCGCCGGTCAGGAATGCTTTCCAATGTAAATCGACGTAATTCCTGTCGTCGGGATGAACCATGGAAAGAAATGTTTCGAAGGTGAGGTGCGTACCCACGGGCACGCCGAAAATCCGGTAGTTTTCATCCGACCAGAGCAGTTCGTTTTTGCGTATGTCCATCCGCCAGCTTCCGGTGTTTGCAACAGCCTGGGCCCGGTTCAGGTCTTCACGGCTCTCCTTAAGCTTTGCGGTGTTCTGCTCGACCAGCCTCCTGGCCTCTACGGCGTCGTCCATGAGATTGAGCGCCGCGGTGCGCGATTCCTGAAGCGCTTTGTTTACAACCTGGATCTCGTTGACCCGCTGCTCCAGTTCGGTATTGAGATGGAGCAACGCGGTATTGGCCTGCTTGCGCTCGATGGCATAGCGGATGGCGCGGGCCACTGCTTTGCCGTCGGCGGTGCCCTTGACAAGATAGTCCTGCACGCCGCGGCGGATTGCATCGTTGCCGGCGGTTTCGTCGGACGCCCCGGTAAGCACGATAATAGGCAGGCCGGGAAAAGCTTCGAGGACCCGCGTAAAGGTGGCGGGACCCGAACTGTCGGGCAAGGTCAGGTCGAGCAGTCCGACGTCGAACGTCTGCTGGCCCAGTTTCGTAATGGCATCGGCGAGACGCTCGACCCACGTCACGGCAAAAAGAGCGCCCTGGACTTCCTTAAGGCCCTGCTGCAAAAGCCGGGCGTCCGTTGGACTGTCTTCCACGAGAAGGATTTTTATTTCCGGCAAATCAGCCATTTCGATTTCCTTATTCCTTGGTGGGAAGAACCACCACCGACAACCAGAAATGCTCTATGGACCGCACACATTCGAGAAAACGGTCGAAGTTTACCGGTTTCGTGATATAACAGTTGCAGTGGAGCTGGTAGGAGCGCATTATATCCTTTTCGGCATTGGACGTGGTGAGCACGATCACCGGAATTATGTTCAATTCCGGGTCCGCTTTCATTTCTTGTAAGACCTCCCGTCCGTCTTTTCTGGGAAGGTTGAGGTCGAGCAGGATCAGGTCCGGCCTTGGCGATTTTTCGTATTTTCCCTGGCGCTTGAGAAACTCCATTGCCTGCACGCCGTCTTCAACATGGTGCAGCTCGTTCGCCACCTTGGCAAGCTTGAGCGCCGAAATCGTAAGCTTTGCGTCGCTCGGACTGTCTTCGACCAGCAGTATCTGGATGGGCCGGGTCTGGATTGAACTCATGCATCTTCTCCTTTGTCCGGAATGGTAAAGTAAAAGGCCGATCCCTCTCCGGGAACGGATTCGACCCATATTTTCCCGCCGTGGCGCTCCACGATTTTTTTACACACCGCAAGGCCGATGCCCGTGCCTTTGTACTGCGTGCGAGTATGGAGACGTTGGAATATCATAAAAATACGTTCGAAGTACTGCGGTTCGATGCCGATGCCGTTGTCGCGCACGTAAATTTCCCATGCGCGTTCTTTGCGCTGCGCCCCGACACGTATCTCGGGGTTGTGCGGGCCGTGGAACTTGACCGCGTTGGCCACCAGGTTCTGAAAAAGCTGGGTCATCTGTACAGGGTCCACCTTCACGACAGGCAGCGTATCGCTCGTGATGGAGACCCTGCTTTCGGCAACAAGCACGCTAAGATTTGCAAGCGCCTTGTCGAGGGCGTCTTTGAGGTTGACAGGCGCGAATTCTCCGCCCCGGGTGCCTATGCGCGAAAACGTGAGCAGACCCTCGATAAGGCCCTGCATCCGTTCCGCTCCGTCAACCGAAAAATCTATGTATTCGCGCGCCTGGTCGTCCAGTTTGTCGTAGTATTGATTTTTAAGCAGACCCATAAAGCCCCCCACGGCCCGCAGCGGCTCCTGAAGGTCGTGCGAGGCGACATAGGCGAACTGCTCGAGGTCTTTGTTGGAGCGGGACAGATCTTCCGCCGCAAGCCGCAGCTCCTCTTCCGCACGTTTGCGCTCGGCGATATCTATTGACGAAGCGAGAAGCGCGGGTCCGCCCGAATAGTTGATACGATTAATGGAAATCGAGACCCAGAAGGGCGTTCCGTCGGATTTCTTCACTTGTATCTCATAATTTTTTAGAGCCCCCGCTTCTTTGAGGGCCTTGATGAGCTTGTTCCGCTCGGCAGGATCGTTGTAAAGCTCCGGCGTCTTGTGGCCGAGGAGTTCCCCTTTGGCAAACCCGAACGCCCGCTCGTATTCCGGGTTCGCGAAGAGAATTGTACCGTCCTCTTCGCGGCCCACGGATATCTGGACCGGCGATGCGTCGGCGATGACGCGGAAACGCTCCTCGCTCTCGCGCAGCGCATCCTCAGACTTCTTGCGGAATTCGATTTCCCTGTTGAGCTCGTCGCGCGAGGCGAGGGTCCGTTTCAAATCACCCGTCATTTTGTCAACCGTTCGGGAAAGCCGGCCAATTTCGTCGTTCAAATTCATCCCGACTTTATAATCCAAATTGCCGCTGCCGATGATCTCCGCGCCGCTGGTAAGTTTTTGAATGGGCACCGAAATTGATTGGGTGACCGAAAAGGTTATGATGCCCGCCATCACGAAAACAACGGCAAGCACCATTATCAACAAACGCTGTAAATTCGTTACCACGGCGAATTCTTCCCGGGCATCTATCTTGGCCACGAGCCCCCAGTCGGGGAACGTGATATGCCTCCAGGCAGCAACGACATTTATTCCACGGTAATCTATGGACTGGCCTATTCCCGTTTTTCCGGCGACTGCGTTCTGGATCGGAAGCCCTATTTTGTCCCCGATGCGGACATGCTTTGACAGGACGACATCCTTGTCGTGCCGTAAAGGATTCAAATACATGATGTCGTTCCCGGACCTTTTTCCTATGAGGATTTCGCCGGTGGCGCCAAGGCCCGTGGTGTCCTGGATAAGCCGGTACAGCGGCCCCATGTCAATCTCGAGGATGATGGTGCCCGCGGGCGCCCCGTTCAGGGCGGTGATCGGGGCGGTGGCGAGCATTTCGGGCCTGCCCCCCACGATGTTGTTGATGAATATATCCGAAAAGTAAATGCCTTTCGCGCCTTGCTTCAGGGATTCCGGGGAGATTTCGTCAAGTGACCTGGACAGGTCGAGCATATAGTGTTCGGGGTTGCTTACATAGACTATTGCGCCGCTTTTGTCCGCCAGCATAACGTCGGACAGGTCCAATATTTTCTGCATCCTTACCAATTGTCCGTCGAGGGTTTTTCTGGCCACGGCGGCTTCACGGTCACGTGGGTCCTTGTACGAACGGGCCAGGACCGGTAGGTTTTTTCTGACGTTAAAAAACCCCTGGGACATTTCCATGGTGTTTTTAAGGCCTGCAAAATACGTTTCGATCTTCTCCACCTTAAACTGGGCCAGGTTCTGCAATTGCGAAAGCCGGCTCGTCGTCAGGGAGTTTTTATAATTGGAAAAAGTAATTGCGCTTACGAAAAGCAAGGGAATGGCGATAAGCGAAAGAATAATGATGGTGAGTCTTGATCTTATAGACATAGTAACCCTGTTCCCAATACCATGAACAACAGCGCCGTGTGCAAGGCCATGGCCGAATTGACGCCCGGTATAAAATAATAAAGCAGCGGCGCATTAAAAACATACCCGAAAACGGCCGTTATCCCGATGGCCCCGACCATGACGCCGATGGTTTTGAGTTTCGGGAGTGTCCCGGCCGGATTGACGATGGTAATGATTCCCGCAAGGGCGATGAGCAGAAAGTTTATCATGGTGGGGACCGACGGCAGGCCCGGGGCCACGCTCTTTTCGTCTCCGGTGTCCTGAACAAAAAGGTTTTCGATACCCGTCTCGATGCCGAATACGGCGGAGAAAAAAAGCAGGCCCATGAGAATGGCGAGAATAAATGAAGTGATGGAAAGCGCGACCTGCGCCTTTTCAAACCCGCCCTCGCGCGCCCGCGCCAGAAAGTAGAGGGTGGTCCCGCTTATCACAAAGGAAAATGCGGTGGAAAACTTCATGCTCACAAAGGCCGGGGCAATGCTCTTGATAAGGACGATGTCGAATATCCAAGCCGCCATGACCGTGAGCCCCGCGGCGGCCACGAGAAAGGAGAGTGTCTTGACAAAAGCATAATTGGTTTTGTTTGGCATTAAGGTCATTTCCTCCTCAAATTTTTTCCCCGTCAACCTTATACTTCGGTTCCATTCCCGCCTTCACGCACAACTCGTTTACCTGTTTCTTGAGCTCGACCATGCGGAGCTCGCGGTCCACGGCGGCGCGGTTGAAGCGCGCCAGTTCATCGTTGGTAGCGCGCAATTCCTCCATGCGCCGGGAAAGCTCGTCTTCGGCCTTTTTGCGCTCGGTAATGTCGCGCATAATGACCACGGAGAACGTCTCCCCACCTAACGTGTAGGTCGATACCCGTACGTCCATGTCGAACTTCGTGCCGTCTTTTCGAAGCCCGCGCGTTTCATAGCCAAAGGGCGCGGATTCACCCTGGGCCCTCTTGCGCACGTTTTCCATAATTGTTGGCCGCTGGGAAGGTGCGATAAGGTCCGTTATCGGTTTTCCAATAAGGTGGTCATTATCGGCGTAACCAAAGAGCGAGAGGTAAGCCCGGTTGGCGGCGATGTGAATTCCGGCCTTCGACACGCCAATGGCATCTGCAGATGCATCGAAGATGGCGTGAAGCCTGGCCTCGCCTTCCCGCAACGCCTCGTCCGTCCGCATGTGCGCGGTTATGTCCTGTACGGTCACCGCGCAACCGGCAACCTCGCCGTGCGTGTCCCGGATGGGCGCGGCGCTGTTGTGCACGTACCGGGCGGCGCCGTCGAACCCCTCTATGCGGACCACCTGGCCCTTAACGGTTTCGCCGGTGCGCAGTGCGCGCGCTGCCGCCCACTCTTCGGGCAATACCGGTTTCCCCGAGTCAACCCATGTCGCTTTATACATGGCGTGATCGTGAATCGTTTTTATATCGGGCCGCGGCCTGCCCCATATATCATCGAATGCCCGGTTGGCCGAGACGCTCCCGCCCTGCGCGTCGAGAATGGCGATGCCGACCGGAAGGGTCTCCATTACCGCGTCGAGCCGGTTTTTATTTTCAAGCGCATCGTACATTTTAACTTCGGCCAGTTCGCGCGCCGCCCGCTCCGCCCACTCTGCCTGTTTCTTGTCCGAAATGTCGCGTATGGTAAGGACCGTGTATTCGATGAGGCCGTTTTTATCGAGGACCGGAGCGCCGCTGAAGCTTGCGTACCATCGACGTTTCGTGGGACGGACATACACCGAACATTCCTGTCCCATAAATTTTTCTCCTGCACAGGCCCGGGTAAAAGGCCATTGCCCGACGGAAAGCTCTTTGCCGTCGGGGCTGGTAATGTCCATGGCCTTTGCACCAGCGGACGTTATGCGCACCATGTCTTCTTTTGACCCGAACCCGAACATCGCAAGCGCGGCCGGGTTCATGTCCATGATTTTTCCCGACACATCCGCTATAATAAGCCCGTCGCTCATGTTCTGAAGGATTGCTTCCTGTCGCGCGAGGGCGTTTTCGCCGGTAACCCCTGCGGGGGAAACGGGGCTGTTTTTATCAGCCTTCGGCCGGGTGCGGAATATGTCCATGGTTTCACCTTGCAAAAAAATGTAAGAGGCGCCCCCCGCGGTCCGCCGGGGTGCGGTGTCTATTTCTGGTCCGCAAAATGCGGGAGCCTCACTTCCACGGTGAGGCCCGGCGGCGGAGTATTGTTCGCCAGGACAATGGCGCCCGAATGCATTTCCACGATGTGCTTGACAATGCTCAATCCGAGGCCGGTGCCGCCTTTCCTTGTTGTAAAGAAAGGCTCGAACACGCGGTCCGCCAGTTCCGGCGGTATTCCCTTGCCCCTGTCAACGACACGGACAACGACGAACGATTCTTCGGGCAGGGACATTTCGACGGCCACCGGCTCGTTTTCGGGGCTGTGGTCGCACGCGTTTTCGAGCAGGTTAAAAAACACCTGCTGGAGTTTTGTCGAGTTGGCCATGACAAGGCATGCATCCCCGGAGGCCGCGTGATTGAAAATGATCGTGCGCTTTTTATGCACCGACGAATGATGGAACGTGTCGATGACCGACCTGATGAGTTCGTCGAGCGGCTGGGGCATGAATTCGGACTGCATCAGCGGTTTTCCGAGGTCGAGCAGGTCTTTCATGAGCGCCGAGAGACGGTGCACCTGGTTGCGGATGTGTTCGAGATAGGGAAGGTATTCCTTGTTGTCGCCGATGCTCTGGAAAAGGGCCTCGCTTATAGCAAGGATGCCGTTGAGCGGGTTGCGCACCTCGTGGGCCACGCCGGAGGCAAGCCGCCCCAGGAGGGAAATTTCATGCGCCGAGCGCAGCTGTTCCTCCATGAGCTCATGCTCTATTTCGTGGCCTATATACCGCGCGAATATTTCCATGAGGTGGAGATCGCCGTCTTCGAACACCCGTTCCTCTTTGGCAAGAACGCAGATCATGCCGAGGACGCTGCCGCTTTTCGACAAAATGGGGATGCTCACGTACGACGAATATTTTTCGGCGAGGGCCCCGGCCTGCTCGGGATACATAGCGCGGATGTCGCCGGTATAGTGGCAAATTTTCCGTTCGCGGTACACGATCCCGCAGGGGTGCCCCGCGACGGGGACGTCTTTGCCGTGCGTCAACACGCTGTTTGTCAATTGCGAAAGGTACTTGAACCTGCCCTTTTCCACCTGGCCCACGGCCGCATACGGCACGTTGATGATCTTCGCGATGGTCAGGGCGATCTGATCATAAGCGGTCTGGAGCGACTCGGAGAAGGTCGTTTCTATCGCGTAGATGGACTCCAGCACCTGCTGGCGTTTCGACAGGGCGGCCTCGGCCTTGTTCCGCTCGTTAATTTCCAGCCTGAGGAGCTCGTTGGTGCCCCGGAGCTCGGCGGTGCGGGTCAGCACCTCTTTTTCGAGGTGCTCGCGCGCCAGGGTGATCTGCTCTTCCGCGTTTTTGCGTATGGTGATGTCCCGGCCGTATACATTGACATATCCGGAATCGGAAAAAGGGACCAGTTGGAGTGAATGGGCCCTGCCGTCGGCGGTATGCTCTATTTCCACGCCCTTTTGGGAAGCAAGCGAGCCGCGGACCGCGTCTTTGATTGCATCGGGGGCCATAAGCCCCACGCCGCATTGCCATGCGCGCAGCAGGTTCGCCGACGAGGCGTTGCCGTAGAGCACGGTCCCGGCAGCGTCGATGCGGAGCACCGGCGACGGGTCGTCGGCCGGAAAACGCGCGAGCATTTTTATCTGTTCTTCAGCCTGTTTCCGCTCCTCTTTTTGCCTGGCAAGCTGTTTGTTAATCTGATCGAGCACTTCAGCCGGCTCGTTTAGGAGTTGTTCCGGCCGTTCCCGGTCGTGGACCGGCCCGGTCCCGGTGTTGTTTTCCCGCGCGGCGCCCAAAAGCGGACGCAGCATATTCCGCGCGATAGAGGGAATAAGGCCGGAAAGTTTCATGGACACTCTTTTCACGGTTAACTATAAAAACAAAATAATAAAACAGCGGTCACAAAGCGAACCACGGGAAATTAAATGGGATCATTATTATTGAGCAAAACAAATACCACTTTAATCCTTTTGGATCTAATTCCAGAAGCTTGCTTCGGTTTTCCTTCGCCTCACCCCGGCTTTCAGGCGCTGTTCCGCCCTTCATGTTGGGCAGGCGCTCCATCTCCACAGGTGGAGAGGGGAAGGGGGTGAGGCGTGTTGAGAAGATAATTAAAAAAAAAAAATTGCTTTAAAACATCAGGAAAATCCCTGGCACGGTTGTTGCATTTTTTAATAAGTATTGAAGGTTAGTTTAAACGTTTATTGTAAAAAGTGGAGGGTCCTTATGCATGCATTCATTGCCCGAAATCACATTAGTTCCCCCTTGTTTAACAAAGAAAGCAATGATAAAAACGCATCATCATTTTCGAATATTTTAAAAGGCTCTTTTAAAAGGGCGTCTGAAGCTGTCAGGTTTTTTGAGGGAAAGGGGGCTTCGAGTGAAAAAATGATCAATAAGGCGTTTTTCATGTATCTGGGCGTTAAAAAGGATGCTCAACGATTGCTTCTTGAAAAAATCGCGCGCAGTCTGGGGTTCGAAATGCCGCATTCAGGGTATTTGCAGGATTTAAAATGTAAATACGGAGACCACGATTGCGTGGAAGAAAAATTGGAAGATATTTTTACTTTTATCCATGAAATTGCAGCGGATGAATTGGAGTTTTATTTAAATTATGCAGCAATGGAAAAGGATTTGAGAACGCATTCGCTTCTTCTCATGCTGGCCGACCTGGCAAAAGAATTTTTATTTGACGTGAAAATCTGGTACCTTAATCATAAAGAGGCAAACTGGAATACTAATCTCGGACCTCAGGAAACAAATCTTCCCGGTTATAAGGTTGAGGCTGTGCTGAGTTAAGGAAGTTTGGAATAAGAGATTATTTTCAGGGTCGAGCATTTTCTTTACCAGAGAGCGCTGCTATTTTCGTTTTCGCAAAAACGTTCTTAATAATAAGAAAATAAAAAATCTCTAATGATAAAATAAATAAGTCTTCTTATGCCTCTGCTCCTTTTAAGGGGTAAATCCGGTTGTTCGGGAAAAGTCCGATAAAAAGGCCCTTGAATCCCACAGCGAGTGCATTCCCCGGAGCTTGCTCCGGGATTAGCGAGCGACTATAAGAATGTTTTTTTTCCATAGGGATGGAAGATTCCCCGCAGCTTGCTGTGGGGTTCTTCAATGCGAATTACAAATATCTTATCCATAGGCAATATCCAAGGGCCTTTTACATTTAAGAATTAGTAAGGGAAGCCTTTTTTCCGGTTTGACGGCTTTTTGTTCTTTTCCTGAAGCATAAGTTCCTGTTCCGCCTTCATCCAGTCGTCAAAATCCGATCCGTGGTCTTTCCCGTGCTGTTCATAAATCTGTTAAGCGCGCCGGGCGAAAAGAACATGAAATTACAGCGCAGCGTCGGCCATCCAATAGCCGTGAACATTGCAGTTTTCAACAATGGTAACCTTGGAACCCGGTGACTTGAGGTGAAAGCACCCGGCGGCAACCACCCCTGGCGTCAGTATGACGCGCGCGACGTGCTTCTGGTCCACGTAACAGTCCATAAAGGTGATAAAATGGGCGTTTTCCATGGGGTGCAATGTGGCGCCTATGCGGACGATGACGTCAACACAAGGCAGCTCGGGAACAAGGCCGCATTTTTTGTTGACGATTATCGACGGAATATGCTTGACAGCCGCTTCCTTGCTTTTTTCGGCGGACTCGGTAAAAACTCGGTCGTTGCGCGTGAATTTGTCGGCGGGGGATTTGCATACCGGACACGCAACCGGGGCCTGGTTGAACTCAACATGGCCGCATACTGAACAGATAAAAACATTCATCGGACGCCTCCCATGAAAAAGTGTGGATACGCTTTAGGGTTAAGAATTAAATCATCCAGTAGAACCTGATTAATAAAAAAGCAAAGGTAATGCCAAATTCCCCAAAATGTTTTTGGAACATGGATTGCTATTTAGTGAAATATGAAAAGGAGGGAGTTTGCAGCCAGTTTCGAAACATAAGGGTCTGTGGAAATTTGGAGGGATTCTTTTCATGAGGGACAAGAAGACCAATGAATTCTTGAAAGTTGTGATAGCAGTACTGTGCGGTATTCTCTGCCAGTCGGACGTGAGCGCCGGTCCACCGTTCGTGACCGACGATCCTGAACCCGTGGCATATCATCATTGGGAAATTTATATCGCGTCGCAGGTACTGAAAAATGCCTACGGCATACAGGGCACGGTCCCGCATGTGGAAGTCAACTTCGGGATTTTACCCGAAACGCAACTGCACGTGATTGCACCGTTCGCGTTTTTCAGAGACACCCTCGGTGCCACAAGCGCAGGCCTGGGTGATATCGAACTGGGGGTAAAGTTCCGGTTTGTTAAAGAATATCCCTGGTTCCCGCAGGTGGGGACGTTTCCCCATGTCCTCATTCCCACCGGAGACACGGCCAAGAACACCGGCACCGGGCGGTATCAGGTGTTCGTGCCCCTGTGGCTGCAAAAAAGCGTCGGCAAATTTACCGCTTACGGGGGCGGGGGGATATGGGTCAGCCCGGGCCACGCGGATTTTAATTATTGGTCATTCGGGGCTACGCTCCAGTATGAGATTGCCGGCTGGGTAACTGCGGGGGTGGAAGTATTTGACAACACCGCAGCACCGGCAGCAGGACAGGCAGAAACAGGAATTAATGCGGGAGCAATTTTCAATGTAAATGCAGCTCATCATATCTTACTGTCCACGGGCACCGACGTTCGGGGGCCAAACCGGTTCATGATGTATGCGGCATATCAGTTGACGCTGTGAGGGCCGATGGTGCCCCGGGGAATTCGGCAGGCCGCAATAGGGGAGAAAAAAAACATGAGGCATAATGGTGAATTCAAACATGGTGTGAAATGCATATCCGAAAATAAAGGTCATTTATCCCGGTTTTGGAAGTGGTTGCCTGTGGTGACCGTTCTTGCTCCCTGCATCCTTGTTGCCCAGGAGAGGAGCTCGGACCTGCGTGCCATGGCCAAACAAACGTTCGGCGCTCTGCCTGCCCAGATGGCTTCTGCCCAGAACCCGGTCACTTCGGAAAAGGTGGTCTTGGGCAAAATCCTATTTTACGAGCCCCGCATTTCGGCGGACGGCGCCGTGAGCTGCGCAAAATGCCACCCCATGGCGCTGTACGCCGCCGATGCTTTACCAAAGGCAATCGGAAACTCTTGTAAAACAAACCCCCGGAACGCCCCGACCGTTTTAAACGCCGCGGCGCAGGTCTCGGCGCATTGGATCGGAAACAGGACCAGCGTGGAGGACCAGGCAAAGCAGGCGCTCATCGGCCCTCCGTCGTTCGGCATGCCTTCGTACGATTCGGCGATGAAAGTCCTCAAATCCATCCCGGGTTATGCGCCGCTTTTCAGGGCTGCTTTTCCAAATGACACCCAGCCGATAACGGAACAGAACTTCAGCCTTGCGGTCGGGGCGTTCGAGAGGACCCTTGTAACGCCGGGACCTTTTGACGCATTTGTAAATGGTGACGCCGATGCGTTGACTTTCGGGCAGAAAAAAGGTATGAGGGTGTTCGTTTCGGAGGGGTGCGGCAACTGCCATAATGGCCCCTATTTTGGGGGGCAGGTTTATAAAAAGTTCGGGCTGGCTGGCCAATATTGGAACTACACGAAAAGCCAGTCAACCGATTTGGGGCGTTTCATCGTGACGGGGGATGAAAATGACAAATACGTATTCAAGGTGCCGGTGCTGCGGAACGTCGCCATGACCCCGCCGTATTTCCATGACGGTTCCGTGGGGTCTTTACCCGAAGCGGTACGTGTCATGGCAAAGGTCCAGCTTGGAAAAAACTTTTCCCAAAACCAAATCACGGACGCCGTAACCTTTCTGAATGCGCTCACGGGCACGATCCCGAAACAGGCGATGGAAGTGCCGGTGCTGCCGGCTAAGGAAGAATATTGAGGGTAATTAGTAAAAAAAGTCTCTTTATAAATGAAATAACCGAGGAGGTCAAAGTATGCAAAAAATCACCCCGTTCTTGTGGTTTAATGACAAAGCGGAAGAGGCGATGGGCTTTTATGTCTCTATTTTTAAAAATTCAAAGGTCACAAGCGTTTCCCGATATGGCGATGCTAGCCCGGGCCCTAAGGGAACGGTAATGTCCGGAACATTCCTGCTCGAAGGCCAGGAATTCATGGCATTAAACGGCGGTCCACAGTTCACATTTTCGCCGGCCATATCGTTCTTTGTGGATTGTAAAACCCAGAACGAGGTCGATGAGCTTTGGGAGAAGCTTTCGGAAGGCGGAGAAAAAAGCCAATGCGGCTGGCTCAAAGACAAATACGGCATTTCATGGCAGATCGTCCCCGCTGCTCTGGGAACACTGATGAATGACCCAGATCCTGCAAAATCCCAAAGGGTGATGCAGGCAATGCTGAAAATGAATAAAATCGTCATTAAGGAATTACAAAAAGCATATGATCAAAATTAAAATCAAAGGGGCCGAAAAATGCGCTTCATGATGCTGATGATTCCCAAAGGATATGAAAATGCCGCGCCGGGCACCATGCCCGATGTCAAGGCCGTTGAGGCGATGACGAAATACAACAAATCCATGCAGGACGCGGGCGTGCTGCTGTCGCTTGACGGTCTCCACCCGCCTTCCATGGGAGCGCGCATTACGTTTACCAATGGCAAACCGGCGGTGACCAACGGCCCGTTTCCCGGTGTGCGGGAGATAATCGGCGGCTATTGGATGATCCGGGTGAAGTCGAAAGAGGAGGCAATTGCGTGGGCGTCGCGCTGCCCTCCATCGAACAATGAAATCATCGAGGTGAGGCAGGTGCAGGAAGTAGAGGAATTTCCTCCCGAAGTTCGGACAGCCGCGATGATGTGATACCGCAAAGCAAGCAGTCTCGTTCAGGATGCACTGCACCACGCCGCATAGGGCCGAAACTCATTCCTCCAAGAAGTTCTTGAGGGCAGCGAGCATCGTTGCCCAATTTTTTTGAGAATGCTCGCGCTCCTCCTTGGTGGAGTTTTTGTCCTGGGTCAGCGAGACCCGGGTCCGATTTCCCTTGTCCGTCAATTCAATGGTTACCATGTGGTAGTTTTCCGGTTTGTCGTTTAATCCGGAAAGCGGGCTGAAATGACTGTATTGGATTTTCCGGCCAGGTTTGTTTTGAAGTATTGTACCTTTGTCTTCATACGGTTTACCCTGCCACGCCCCCTTCCAGATTATTCCGCTGCCTTTGCGCCAATCCATAACCACGGTTGTGCCGAACATGTATTGTTTGATCGCTTCGGGATTCACAAGCGCTTCCCAGACTTTACCGCGGCTGGCACTGATTGTTACCGAAGCCCGGGCCATAAGATTCTTGTCCATTAGAACATTCCCTGGTTATTTCATTTTGTCTTTTCTCACATTTTCTGAAACCCTAAATTTCACAATTTTACTTATTAATGCAAGCGGCAAGGGTTTATCCATTGGAAATTGTACCGAACCTTTAGCGCCTTTGTAAATTGATAATTCTTTTTTAAATGCCCGAATTCCGCTTGAAGTGGGATAAAAACCTATATGGTTTTTAAATGCGGCAAAATAAACCAAATTTCCCTTGAGCGAAAACGCAGGTATTTGATAACTTATCCGCTCTTCGGCGCCGGGTGCCGCGGCTTTAATGGCTTTTCTCAACCCTTTAAGAATTTTTTGCACTTCTTTTGGGAACGCCGCAATGTATTCATCAATGGTATAATAACCGATTTTGTTTCGTTCCATATTACCGCCAGACCGCAAGGATTCCGCCGTATAAAGCATACATGAGAAGGAACAGGCCGTTGTTAATTGTCAACACCAGCGGTTTTCTTCCTTCCCAGAGAGTGTTAAGGCTATGGGTAAGGGCAAAACCGGCCCAAATAATGACGCCCGTGCCCAAGCCGGAGAAAAAATCAGTTGCCTTTAAACTGTGGACGAGCACCATCATACCGTACACCACAAGGAAAGAAGCGACGATACCGTTCAAGAAAAGCCAGGGCATCTTTTTTTTATCTTCCTCGGTCATGGTATGCCGGGGATCAACGCCCCGTGCCTTCATCCATGGCTTTGCAAATAAAACCGGCGAGTACCAGACCCAGCTCAGAACGAAATTGACCAGGGCCAAGGCAACCAGAGGCAGAACGGAAACACTGAAATCAAACATAGTATCTCCCATTTTGTGGGTTTAAAATTTCCGCTGGAATTATTTCCCCGTTTAAACCTTCGGCTGATAACACAACAGGACATTTCCATTGCCGAAGACCCGGTTGCCGACAAGCCTCAGATTTATCTTCTCCTTGATTCCGTCGAACATCGTTCTTCCGTTACCAAGAACAATGGGAATAACATCTATATTTTTCCGCAATCGATATGCCAAGGGTAAAAAACATATCAAAATTGATTAAACGCTTGGGAAAAAGGGGATATCAATGAACTTTCCGGTTTTTATAAGAACCTGACAGCTTTCAGGAATAATAGACATTACACTAGGGACTTCTGGCATTTCCGTTGCATTATAAACATAATAATATGGATGCATCAATAGGCCGCAGATAAGGAAGTGAACATGGAAGATAAAACCGGTCCCGCGCCCCTCGACGCGTATTCCCAAACGGTGATTGACGCCGCGGAGCGGGTCATGCCGTCCGTGGTGAGGATAGATGTGAATAAAACCGGGAATGGCACGGAAAACGGGGCCGACCGGGAAGGCGGCAGCGGGTCGGGCATGATTTTCACCCCGGACGGCATGGTCCTCACCAACAGCCACGTGGTCCATAACGCGAAGCACATCGAGGTCGCGCTGCTTGACGGAAGAAAGTACCGGGCGCACATTGTCGGCGACGACCCCGCCACCGACGTCGCCGTCATCCGCATCGACGCGCCCGACGTGAGCATCGTACGGTTCGGCGATTCGCAGCGTCTGCGGGTGGGGCAGCTGGTGATCGCCATCGGCAACCCGTTCGGGTTCCAGTGCACGGTGACCGCGGGCGTGGTGAGCGCCCTGGGAAGGTCCCTGCGCTCGCAGTCGGGCCGGCTCATGGACAACATCATCCAGACCGACGCGGCGCTCAACCCGGGGAATTCGGGGGGACCTCTTGTCAACATGCAGGGCGAGGTCGTAGGGGTCAACACGGCCACCATCCTTCCGGCGCAGGGGATATGCTTTGCCCTCGGCGTCAACACGGCAAAGCTCGTGGTGGTGGAGCTGTTAAAGGAAGGAAAGGTGCGGCGCAGTTATCTGGGGTTCGCCGGACAGACCGTGCCGCTGCACCGGCGCGTGGCGCGGTATTACAACCTCGATCTTGACAACGGGGTTTTCGTCACCAGCGTCATAAAGAACAGCCCTGCCGAAAGGGCGGGGGTCCTCGAAGGGGACCTGGTGGTCGAATTCAACGGCAGCTTGATAACCGGGATCGACGATTTACAGAAGCATCTGGTCATCGATGTCGTTGGAAAAAAATGCCCGCTGGTCGTGCTCAGGCATTTTACCGAGAAGGTGGCGCTTGAAGTGACGCCGGAGGAATCGGACCAATAAATTTTCAACCATGGCAGATTAAACAGGGAGGTGACGCTTTGGCCGCTACAGAAAAACTTATTATTATAGGATCAGGACCCGCCGGACTAACTGCCGCGCTGTATGCCGCGCGAGCGAACATTAACCCCTTGATCGTTGAAGGCGCGCGAACCGGAGGGATTGCCGGCGGACAGCTTATGGTTGCGGGCAAGGTGGAAAACTTTCCCGCGGTTCCGCAGGATGTGGACGGGCCGGGCCTCATCCAGTTGATGCGAACCCAGATAGCCGGATATAAACTGCGTGTCATTTCGGCGGACGTGAAGACAACAGACCTCGCGGCCCGGCCTTTTACCGTGGCCTGTTCGGACGGCAGTCGTTATGAAACGCACGCAATTATTGTGGCGTCGGGTGCGACGGCAAGGCGTTTACCTCTTGCGTCTGAAGAAAAATACTGGGGAAAGGGAATTTCAGCCTGCGCCGTGTGCGACGGGGCCTTGCCGATTTTCAGGAACAGGGCCCTGGCGGTAATCGGAGGGGGAGACACCGCGGCCGAGAGCGCGCTCCATCTCACGCAATTCGGATCAAAAATCTTTGTCATACACCGTCATAACAAACTCCGCGCCAGCAAGATCATGCAATACCGAATAGTAAATACGCCTAAAATCGAGGTGCTTTGGAATGCGTCGGTCGTTGAATTTCTCGGCAACGAGGTCCTTTCGGGTCTTCGGTTAAAAAATGAAATAACGGGAAGTTTGAGTGAGCTGGAAGTATGCGGCGCTTTTGAGGCCATAGGCCAACTGCCGAACACTTCATTCCTTTCCGGCCATCTCGGCCTCGATGACGCCGGGCATATCCAAACCGGTCCGGGAACAACCGTCACGTCGGTTGAAGGAGTGTTCGCCGCCGGTGATATTGTTGACAAAAGATACCGTCAGGCGATCACCGCGTCGGGAAGCGGGTGCATGGCCGCGATGGATGCCGAACGATGGCTCATGGAAAAAAATCTTTTGGGATGATGCGGCGATGGCGCCCCCGGTTTGCCGCCGGCTACACGGCTGGCCAATGAGCGTTTATTTGCTGTTTTATTTCGTCAAACGACTGCACGCCGACGATCCGTAATAGGGCCTGGCCTTTCCAGAACAGCATGACGGTGGGTATGCTTGCAATCTGGTGGTGCGCGGCAATTTGCTGTTTCTCATCAACGTTTACCTTCACCGTAATGAGGCGGCCGGAGTATGCTTTCGCAATCTGTTCCACGATCGGACCCACCGCCCGGCAAGGAAGGCACCAGGCTGCCCAGAAATCGACAAGCACGGGTTTGTCCCACGTTGTTATCAGTTCGTCAAAAGAACGCGGAAGGTCAGGCACGCCGGCTCCCTTGGGTGTTATAGCCAATCAGGGGATTAAAACAATCTTTCCGTACGCGCCTTTTTCCATGACCGCAGTATGGGCCAGCGCCGCGTCGTGCATGGCGAATTCTTTTCCGATCACGGGGTTTATTGTCCCATTCGACAGCCCGGCCCAAAGCGCGGCATGGATGGACGCAAGGTCGGTTTCGCCGGCATTGAACAGCGTCATTCCCAATACCGCGGAGTCGCGCGCCATCAGGTCGCGCGGATTGATCTCGACAGTCCCCCTGCTTCCGATCACCACGACGCGCCCGTTTTTCGCCAGTACTTCGAGGTCTTTTGCCAGGTTGACATTAGCGAGCATTTCAAGGACGATGTCGGCGCCCCGGCCGCGGGTGAGTGATTTTATTGTGTCAAGATATCCCGGCGCCGTATGGTCCAAAACATGTCCGGCGCGCTGCACGGTGAGCAATGCCCGGCCGCGCTGCGTTCCCCCGGTGGCGATCACCGTCAGTCCCGCCGCGAGCGCCAGTTGCACCGCTGCGATCCCCACACCGCCGGTGGCACCATGGACCAGCACGGCCTCGCCCGGCACCGCACGGGCGCGCTGGAACAGCGCGCGAAAGGCGGTGCCGTAAGGAACGCCGAGCGCCGCGCCCTGCTGGAAGCTCACATTTTCCGGAAGCGAATGGACATGATGCTCGGCGCACACTGCCGCGTCCGCATAGGTACCGGTGACCGAACCGGAAGTATATACCCTGTCACCTGTTTTAAAAGACACGACGCCTTCGCCGGCCGCTTCCACGATGCCCGCGCCGTCCGCGCCGGGCGTGTAGGGAAGGGTTGGCGTGCGGGCATAGGCCCCGGACCGGATATAGGCCTCCACGGGGTTCACGCCCGCGGCTATGATTTTAACCTTTACCTGCCCGGCCGCCGGCTTTACATCCTCGACGACTTCGTATTTCATCACGCTGGGCGGTCCGAATTCACTGATCCTTATTGCTTTCATTGTTTTCCCCTTTTTTTTCCGTATGGACCATTTTTCTTAAGGATGGATTTGCAACTAATGTACCAAGTGGTTGTCGAGGTGGAAGGGAACAGGGCCGGTGAGCAATTCCTATTTTCGACAACCAATTCTTAAAAGTGGGAATATAAGGGATGCCAACATTTATCGTTTAATTGCCCGGACAGAGCCCATGGAGTCAATTAAACGGTATTATGCGCCGAATTTTGCTTCATCATTATCGTTACGCGTTTTTCCGGTTTCAAAATCTGTTTCTGTCCCGGAATATATTTTCTGTTGAGGAATTTATAGGTGAACAACACGGAGAACACTGATGATCGACGACCTCTATGCTTTACTGGCAAAAATCGGTTTTAAGGAGCCGCTCCATTCGCCGATAACGCATATGCCGATAGGTCTTGTCGTAGGCGCGCTGATATTTTTTCTTGTCGCCGTCATTTTCAAACGCAAGAACCTGGTATTGACGGCGCGGCACGCCTCGATCCTCGCGTTTATCTTTGCGTTTCCCACCATTCTGCTCGGCGTCATGGACTGGATCCATTTTTACCACGCCGCGCTTTTTGTCCCCATCATAATCAAGATGACGCTTGCCGGTATCGCGCTCACGGTGCTTGGCGCGGGGATCATTCTCGGTTCAGAAATAAAACTGCACACCATGACCATGACCGTCCTTTACGTGATCGCTTTTATCGCCATGATAGGATTGGGGTATTTCGGTTCGGGCATTGTTTACGGACGCGGGCTGCGGATCAAAGCGCCGACACCTTCGGCCGTCATAACTGGTTCACCGGTGGCTGGAAATCCGGCAGACACCGGCCGTGGAATAAAAGCAACGGCACCGGGACAAAATCCTGCAAAACCGGACACTGCAAAAAATCCCGTTCTTGACACTATAAAAAAAGTCCGATAAAGACACTGGAGATCCATCCACGTGCAGAACATAAAGTCCCGAAAAAGATGGTTGATTGATGAAATGCGTCTGTACATTGCAATCCCCGCGTTTATCGCGGTCTCGGCAATAGCAAGCCCTTGTTTCGCCCATGGCGGGCACCATCATGGCGCATTGAACGATTCCACGCATTCATCTCTCGATTCAATCATCCTTCCTTCTGCTCCCGCCGATACCGGTTCCCCGGGCGCCATGGGCATGGACGAACATCCGGGTGCAATGGTCCCGCTCGATATTCCCTTTGTCACCGAGGCCGGCGTATCGGTACGGCTTGGCGACATTATAACGGGGCCGACCATACTTTCTCTTCTCTATTATAAATGTCCCGATGCCTGCAGCACGCTCCTTACCTCAATCGCAAACGTGCTGCGGCCGTTTGCCGACAAACCGGAATCCGCGCCGAATGTCGTCACCATCAGCATCGATGAAAACGAAACGCCGGCCGACGCGATAAAGGCGAAAACGATCGCGTTCGAGGCAATACAGAAACCATATCCCGCGGAGCGGTGGCATTTCCTTACGGGCCCCGCCGAAAGCGTTAAAAAAGTGACCGCCGCCGTAGGCTTCAGGTATGTCAAAAAAGGGAACGAATTCGACCATCCCCTGGGCCTCATCGTGCTTTCGCCGCAGGGAAAAGTCGTTCGCTACATTATGGGAACCGATTACCTTCCTATGGATATATCCATGTCGCTTATGGAGGCGTCGAACGGGACCGTGCAGCCGACCATCGCGCGCGTGCTGCGCGCCTGTTTCAGCTACGACCCGAAAAGCCACCGGTTCGTATTTAATGTTCTCCAGGTGAGCGCCACGGTTATTTTTTCCCTTCTTGCGATATTCATCATTTACCTCATCGTTTCCGGAAGGAAACGCGTGGCAAGAGACCGGCGCTGATGCCAGAACACGCACCAGACATACGCGAATACGTTCCCTACTTTGCCTATAAGGGCAAATACCCGGGCGTGCTCGGCTGGCTGTTCGCCACCGATCATAAGCGCATCGGTATTCTTTATCTTGTGTCAATCATGACGTTTTTCTTTATCGCGGTGGGTATCGGCGTGCTCATGCGCATCAACATGCTGCCCGGCCTCGCCATTTTCACTCCCCAGCAGTATAACGCGGCGTTCACCCTTCATGGGATCATCATGATTTTCCTTGTCGTAATCCCGGCCGTGCCCACCATTTTCGGGAACTTTTTTCTCCCCATCCTCATCGGCGGCCGCGACATGATTTTCCCTAGGCTCAACCTTTTTACCTGGTACCTGTTCATCACCGGCGCGTTGCTCGCCATGGTCTCGATATTTTTCGGCGGCGGGGCGGTTGACACGGGCTGGACGTTTTACGTCCCGTTCAGCCTCAAGACAACGGTGAATGTCCCGCTCGCGGTGTTTGCGGTTTTCATTCTCGGTATGTCGTCGATCCTCACCGGCATCAACATCGTCACCACGACGCACCAGCTCCGGGCGCCGGGAATGGGGTTTTTCAAAATGCCGCTTTCGGTATGGGGATTTTACGCCACGGCGTGGGTGCAGATCCTCGCCACGCCGATCATCGGCATCACCATGCTTCTCGTGGTCATGGAGCGGCTCTTCGGCATCGGCGTTTTCGATCCGTCAAAAGGCGGCGACCCGCTTTTATATCAGCACCTGTTCTGGATCTATTCGCACCCGGCGGTGTACATCATGATACTGCCCGCAATGGGAGTGATCTCCGACATTTTTCCCGTATTTTCGCGCAAGAACATTTACGGATACAAGATGATCGCGTTCTCGAGCATCGCGATCGCGAGCGTGGGCTCGCTCGTATGGGGACACCACATGTACGTGAGCGGACAGAGCGACACTGCAGGCATCATTTTTTCGTTCCTCACTTTTCTTGTCGCCGTGCCGAGCGCGATCAAGGTGTTCAACTGGCTTGCAACCATGTATAAGGGGTCGATCCAGGTGGAACCGCCGTTCCTGTTCGCGCTGTCGTTTGTTTTTCTTTTCTCCATTGGCGGGCTCACGGGCCTTTTTCTCGGCGCGCTTTCGCCGAATGTCCAGCTCCACAACACCTATTTCGTGGTGGGACATTTCCACTATGTCATTTTCGGCGGCATGGGGTTCGGGTTGTTCGCAGCGTTCCACTACTGGTTCCCCAAAATGACGGGAAGAATGTATAACAAACCGTTTTCCGTTGTTTCATGGCTCATTTTGTTTGTCGGGTTCAATATGTTTTATTTCCCCATGTTTATCATGGGGTGGCAGGGGATGCCCCGCCGCTACTATAATTATCTGCCGCAGTTTACCGACCTTCACAGGATCGCAAGCATCGGATCGTTCATCATGGTGGCGGGCCTGGTGCTCATGGCCGCGAACCTCATTCGAGCCGTCTTTACGGGCGCAAAAGCGCCGGCCAATCCCTGGGGCGGCGCCACGCTCGAATGGACGCTCCCTTCGCCTCCCGGCCCCGAGGACTTTGAGGAAATCCCGGTCATTACTCGCGGCCCGTATGAATTTGACAAAAAGGAGGTTTCCGTATGAACGGCCGGGAAGACGCACGTGCGGGCGGCAGGGTGGGGATGTGGCTCTTCATTGCCACCGAGATCATCCTATTTGGCGGACTTTTTCTTTTGTATTCCATGTACCGGCTCAAGAACCCGGCGGATTTTCATGCAGGGTCTTTGGAGCTCAACAGGGTCCTGGGTACACTCAATACCGTCATTCTTTTAACCAGCAGCCTCACCGTCGCCTGTGCCATTGCGGCGCTTGGCAATGGAAGACCGAAACAGTCGGCCCTGTTTGTCGTCGCCACCATTGCATGCGCTTTCGGTTTTCTTACAGTGAAGGCCTTCGAATGGACCGCCAAGTTCCATCACGGCCTGTATCCGAACGCCAAAGTGCTGCTGTCGCTTTCCAAAGGGGAGAACCTGTTCTTCGGGTTGTATTACATGATGACGGGCCTGCACGCGGTCCATGTCCTCGTGGGGATCGGCGTCCTGTCGGTGATGCTCATTCGTGTCTTACGCGGCGCCATAACCCCGGCAAACCCGGTGTATCTCGTGAATTCCGGTTTGTATTGGCATCTGGTCGACATTATCTGGATATTCCTTTTTCCGCTTTTTTACCTTATTACCTAGGCGGCTGTCGTGGACACAAGCGCAGTGCGGGAAATGCCGGGCACACAGCCCCATGGGCCGGGAATGTGTTCCTATATTGTAGTATGGGGTGCGCTCATCCTGCTTACCGCAATGACCGTTACCGTGGCCGGTTTCAATCTTCAGAAAATCGCCATTATTGTGTGCCTGGGTATCGCGGCGATAAAGTCCACGCTCGTATTGTTTTATTTCATGCACCTTCGCTACGAACAGAGACTCGTTATTAAGCTCCTGATCCCAATCGTGATCGCCACGCTTGCAATATTTATCGGTCTCACGTTCTCGGACGTCATAACGCGGTAACGGGGAAGAACAGTCATGGCAACTTCAACCGGAATCGTAGACGGCGCGCTCATCTACATCCTCGCGCTTTGCGTACTCCTGCTGTTTCTCATTGTTTTCTTCATGATTTACTTTCTAGTCCGCTATCGAAAGACGCGCAACCCGGTCCCGTCCGAATTGCCCCCGAGCAGGCTGCTTGAGGCGCTCTGGGTGGCCGTGCCAACCCTTCTCGTCACTACCATGTTCATGTACGGGCTCACGGGGTTCCGTTTCCTCCGCTCCGCGCCCGCCGGTTCTCTTTCGGTAAAGGTGCATGCGCGCCAGTGGTCATGGCTTTTCGAATACGACAACGGAAAAAAAAGCGCCGACCTTATCGTGCCGCTGGGGAGAAACGTCCGGTGCGAGCTCATTTCGGCGGACGTGATCCACGGGTTCTATGTCCCGGCCTTCCACATCCAGCAGGACGCGGTGCCGGGATTAAAGACCTTCGCGTGGTTCAACGCCACTACCATGGGCAGCTATTACATCCTCTGTTCGCAGTACTGCGGGCGCAAACACTCGGCCATGATCGCCAAACTCATCGTGGTGCCGCCGGACCAGTTCGAGGCCTGGCGCCAGGGCAAGAAGATTCAGTTTACCGGCGCGAGCTATATGAACCTGCCCGCCGGGGAGCGCCTGCTCTTTGAGCGCGGGTGCATTTCGTGCCATTCGCTCGAAGGGAACCCCATGGTGGGCCCGACTTTTAAAGGGCTTTTCGGATCAAAGGTCATTGTGTCAAGTGCCGGCATTGTGCATACCATCGTCGCGGACAGCGCCTACATCCATACGTCCATCGTCGATCCCGGTGCTGACGTGGTGTCAGGGTTCCCGAACACCATGCCGCAGGCTAAAGACATTCTTTCAGAAGCGGAAATCGCGGAGATTGTCAATTATCTTAAAGGGCTCAAATGAGGCAGGGCAGGCAAAGCATGACGTGGAGAACCGTTTTTGCGCTCACGCGCGTCATCCTTTCGCTCGTTGTGGCCTGTTCCGCTCTCACGGGGTTTATCTGCTTCCGGCATGCAATCACTATTGATGCATGGGCCGCGTTCGCGGGTGTGTTTTTATTGGCGTGCGCGGCATCGGCGCTCAACCAGTATCAGGAGCGGGACTTCGACGCGTTAATGGACCGCACCAAACGCCGACCTTTACCGATGCGACAAATGAGCGGGCGGGCCGCCCTGGGTATCGCGCTTGTTGCCGGGCTTACCGGCGCGGCAGTGCTGTTTTTCGGTTCAACACCGCTTGCCGCGCTTCTCGGTGTTTTTACACTGCTGTGGTATAACGGGGTTTATACGCCGCTCAAGCGCAGGACACGGTTTGCCGTGCTTATCGGCGCCCTTGCCGGCGCGCTCCCGCCGATGATAGGGTATACCTCGGCAGGCGGTGGAATAATAAGTTCCTGCCTTGTTATTTCATTGTTCATGTTCCTGTGGCAGGTTTCGCATGTTCAGCTGCTACTGGTAAAATACGGAAAGGAATACGAAAAGGCGGGCTTTTTGGCCATGACGTCAATGACAAATGAGAAGAGTGCCAGGACGTCCGTTTTTGTCTGGCTGGCGGCGGCCGCCGGGGGCGGAATGTTGCTCCTGGCGTTACATGTTGTTTCCGGATTTGCCCTGTCTGCGGTTTTGGTTGCGGGAAGTGTTCTGTTTTTATTGTATGGCTATAAAAAAATACCGGGCCTCAAGCAAACCACCAATTTCAATTCGTTGCTTGGGTCCGTATATCTTTATCAGGGTTTCATTTTCATTCTGGCTATTGGAAACGTAATACTGATCCCCCTTTAAAAATCTTACATGCATTGCGATTGCGGAACAATCATACCGCCCCGGCCCTCAATGCATGTGCATGCCGTGCATCGCATCGTTACCGCTTTGAGTCACGGTGACCTTGAACTCTGCTTTTTTACCGTTTACCGTAACAGTGACGGCGTAAGGTCCGGGCGCTATGGTAACATTGTTTCCATAATGGGTCGATTGCGCACCCTTGCCGATGGCCTGCATTACCACGACGGGGACGTTTACCGCCGCGCCAGATGGTTTGCCTTTATTGTCAAGCAATTGAAAATTCATGTCCACCGCAGCATCGGTGATTGCCTTGCCTGTTTTCGTGTTGAACACGTGGGCAACAAGATGATGGGTCGGGCGGGGTTCCGCACCAGGAGGTACGGGAGCGGCGCCGCTCATGATCAACATCCCTTCCGAAACGTGCTTCAAAGCAGCCTCGTCAGCCGTAAAAAACGGTTCCGCAGGAAGCATATGCAGCTCTATGCGCATGCTGTCGACCGTTTTGGTCTTCATGACATTTCCGGCCGTTGCTCCGGCGGCGAACATCAGGGAAACCCCGATTGCCATTTTCAGAATCCGATTCAGGTACGGTTCCATACACTAAAATCCTTTCGTTTTAGAAAAAATGAACGTTGGGATCATAATCGATCCCGGTTTTTTTTCACCCAGGGAATTTTGCATTAAGCAAGCTGGTGCCAAGTCTTGATAGAAAACCGCCGCATGCAATTGCGGCCAAACTCAGTCCGGTCATGGTAAGAAGCGATTGACGGGTGGATAGCGGCGCGAAAACGGCCGCCCCGCAAATGGCGCAGGAGAAGAACAAGAACAATGCGCCGACGGCAATTTTCTTTTTGAGGATGGGCGTGGTGACGCGGTGGAAACGGATCGTTCCGTCGTAAATACCGGCGCATAACGCAAGAACGACCGTTATCGGGAGCGCACCGCCCAGCACCACGATGGTCGAAACGATTTTATCATGCAGTCCTCCGGCCGTGCACAACGCGAGAAGTGACAGCAAGAAAACCGACATCGAAAACGCCTGGGGATAATGGACCATAATCGGGTGCAAGTCCAGCGAAAGCACGAATTTCCGGAACGGTGCTATTTTTTCTATATATGGTTCAAACATTTTTTCCGGAACGCCGCAGGCAGGACAAACCCCGTGAAGTTTGCCTTTTTCCATAATAAAGCCGCATGATTTGCACCGCACCAGTTCCTTCATGACCGTCCTTCCTTGTTCTTAGCAAACGCGCACCAGCGGAAAACATAAATCGCGGCAGGCGTCCGGAGCCTCACTTTGCCTCGAAGACCTCTTTAAGGAACGCTTCCATTGCCTTCCACGAACGCTGCGCGGCGAGCGGATTATAGGCAACGCCTTTAGCGTTGTCCGTTCCGTTGGCCGGGTTGGTAAAGCCATGCACCGCGTTTGCGTAATAGACCATCTGCCAATCCGCGCCGGATTTTCGCATGGATTCCTGGAACGCAAGCACCGTGTCCCGGGGCATGGTAGGGTCGTCGGCGCCGTGCAGGATTAAAAGCTTCGTTTTGATGTTTTTAAGATCCTGTTCTTTTGGTGAAAACAGGCCGCCGTGGAACGTCACTATTCCTTTAACTTCTGCGCCGCCGTACGCGAGGTCGAGCACGGCCGTCCCCCCAAAACAGAACCCTATCGCGGCCACGCGGCGAGGGTCCGCCTCGGGCTGGCGCAAAAGCTCAGAAAGGCCCGCAAGCGCCCTCTCGCGCAATCGCGGCGTGCCGCGCACGGAACCGGCCATGGCGCCCGCGATTTTCGGGTCCGTGGTGTTCAATCCGTTTCCGTACATGTCGGCCGCCAAGGCCACATATCCCATTTCGGCCAGCTTTTTTGCCTGGGCCCTAGCGAAATCGTTGAGCCCCCACCATTCGTGCACCACGAGCACTCCGGGCCGTTTCCCCTTTACCGCGTCATCGTAGGCGAGGAACCCTTTGAATGTTATTGTGTCAAGTTTATATGCGCATTCCCTGGTCATGATTTTTCCCTCTGCCGACAGGGTAAGAAGGAACACTAATGCAACGAGCAATATTTTTTTCATGATGTCCTCTTATCAATTTGGTTTTGCTTCCCCGGCCGCGACGATATCGCCTATGCGGAACAGCGCATAAATCGCGGTCCCGGGAATTCCGGCAATGAGAAGTACTGGTATCCACAACCCGTTAAAACGTTTGTTGCGGGCCATGTCCATGGACACCAGGACGGTGAGAAGAATATTGACAAGAAGAAAAATGACGCAGAACAGCATTCCGAAAAAGGTCTTTGCCCACACCGGGAGCTCCATCATCCGGCCATGGGAGGACATCATTCCCCAATGGTGCATGCCGGGGTTGACCATCTCGTCAATTTCGTCCCTGAAAATTTTTCCCCGCTCCTCCTCGCGTATCACCAGTTCCTGCGCTTTTTCCGCAAGCGCAAGCCGTCGTTCCTGCAGGTTGAGTTTGGCGGATTCCACGTCGAGGACCTTCCCGGCCGTCTGCAGGGAATCGTGGAAAGCCGATGGTTCAACGGTATGTTTGGGCTGCGCGGAAACCATGGCGACACACGCCATAACCGTAACCAGACCTCTAATGTTTCTCATTCAACCTCCTTACGGTATCATTCAAAGAGGGATCCATTGGTCTTTATTATTATTTATTAAAAAAAATCCCGTTTTTGCATGGGAACACTATTATCAAAGTAGATTTCAGGGGCGGTGTTGCCCGCCCCCGGATGAAATAATCGTTGTCCTGGCAGTTTCTTACGATTCTATGTCCTTTATGGTAATTATTGAACCGGACAGGGAAGCGGCAAAAGCCCTAAGGGGTTTATTTGCCGGACCATGTATGACTTTTCCGCCCGCGTCGAATTTCGAACCGTGGCACTGGCAGGTGATGACATTGTTTTCGGGCACCGGCACTTCGCATCCGAAATGGGTGCATTTTGACGAAAAAGCCGCGACTTCAGTTTCGGAAATCCTGCTTACAATTATCGGCTTTTTCGCATCGTGTGGGTTCGGGATTTTCATGGCCCCGCCAGCCTTGGCAAGCGCCGCATACTCATTTTTACCCAAATCCAACATGATCGGCTGCATGGGGAGAGGCGGCTTGCCGCTTGAAGCTTGTGCCTCAAAACCCATAACCTGTGATGTTAAGGCCGCCATAAGAGCGGTTTTCCCTGCATCTACCATAAATTTACGCCTTGTAACTTTTCCGTTGTCCATGATACCTCCTTTTTATCTAAAAAGATTATCAATTACCATGCCATAGTCGAATGTTTTGGGCGGATATCCCCCAAAAAGATTAATTATATGAGTCCAAACGAAAAGAACCACTTCCCGGGCAGATTTTACGCCTCCACTTTTCCGGGTATGGTCCTTTTTGTTTACACTCAAGCGGGGGGAATGCGTCCCTCCCGCTTTTTTTCAATCAACCTTTACTTCGATAGCCTTTGAAACCGCCTATCCGGTTTTCTTAAGGATGAGTTCCAGAACGCCATCCTTAATAGGACGGGAGAAAAGATGGGGTATTAACGAAAAAATGTAAGAGCGCGGCGGGAGCCGTGTCGCTCTAGGGGCTATCACTCATCATGTTGTCGAAACGCCGAGTTTCCCGCGATCAGAATTGAAAATGAGAAAATCCACTTTTTAAATCAAGGAATCGGCAGAATTGTCCCGGGTTTTTACCGTTCTCCAGTACATCCGTGATGGCACGGCTGTTGCAGATTCCATTGTAAGGCCGAGAAGAGGACACGACCTTCGTTGTATATTTTCCAGGTTGGAGCCATAACATCGCGGAATAGCCAAATTGCCACGTTAAAATCGGGAAAGGGAAATTATGAAAACAGTAAACAGTTTCATGAAAGCAGTAATAGTGGCCTGCGTGGCAATACTTCTGTACGCAGGCACCAAACCGCAGGGAGGAGGCACCATGCTTACGCCAGGGGTCCAAGCGCCCGATTTTTCACTTTTGTCAGACAAGGGAGACACGGTAAAACTCGGCGATTTCCGGGGAAAAAATCCCATCGTGCTCGTGTTTTACCCCGGCGACCAGACCCCGGGGTGCACGCACCAGCTCTGCGCGATACGGGACGATTACGCAAAGTTCCAGGAACAAGGCGCCGTGGTTTTCGGCGTTAACCCGGCGGACATGGAATCGCACCAGAAGTTTGTGGAGAAACAGCGCTACCAGTTCCGTCTTCTCGTGGACGCCGGCCAGAAGGTGGCTGCCCTTTACGGAGCCAAGGGACTCATGGTGCAGCGGACCGTTTTCGTGATTGACAAAAAAGGTAAAATCGTGTTTGCCAAACGCGGCATGCCGGCCGATTCGGAGATCCTGTCGGCGATCGCCGGAAAATAGTGTTGCCGGGCCGCGCGGGCGGTGAAAGAAAATTCAGCGATGCAGCGGTACGACGAGCGTTAATTATGGCATTAAAGTTGCAACATTTTTAAATCATTAGTAAATAAATGAAAATTTTATCGTCGCCTCGGCCGGGCCCTTTTTATGTGGCAGTTAGTCGTGGATCTGCGGGTACGGCGGGCCGTTGGCAATGTTTAAGGCAGTAAATAAGAATTTTGAAACTGTTTAAAAAAAAGGCGGCCGAGATGGCCAGTAACATGAAAACCAAGCCAAAGACGAAAGGTGTCGCAAATCTGATAAAATCATTCCTAAAACGGGAATCTAAGGCGAAAAGATCTCTTCAAACCGTTTTACCCGGCAAAAAAAAGCATATATCCGCGATTCCTGTTGAAAAAAATCCGGAGACTGTAAAAAAGACTTGTAAACTGCCAGCGCCCCGTTTTCCGGTATCAAGCTATAAATCTAAAAAGTCAAACGTCTCAATCCTGGATAAAAAAAATGAAATTGAAGCAAATCATTCATTTTATTTATCTCCTAATACCACCATTACCGGCCCGAAATACTTTTTCCATTCCGATATCTCCGACACTTATAATGAAACATATATGCGCCTCATTCCACGGGACCCGGAGTGGCTTTTTGTGTACTGGGAAATAAGCGAACCTTCAATGAATGAGCTGAAACGGAAAATGGGTGACGAATTTGCATCAAATAAGAAACTTCTCCGGCTCTGTGACGTGACCGGCATACACTACAACGGGTCAAATGCCGGCAGTTATACCGACATTGAAATCAACGGCATTGCGAATAACTGGTATTTAAAGGTCCCCGAAACCGGAAGGGCATATGTTGTCGAATGCGGATTTCTTACTTCCCAAGGAAGGTACATCCTCGCAGTCCGCTCTAACCTCGTTCATGTCCCGCGGTCCGGCCTGAGCCCCGTTCTCGACCAGGAATGGACAACGGCAAGCTCCGATGAACTGATCCGGATGTCGGCCGACGGATTAAAAAGAAACCTCGGCGCGAGCGAAAAACGGTTCGGCATCGTGGCCGGAGAAACCGAAAAACAAGAAACCATTTTTGCCTTTTCAGCCGGGTCAGGTTCCGGCATGCCCGGCATCGGGATCCGTTGATGGTCCGTCGCATTTCCATATCAAGAGCCGATATTATTATTGTGCATCGTATTTCACCTTAACAAGGAGGAGTAATGGGTTTAGAACAAAACAGCATCAGCCGCAGGGAGTTCATGCAAGCCGCGGCGATAAGCTCGGCGGTGTTGGCGGCGGGCCCGGTGTTCGAGATCGCGGGCAAGGAGCCGGCAAAGGCGGCGGCGCCGGCGGCCATTTTTGTCTGCAGCATGTGCGGACACGTGGAATTCGGCAGCGCTCCGGAATCCTGTCCTGTTTGTCATGCTCCAAAAGAAAAATTCACCCAGAACAACAATGTGTTTTCCGAGGCCCTGGCCAACTACAAAGACGCCGGGATCTCTCACACTCCCGAAATCATCGCTAAAAAGAAATCGGGCCTCATTGCCGAAACCCCGACCAACGAGATTGAGGTCAGGATCGGGAAAAAACTGCATCCCATGGAGGAACAGCACCATATCCGGTTTATCGATTGTTATGTTGATGACAAATATTTTGCCCGGATGTTGCTGACGCTGGGCTCCGATCCTGCGGCGTCATTTTATACAAAGGCCGCGGGTGCCACAATCCGTGCGGTCGAAGTCTGCTCGGTGCACGGATATTGGCAGGCGGAATCGAAAATCATGTAAACCTGTCGCGCGGTGCGATGGAATAACAGCCCGCGCTAAAAACGCGGGCTTTTTTTTAAAGGCAAAAAATGGATTTTGAAATCATAGACTTTAAGCGGGAAGTTCTGGACAAAAGCCGTGAAATCCCGGTACTCGTGGATTTCTGGGCCGAATGGTGCGCTCCCTGCAAGGTCATTGGGCCGATTCTGGAGCGCCTGGCCGCAAAGAATGTCGGGACATGGGTCTTGAAAAAACTTAATACCGAAAAGCGCCAGGACATAGCGCTTGAATATAAAATCGGGAGCATCCCTAATGTAAAGCTCTTTGTTGACGGGGTGGTGGTTGACGAGTTTCTGGGGTCCCTGCCCGAAGACCTTATTGTCAAGTGGCTTAAAAACGCGATACCGGGAAATTTTGATGCCCAGATCCAAGAATCGCTGGACCTGCTTAAAAGCGGTCAGGCGGAGCTGGCGGCTGTCATCCTCGGGCAGGTGCTGGAAGTCGAACCGGGAAACATGGAAGCGAAAGTTTTGCTTGGAAGGGCGGTCGTGTTTACCGATCCCGACCGCGCGGAATCGTTGTGCAATGGGCTCCAACCCGCTGATGAGTTTTACGAAACAGCGGAAATGGTCATTCAATGCGCAGGGCTTTTTAAAAAAAAGGCCGATGCCGACTTATTGCCGGAGGCCCCGGTCAAGGCCTTGTACCTTGACGCAATAGAATCCCTTGCGAACCAGGATTTTGATGCCGCGCTTGAAAAAATGATACGGGTTCTTGGGGAAAACCGCGCCTATGATAACGACGGGGCGCGAAAAGCATGTGTTGCCGTTTTCCATTGTCTTGGCGAAGATCATGAAATTACAAAAAAATACCGGCATTCATTCGGTATGGTTTTGAATGTGTAGATAGCCAAACCTAAACCATGCTGCCGCCTTCGGCCGCTGTGATTCTGCGCGCGTTTTTCGCGGTTGTGGGGTTCCGGAAGTTTATGATTTTATAGCTAAAAACAAACAAAAACGGGTCCCTTGCCTATCTGGCAAGGGACCCGTTCCGCACAATGGCGGAGAGGCTGGGATTTGAACCCAGGGTACGTTTCCGCACACACGCTTTCCAGGCGTGCACCTTCGGCCGCTCGGTCACCTCTCCGTAAAAATTTTTATTGTAGAAAAATAGCTTTTTGCGCAGTGGATGTAAATAACGCTCCTTCGATATTTGGTGGGGGACGAATCCTCCTGACCACCACCGCGGGGTTGCGCCCCCGCACCACGCCAAGAAATACCTTGCATTTTGGTCCGCCAGAGTGCATTTTTTTACTCTTTTTTTAATACACCGGGTTGCCACGAGGTTGTCGATGAACATCATTCTTTTTCTTCTTTTATTTCCCGCGGCCGTATCCCTGCTTTTTGCAGTCTTGCCCCCGAACGGGTTCCGCAACGCTGTTGTGCGCATCAGCTGCCTGCTCATTGCGGCAGGATCCGTATATGCGGCGGTCGTGTTTAACGGGCATGGCGCAACTTTTTTCAAAGCAGAGTATCCGCACCTGGAGCAGATGTTCTTTTTCGGCGAAATGGCCCTGTCGCTTTTCCTGCTCTATAAATGTATTGGGATAAAGCGCCATGAATGGTATATCCCGGTTCTGATCATTATTCAGGCTGGAATCATGGCATACTGCGAGCTGAGCGGCGCGGTTCCCGAAGTTGGGCACGCATTTTATATAGATAATTTTTCGATTATCATGGCGCTGATTATCGGCATCATCGGAAGCCTTATCTGCTTTTACGCCATTAGCTACATGCGCGATTACCACCACCATCACCCGGAAATGAAAAACAGGCAGCGCAGCTTTTTCTTCATCCTGTTTTTCTTCCTTTCAGCCATGTTCGGCGTGGTGTTTTCCAACAACCTGATTTGGCTCTACTTTTTCTGGGAAATCACAACGCTTTCTTCCTTTATCCTTATTGGATATCCGAAAACCGAAGAAGCCATCCGCAATGCGTACAAGGCGCTTGGTCTCAACCTTCTCGGCGGCCTCGGTTTTGCCTGCGGGATCCTGTATCTTGTAAAATTCTGCCCCGCGCACACCATCGAGCTTTCACAGGTCATTGCGCTCGGGCCCACGGTCATGCTTATTCCGGTCATCCTTATTTGCTTTGCCGGATTGGCCAAGTCGGCGCAAATGCCGTTTTCGTCGTGGCTTCTGGGCGCTATGGTTGCCCCGACGCCGGTTTCCGCTCTCCTGCATTCGAGCACCATGGTCAAAGCCGGTATTTTCATCATCATCAAATTCGCGCCGGTGCTGCACAACACGTGGGCCGGATATTTCCTGGCGCTCGTAGGCGGTGTCACGTTTCTCATGACGTCAATCATCGCGGTGACGCAGAGCAACGCCAAGCGCGTGCTGGCCTATTCCACCATTGCGAACCTGGGCCTCATTGTGGCGTGCGCCGGCGTGGGCACCTACGAAACGCTGTGGGCGGCCGTGCTTCTCACAGTGTTCCACGCCGTGAGCAAGGGCCTGCTGTTCCTCGGCGTGGGTTCCATAGAACATAAAATCGGCAGCCGTGACATAGAAGACATGAACGGCCTTATCGTGAACCGGCCCGGGCTGGCTATGGTTATGCTCATCGGCATCCTCGGCATGTTCCTTGCCCCGTTCGGCATGCTCATCAGCAAGTGGGCCTGCCTCGAGGCATTTGTAAATTCGAACATCGTTCTTGCGGTGCTGCTCGCTTTCGGCAGCGCGCCCACGCTTTTTTTCTGGACAAAATGGATGGGCAAAATCGTGAGCGTGCCGGCCGGCGTGCAGAAAGGCGAGGGCGCGGTGTCGAAAGACGAATGGACCGCGCTGGGCCTTCTTGCCGCGGGAACAATCGCCACTGCCGCGCTGTTCCCCCTTCTCTCGCGGGTGTCTGTCGAGCCGTATATTTTTTCCTTGTATCAGCAAACGGTTGAACTCACCCAAGGGAATATAATTATAATGGCAATTCTGCTCGGCCTTATGGTCCTTCTTCCGCTCAGCTTTCTTGCGTATCCTAAAAAATCCCAATACGCCCAGCGGTACCTTGCCGGCGCCAATGTGGGGGACACCGGATCGTTTACCGGCGCAATGGGGATCACCCGCGAGGCGACGATGCGCAACTATTATCTTGGTGAGCTCTTTTCCGAAAAGAAATTGTTTGTCATAAGCGTTGCCGTGACGATTGCCATTATCGCGACCATGTTTTTGGCGGTGAAACTATGAAAGCGGCACTTTGTGTTGCAGCGTGGGTGGTGTTGGCGCCTTTTGTGGGCGGGCTTCTGGCGGGACTCGACCGCATCGTCACCGCGCGCATGCAGTCGCGCGTGGGGCCGCCGGTTCTTCAGCCGTTTTACGACGTGCTCAAGCTTCTGGGCAAGCAGGGCGTAGCGGTAAACGCCTTCCAGAATTTTTACATTGTTTGTTTTCTCGTATTTGTCATCATGACCGGCGTGCTGTTCTTTTCCGGCGGCGACCTGCTTCTTACCATGTTCGCGCTTGCCGTTGCAGGCGTGTTTTTCGTGCTCGGCGCATATTCGCCAAATTCACCCTATTCGAACATCGGCGCCGAGCGCGAGTTGCTCCAGATGATGTCGTACGAGCCAGTGCTCATCATTGCAGCCATGGGCATGTATATGGTGACAAAGAGCTGGCACGTGCACGACATCGTAGTTTTCCAGAAACCGCTCGTAATGTATCTGCCGGGAGTGTTTGTCGCTTTTCTTTTTATCCTCACTATCAAGCTGCGGAAATCGCCGTTCGATTTGTCAACGTCGCACCACGGCCACCAGGAGCTGGTAAAAGGAATCACCACCGAGTTCGCAGGGCCCAGCCTGGCAATCATCGAAATAGCCCACTGGTACGAGAATGTCCTGCTTATGGGGTTTGTCTACCTGTTTTTCGCTTTTAATTGGATTGCGGCAATTGCGGCCGTGGTCATTACCTATTTGCTTGAAGTGTTCATCGACAACACCTACGCGCGTCTTACATGGCATTTTACCGTTAAATCATCGTGGATCGTGGCGGCAGTATTCGGCGTGGTAAACCTGCTCATCATCTCCTTTATGGGTAAATGAGGAAGAAAATGAGTTTTTTGAAAAAATCACCGTGGATCATCCATTACGACGGGTCGAGCTGCAACGGGTGCGATATCGAAGTGCTCGCCTGCCTCACGCCGATGTACGACATAGAGCGTTTCGGCATCATCAACACGGGCAACCCGAAGCATGCTGATATTTTCCTGATAACAGGCTCAATCAACGAGCAGAACATAGACGTGGTGCGCAACATCTACAACCAGATGCCCGATCCCAAAGTGGTTGCCGCAATCGGCATCTGCGCCACGAGCGGCGGCATTTTCCGCGAATGCTATAATATCAAAGGCGGCGTGGACACCGTCATTCCTGTCGACATTTACATTCCCGGGTGCGCAGCACGGCCCGAAGCCATCATCGACGGCGTGGTGGCGGCGCTCGGCGTGCTGGAGAAAAAGGCCGCGGCATTGAAAAGCATGAAAGCGAGCGCATGATGGTACATGTTGAAGAACAGTCCCTCGTAACGGTTGATAAAAGCCAGCTTGTTGAAAAAGCAACGCAGATGAGCAAAGAGGGCTGGCGGCTCGTGCAGATTTCCTGCACCGCCAAAGAAACATACGAGCTCACCTACACGTTCGACAACAATTACAAGTGCTCGCATATACGCGTCGTGCTTCCCAAAGGTGACCTCTCGCTCCCGAGCATCACCGGCGCGTACTTTGCGGCGTTCACCTACGAAAACGAGCTGCAGGACCTGTTCGGCATCACGGTGCAGGGTCTTGCGCTTGACTTTAAGGGGAAATTTTACAAGCTGTCCGTAAAAACGCCGTTCGCGCCGAAACCTTAACAACCGGCACAATAACCATGGCAACGAGAACAATAATCCCTTTCGGCCCGCAGCACCCCGTGCTTCCGGAGCCCATCCACCTCGACCTCGTGCTCGAAGACGAAAGGGTCGTTGAGGCGATACCCTCCATCGGGTTCATCCACCGCGGGCTCGAAAAACTCGTGGAGAAAAAAGACTTTCTCGAGATGACCTATGTCGCGGAACGCATCTGCGGCATCTGCAGCTTCATCCACGGCCAGGCGTACAGCCAGGCAATCGAAGGTATGATGAAAATCGACGTGCCCGAACGCGCGCTGTACCTGCGTACGATCTGGGGCGAGATGTCGCGTATCCACAGCCACCTTTTGTGGCTGGGCCTTTTTGCCGACGGGTTCGGCTTCGAGAGCCTGTTCATGCATTCGTGGCGCGTGCGCGAAAAACTGCTCGACATCATCGAAGAGACAACGGGCGGCCGCGTTATTTTCGGCACTGCCAAGATCGGCGGGGTGCGGCGTGACATGGACACGTTTGCGCTCAACCGCATCCAAGGCGAATTGAAAACCATCGAAAAGCAATGCCGTGAAATCACCGACGTTTTCAAAAAAGACGGCTCGGTGCAGCGCAGGACAAAAGGCGTGGGCAATCTTTCGAACAAAGACGCGATCGCGCTCGGCGCAGTGGGGCCCACAGTCCGCGGGAGCGGCGTCGCGATTGACATGCGCAAGCTCGGCTACGCGGCCTATGCAAAGATCAACTGGGAACCTGTTGTGGAAACAGGGTGCGACTGCTATGCGCGGTGCATGGTGCGTTGCCGCGAGCTGTACCAGTCGTTCGACATGATTTACCAGGCCATTGCCAAGATACCCGAAGGACCCGTTGACGTGAAAGTCACGGGAAACCCTTCCAGCGAATACTTCGCACGCGTTGAGCAGCCGCGCGGCGAGGTCATATACTATGTCAAGGGTAACGGCAGCAAGAACCTTGAGAGGTTCCGCGTGCGCACGCCCACCTTTGCCAATATTCCGCCGCTTGTCAAGATGCTGGGCGGGTGCGAGCTGGCCGACGTGCCCGTGATCGTGCTCACCATAGACCCCTGTATCAGCTGCACGGAGCGATAACCATGGCACAGATGAAAATTGCAAAAGTCATCACGCGCAGCGTTCTGTCGCGTCCCGCCACGCGTCTCTACCCGTTCGAAAAGCGGCCGTTTTTCAGGAACACCCGCGGCAGCGTCTCCATCGAAATAGACAAATGCATCTTTTGCGGGATATGCCAGAAGAAATGCCCCACCGCCGCCATCACGGTGGTAAAGGCGTCAAAAGACTGGCAGATCAACCGGCTCCGCTGCATCGCGTGCAACGCGTGCGTGGAGGCGTGCCCTAAAAAGTGCCTTGCGATGGAAAACGCGTATTCCCCGGCAGTCGTAAAGAAGGGTGCAGACGACGCATTCCACCAGGGCGACAAATCCAAGGCGGAGGCAACGCAGGCATAACACTTCATTAATTATATTACAGGTATGAACAGGATGGGCGTTTCAAGGTACTGAGAAACGCCTTTTCCATTTTTGCAGCGAAGGAATATATTTTGTCGTTTGTAAATTTTAAAGGCGGAATCCACCCGCCCGACACCAAAGAGGCTACAAAAAACAAACCAATATCATTGGCAAAGGTTCCTTCCCGCCTTATTGTCCCGCTTGTCCAGCACATAGGTGCTCCGTGTAAAGTTGCGGTAACGGTTGGTCAGGTTTTAAAAAAGGGAGAAGTCATCGGGACCGCCGGAGGTTTTGTTTCAGCGCCTGTCCATTCCCCGGTTTCCGGAAAAATCACCGGGCTTGGCGAAGTGCCGCATCCCGCGGGCATGATGGTCCCTGCGCTGTTTATCGAAAACGATTTTGCGGAAACATGGATTGAACTTCATGGGGCGCCCGATTGGAGCCAATTGTCGCGGGAAGACCTTATCGGCCGCGTTCACGATGCGGGCATTGTGGGAATGGGCGGTGCGGCGTTTCCGGCCCATGTCAAACTTTCGCCGTCCCACGGATTCAAAATCGACACCTTGATAATCAACGGCGTGGAATGCGAACCCTTTCTTACCGCAGACCACCGTCTCATGCTTGAGAAGTCCGGTGAAATAGTGGAAGGCGCGAAGCTCATCATGAAGGCGCTCGGCGTTCCGCGCTGCATAGTCGGGATAGAGTCCAACAAGCCAGACGCCGTCGCGGCCATGAGGAAGGCCTGCGGAAACAATCCCTCCATTGCCGTGCATTCCTTAAAAGTAAAGTACCCGCAGGGCGCTGAAAAAATGCTCATCAAGGCGCTTACCGGCCGCGAGGTCCCGCTGCGCGGCCTTCCCATGGCCGTGGGTGTCGTGGTGCAGAACGTCGCTACCGCCGCTGCGGTTTATAACGCGGTGCGTTTCGGCACGCCCCTCATCGAGAGGGTGGTCACCGTGACCGGGGACGCGATTAAGGAACCAAAAAACCTGCTTGCACGGGTCGGCACCAAAGTGGGCGACCTCATTGACGAATGCGGCGGGTTTTCTCGGGAACCCGGAAAAATCATCATGGGCGGGCCCATGATGGGTTTTGCCCTGCCTTCTATGGACATTCCGATAACCAAAGGCACGTCGGGCATCATTGCCCTGTCGAAACAGTCCTTGCTGCACAGCGAGGAATTCGGGCCGTGCATCAGGTGCGGCAGGTGCATCGATGTGTGTCCTATGGGCCTTGTCCCGTCCATGCTCGGCGTGCTTTCCGAGAAAGGGTTCTACGAAGAGGCAAAGGCATACAGGGTCCACGATTGTTTCGAATGCGGGTCGTGCACCTATGTGTGCCCGGCAAAACGGCCGATTGTCCAGTTTGTCAAACTAACGAAGTCCCTTGTAAAACCGTGAGGTAAAATTATTGATGGATACGGCAGCGACAGCTTCACCGTTACTCGTGTCGGTGAGTCCCCACATCAAAGACCGGGAGACAACCGCACGCATCATCTGGACCGTTAACGCCGCACTCGCGCCCGCAGCCGTGATGGGCGCGTTTTACTTCGGGCCCAGGGCGGTTTTGTCCATGGTGCTCTGCATTGCCACGGCAGTGCTCTGCGAATACCTTTTCCAAAAGTTGCTTAAGAAGAAAATCACTATCCAAGATGGCAGTGCGTTTCTCACCGGCCTGCTCCTTGCGTTCAACTTACCGCCCGCTGTCCCGTTTTATGTCCCGGTGCTCGGTGCAATCGTTGCCATTCTGCTTACAAAGCAGCTTTTTGGGGGACTAGGGTTTAATATTTTCAACCCGGCGCTCATGGGCCGGGTATTTCTGGTGATCACTTTCCCCAAACTCCTCACCATATGGAGCGCGCCGACCGCCGCATTCACCGCTCTTGATGCGCACACCTGCGCCACGCCGCTCAATATTTTAAAAATGGACGGCATGGGAAAGCTTCTCGAGTCATTCGGCAGCGCGTCAACCATGTATTTCCAGCTTCTGATTGGACACCGCGGCGGCTGCATAGGGGAAACATGCATCGCCGCGCTTCTTGCCGGCGCCCTGTTCCTGTTGTATAAGAAATACATCACCTGGCATATTCCGGTTGCCTATCTGGGGACCGCGGCGCTCATTGCCTGGATTTTCGGGGGCAAGGGGATGCTTTTTAGCGGGGACCCGCTGCTCCATCTGTTGAGCGGCGGGATAATCCTTGGTTCCTTTTTCATGGCGACCGATTACGTGACATCGCCGTCGTCGCGGGCCGGCCGGCTTCTGTTCGGCGCAGGGTGCGGGTTTCTCACCATGCTCATCCGGCTCAAGGGCGGGTACCCCGAAGGCGTCATGTTTTCCATTCTTATCATGAACTGCTTTGCGCCCCTTATCGACAGGGGATTCAGGCCGCGTCTTTTCGGCTCTGTAAAGGGGACAAAGAAATGATTGGCGCCAGGGACATGGTAAAAATCTCCCTCAACCTCGTCGTCGTGTACGTGGTGGGCGGCGCGCTGATTGCAGCGGTGTATGTGAAAACGTCCCCCATAATTTATCAAAACAGCATTAAGGAAAAGAAGGCCGCGCTGGAAAAAATAATGCCGGAGGCCAACCGCATAGAAAAACTCGGGGTGTGGACCATCCATGATAAAACAGCGGAGTATTATGTTGCGAAAAAGGACTCCCTGTTGTGCGGGTATTGCATCGAGTCGTATGGAAAGGGATATTCGAGCCTCATTCATGTGCTGCTCGCCGTGGACACGGCATGCCGCGTAGTGCGGATGAGCGTCCTTTCCCATGCCGAAACGCCCGGGCTCGGCGATGAAATAGAAGCGGGCTGGTTTAAAAACCAGTTTGCCGGAAAGAACTCAGCGCAGATGAGGGTGCTCAAATCGGCAACGGGCGAAAACATCCAGGCGATTTCCGGTGCAACCATTTCGAGCAGGGCGGTAACCGAGGACGCGGTGAAAAGCGCTTTGGAATATCTGGCCACGAATATAAAAGAACGATAATGCATGGATTGTAAATTACAAAAGGGAGGATTGATGAAAGGTAATTTGCCGCAGGAAGTATTGGATGCGGTGCTTGAGACGCTGCCGGTTGAGTTCTCCGTTGTTGACGCCGATGACAACGTTCTGGCATGGAACAAGCATGAAACCCGCATTTTTAAAAGGCCGATGCGGTTGTGGGAAGGAATGTGCGCAATTGTCATCCTTCAAAAAGTCTGGCCAAAGTCGAGGCCATCATAAGCGAGATGAAAGCGAACAAGCGGGACACGGCCAGGTTCTGGATCGACCTGCCTATCGGTCCCGAAGGGAAAAAGCAGAAGGTGATGATAGAATATTTTGCCCTCAGGACAAACAATGGAAAATACGTCGGATGTCTGGAAGCGTCCCAGAATATCGCCAGGATCCAAAGCCTGATAGGGGAAAAACGCCTTCCGGGATGATCGGCGCTGTTGACAAAAACGACTCGGCAAGGAAAAGGAAACGGGCATGACGGAGCTAAATAAAATCAGCAACTGGGGACTGGTCCGCAGGGGCATCATTGACGAGAACACCATTTTCAGGCTCGCCATAAGCCTGTGCCCGGCCATTGCGGTCACCTCAACCCTTAAAAACGGTTTTCTCATGGGCGTTGCCGTTTTGTTCGTCCAGGTCATGGTGAGCGTTTCGGTTTCGCTTATGAAAAGCTTCATCCATCCCCGGATCCGGCTGCCCATTTTCATGCTGGTGATTTCCGGCTGGGTCACCATCACCGATATGTCAATGGCCGCGTTCGCCGCCGATGCGTACAAGCAGATGGGTCTTTACATCCAGCTTATTGTCGCGTTCGCCTCGATCCTTGCGGGCGCCGAGATGTTTGCAAGCAAGAACAAGGTTATCCCCGCGTTTTTCGACGGTATCGGCAGGGGAGCGGGGTTTCTGGTAGCGCTGGTTGTCATCAGCGCGTTTCGCGAACTGCTCGGCAAGGGCGCATTGCTCGGCATTCCGGTCCTTGGCGGCTCCAAGCCCCTGCTTATTATGGTTCTTCCGGCAGGCGGGTTTCTTGCCGTAGGGTTGCTTATGGCAATTTTTAATTGGGTTGATATGAAGTTTTTGAAGAAGAATGGCAATTAATGAAATGTCATTCCCGCGGAAGCGGGAATCTAGGTATGAATGAATACTGGATGCCCGTTTCCACGGGCATGACATCATCATAGAAAGCATCAATAAAATTTAGTGGAAACATATTATGCACCATGATTTTATAAAACTCTTCGAGCTGGTCGTCGGCGCGTCGCTTGTAAACAATTTCGTTTTCACCCGGTTCCTTGGCCTGTGCATTTTTTTCGGCGTGTCCAGGAAAATGGGGACCGCCGTGGGCATGAGCATCACGTTTACCACCGTGATGATGATAAGCGCGGCCCTGAGCTGGCTCGTGTTCACCTTTGTGCTGGTTCCTTTCCAGTTGACTTTTCTGAAGATAGTGGTTTTTATCGGCATCATCGCCGGCCTGGTGCAGGCGTCGGACACGATAATGCGGAAAGTAGCTCCCGACCTTTTCCACAAGCTCGGCATATACCTGGCGCTCATTTCAACGAACTGCATCATCCTTGCTGTCCCGCTTATCAATTCGTCGGAAAAATACAGTTTCCCCGAAAGTATCGCGTTCGGACTGGGCTCCGGCATTGGGTTTTCGCTCGCACTCATCATCATGGCGAGCATCAGGGAAAAGCTCGAGCTTGCCGACGTGCCCGGCCCGTTTAAAGGCCTGCCCATGGCATTTGTCGTGAGCGCAATGATCGCGATGGCGTTTGCGGGGTTTTCAGGGCTTATTGCGGAATAAGAAATTCACCGCAGAGACGCAGAGAGCGCAAAGAAGAAAAATAAGGATAGAAAAATATGACAGAATCCGTAAATGTTTTTTCCCTCTTAATATCCTCTCTTATATTTCTCGGTATCATGGCGTTTGTTTTCGGCATAGGCCTCGCATTGACCGCAAGAAAATATTACGTAAAATCCGATCCCAGGGTGGAAAAGGTAAGCGAGGTGCTCGCGCATGCCCATTGCGGCGTGTCCGAAAAAAGTCATCGAGGTGCTGCCTGCTTCGGCAAGGATACTTGTCGCATGCCACTCAAAAGACAAGGGTGGCGTGACCCGCAAATACTGCACCGTGGGCTGCACCGGGTGCCTCAAATGCGTCAAGGTGTGCCCTGTTGCCCCGGTAAAGGCGGTTAATGTCGAGAACAACCTCTCACGAATCGACAATGCGCTGTGCACGGCATGCGGGTTGTGTGTTGAAAATTGTCCGACTAAGGCGATAGTAGACATTGTTTTAAAAAAGCAGCCTTCCCGATAATCAATATGACTACCATATTGTATCAGGAAACACGGCTCTTTTATTTCTATTGGATGGCTATGACCGAAGAACCCCTGTCGTTGCTTCACAAAAAAATCCTCTATGGACCGCTGCGCGCCCTTGCACTGCCTGTTTCCGAATACAGCTTTGCAAACCTGTACCTGTTCCGCGCCGCGCATGCGTATGCAGTCCTGTTCGACGAGGCGATGTTCATCCGCGGCACGGCGCGAAACGGCGATGCATATATCATGCCCACGCAGGACGTGCGCGTGATGAACAAAGGCGTCCTCGACCGCATGATGTCCGCCTACGGCATGCTGTTTCCCGTTCCCGAACAATGGCTGGATGCGTTTGGCGCTGATGAATACGTCATCACCTCCGACGACGCGGAAAGCGATTACATCCATGATATCGCAAAACTGGCGCACTATCAGGGAAACAGGCTGCACGCAAAGAAAAACCTGCTCAATCAGTTTCTGGCCCGCTACAAGGCGCAGGCACTTCCGCTTACGAACGATCGGCTCCCTGACGCCCTGGCCGTTCTTGACGCATGGCAGGAGGAATCGGGCGAAGATGCGCAGAAAACGGACTATGGCCCGTGCAGGGAGACGCTCACGCTTTATGAGGAACTGGTGCTCTGCGGGGCCATATACTATGCCGACGATGTGCCTGCCGGTTTTATCATCGGCGAGGAACTCGACCCGGCGAGTTTTGTCTTGCACTTTGCAAAGGCACGGCGGGGATTTAAAGGCATCTACCAGTATATGTACAACCAATTCGCGCAGATCATGCCTTCAAAATACGCCGTGTTCAACTTCGAGCAGGACCTTGGCATCGAAACGCTGCGGCAGGCAAAGGCCTCTTATCACCCCGATTGGATGGTAAAAAAGTTCCGCGTCCGCCGTCGCATGGATTAATACCTACTTTTTTGTCAAGAAATCCAGGACCAGTCCGTTGAATTTCCCGGTGGCCTCAAACGGGGCCATGTGGCCGATTCCGGGGATGATCTCGACCCGGGCGCGGGGGATGGCCCTGCTGAATGCGCGGATCTGGTTGACGCGGACCGTTTTGTCGTCGTCTCCCCAGATGAGCATGATGTTTTGCACCGAGTCCCCGGTTTTTTGGTACATCGGCCGGAAATCGGCTTCAGCGGTGCTGCGAAGGAACGATATGAGCGACCGCTGGAACCCTTTGATGGAAGCCTGCTCGATAAACAGGTCGGCATAGCGGTCGGGCATGCCCCGGTCCCGGAGCGTCTTCCGGATGCTGCCTTCCACCTGTTTCTTAATCTGGTTCTTTACAACAGCAGCCCCGATCCGCGACTTTGTCAGGAGTTTCGACAGCTCGTTGAAGGGGTTGACAAGCGGGGCAGCAAAGACCATCCTGTCAATTGATTTAGGATACTCGGAGGCATAGCTGGCTATAACGGCGCACCCGAATGAAATGCCGACAAGAGAGACAGGCCCCTTTATGCCCAGGAAATCGATCAGCTCGTGCAGCTGCCTGCGGTACATGTCGATGGTGTATTCACCCGGGGGCCGGTCGGAGTATCCGCGGCCGAAGTGGTCGTAACGCAATACCCGAAACCCCGAGTCGGCAAGGGGACCCACTAGTCTGTCCCATGTCCACATGGGGAGCGTCGACCCGTGTACGAGCACAACGGTACGTCCGGATGCCGGGCCCGAAAGCTCATAGTGGGTCACACCCTGCGACAGGGTTGCATAGCTTCCGCCCGCCTGCTGCCGCACCTGGTCGGTGAGCTCGTTAACTTCCCATGGCGGAATGTCGTCTGATGGTCTGCATGACATCAGGTAACCTGTCGCAATCACGGGAATCAGAATTAAATATCGTGTCATAAAAGTTCTTATATTTGAAAACCGCTCGGCCAAAATACTATGCCCCAATCACGAAAAAAAGTGTGATTGGGGCATAGTATGGCGGAGAGGCAGGGATTCGAACCCTGGGCACCCACTAAAGGGCGCAACGGTTTTCGAGACCGCCCCTTTCAACCGCTCAGGCACCTCTCCGTATAAATCTTATTATTTATTGCAAAGAAAAATTATTCCAAAGCGTCTCGAAAACCATTTTGGAATCGAGCCCGCCCCGCTGTCACTTCGTTCCCTTGGGCGTGGTATTCAAGCCTGCGGCTTGCTGATTATTATAACCTTTGCCCAATCAACCGCTCAGGCACCACTCCGGGTAAATCTTGACTATTTCTTGACGAAAAAAAATATATCATGAAAAAGAATCGTGCCAATTGAATAGAGATAATAATTGTACTTGTAGCTTTTATGATGGTGCATGATTGAGGAAACGGTGGCTGCTCGATGGAATTGATCAAAATACTTTCCCAATTCTCAACGGCAAACCGCGCAAGAAACGTCATCGGCCGCTGTGCCGAGTATTTTCTCTATTCTTCGTTTAGAAACATTTTCCACAATCCACGAATTATAGAAAGAATAGTAGTATACGTACTTGGCCTTCACCCCGGGCTCGAACTGGAAGCGGAATGAAGCGACCGGTTGCTTCTGAGTATCGAAGATTTGCACGGTGTGATGTTTCTCGATGGGTAAATCCGGTACGCAATTACCCCTAGTTTGAGAGAAGTCCTTCCATTCGCCGCCATCAACGCTCACGAAGTAAACGGGACGTTCCTCCAGACTTGCAGAACTCCTCTCCGGAGAAGCTCCTCCTTTCCCTCTTACCTTGCCGGTACTATCCAGAATAAATGGAGCAGAACGCTTATAAGCCTCTGGTGTCGAGCTTCCTAGGCCTCTTTCCGTCCAGAGTTGCGGCCCGGGAAGTTTGTCAATGCATAAGATTCCGAGTTGAACGGAGGGCATACCCTTGGCGGAGGCCGAATGGATCGAATCGTTAGCCTGTGCGAAAACAAGTGACGAACAGGTCCCAAGATAAAGTAAGAGCTTCTTTGCAAACACGAGAGTTTCCTTGTGTCTCAGACAATTCTGTAAAGAAAAATCTTAACCTTTACGTTTTACGATCTACCTAAAAATCAAAGATGTCAATATCTTCTTTATATCTGTCAAAGAAGGGTTAAACATGCTGTCCGGAGATTCATCAAGCTTTTTGATGGATTCCGAATTGTATTCCTTTATTCCAGCCTTAACCGAATCACCACACATTTTCAGCAACGGATTTGTTGTAGAAAACATGGCGTCAATATAGTATTTATGATTTTTCGATATTCCCTGAAACGTGCAGCACAGCCCTTCATTGGTGATGGGTGTTTCTTCCTGCACATACTGTGTTATAAAAAATATTCCCGACATTGCTGGAAAATCCAAATAGTGGACCTTAGCATAAAATCCATGCGACTGATCAATTACAGATAGATCAGGAATTCCAAGCCCCTTTTCCGTCTTAAAATTGGTCGATCTGCTGGTAAGTAATTTCGTCAAGCTGTCTGCGCATTCAATCAAAATCGGATAAGCGGTCTTAAAATCAGTTACTGTTGAATCTTGAAGCGGCACAATTGAAATGAAATTACTTTTTTCATCCAAATGCGCACAAGCGGGATAGCTTTTGCCGTTCTTCTTGCTCAATACAAACTTGATATGCTTCGGGGCTACATCAACAGGGATGTCGGTTCCGTTTTCAGCCATTGTATATTTCTGTTTAATTTGTAATGAACAAAGGGCGAAATCTTTTGTGGAATATTCGAGGGAGATATGCGGGGCGATGCTCGACACCTTTACAAAAGGTTGGGTTCTGTATCCATTGTTATTATGGCAATTTATTATTATGATTGATAGGCACGTTGGGATGAGCATGATAGGTAGCCGTAATTTCAACATATATAATCTCCATGCAAAGTTCCGGCAAACAGTGCCTGCCGGATTAAAGGGCTGAGCATTTAATGGTTTACCATTCAAAACTTTGAACGCAATCGATTTTTTTAAGGTCTTCACGGATATCACCGGATTGAATTGTCCCTATTAAATCTTTAGTTAATAGGCATGAAAATTTAAAATGATCACCTAAAGTTTTTTGCCATAATTTCCATTCCGATATTTCTTTAATTGCACCCGGATTGATCGGTTTCCAATCTTCGGAAACCGGGAAAGATATCAGGAGCTCCTTGTCGGGGAATGCGTTCTTGAATTCATAATACAATGCTTGTTTATCTATAAAGCAGGGTTTTGGATACATCGGCACCGCGCAGGTGACCGGCATGTTTGCCGGCATTTCCACTTTGATTGCAACCAATGACGGCGGAGTATCAGCCCACAGGGTCAGTGGTGTTAAATAATATTTTAAGGTAAAAGCTCTTTCACATTTATTACTATCGTTTGGCTTTTTGTTTCGATCTCTTTGGACAAACCAGGGTGTCTCGCCCTCAATATACTGATGTCCGGAAAAGAATTCCGCGCTGTAATCCGCCCCAAAATCGTATTCTGTTTTTAACAAGTACCTTTTTCCCTTTTTAAAAGATGCCTTCCAGATGTAGGCGAGCGTCTTCTTGTCCTCATTCTCATAGTTCTGAAAACTGTTAATCCCGTTAATCCAGTTCAATTCTACTTTACGAACCAGAATGCCATCAACATAGGTGGCAAAATTAGCCGCCGACGGGGCCTGGATGGATTGCAGTCCTTCATTATCAGAAAAGTCACTTACCCAAAGCGGGACAGGAAATCCCATCACCACATCATTCTGTTCTTCAAGTGCTTCGATCTCATACTCTACATGGGCGTGCCATCGAGGAATAAATGCATTTGAAATATCGTGTTTTGAATTTGCTGCAGGACCTATCTGAGCATACGCTGCTTTGGTTTTAAATTGTCCTTCATATTTGGGCCCAATCGGTTTACCGTCAACCAACAATGAATAGGAAACCTCTTTGTCGATAGGTGTTATGAATAGATGCTCGGAAACCACGCGTAATGATTTGTTCTTTACAGGAATCATAGAAGAGCCTGAACCTTGATAGAAGCCGTCGTTTCCCATTGCAGGACACATGCAAATAAGAATGGTGAAAATAGATAGATATATGTTTTTCACGTTTACCTCCGGGATAAGCTGCGAGACGTGGTGAGATTGGCTTTGTATGCATTAAACAAAATGATTGTCGGCCCATTATCCCATTCCGTTTCAACTTTTAATGTCGAATCTGTTATCTCAAGTATTTTAAATGTTTCCAGGGCTTTTAGATATAAAACAAACGAAGAATCATTTTGAAGAGACCATGTTCCTTGATGGTAATTGTCGGGCTTGTAAATTGTTTTAAACGTTGAATCGGATTTGAGTGTAATCCGGTAAATATTCCGAAAATCAGCCTCCTTGCCCCTTGAAAAATATTTTACAGAAATCCAACTTTTACTCAGCTTTTTATACAGGACATTATGATTATTTGTTATGGGAGCCTGAATATTTTTAATAGAATATCCAGATGTATCTGCAAGGCCGGTGCTTATTAATAATAAAAATAGCAGGTAAAATAAAAGGTGTTTTTGCATTCTAATGACGTTCCTTCACGAGTGGTTCGCATGCCGAATGGCAGATGTGGGTTCATAATTTCCGGTTTGTTTTTATTCTTTCATTAAGATACGCTGCGGACACTATGCAAGTCCATATTTTAAGCCATTTGAGTAAACCTGTGTTAGATAAACCCTTCCATTTTTTGTGCGTGCGCTAAAGCCCCAGGGCTGGCTTTTTCAGATTTGACAATAACGAACGAAAATACCTATTTTTTGTCTCGAATTTGTTCAATATGTGGACGGCGAAAGCGGCCTGCCTGCCGTCATAGCAGCGTAGGTAGGGAAAATGGAAGAAAAATGAGCGTCCTTAAAGTAACTTTTATTATAAGCGCACCCACTCATGAAAAGCGCAATTCACTATATGTCGAATTCACGGATGTAACTGGCATTCTGTGGAAACTCGGCTGGGGAACATTTGATTAAATGTACCAAGACTCGACCCTGCGACGCGTTAAATCGTTGAAGGTAACTTACTGCGTGTCTCTAACTGCGATCGGTATTTGCATCCTAACTTCATGCAAGCATCGCGAGTCAATCGGGAAATTATCTCCATCAGACGCAAGAATGGCAAGGCAGGTCATTACCGACAACACCGAGCAAAAGGAGCTTTCTTCTTCCTTGCAGGACAGCGGTGCACAGCAGAATCCTGCAAATGTAGGTGTGACATTGCTTGACAAACCAGCCTGGCCCGATGGAACAAAAAAATTGCGGCTCACCTGGGTAATATATCCCGCTAACATGCGCAAAGAGCGTGAAGGAATTGAGGTTCCTGTAAGAATGATAGAACTGATTCTGCGGGCAGGTTCCGTAGTACGTCGATTTTCAGCCGAGGAGCGCTACAGCATCACATACGCTACTGCGATGCAACGACGTTGTCAGGGTCCCCCCTTCACACAAGATCGAGTTGCCGAACTTACCATGAACGGCGGCGGCAACCTGGTAATGGCCGTCGATAGAAAAGGCACGGAACTTCACCTAAGCGAAGAATTTTCCAGCGATGGGCTTTGTGAGCCAGTGCCTTGTCCGGTAAGGTCAGTCACTCTGGCTCGTTTCACAGTCCCAGCGCAAGTTTCAATTGAGGAGTATTTTCGCGTGGTGGAAGGTATGGGAAACGAATATGACGAAGCCTGTGAGCGCAACATCAAAGGTGAATAGTCAATGGCGCTTTACTTTGCACTTGGTCATCTGATCCGATGAAACACATCACCCTATTTATCTTGTGTGTTCTCCTCATATCATGCTCCGCCGGCATCCGGGGAAAACCAGGGGGCTTTGAAAACCGCCTGCAGGATTGGGCGCTCCCGGACGACAGCGGCAATGTCGTCATAGCGTTCAGATATGAATTTATCGCCAAAGCGGCATGCGACACCATCAGGGCAAACGTCAGCAAACTTGTTCTTGACGCGAAAAAAGGCAAAAGAGTACCGGTTCGAACCGAGGCAGGCGAATACAGAAGCTGCAATTGCCATTCGATCAAAGCGCCCGGCAATGGCATCAATGGCTATTGCAGGTGGTACATACTCTACGATGAAAAATGGGATTATCTGCCGATAATTCAGGAGGTGAGGAAAATCTTACGGGATTTTCAGGAGAACAATCCTGCAATTCTGGTCCATGCGGTTCTTGTATTTCCGAATGGGCGGGTTGCTACTGTTTTTGATGTACCCGGCTGGCTAGCCGCTAGTTTTTGAACGTACAAAAAACAATCTCGCCTAACCTTACCCCGCATTCCCCGTCATCATTACCGGGATCGGGCAATCCAGCGCCGCGCCCACCACCCGCATGAGGTCGGCCTCTTCCATGGTGATGTTTCCGTCCGCAAGGATGCACGATGCGCATGCGTCAATAATGGTCCTCTTTACCGATGGCGCCGCCTGGGACAGCGCATCGAGCACGGGTTCCAGCTGCGAGGTCAGGAGCGTATCAAAAGGAACAGGCTGCGGCCCTGCGCCGGTCCCGAGCTTTGCCGCGCCGGCAAAAAACGCCTCAGCCGCCTTGCTTTTTTCCATTCCGTTTCCCCACCAGGCCAGCATGGACAGCAGGAGAATGGCATCCTTCTGCACCGCAACCAGACTCCGGCTCCGGCCTCCCGTGGCTGCGGAGCCAATCTGCTGCCTGTACTGTCTGAGCACAAGGTATCTCAGGCACATTTCGAACAGCGTTGCGGTGTTGTCGGCCATAATCAGGTAATCGAGGTTACCGAAAAATTCGTTCGCCTGGGATTGCGAGAAAGACCGCAGGGCCGGAAGCGCCATGAGCAGAAGCGGCAGCCGCTGTTCCGGTTTCACGGGTGCGGCCTGGATGAGCCGTGTAACCTCCTTGTAAACGAGGGAGTCCCCGCGGGACGAAAGACGCGCCAGTTGGGTGCGCCGCACTTGTTCTGATGCGTCAATGAGCAGGGAAAAAACAACGGCGCGGGCGCCAAATGGTTCCCGGCAGGCCTCAACGTACGAGGCAGGAAGGCCGGAAATGAGCCCGCCCGCAGCAGAAAGGTGGTCCGCCGTTGTGGCGCCCACCGACTGTACAACCAGGGCAGGGGTTACGTTCGCTTCGAACGCCGTGCCGGCAGGATGCTGTGCGCCTGCGATATGCAGCCCCGCGAGCACATCCTCCTCCTCCTCATCGTCAAGATTTGCCGCGGCAGCCTGAAGGCCTGCGCGACTCAGTTTCGGCAGTTCCACGGCCGGAAAGGAGCCGTCCCATGCCGGGTCGATCTGCCTGATGCGTTTTTTGAGGTCCGGATGTGTTGACATAAGCGAAGACAGCGCGTGTCTGACGCCGTCGGCGAAGAACATGTGGCCGACCGCCTTCGCCTGCGCCGATTTTATGCGCGAACCGGCTGCCGACCCGCCGATCTTCTTGAGTGCGCCGCCAATGCCGCCCGGGTTCCGTGTATACTGCACCGCGGAGGCGTCTGCGAGAAACTCGCGCTGGCGTGATACGGCCATCTGGATAAGTCGCGCGAAAAATTCCCCTACAAAGCCCACGATGGTGAACACCACGCCAACAACGATGATGACCAGGATTACCGCGCCCCCGCCCTTGCCGTCTCTTTTCGAGCTGCTCGACCGAAAGGTACGGCTGCCTCCGCCCTGTAAAAATGCGCGGAGAATAAAGGATCCCACGATTGCAAGAAAGATGATGCCGTGCAGCACGCCGATAAGCCGAATGTTGAGCCGCATGTCGCCGTTGAAAATGTGGCTGAACTCGTGGGCAACCACGCCCTGCAGTTCGTCGCGGCTCAGTACCTCGACGGCGGTGCGGGTAACGGCAACCACGGCGTCCGACGTCGACCTGCCCGCGGCAAACGCGTTGATCGCGTCCTCTTCCAATATGTAAACCGGCGGCACGGGCGTGCCTGAGGCGATGGCCATTTCTTCCACAACGTTGAGCAGCCTGCGCTCGCCCGGATCGGCGGTATTCGTTTGCACCGGCGTGCCGCCGAGCATCGCCGCAACCCGGGCGCCGCTCCCCGGACCGGACAATTGATTGATTTTGTAGAATGTCGCGCCGCCGACGGCACAGCAGGTGCCCGCGGCCACCGTGGCGAACAGAAGCGGGTTCCACAGCGGGTAGGTCCAGACGATCTTGATGCCGCCCAACTGCAACCCAAAGGCGACGCCCAGGTAAATAAGGCAGATAATGCAGGCAACAGCCATGCAGAAGTAAAAGACAAGAAGCCCGGTTTTGCGGCGCGCCTTGTCCTGGTGCGAAAAAAAGTCCATTGCCACAGGCATCAGAAGGAAACCTTGGGCGCTTCGCGCTCCGCAACGTTTTCGATTTCAAACAGCTGCGCCTGCTTGAATCCGAAGCTGTTGGCGATGATGACCCCGGGAAACTGTTCGCACTGGGTATTGTAGGTCATGACGGAATCGTTATACGCCTGGCGCGAGAACGACACTTTGTTTTCGGTTGACGTGAGCTCTTCGGAAAGCTGCATCATGGTAGCGTTTGCCTTGAGGTCGGGATACGCCTCGGCAAGAGCGAACAATTTGCCCATGGCGCCGCCCAGAACACCTTCCGCGGCGATAAGCTTCTGCATGGCCGCCGGATCGCCCGGGTCCGACGCTGCACCGCTGCGCGCGGAACTGGCCGTGTTACGCGCGGCAATCACGGCTTCGAGCGTTCCCCGTTCGTGGGCCATGTATTTTTTGGCAACTTCAACGAGATTTGGGATAAGATCGTGACGGCGTTTGAGCTGAACATCGATCTGGGCAAACGCGTTTTTGTACCTGTTCCGGCCGGAAACCAGCCCGTTAAAAATACCGACAATCGCGAGAATCAACACCACAATGAGCGCCACAATCACCAGGGAAGCAATCATCATCATGCGAGGCTCCTTTCAGCTATGAAAAAACCAGGGCAGACCGTCTGCCATAAATCAGAAATATATTTTCTGGCCAAGTGACGGGTGAGGAAATTGCCGGTGCGACAGACGAGAGAGCGGCGTGGAAAGAACGGTTGGAAACCTGTTGCCGGAGTTTCGAATCGATTATATTTCCGTAGAAAGCATAATGGAGTAGAAATAAAATGCACGAACAAATAATGATGCTTCTTGTAGGAATTGTTGTCGGAGCTGTTGCCGGCGTAATACCCATGGTTATCATTGCACGCATGCGGGCCAGGGTCGCCCGGGACAACGCGATGGCCGCTGTTAATGCCGACATGAGCGTTTTAAAAGAGCGCTGTTCTTCCGCTGAAGCCGAGGTCGCCAGACTGCGCCTGGAAACCCGGAAGTTTCAGGAAGAATGTTCAGATGCATCAAAAAAGTGTGCCGGATTGGAGGCGCAGTGCCATGCACATGTACAGCGCATTGATGACCTTAAGGCAGATGTCGCTGCGCGCGAACGGAAACTGGACGAGTGCACCTCTCTCATAAAACAGAATCGCGGTGAAATGTCGGAATTGCAGACGCGTCTTGGCGAGGAGCGGAAACAGGCCGACGAGAAGCTTGCGCTGCTCAGCGGAGCGCGGGACCAGCTCAAGGCAGAGTTTCAGAATCTGGCCAACAGCATTTTTGACGAAAAGACAAAAAAGTTTTCGGAGCAGAGCAAGACCAACCTCGACCTTGTCCTCAATCCTTTGCGCGACCAGCTCGGTGATTTTCGAAAGAGGATCGATGACGTGTATGCCAACGAATCCAAAGACCGTCAGGCGCTATCCGAACACATAAAAGTGCTGAGCGCGCTCAACCAGCAGGTGAGTAAGGAGACCGACAATCTTACCAAGGCCCTCAAGGGGGAGTCCAAAACACAGGGCAACTGGGGTGAGATGATCCTTGAGCGGGCGCTCGAACTCTCAGGGCTGAAAAAGGGCGTGGAATATGATACGCAGGTTTGCAGCACGGTCGAGGATGGAAAGCGGCAGCTGCCCGACGTGGTCGTGCATTTGCCTGAGGGGCGCGACATCGTGGTGGATTCAAAGGTCACCTTGACGGCGTATGAAGCATCCATAAACGCTGAAAATGACCAGGCCCGCGAAAACGCCCTTGCCGAACATCTTGAATCGGTGCACCGGCACATTGACGGGCTCAGCAGTAAATCGTATGAAGTTAATGGCAAATGTAAATCACTTGATTTTGTTCTTCTGTTCATGCCGATAGAGTCGGCATTTGTGGCCGCCATCCGCCGGGAGCCGGACCTTTTCGAATATGCCTACCGCAAGCGAATTATTCTGGTATGTCCCTCCACCCTGCTTGTCACGCTGCGGACAATCCAGAACATGTGGCAGAGTGAATATCAAAACCGCTATGCGCAGGACATCGCTAAAAAAGCCGCAGACCTTTATGAAAAGTTCGCGGGGTTCATTGAAACGCTTTCGGAAGTCAAGAAGTCCATCGGAAGCGCCGCCGAATCATGCGATAAGGCCATTAACCAGCTTTCGACCGGAAAGGGCAACCTTATACACAGGATTGAGCATTTCAAGAAACTGGGTATAAAGCCAAAAAAAATGCTTCCCGCCGACTTGGTGGAAGCGGCAGGGAATACGGATTCGATACTGGAATCCGATGCGGCAGAAAATCAAATCACCGGCGATCCTTTAGATTAATAGCTTTGTTGATATCCAATCGTCAGGTAATAACACTCTTTCATGAAAATCCTCATTGTACAGATCGGGCGCATCGGCGACATGGTGCTCACCACGCCGATGTTTCGCGCATTGGCAGATCATGTTCCCGGCGCGGAAATCCATGTGCTTGCCTCGCCGCGGGGTCTTCCTGTTCTGCAGGGAAATCCTCATGTTAAAAAAGTGATCGTTTACAGGAAGGACCCTTTTTCCCGTCTGGCAATAATTTTCCGGTTATGGCGCACAAGATACGACTGGCTGATAGACCCCAAAGACCATCAGTCGCGCGAAGGGGCGCTGCTGGCCCGGATCTCCCGGGCCAAAAACAAGGTGGGATACAACGGGGATGGCGGGCAAACATTTTCAATCGGCATACCGTCCCAAAACGAAAATGCGGCTCTTCATGCGATCGCGAGGAACCTTGCGTCGCTCAGACCGCTGGGCGTGTCCTGCGATGCGGGGAACCGCCCGGACCTTTTTCCCGACGCTCTTTTGCAGAAAGAAATCCGTCGTCAATTTCCGCATGACGGTGCAGCAATCGTGCTGCTGAATATTTCCGCTGGCAAAATCATTCGGCGCTGGTCGGTGGAAAAATGGGCCCAGGCGGCCGCATTCTGCCTGGCAAGGGGGCTCAGGGTCCTTATTTCCTGCCAGCCTTCCGATGCCCGCGATGCCGCGGAGCTGCATGCTCTCCAGCCGGGCGCGGCCATTTATCATTCGTCAACTATTAACGACATGATCGCATTAATGCCGCTCGTCAACCTGGTCGTCACGCCCGATACCGCGGTTGTGCATATCGCCTCGGCCTTTAATGTTCCGCAAATCGCGCTGTTCCCCAGTGTGGAGTGGAATTTGAATAAATTCCTGCCGCTCAGCAGTTTGTCGGTTGTTGTCCAGCCGGAAAAAGGGGAGCCGGTGTGTACGATTCCGGCGGAGAAGGTTCTGGGGGAGATAAAAAAAATGCTTGAAACAATTTAAAAAAGATGGGCGTTTTCCGTCCAGCTTTACGGGGCCGCACTCAAATCATATAGTGTGAAGTGTTTGAGGATTTGTCTTCATCAAGAATATCCTGCAACGTGATTTCCGACAGGACCTTTTCCTGCGCGTCTTTCAGCCTCTTCCAGACTTTTCTCGCAGGACACGCAACGGCCTTCTCGCTTACCGATGGGGTATCAAGACATTCGACAGGCGCCAGGGAACCTTCAAGGGCATTGACAATCTGCAGCACGGTAATTTTTGAAGGCGGCGATTGCAGAACGAATCCGCCGTTTGCGCCCCGTGTTGTTGCGATGAGTTTTTTTTCCCTGAGCGTGATGAAGATGTTCTCGATATAGGCCTTGGAAATGTCTTGCACCTGTGAGAGGTCTTTCCTTTTTACCGGGCCCCTGTCGTAACGGCGCGCAAGCTCGATCATGGCCCGCATGCCATACCTGCATTTGGTGGAAAGCTTCATGGAACGGTTTATACTCCAATGCCGCGGCCGTGCGTTATATGCCGCCGCCATCCGAAAATAAAATTTCGATCTTGTGCAGGCTTTCTTCCTCATTTCCTCCGCTCACCGTCACTTCGATTTCGGCGCCTTTTCCCGCGGCAAGCATTAAAAGCTGCAGCACCGAATCGCCGTCGGCGGTCTGGCCTCCCTTTTTAAACGTGATTTTCGACGACAGCGCCTTGGCCGCCTGCGCGATGGCATAGGCAACGCGAGCATGGATACCGTGGTCCTGTTTGACAATAAATTTTGTGGTGCGCATAAGGATAAAATCCAAAAGGCCGACAGGCCGGAAATAACCGTCCGGCCTTCATTTAACGGAAACTGTTACGTGAGCGCGAGCGCCTCGTTGAGCGCCTCGGTAAGATCGTCGAGGTGCTCAAGCCCGATTGAAAGCCGTATAAGGTCTGGAGTAAGCCCGCTCTGCCGCTGCTGCTCCTGGCTCATCTGCGAATGTGACGTGCTTGCGGGATGCAGAATGAGACTTTTGGCGTCGCCCACGTTTGCAAGATGGGAAAACAACCTGATGTTGTCGATGAGCCTTACGGCTGCTTCGTAGCCGCCTTTGACCCCGAACACGACCATGCCGCCGGCCCCGTTGTTAAGGTACCGGCTTGCCGTCGCGTGCGACGGATCGCCCGCAAGCCCGGGATAGCGCACCCATGACACCTTCGGATGCTTCGCAAGGTGCCCGGCGATTAAGAGGGCGTTTCGGCAATGACGCTTCATACGGAGCGCCAGCGTTTCAATGCCCTGCAGAAAAATCCACGCGTTGTCCGGCGACAAGCAGGCCCCGAGATTGCGGAGCGGGACGAGCCTCACCCGGAGCGCAAAGGGAATTGACGAAAGCGGCCCGGGCAAATCGAGCGCCCACCGCAGGCCGTGGTAGTTTGCGTCCGGCTCGGTAAACAATTTGTGGCGCCCGCCCTTCCAGTTGAATTTCCCCGCGTCGGTGATGATGCCGCCGATGGCGGTGCCGTGCCCGCCGATCCATTTTGTCAATGAGTTTACCACGATGTCGGCCCCGTGCTCGATGGTTCGGAGAAGATAGGGGGTGGTGAACGTTCCGTCGACAATGAGAGGCAGTCCGTGGCGGTGCGCGATGCCGGCAACGGCAGCGACGTCCGTGAAATCGAGCGTGGGGTTGCCGATCGTTTCGATAAAGAGCGCGCGGGTCTTTTCCGTGATCGCTGTTTCAAAATTGCGCGGATCATGCGGGTCAACGAACCGCGTGACAATGCCGAGTTTCGGCAGAATGGCTTCGAACTGCGTATAGGTACCGCCGTACAGATTGTTGCCCGAAACGATTTCGTCTCCGGCTTCGGCAAGCGTGATGATCGAATAAAAGACCGCCGAGGTCCCGCTTGACAAGGCAACAGACGCGGCGCCGCCTTCAAGCTGGGAAACGCGCTGCTCGAGCACGTCCGTGGTGGGGTTCATCAGTCTTGTGTAGATGTTCCCCAATTCCTTGAGGGCGAACAAATTTGCCGCGTGCTGAGTGCTTTTGAAAACGTAGGAGCTGGTCCGGTATACAGGAACGCCGCGCGACTGGGTCGCGTCCACGGTCTGCCCCGCGTGCAGGGCAAGGGTTTCAAAACGATAGGGTTTGGAATTCATAAGAAAAGCCTTTCTTTATAACGATTGGTAAGAGTTGTTATTGAGCTTCACCGCTGGGCCGGTTCGTCCCACAGCCACGTGCTGAGATACCGCTCCCCGGTGTCGGGCAGCACGACAACAATGAGCTTGTCCTTGTTTTCCCCGCGCTGCGCAACCTGCAACGCGGCCCACAGGGCGGCGCCCGAGGAGATTCCGGCCAAGATGCCTTCCTGTTTAGCAAGCGCCCGGGCGGTTGCCCCGGCATCTTCCTCTTTTACCCGGATCACTTCATCAACGAGGTTCCCTTTGTAAACGCCCGGAACAAACCCGGCCCCGATCCCCTGGATCTTGTGCGGACCGGGCTGGCCTCCCGAAAGCACCGGAGAACCCTCCGGTTCCACCGCGATAATTTTTACCGACGGCTTCCTGGCCTTTAGCACTTCGCCCACGCCGGTTATTGTGCCGCCCGTTCCCACGCCCGCGACAAAAAAATCAACCGTGCCGTCCGTGTCGCGCCATACTTCCTCTGCAGTGGTTTTCCTGTGTATTTCGGGATTAGCGGGGTTGTTGAACTGCTGGGGCACAAACGAGTTTTTTGTTTCCCTGGCCAGTTCGTCGGCTTTCGCCACCGCGCCCTTCATGCCCTTTGCGCCTTCGGTGAGGACAAGCTCCGCCCCGAGGACCTTGAGCAGTTTCCTGCGCTCCACGCTCATGGTTTCGGGCATGGTGAGGATCAGGCGGTAGCCTTTGACCGCTGCGACAAACGCCAGCGCGATGCCCGTGTTCCCGCTGGTAGGCTCGATGATGATACTGTCTTTTGTCAAGACTCCCGATTTTTCCGCATCCTCTATCATGGCTAGGCCTATCCTGTCTTTCACGCTCGACAGAGGGTTGAAGAATTCCAGTTTTGCCGCGACCGTTGCCTTTCCGCTTATGTTGAGCTTGTTGATTTGAACCAGCGGGGTGTTGCCAATGAGTTTGGTGATATCTTCCGCAATACGCATATTATACCTCCATTTTTATAATTATCAATACCTTACAATACTAGTTGAACAATGTTAATAAAGTTTATAAACTATTTATATTTTAAATATAACGAAAATATTAAAATATGTCAATACTTTTTTTTAGACTGAATACTAAGACAGCAAACAATAAGCCAGTATTTAGAAAAATTAAATATAATTTTTTTCCCCATCGACTAATCTCCGCGGGTGCCCCCTGGCAGAAGATTGTTTTTTGTAAATCAATGTTCCCCGGGGGACACCCACCGAGGGGGTATGGGTGCAGACGACCGGCGATTATTAATAAAAAGGGCGCAGCGCGCTGCGCCCCTACATTACGCTGGTAGGCTGCACCCTAGGGGGATACTTCCCCCCACAAAAAGGAATATTTTTCGACCATTTCGATGCTAAATAATTAAAAATCCACTCAATTTTTTTCTCGCTTTGTTTTACACAAATTGTTATACTTATTACTCAAACATTTTTCATGCGGGCCGCACGATCTGCCTGCGTATTGTGTCCGGGTAATAGTAAACGGAGAGGTCATGTACCTACGTTGCTGGGGATCACGGGGTTCGCTTCCGGTGAGCGGAAAACAGTTTAACCGCTATGGCGGCGATACGACGTGTCTTGAAATCCGTTCGAAAAAAGGAGATATCATCGTGGTGGATGCCGGGTCGGGTATCCGCGGCCTCGGGTTGAAACTGGCACGTTCGAAAATGAAGGCGTTCGACATGCTGTTTACCCATGCGCACCTTGACCATATCATGGGGTTCCCTTTTTTCAATCCCGTTTATCGCAAGAACACCGAAATCGCCATCCATGGCTGCAGCTTTCAATTTCCTTCCTACCGGGAGATCCTCAAGGGGGTCATGTGTGCCCCGTATTTCCCTGTTGATCTGGAGGCTGTTTCGGCAATCCTGCGTTTTGCGCAATGCGGGTCCCAGCCGTTTACTATCGGCGGGATCACTGTCAAACCCATTTTTCTTTCGCATCCCAACGGCGGGCTGGGATTCAGGTTCGAGGAGGGCAGCGCCTCGTTTGTGTTTCTCACCGACAACGAGCTCGAATTCAATCATCCCGGGGGCCAGACCTTTGACGAGTACGCCGAATTTTCACAACAGACCGACCTGCTCATTCACGACGCGGAGTTCTCGGTGGATGATTATCCGCACAACCGCTCCTTCGGCCACTCGGTGTATACCGATGCGGTAAAGCTCGGTATCAGGGCGGGCGCAAAACGGCTGGGACTGTTCCATCACAACAGGGAGCGGACCGACAGCCAGGTGGACGCCATGGTGGAAAACGCAAAAAAAATTATTAAAAAGAGCAAAGTCCGCATGGAATGCTTTGCCGTTTCAAATACCTTTGAAATAACCCTGTGATTTCGGGCGGGAAACTTGTGCCGCCTGTGCGGCACCAACAGAATAATGTCTTATGAGGAGGATAATGTGAAAACGACGTGGTGGTGCGGCGTAATGCTGGCGGCAGCTGTGATGTTCTCTTCATGTGCGCCGATGATCCGTTATTCAACGGCGATCCCTGCAATGAAAGCCCCGCAGGACAAGGCGCTTGTCGTTATCGTACGGCCTCTTCCCAAAACAGGTGCCTCGTATAATGCCGACAAAATGGGAATGGTGTACATAGACGGAGTTTTCAGCTGCGTGAATACCGACAACACCATCACCCAGGCACCTGTGGATACGGGGGAGCATTATGTCATGGCCGTGATTGACAATGTCGCCACCATCAAGTTTAATTTTAAGGCAGGAAAAATATATTACCTTGCTCAAAAAATATTGTCGCGCAGGGTGACGGCCCCCACCCCGGGCACAGGAGCGCCCTCGGGCGGCCTCACCCGCGTACAGACGACGCTCGAGCCTGTTACTCAGGAAGAGTTCAAGGCATTAGAAGGAACGGCGGAGATGCGGTTTGCACAATTTTCCGCGTCAAAGCCGCTTAAAAACATGGACCCGCCGTTGAAAAAAGCTCATATAATGGCGTATGAATTCTGGGCAAAGGCCAAGCCGGACCTTGCGAGGGTGTACTTCGATTATCCCGGTTATTAATAAAAAGCCCGTTGCCGGCTAACAGGGGGATTGATGAATAAGAGGGACATTGTTGCGGTGGTTGCCCGGGAAACCGGGATCAAAAAAACGCTGGCAGAAAAAACGGTCGACTCCATGCTGCGCGCAATACGGAAAAACGCGAAAAAGGGGATCCAGATCATCGGGTTCGGAAGTTTTTCCGTTGTCAAGAGGCGGGCGAGGCAATGCAAAAATCCGCAAACCGGCGCCTCATTCACCGTGCGGGCTTCCAATGTCATCAAGTTCAGGCCGGGCACCGGATTCAAGGAGCAGGTGAATTAAAACACGAACCCTGCACCCGTTTCGCCGGCAGGCCCTTTCCTTTATAAAGGAAGGGCTTTTTTTTCGTTAGGTATATTTGCCATAGCGCAATTGTTTTACACCTGGTGGGGGAAGTGTCCCTCTGGCCCCCGGCTTCCGGCGCTGCGCGCCGGCGATCCATGGGCACACCCCCTCATGGGCTCTGTTCCGCCCTTCCAATTGGGCGGGAGCTCCCCCGGGTACCATTTGCAGCAAGATTCATCCTTAATTGACAAGGGGCACCCGCGAACGGTAGTTGGAGAAGAAATAGTTTTATAAAAGTAGGGTCTAAAAAACTGAGCGCTGATTTCTGAAGAGTTATATAATAATAAGGGTTCGGACGACGAGAACGGCTAATCTTCCAGCCTCGGAGTCGGAATGAAAAAAGCATAGTTCTAATACAGTATTTACAACCGGAATTATCATGACGCCACGATTACTACAACAACCTGCCCTACTGTTTCTTGTTTTGTTCTTCTGCGTCTCCTGCCCGCAGGCACAGGAGACCGATTCATCGCTTTTTCCCGTGCCCGGAATCCTTAAAGACAATATCGCCTTCTGGAAAAAGGTGTATACGGAAATTCCACTTGTCCAGGGGGTTCTCCACGACAGGGAATATCCGCTCGTCATTTACAAAACCCTGGATCTGCCCCAGCTGGGTGGTTTTGCGCTTTCGAGATATATCGAAAGCGAGAGGCGGGCAATGGAGCAGAAACTGACCAACCTCGCGACGCAACCCGAATCCACGTGGACGCAGGAGGAAAAAAAGGTCCTGGCCCTTTTCAGGGAGCATGCGCCCGACAGCGCGCTTGCCGGCGCGCCCGAAAGGGTGCGGCTTCAGCAGGGGCAGATGGATCGGTTTAAAGAGGGCCTTGAGCGCTCAACGGCCTACATCGACACCATACGCGCCATCTTCACCAGGTACGGCGTTCCCGGAGAGCTTGCCTACCTTCCGCACGTGGAGTCGTCGTTCAACACCGAGGCATATTCTAAGGCGGGCGCAGCGGGCCTGTGGCAGTTCATGCGGGGAACGGGCCGCCTTTTCCTTAAAATCAATTATCTTGTTGACGAACGGCGCGACCCGGTCGCGGCGACCGTGGCGGCGGCGCGGCTTTTACGGCAGAATTACGAGCAGTTGCAGGCGTGGCCGCTTGCCATCACCGCCTATAACCACGGCGTCAACGGCATGAAGCGGGCGGTTGAAACGGTCGGCTCGCGCGATATCGCCGTCATCATTAAAAAGTACGCAAGCCCTTCGTTCCAGTTCGCATCAAAAAATTTCTACGCCTGTTTCCTGGCCGCACGCGAAATCGCCAGGGACCCGCAGGCCTGTTTCAGCGACCTGCATTGCGCGCCCCGTTACGAGTACAAATCATTCACCCTGCCTTCATACATGCGGCCGGCGGTGGTGTGCCGGTACCTTGCCATTCCGCAGAAAACGCTCATGGAGTATAACCCGTCGCTGCGCCCCGTGGTGTTTTTCCAGCAGAAGCAGATCCCGGCCGGATTTACAATAAGGATACCCGGCGACAGTAAAATAGCGGATCCGGGAAAAATGCTCGCCGCAATCCCGGATTCGCTTAAAAGCGACACGCCGGAACGCTCGCAGTATTACACCGTTCAGAGGGGCGAAAACCTGAACAGCATCGCGTCGGGCCTGGGGATTGCGGTGGCCCAGCTCGCCCTTGAAAACAACATAACCCGCAGCAGGAGGATCTACGCGGGACAGGTGCTGAGGGTCCCGGCCGGTCCAGGAGTGCAGGCCGAGACCGTCCCGGCTGCGCCGGAAACATCCCTGGCGCTTGCGGAGCAGCAGACGGTGCTGGCCCCGGTGGTCCCGCCGCTGGAAGATTCGCGTGCCGTGAAGCCGGCGGGTAAAAAGGCGCCGAAGCCGCAGGTGAGCGGTGCGGAAAAGGCCGTTGCCGATTCCCTTGCCGAAATCGTGATGGCCAAGGCGGACACGCTGCCGAAATTTTCGAAAGCCGGAAAACCGGGTATGGCTCCTGCTTTTGACGTGTCGGTGTATGGCCTGGAGGCGACGCTGTCGCCGGAGGGGAACACCGCCCGCATCAGGGTCTCGGTGGACGAAACAGTCGGCCACTATGCCGACTGGCTCGGCGTTTCCGCTTCGGTTGTCCGGCAGCTCAACGGGCTGGGCGCGCGTTCGGAGATACGGATAGGCGGCCCGCTTCTGGTTCCGGCGGGCCAGGACCTGCTTGCGCGGTTTGTCAAGGCCCGGCTCGAGTATCACATGGCGCTGGAGGAGGACTTTTACAGCAGGTACAAAGTGGCGGACGTAAAGCCGCTGATAATCAGGCACGGAGAAGCGCTTTGGAGCATCTGCAACGGGCAGGACCAGATTCCGCTGTGGCTGTTCGCCAAGTACAATAAAGACGCCGATCTCGGCACGCTCATGCCCGGCATGCGCGTATGGATACCCGTGATTGAGGAAAAGACCGAGCGGGACATCGCGATAGAAACCGGCCAGGCCATAGGCGTTTATCCGTTCTTTGAGGAGCCGAGGGAAAAAGGCGCGTCGCAGCAGCTCAAACGGATGCCGTAGCGGCAGCGGCCTGCGCGGCGATATAGCGGTAGGCGTTTCTGAAAAGCTGCGGCCCCATGCCCTCTTCGGGGAGGTTTTCGCGGGACCATCGGGGGTGGTTGGTGCGGTGGAGGAACGCCTCGGGGTGCGGCATGAGCCCCAGGAGCCGGCCCGATGCGTTACAGATGCCGGCTATTGATAATTGCGAACCGTTGGGGTTGTCCGGATATTTCATGGTGGGCGCCTGCGTTTCGGGGTCAACATACGAAAATACGATCTGGTTCTGTTTCTTGAGCAGGTCAAGCACCTCGCTGTCGCGCGCCACGAACTTTCCCTCCCCGTGGCGGACCGGCAGGTATATCGCGGTTACCCCTTTTGTAAACACGCACGGCGATGCCTGGTTTGCCTTGAGCCACACCCAGCGGTCTTCGAACCTGCCCGAATCGTTGTTGGTGAGCGTTACCTGCTGGGAAAAGCCGCCTCCGAGCGCCGGCAGAAGGCCGAGTTTCACCATGAGCTGGAACCCGTTGCAGATGCCGAGCATGAGCTTGCCGCTCTGGATGAATGAGGAAAACTGCGCGAACAGGGGAAGGTCTGTTTTTTTTACCAGCGTATGGAGCAGGCGGTTGGCCTGGGCCTTTGCGGAGCCGAGGTCGTCGCCGTCGAGAAACCCGCCGGGCAGGCACAGAAAGTCGTAGGAATCAAGCGACGCGTCGCCGCTCACAAGTTCCCATACCGTCACGATGTCAACGGTGGAAAACCCTGCCATGCGGCAGGCATGCGCCGTTTCCATTTCACAATTAGTGCCGTTTCCCGCGAGAACGATTGCGGCCGGGTTTTTACTCACGATTTGTTTCCTGCGGATAATTTTTTTTGAAATTGTCATTCCCGCGCGGCGCGTAAGCTCCATGGAAGCGGGAATCCATCCTGTATTCGATGACTGGACTCCCGCTTCCGCGGGAGTGACAGCAATTGCCTTTTTTCTTTTTCCTGCTCATCCTTTTATCCTGCCTATCCTGATCAGAACTGCAGCGTGCTTTTCCACGCCGCTTTTGCGTCAATGCGGGAAAGGCCCATCACCGGCGACTGGTTAAGGCCCGATACCTGGATCATGTCACCCTTGACAACTGCGCCTATCCGCGACAGGGGCAAATCGTTAAACAGCGATTCGAACCGAGGCGCGTGCGCGGGCTCCACTTCGATGAGGATTCGGGCCTGCGATTCGGAAAACAGCATCTCGATATCCGTCGTGCATCCCGACTGCCTCATCGCCGCAAGGGAGATGTTCGCGCCCGTTTCGCCGGCAAAGCACATTTCGGCAAGGGCGACGCCGAGCCCGCCGTCCGAGAGATCGTGGCACGCGCGCACGAGCCCGGCCTGGATGGCCGAGAACAGCGCGGCATAGGAGGCAAAGGCCTGCTGCGGATCGTGCACGACCGGGACCGTGGTGTCCTTCACGTTTTTCATGAGCGCGTATTCGGAGGCGCCGAGCTCGGGATACGTGGTGCCGATGCAGTAGATGATGTTGCCGCCCTCCTTGAAATCCATGGTGACAGCCTTTCTCACGTCCGGCACTTTCGCCACAAGGCTGAAGAGCAGGGTGGGCGGGATGGCAATGACCGTGCCGCCGATGCGGTAGTCGTTTTTCATGCTGTCTTTCCCGGAAATGAGCGGGACGCCGTAGGTGACGCATATGTCAAGAATCGCCCTGTTCGCGCGCACGAGCTGCGCCAGCTTGTATTCGCCGTCCGGGTTGGTGTCGCTCTGCACCGGGTCGCACCAGCAGAAGTTGTCGAGGCCGGCCATGAAATGCGGGTCGGCGCCCACGCACACCGCATTGCGCACCGCCTCGTCAACGGCGCAGGAGGCCATGGCATAGGTGTCGATGTCGCTGTAGCGGGGGACAATGCCGTTGCTCACGGCGATGCCTTCAAAGGAATCGAGCACGGGCCTGATTACCGCGGCGTCGGAGGGGCCGTCGTTTTTCGCGCCGCACAGCGGCTTTACCACGCTGCCCGCCTGCGCCTCGTGGTCGTACTGCCGCACCACATATTCCTTGCTGCAGATGTTGAGCCGTTTCAGCAGCCCACGCAGATCGGCCTTGAGGTCGGCGGCGGGGAACGCGCCTTTATGGCCGGAACCCCTGTCTTCCCATTTTGCAAAGAGCCGCATCCCGGGAAGGCCGTTGTGCATAAAATCCATGGACAGGCAGGCCACTACGGTGTCGCCGAACCTGAGATCGAGAAAACCGTCACTCGTAAACTCGCCCAGATCAGTCGCCTCGACGTTCCATTCCTGCGCCATGGTCAAAAAAGCGTCAACCTTATTTGGGGGCACGGCCACATTCATACGCTCCTGCGCTTCGGATACGAAAATTTCCCAGGGCTCGAGCCCGTGGTATTTGAGAGGGGCTTTTTCGAGGTGCACCACAGCGCCGCCCGTGTCGCCCGCCATTTCGCCGATTGACGACGAGAGACCGCCCGCGCCGTTGTCGGTGATGGAATTGTATAGACCGCAATCGCGCGCGCGGAGCAGGAAATCGGTCATGCGCTTCTGCGTGATGGGGTCGCCTATTTGCACAGCGGTGACGGGCGAGCCTTCGTGTAGCGGCTCGGACGAGAATGTCGCGCCGTGGATGCCGTCCTTGCCGATGCGGCCGCCCACCATGATGATGTGGTCGCCGACAAGCGCCTTTTTTTCCCAGCCCTTGCGACCGCCCACGTCCATGGGCATGAGTCCGAGCGTACCGCAGTATACGAGCGGCTTGCCCAGAAATCGTTCGTCGAACACAATGGTGCCGTTGACCGTTGGGATACCGCTCTTGTTGCCGCCGTGTTCAACACCCTCGCGCACGCCTTCGAGCACCCGCTTGGGGTGCAGGATCCGCGGCGGCAGTTTGCCCGTGTAAAACGGCGAGGCAAAGCAGAACACGTCGGTGTTGGCGATGAGGCGGCAGCCGAGGCCCGTGCCGAACGGGTCGCGGTTGACGCCCACGATGCCGGTGAGCGCGCCGCCGTACGGGTCGAGCGCCGACGGGCTGTTGTGGGTCTCGACTTTGAAAACGATTGCGGAGCTGTCGTTGAAGCGGATCACGCCGGCATTGTCCTTGAATACCGAGAGGCAGATGTCGTTTTTGCCTTTTTCCTCGCGCACCAGCGCAGTGGTCTTCTGGATGTAACTTTTAAACAGGCTTTTTATACGTACGGGCGTTTTGCCGTCTTCAAGGTACGTGATGTCGGCATTGAAAATTTTATGCTTGCAGTGCTCCGACCATGTCTGGGCGAGTATTTCGAGCTCGACGTTGGTGATATTCGCGGGCATGCCGTGCCGTGCGCGCTCAGCGGCCGTTTCGGGCCTGCAGAAATAGGCCTTGATGCATTTCATTTCGTCAAGCGACAGCGCCAGCATCCGGTTTTTGCTGATGGCAAGGAGCGCTTCGTCGTTTACATTCAGGTCCACTTCGCTGAACAGCGGCGCGGTGTGCGTGTCGATCACCACCGGCGCGGGGAAATCTTTGGTATGCACCAGGAGCCATTCGTCTTTGGAGTATATGTTCACCGTCTGGATAAGGGTATTGGCGAGGATCTCATCGGCAATGCGCTCGATCTGCTTTTTGGAAACGTTTCCGAAAAAGAAAAACTGCGTGCCGGTATGGACCGAAAAATCTTCTGGGAAGCTCCTGCCGAGCGCAATGATAACCGCCTCACGCGCGGTCCTTCCGGCGTTGTCGGTGACGCCGGGCCTGTATCCTATTTCCACCATCCAATCAAAAGATTCGCAGAAGGTCTTGTTGACGGTGTAGTCCTGTACAATGGGATCGGAAAGGGGCCCTTCGGCGAGCGCAACAAGGTCGGCGGGGAACAGGGAGCCGTTAAGGATGTACACGGAGGCGGTGCGCACCGAATTGATGGTGCCGATTTCGAGGTCGGCGATGATTTTGGCGCGGATTTTTTCACCAAGCGCGTCCCGCACCTGGGATTTGTTACCGACGTACAAACGTTCTGGCATGGCGGACCTTAAAATGTTTCTATTCCGGCAGGTGGTTATAAATAATTAACTATAAAATATACTTTCTTGGGGGAGGAAGATTAAAGAATTTGCGCGGGAGAATTATGAGATTAATTAATAATAATTTGATGGGGGAGGTATCCCCCTGGCCCTGCATGTAGAGGCGTAGCGCGCTACCCCTCTGCATAGCAGGGCACACCCTCTCCTGGGTGCGGCCGGGTACCACCAGCGGCAAGATTTACACTTCTGCTGGGCGCACCCGCGGAGTGCGTTTGATAGGTTAAAAGGTTCTTTTTGATAAATGCTATAATTAGGGAACGCCCAGATTATTTATTTTTTTTCTGCCGCTTTTTACAAACAAAAAGGGCGAAGGTCATGACCTCCGCCCTTTCCTCAATTATTTCATCCTTAAAAATCAGAAGAACAGTTTTTCCGAATAATGCTCCCCATCCTGATACACGACCTTCTTGAGCTCACCCTTTGGCTTGGGGAACACCAGATGGAGTTTTGTCGTCTCGTGCTGCGTGTCAAGGATTTCCGGGTCTAATTTCGATGACGGCAGCGCCTTGTATTTCTCGCCTTTCACGTCGACGAGGCAGAAGTTTTCGGCCTTGAGCCGCAGGGGGTTGTAGGAATAGTTGAACATTGAAAGGCTCATGTTGGTGGTTCCGCTCTTGACCGCAAGGTAGATGTCGAATTTATTGACGCGGGGATCAAGCTTTCCTTCAATGACGCGCGCATACCCCGAATAGGTGCTCACGTTCGCCTTGCGCAGGTTGCTCAGCAAATCGGCCGCGCCGGGATAATTGGGATCGTACACCAGCACGAGCTGGACATAGTATTCGGCCTTGAGAAGTGCTTCCGGGTCCTTGGTGTCTTTTCCCTCGTTATACGCCTGTGACGCCATTTCGTAGAATTGCTTGGTGAAATCGGTGATGAGCGATTTCCGTTTTGTCTCCATGGGCGAGGGGTCGTCCACGACCTTCTGCGCCTTGGCGATCCAGTCGAGCGCATCGTCGAGCTTGTTGCGGGCAACGCTCGAATCCGCCATGAGAAGGAGGAACTTTGAATATTCCTGCCTGATCTCACCGCCGAGTTCCTTTGTCATGCACGTATCGATGTCTTTGATGAACAATTTGAGCGGGTCCATTTCGTAGGTGCCTTCGGACAGGACCATATTGGCCCTGATAAGTGTCATTTCGATGAATTTCTGGCGGAACGAGAGGCTGAGCTTGGATTTGTCCGGGTGTGCGCTGTTCCATCTCTGGTAGAAAATATACGCGCGTTTTTCAAGCGTGCGCTTGTTTATGCCCTCGGTGTGTTTGGCCTGGTTATAGGCCTTGTTTCCCTTGGCCTCGTCTGATGTAAGGGAGGAACATGAAACCAACAGCAGAAAAACGTTTAAATATGCCAGTCCTACCAAAACCTTTTTCATTGCCATCCTCCTCATTAATTATGTAAGTTTGTATATGACAAATATATAATTAATACATTAAGATGGTTTTTTTCCAGGAGTATTGTCAATACAAATAATCAAATTGGAAAACACCCAATGAAAACGCCCAAAGAACTTGCCGCCCTTGAAATTGTCAAGCTCCTTGCGGACAAGGGCCACAAGGCCCTGTACGCCGGCGGTTATGTCCGCGACATGGTGATGGGCTTGCCCAACAAGGGCGACATAGACATCGCCACGTCGGCGACGCCGGAGGCCGTGTGCGGGCTTTTTCCACACGTGGTGCCGGTGGGCGAGCATTTCGGCGTAGTGATCGTGAATCACATCGAGATGCCTTTTGAGGTGGCAACGTTCCGCAAAGACATGGGCATCGGCGACGGCAGGCACCCGGTGTCCGTGGCGTTTGCCGACGAAAAGGAAGACGCGCTGCGCAGGGACTTCACTATCAACGGCATGTTCTTTGACCCGCTCACCGATTCCCTTTTCGACTATGTGCATGGCAGGGAAGACATTGCAAAGGGCGTTATCCGGGCAATCGGTGACGCGGGCAGAAGGTTTTCGGAAGATTACCTGCGCATGATCCGGGCAATACGGTTCAGCGCCCGGTTCGGGTTTACAATAGAAAAGGAAACGTGGGCCGCTTTGCAGGAAAAATCAGAAGGCATCCTGAAAATATCCGCAGAACGCGTGTTTCAGGAATTGGATAAAATCCTTGCCGGGCCGAACAGAGACAAGGCAATAACGCTCCTTCATGAAAGCGGGCTGCTGGCAAGAATCCTTCCAGAAGTGGAGAAAACGGCAGGTATTGGCCAGCCGCAGGAATTTCACCCCGAAGGCGACGTTTTCACCCATACGGTTGTGGCTCTTTCCCTGCTCCAAAACCCGACGCAGGTGGCGGCCTGGAGCACGCTTCTTCACGATATCGGTAAACCACCCACCATGTCGGTGAGCGACAGGATACGGTTTTCCAACCACGACAACGTGGGCGCGGTTATGGCCGCAAAGCTGCTGCGCAGGCTTAAAGCGTCCACCGCGCTCGTGGAAAGCGTATGCGAGGTCGTCGCAAACCACATGAATTTCATCAATGTGCAGAAAATGCGCCTTTCCACGCTCAAGAAATTCCTTGCGCGTCCAACGATAGAGGATGAACTCGAAGTCCATCGCGTGGACTGCCTTTCGAGCCACGGCGACATATCGAATTATACCTTTATAAGGCAGAAACAGGCCGAGCTCCCGGTTGAGGAGATAAAACCCCCGGCATTGATTTCGGGAAAAGACCTGATTGAACTTGGATATGTGCCGGGACCTTTATTCGGCAAGATTTTAGGTGAAGCCTATGATTTGCAGCTGGAGAATAAGCTGAGCACTAAAGAAGAAGCGATAGAATGGGTGAAGATTAATTATAAAAAATAAATTAATAAAAATGGGCGTTCCCCTTGCTATGCTCGGGTCGGCCCTCCCTCCGGTCTCGGCCGCAGGCCTCGGGCTGCCACGGCCCTATGCCGCGTAGCGGTGGGTCCGGGCGGCATCGCGCTCTGGCGCGACCTCCGGTCCTGCCTAACGCGAAAACAAAGATAACAGTATAAAGCATTTGGTTTTTTTTCAAATATGGGCTCACGCGGGTGCGCCCAACGGATGTGTGAATCTTGCAACAGGCGGTACCCGGCCGCACCCAGGAGGGGGTAGCGAAAGATTTTGCGAAGCAAAAGCTGAAGCGAGGGGGATACTTCCCCCCACCAACAGAATTTAATTTTCAATTTTAATACTATCAATCCATTGTACTCCTTCTTTCCCATATCGTATATTTTATCCTCGGGTAAGAGTTAAGCATCTTTTGAGTAGGCGGGCGAAAGCCCGTTTTTTGTTATACGGGAGAAAACCGGGAAGAAAAGGCCCATCATGACGCTGGAGGAAATCACCCCAATCATCGAGAACAAGCTCAAGTTTCTGCGCATGGAGCTGTACGACATCAAGTACATCCCGGCGGGACGGCATTCGATCCTGCGGCTGTTTATCGACAAGGAAGGCGGGGTGACCATAGACGACTGCGAAAAGGCGAGCCATGAAATCTCGATGCTCCTTGACGTGGAAAATTTTTCGCAGAACCCCTACACGCTCGAGGTGTCGTCGCCTGGCGCCGACAGACTGCTTTCGACACAGAGGGATTTTGTAAAGGTCATCGGCCTTTATGTGAGGATAGAAATGAAGTCGGAGGAAAAACAGGGGCAGGTGTTTGTGGGAAAATGCGTTTCGTGCATTGACAATGTGCTTTCCCTCGAATTGGACGACGGCGGCGAGAAGAAAATACCCCTTGAGCAGATTGCACGGGCACAACTGGACATTCGCTTCAAATAACAGCGGAAGGACACGGATCATGAAGAAAAAGACCAAAAATGAAAATGTAAAGGCCCTTGATATCGCGGCGGCGCTCGCAAGCGTCACCAAGGAGAAAAGCATCAGCATGGACCTCGTGTCCGACACGCTGCGTGACGCGCTCGTGACCGCGGCCAAACGGTACCTTGGCAAGCCCACCAACGTCGAGGTGAAGGTTGACAAGGAAAAAGGCCTCATCGAGGTGTACACGCGCCAGACCGTGGTGGAGGCGCTCGTTGACCCGGAAAAGGAAATAACCGTGGAGGAGGCGAAAAAAATAGATCCCGAGCTTGAGGTGGGCGACGAGCTGATGCAGGACCTCGACATAGACCTGTTCGGCCGCAGCGCAATCCAGACCGCCAAGCAGGTGATCATCCAGCGCGTGCGCGAGGCCGAGCGCGAAAAGGTGTTTGCCGACTACGGCGAGCGCATCGGAGAACTGGTCACCGGCACGGTCCAGCAGATTGACAAGGGCAATATTCTGGTGAACCTCGGGCGCACCGAGGCGCTTCTTCCCTACAAGGAGCAGATCCGCAAGGAGCGGTACCGCCAGGGAGACCCGATCCGTGGCTGCATCGCCGAGGTGAAGAACAACCCGAAAGGACCGCAGGTTATTATTTCCCGCACCGCGCCGCAGTTCCTTGCGCGGCTGTTCGAGCTTGAAGTCCCGGAGATATTCGACAAGACGGTGAAAATCGTGAAGGTCGTGCGCGACCCCGGTTTCCGTTCCAAGATCGCCGTGACCACGACCGACGACCGTGTGGACCCGGTGGGCGCCTGCGTGGGCATGCGGGGAAACCGCGTGCAGGCGATCGTGCGCGAATTGTCGAACGAGCGCATCGACATCATCAACTGGACCGAAGAGCTTTCGCTCCTTGTCCGCCGCGTGTTCTCGCCCGCCGAAGTCAAGCGCGTCGTGCCGGTGAGCGAGAAGAAGATCGTGGTGATCATCGGTGAGGACGACCTGGCCCAGGCCATCGGCAAGGAGGGCCAGAACATCCGGCTTGCTTCAAAAATGCTTGAGAAAGACATCGATGTGTACGGCGACGAGGAATTCGCCGCTTTTACTGAAGAAGAACGCACCGCCATCCTGGCAGGGTTGCCGCCCAAGCCGGCGGATGCCGGTGAAATAAAAGACGCTCCTGCCGAGGCCGATGCGGAGCCCGGGGAGGCCAGGGAAAATGACGCGCCCGAGCTTGTCGGCGGCGAGGCTGCGGCAGACACGGATTCCCCTGTCGAGTCGCTTGTTGAGCGCGCCGTTGAAACGGATTCTGAAGCGGAGATAGTGATAGATCCGGAAAAGGACACCATCCCGGGCGAACCGCCTGTGGACGGGGACGTTGCTGGCAGCGTTGAAGAAGAAGCGTGATGCAGGAGCGCCCGCCTTGTAAAAGGCCGCGTTTCCGTTTTCTAAACCAGTAGAGGTCAAGCATGGCAAAAGAAAAAGTATATAAACTGGCCCAGGAATTCAAGGTGTCGAGCGAAGCGCTTGTCCAGATGCTCAGGCAGATGGGCATCACCGTCAAGAGCCACATGAGCACGGTCGACGAAAACCTGCGGGATGAAATCAAGAAAAAATTCGAATCGGAACGCGCGGAGATCAGGAAGGAATACGAGCGCAAGAAGCAGATTATCGTGAAGGCGAAGGAAGACATGCTTACCAAAGTGGAGAAACCCGAGCCGCACCCCGAGCCGCCCAAAGAAGTGAAAAAGCCGTTGCCGGCGCCCGCGGCCGCGCCAGCGGCGGAAGACCACCGCGAGCGGGAGCGCAAGGCCCGCAACCGGGAATACTCGACCACCGAGTTCAGGAGGGAAGAGGCCTCGCCCCGGATCAAAAGCATGGATTTCATAAAGATCACCCCGCCCGTCGCAGGGGCGGCGCCGTCATCGTCGTCGCAGGACAGGGGAGACAAGCGGCCCTCGTTTAAAAAAGGCAGGAAAAAGGGCGGCAAGAAGAAATTCGAACGTCCGGCGATAGACGTAATGCAGCTCAAGGCCAATGTCAAGAAGACGCTCGCTAAGATAGGCTCCGGCTCCGAGCGGAAGAAATACAAGAAAGAGGCGCGCCCCAAAGAAGAGGGCGAAGCAACGGACAAGAAAATCCTTAACGTCAGCGAATTCGTCACCGTGGCCGAGCTTGCCAACATGATGCAAACGGCAGTGACCGAGGTCATTGCGAAATGCCTTGAGCTCGGCCTGTTCGTCACCATCAACCAGCGGCTCGATTTCGAGACCATCGAGCTCGTGAGCGACGAATTCGGTTTTATCGCGAAGCTGATGACCGAATACGCGCCGGACGCGGATGAAGTCGAGGAAGATGCGGCCGGCGGGAACCTTGAGCCGCGCGCGCCCGTGGTGACGGTGATGGGCCACGTCGACCATGGTAAAACATCGCTGCTCGACTATATCCGCAAAACGAACGTGATCGCCGGCGAGGCCGGCGGCATCACGCAGCACATCGCCGCGTATGAGGTCGTCACTCAGCATGGCGCGGTAACGTTCCTCGACACGCCGGGCCACGAGGCGTTTACCGCCATGCGTGCGCGCGGCTCGCAGATCACCGACGTGATCGTGCTCATCGTCGCGGCCGACGCGGGCGTCATGCCGCAGACCAAGGAGGCCATAGACCACGCGCGCGCCGCGAACGTGCCGATCGTGGTGGCCATCAACAAGGTGGACCTCCCCACCGCGAACATCGACCGCGTCAAGGCCGAGCTCGCCCAGTACAATGTGCTCGTCGATTCCTACGGCGGTCAGGTGACGTGCGTGGAAATATCGGCCAAGAGCGGCAAAGGCGTCGATAAGCTGCTTGAGATATTGTCGCTGGAGACCCAGATCATGGAGCTCAAGGCCAACCCCGAGGGGCCGGCGCGCGGCGTGGTCATCGAGTCGGAGCTCGACAAAGGCAGGGGCCCGGTCGCCACCGTGCTTATCGAGAAGGGGACACTTGTCAAAGGCGACGCATTCGTGACGGGGATCCATTACGGGCGCGTGCGGGACCTTTTCAACGACCGCGGCAAAATTGTCGAAAAGGCGCGGCCGTCGCAGCCGGTGCTCGTGCTCGGGCTTTCGGGCACGCCGCAGGCGGGCGATTCATTCAGGGTGGTGGCGGATGAGAAAGAGGCGCGCGAGATAAGCGCGCGGAGGAGGCTCGCCCAGAAGGAGCGCGAGCTCCGTAAGCTGGGCGGCGTGTCGCTCGACCATCTGTACGAGCAGATCAAGGCCGGCAGCGTCAAGACCCTTAACCTCATCATCAAGGGTGACGTTGACGGATCGGTGGAAGCCCTTGCCTCGTCGCTCGAGAAACTGTCCACCGGCGAAATCAAGATACGGGTGATCCACAAGAGCGTGGGTGCGATCAAGGAGTCGGACATCAACCTGGCCCTGGCGTCGACCGCCATCATCATCGGGTTCCATTTGAGCCCCAATAGCAAGATCCGCGAGCTTGCCAAAAAGGACGGCGTCGACATCCGCACCTACCGCATCATCTACGAGGCCATCGAGGCGATGAAAAAGGCCATGGAAGGGATGCTTGAGCCCGAAATAAAGGAAACCATCATCGCGCAGATCGAGGTGCGCCAGGTGTTCGAAGTGTCGAAGGTCGGCACGATCGCGGGGTGCGTCGTGACGTCGGGGACCGTGAAAAACGGCGCCAAGGCGCGCGTCATCCGCGACGACGTGGAAATCGCGGACACGAAAATATCGTCGCTGCGCAGGCACAAGGACGATGTGCGGGAAGTGGCCTCCGGCTTCGAATGCGGGCTCACGCTGGATAATTTCTCGGATTACAAGGAAAACGACCGCGTGGAAATATACGAGGAAACGCAGGTGGCGAGAAAATTGACTTTGTAAAGGGGCTGATGTGTTGAAGCGTGGACGGGGTTAATGGGTTATTTATAGGAAAATGAATAGATGACAAATGTCACTCCCGCGTAAGCGGGAGTCTAGCTAACAATCAAGGCATGGATTCCCGCTTTCGCGGGAATGACACAGAAAAGGAATTCCGCCTATTTACCCGATGATTTTAAATGAAGATATTTTCTTTCCCCGTCCAATCCATCAACTTTTTACTTCGTCAACATGTAAACGGCACTAGGAATAAGGAATGAACTGGCATACGCAAAGGCTCAGGGAGGAACTTCACAAGGAAATCGGGCTGATAATAGCCGGTGAGATGCGCGATCCGCGCATCCCGGACGTGGTGACCATCACCGATGTGCGCCTCGCGCCCGATTGCCGCAATGCAACCGTGTTTGTGAGCGTGATGGGTGACCCCGCGGTGAAGAAGGATGCCGTTGCCGCCCTCAACCATGCGGTGCCGTTTCTCCAGCACGTGGTGGCGGCGCGCATCGTGATGAAGTTTGTCCCCAAGCTGTATTTCAAGCTCGATAAATCAATGGAAGAAAGCGAGCACATCAACGAACTGCTCAAAGAAATTAAAGATGACCTGGTCTGAACTCGATACGATCATAGGGGCGAACTCTTCGTTTCTCATTTCGTCACATGCGGGGCTCGACGGCGATTGCGTGGGATCGCAGCTTGCCATGTACTGGTATCTTGCCTCGCTGGGCAAGCGCGCGGTCGTTTACAACCACGATTCCCTTCCAAATAAATTCGAATTCCTAACGAACGCGGAAGTGCTGTCGCACGAGCGGCCCGCGGGCCCGTTCGACGTGCTCGTGGTGCTCGACTGCTCCAACCCCAGCCGCCTGGGCTGGGACGGGTGGAGAGACATGGCGCCCCGCGTGGTCAACATCGACCACCACCGCGACAACGTGCTGTTCGGCACCGTGAACCTGGTGAAGACCGACGGCGCCGCGACCGGACAGATCATCTGTGAATACTTTACATCAAAGAACCTGTCCTATCCGGCGCACGTGGCCGAGGCGCTGTATGCCGCGATCATGACCGACACGGGCGCATTCAGGTTCTCGAACACGAGCGGCGGCATCCTGCGCATGTGCGCCGATTTGTGCGACCGCGGCGCAAACAGCTCGAAGATCTACGAAAAGGTGTATGCCTCGTTTTCGGCCAGCGGCCTTCTGCTCCAGGCCAGAATCTGGTCGACCCTCGCCTTCTATCACGGTGGCGCGATCTGCTCCATGGAGATGCCTTACGGCCTCATTGCCGAGGTCGGCGCCACCTACGGCGATTCCGAGGGAATGGCCGATCTCACCATTGTCGGCGCGAACGTCGAGGTGGGCATGCTCATCAAATATGACCAGAAGCAAACGCATTTTTCCCTGCGCTCGAAGGGCCGCGTTGACGTTGGCAAAATCGCCCAGAGCGTGAGGGGCGGGGGCGGGCATTCAAGCGCCGCGGGCTGCACCATGGAGCTGCCCTTTGATGAGGCCAAGGCGGCAATGCTCACCATAATCGAAAAGGAACTCGGGTAAGGCCGTGGACGGTTTCCTGTTTGTCGATAAGCCATCCGGGCCGACGTCGTTTGACGTTGTAAGACAGGTGCGCCGGGCGCTTGGCGGGGAAAAAACGGGCCACGCAGGCACACTCGATCCGCTTGCGAGCGGCCTTCTGGTGTGCGCGCTCGGCAGCGCGACGAGGCTCCTGCCGTACCTGCCTTCGGAGCCCAAACGCTACGCCTTCGGCATGCGGTTCGGCATTGAGACCGACACGCTTGACAGCGAGGGAGCGATGGTTGCGCAGGGCGGGCACACGCCCGGCCGGGAGGAATTGCAGGCCACACTCGGGAGGTTTACGGGTGTCGTGCGGCAGACGCCGCCGAAATTCTCCGCGGTAAAGGTGAACGGTGAGCGGGCATACGATCTGGCCCGGAAGCACCTGGAATTCGAGATTGCGGAAAGGGAAGTGACGGTTTTCTCCCTGGTTCTCGTGTCGTACGACGGCGCAAATGCCGGGGCGGCCCTCGAGGTCGTGTGCTCCGGCGGGACCTATGTGCGCTCCCTGGTGCAGGACATCGCGCACGCGCTCGGCACGCTTGCGTACGCGTCGTTCATACGGCGGCTGGCAATTGGACCGTTTACCGTTGATAACGCGATAACCATGGATAGCGCGAAAGACTTGCGGGAACACATCATGCCGGTCAAACAGGCGCTGTCGTCTTTACCATCGGTAATGGTTAATTTATCGCAATGCGAAACGCTTGAAAAAGGAAGATCTGTCAAGCTTGACACGACAGAACAAACAGTTATAGCATATACAGAGAATGGCGATGTGGCGGCGGTTTTGAAAAAGAATGATGAAGGAATGTATCATCCTGAAAAAGTTTTTATAAAGGTATGAATTTAATTCCATATCAGAAACTCCCCAAATCAGTCACTGAATCCGTGGTGTCCGTTGGTAATTTCGACGGCGTGCACCTGGGGCATGAGGCGCTTATCAAGGAGGTGGTGAAGCGGGCGAAAGACAAAGGACTTGCCAGCGTCATCGTGACCTTTGAGCCGCACACGCGCTCGGTGGTCCCGCCCGGCTCGCCCCAGCCCGTGCTTTCGACGCTGGAGGAAAAAGCGTTCCTGATGGCCAGGTTGGGCGTGGATTACCTCGCATGGATCCCCTTTGACAGGGCTTTTGCCGAATTGTCCTCCGCGGATTTTGTGGAAAAGGTGATTACACGGGCATTACGGGCCCGGGAATGGGTCATGGGCGAGCAGCATACCTTTGGCAAAGAGCAAGCCGGAAACAAAAACTTTTTGCAGTCCGGCATGGGCAGAAACCATATTTACGTCTTTCCCGTAGCGCCCATCCTGTTAAAGGATACTGTCGTTTCCTCCACTGAGATACGCCGGAAGCTGGTAGAGGGCGGGGTTGAAGACGCGGTGGCGATGCTAGGACACCCGTATCTCGTGTCTGCTACAAAAGTCCCGGGGATACAAAAAGGCTCGCAATTAGGATTTCCGACGCTGAATTTTTCGCGGCCTTCAGTCAATAAAGTGCTTCCTCCTCCGGGTGTCTATGCCGCCATGCTGGAGCATGGGGCAAAAAAATGGCAGGGAGCGTTTTATTTTGGAAACTGTCCGACCTTTTCCAACCGTGATTTTCACCTTGAATTCCACGAGTTCGATTTCACAGGCGAGGTTCCCGGCGAAGGCGAGACAGCGCATCTGTGGCTGCACGGCCTTGTCCGCAGGGACATGGTTTTCGCCATGCAAGACGACCTTATACAGCAGATGAAAAAAGACGTTACCATAATAAAAAACTTTTTTGCAGGAGAAGGAATATGCCGATAACCAAAGATCGCAACCAGGCGATCATCAAAGAGTACGGAAAAAGCGGTAGTGACTCCGGAGACACCGGCGTCCAGGTCGCATTGATCACGGAGCGGATCAATTTCCTCACCGGGCACGCCAAGGGCCACCTGAAAGACCATCATTCGCGCCATGGGCTTCTCAAACTGGTGGGGCAAAGGAAATCACTGCTGGATTATCTTAAAAAACGCGACGTAGAAAAGTACAGAGTACTGATCAAAAAACTTAACATCAGAAAGTAGTCCCCCAAAAGGGCATACTGCTTTCAGGAGAGATTCATGAGTCATCAGAAAGTCGATGCAACCATCGGCGGAGTGAAAGTCACGCTGGAAACCGGCCGCATTGCCAAACAGGCAGGCGGCTCAGTAGTCGCCAGGATCGGCGACACCATGGTATTGTCAACCGCATGCGCGGGCAACGAGTTGCCGAATTCGGATTTTTTCCCCCTTACGGTCGAATACATCGCCAAGACGTATGCCGCGGGCAAGATCCCCGGCGGGTATTTCAGGCGCGAGGGAAAACCCACGGAAAAGGAAGTGCTGTGCGCCCGCCTTATAGACAGGCCCTTGCGCCCGCTTTTCCCCAAAACCTATAAAAACGAACTGCAGATCATCAACCTGGTCATTTCGGCCGACGAGACCTACGATGCCGACGTGATGGCGATCACCGCGGCCTCGTGCGCGCTCTGCCTTTCGGACATCCCGTTCCTCATGCCCATCGCTGCGGTGCGGGTGGGATTGGTCAACGACGCACTCAAAGTGTATCCCACGCTTGCGGAGTCTGAGACCGGGAAGATGTCGCTTATCGTGGCAGGTTCCGAAGATTCCATCGTGATGGTGGAGGGAAATGCGAGTGAAGTCAAGGAAAGTATCATTGTAGACGCGATCATGCTCGCCCACGGCGAGATCAAAAAACTTGTTGCAATGGAAAAGGAACTCGTTGCAAAGGCCGGCGTCAAGCGTGAACCATATAAAGCTCCGGAAGCCAAAGACGAGACCGCGATCCGCGCCGACGTGTGGGAAATCGTCAAGGACAGGTTCCACGGCATCAGCTTTAACGGCGACAAGAAAACACGCTACAAGGGCGTCAAGGAACTTCTTACCGAAGTGAAGGAAAAGTTAAAGGAAAAATACCCGGAAAAAGAAAAAGTAATGGCCGAAGCGCTTCACGACATAGAAAAAGAGGACATGCGGAAATCCATCCTCGAAACAGGTACCCGCATCGGCGGCCGTGGCTGTGACGAGATCCGCGACATCACCTGTGACCTCGACATCCTGCCGCGCGCGCACGGCTCGGCCCTGTTCACGCGGGGCGAGACCCAGTCGCTTGTGTCAACAACGCTCGGCACCAAGCTCGACGAACAGCACATCGAGGACATCCAGGGCGAGTACGACAAATCGTACATGCTCCATTACAATTTTCCGCCGTTCTCCGTGGGCGAGGTGAAGCGCCTCGGCTCGGTGAGCAGGCGCGAAGTGGGGCACGGCCACCTTGCCGAGGTGTCGCTGTCACCCATTCTTCCCGACGAAAAAAGCTTCCCCTACACGATCCGCGTCGTGTCGGAAATCCTTGAATCCAACGGCTCGTCGTCCATGGCCACCGTGTGCGGCGGCTCGCTGTCGCTCATGGCCGCCGGCGTGCCTGTCAAGACGCACGTCGCGGGCGTGGCCATGGGGCTCATCATGGACGGAGACCGCCACGTGATTCTCACCGACATCCTGGGCACCGAAGACCATATCGGCGACATGGATTTCAAGGTCGCGGGAACGCGCGACGGCATCACCGCGATCCAGATGGACATCAAGATCGCGGGCGTGACGCCCGCGCTTCTTTCGGAAGCGCTGGCCAAGGCCCACGACGCCCGTCTCCGCATCATAGAAATAATGGAAAAGGCGATCCCCGCCTCGCGCAAGGACCTGTCCGATTTCGCGCCGCGGATCACCATCATCAAGATCGAGAAGGACAAGATACGCGAGATCATCGGCCCCGGCGGCAAGGTGGTGCGCGACATCCAGGAGACCACCGGCACTACCATCTTCATCGACGACGACGGCTCGGTGCAGATCGCTGCGGCCAACAAGGACCAGCGTGACGCGGCGCTCGCCCGGATCAGGGGCATCGTGGCCGAGCCCGAGCTCGGCGCCATCTACGACGCGAAAGTCAAGTCCATCGTGGACTTCGGCGCGTTCGTGGAATACCTGCCGGGCAAGGAAGGCCTGGTGCACATTTCCGAGCTCGACACCAAGCGCGTCGGGCGCACCGAAGACGTTGTCCAGATGGGCGAGATCATTCGCGTCAAGCTCATCGGGTTCGACCGGTTCGGCAAGGTGAAACTTTCGAAAAAGGCGCTGCTTTTGGAGCAGCCGCAATCTCAACCGCCGGCGCCGGCCCCGCAGCAGTAGTTGCCGCTGGTATTTTGTAGATTAAAAGGGCGCTGAAAGGCGCTCTTTTTTATTTGTAATGTTTTGCCGCGGCCGCGACAGACATGTTCTCCTATTATCTTGACAACCGAAATAAAACTTGATTTCCAAACAAGAGGGGCTTGAACAACGGGGGAGTATTGCGGTACAATACGGTGAAAAAATTGCGGGGGCAACGTTTGCCGTTATATGACGTGCCCCGATTGCCGACATGACACCGCCCGAGCGAAGCGAGTGGACGGTGACGGAGGCATCAAACGGGGCATGTGCCGAAGGCCAAGGGCGGTACACCGCCCGCAGCATATAGCGGCTGTTGTTTGGCTGTTTGGGCACCCCTGACTTCTGTCTTGCCACGCGCTCTTCGGTTTGTCTCTTGGCGGTGGCGTCTTCATTCTTGATTTTGCGGCACGGTTTTAATTCTTGTTTTGCGCCGGTTTTATGCCGTAGCACATGACGTGCGAAGGCATTTTTTAATAGTATTCTTTTATGTATTCATAAGATTTATTGAATAGTTCTTCGTCTTTATGTAATTGATATTTAAGCAGTGTTTTCCGTAATGATTTTTGGACTTCTCTTTCGCCTGGTATTGTATTTTGCCAACCATCAAAACGAACCAGCCGAACAATTTCATCAATGTCATTCACAATTCTTTCAACGATTGCAGGGGTTTTATCTGTTTTGAGTTCAAGAAACAATTCGGTTAATGCTGCTTTAGCAGATTTTTCCTGCTCACCGTTATCTTGTTGTTTTTCTGCTCGTAAAGTTTCTTTAGCAATTTCGCAAAGTTGTTTGATGAAATCAATACTGTTGATTAATCCCTTTTCCGCCTTGTCCCTTAATGCTTCAAGTCTCTCACTGAGTTTTTTGAATATGGGGTTTCCCTTACGCTTTCCAAGTCTGCCGGTCAATATCTTAATGATTTTCTCTGCATCTTTGGGATTCTTGCTATTCATCAGATTGTCAATAATATCAGCGTCGAGAACCACTTCTTCCATGTCTTGATTGATGCCGGAGACATGAATGTGTTCATGAATC